>Ga0137396_10001294_pt1 | contig 13036 bp, 13 predicted proteins | sample czc16metaG_FD_108284 | JGI IMG/M metagenome (GOLD analysis project Ga0137396, IMG submission 108284) | Vadose zone soil microbial communities from Angelo Coast Range Reserve, California, USA - czcobulk3.16 metaG | ecosystem: Environmental > Terrestrial > Soil > Vadose zone | place: USA...
CGACGACGACTTCGACACGGTTGTCGCCTGCATCGCCAGCACATCCGCGACGCTCGGCGAAACCGGTGTGGACGCGGAGCCGTTCCTGGTCTGGATCGCCAGCGTGGACGCGTCGAGCCCCGATTTCATCCCGTGCCCTCTTCGGAATACCAGCCCCCGCGCTCCTCCTGTCGACCCCCTGAAGCTCGCCTGATCTTCACCTGAGGGACCGGCGTCCGGTCGGGCATCGGTGCCCGTACGCGTGGCCCTCCGCGTCTCGCTAGTGTCCAGGAGGCCAGCATGACGAACGTGTGGACGTGCTTGGTGGTTCTTTCGGCGATCCTCGCGATTCCCGTGTACGGGTGCGCCCAGACCCCTCCTGGGTTGGATCGGTGGGAGTTCACCCTCGATAGCCGTGTCGGCGCCCCCGTCGGGCGGCTCCAGGTCGGAGAGTTCCCCACCGCGAGCGGCACCGCGGGCGGCGCGCCGGGCACGCGCCTGCGTCTGAGCGGACTCGGGATACACGTTTCGGAGGCGGTCGAGGCCAGTGCTGCCTTTCACCTCACCCCTGACGACGCGGTTCGCGCCAGCGCCCTCTACGAATTCCTGCGCGGCACCAGCATCGCCCGCGAATCCGTCGTCTACAACGGCGAGGAGTTCAAGCCCGGATCCCTGGACGCGAACGCGGATTTCTCGCGCTTCAGCCTGGCTTACGAGCGCGTCGTGTGGAGATCGCCCGTCGATGAGCTCGTCGGCAGCCTCGGGATCACCTACGTGTACTTCAACCCGACGCTCTCCGGTCACAGACACAGCAACAGCGAGGACTTCTACCTCCAGGAGCTGCCGGTCCCCATCGCGGGGCTACGCTGGAGTCGTGTGCTCGGCGGGCATTGGCTGCTGCGATTCGGCGCCGCCGGGGGTGGTCTCCCACGCGTCGACAGCCTGCGTCAGGAGGGCGGCACCGTATATCTGCAGCAGAGCCATGCCGACGCCGACGCCGGCCTGGTGTACCGCTGGCGCGGCGGGGCCGAGCTCGAGCTCGGGTACCACTTCACATACTTCTTCCAGCACGAGAAGAGCCATGAGGACACCAACGTGTTCGAGCTCATCGACAACGCGGTACGGGCGCGGCTGAGCGTGAGGTTCTAGCCCGCGCTCGCGTCAGTCGTGGAATAATGCAATCGGTCACGACCGCTTCGGCAAGGAGGTCGCCATGAAGGAGCAGCTCGGGCGCCGGGATTTCCTCAAGACCTCGGTGGCCGCGGCCGGGCTGCCCATGGTCTCGACACTGTGGGCGGGCTCCGCTCATTCGAACAGCCTGGCAGGAGGATCACCGATGAAGACGGCCTACGATCCGGCGGCGAAGCTCGATCTCAAGGTGAGCGAGGTCGAGTTCCGGCGTGCCGTGAGCGGGCGGATGCTGATGGCCCGCGTGTATCAGCCGCAAGGTGTCGGACCGTTCCCTGCCTTGCTCGACCTGCACGGCGGCGCCTGGAACAACAAGGATCGGGGCGCGAACGAGCCGATGGACCGCGCGGTGGCCGCCAGCGGCGTGCTCGTGGTCGCGATCGACTTGACGCTCGCGCCCGAAGCTCCGTATCCCGCCTCGGTTCAGGATGGCAACTACGGAGTCCGCTGGGTCAAAGCGAAAGCCGCCGACTGGAACGGCGAGGCGGCGAATCTCGGCGTGCTCGGCAGCTCGAGCGGCGGCCACGTCGCCCAGCTCCTGGCCCTGCGCCCGCGTGAGCCGCGCTACAACGCGATCCCGTCGCCGGCGGGCGCGAGCGTCGACGCGACGGTGGCGTACGTCGCGACCCGCTCTCCGATCAGCGACACCGTCGCGCGCTACCAGCAGGCCGAGAAGATGAAGCGCGACAGCATGATCAAGAGCAACAAGACCTACTTCAAGCCCTGGGAGACGATCTTCGAGGCCAACCCGCAGCAGATCCTCGATCGCCGCGAGGCGGCAACCTTGCCGCCGCTCCTGATCATGCAGGGCGCGCTCGACGACAACGTCCTGCCGGCCGTCCAGGAGAAATTCGCCGCGTCGTACCGCGCCGCCGGCGGCGACTGCGAGCTGCACGTGTTCGAAGGCTGCGAACACGAGTGGGTCGCGAAGCCGGGGCCGCAGACCGACCGCGCCCACGAGATGGTCAAGGCCTTCATCGCGCGGAATCTGGCGGCGGCGCGCCGGGCGTCGTAGTCCGCGCCCTCGGGCGCGCGCGGGCTTCAATCGAGGTCTAGAATCGAGTCGTGCGCCTGCCGTTCGATCCGCCGCTCCAGCCGATGCTGTCCAGCGCCGCCGACGGGCTGCCCGCCGGCGAGGGCTGGCTGTTCGAGCCCAAGTGGGACGGCTTTCGCACGCTCGTGTTCCGCGACGGTGACGAGATCCTGCTGCAGAGCCGCGACGAGAAGCCGATGAACCGGTACTTCCCCGAGCTCGAGGCGCCGCTGGCGCGCGCGCTCCCCGAGCGATGTGTCGTCGACGGTGAGGTCGTGATCGTCGGCGCCGCCGGGCTCGACTTCGAGGCGCTGCTGCTGCGCATCCACCCCGCCGCGTCGCGGGTGAAGCTCCTGGCCGCGCACTCGCCCGCCTCGTTCGTGGCCTGGGACCTGCTCGCGCTGGGCGACGAGGATCTCCGAGAGGCGCCGCTGGCGGAGCGGCGCGAGCGGCTCGAGCAGGCGCTGGCGAACGCGGCGCCGCCCGTGCACATCTCGCCGGCGACGCGCGACCGTGCGCTGGCCGAGGACTGGTTTCGGCGCTTCGAGGGCGCCGGCCTCGACGGCGTCATGGCCAAGCGTCTGGATGAGCCGTACCGCGCCGGTGAGCGCACGATGATCAAGGTCAAGCACGCGCGCACGGCCGACTGCGTGGTGGCCGGCTTCCGCTGGCACAAGAACGGCGCCGGCACGATGGTCGGCTCGCTCCTCCTGGGCCTCTACGACGACGACGGCACCTTGCACCACGTCGGCGTCACCGCCGCGTTCAGCAACGTGATGCGTAAGCAGCTCGTCACCGAGCTGGCGCCGCTCCGCGCGAACGCGCTCGAAGGCCATCCCTGGCGCGACTGGGCGGAGGCGCAGACCGAGGCGAGCGCGACGGGGCAGCGCATGCCGGGCGCGAGCAGCCGCTGGAACCGCGGCAAGGATCTCAGCTGGGAGCCGCTACGGCCCGAGCGTGTCTGCGAGGTCGCCTACGACCACATGCAGGGCACTCGCTTCCGCCACGCCGCGCAGTTCGTGCGCTGGCGCCCGGACAAGCGGCCGCGGGATTGCCGCTACGATCAGCTGGAGGTCACGCCCGCCTACGAGCTCGAGCGTGTCTTCGGCGCGCGTGACTCGCGCCGGGCCGGGTCGAAATCGCGCCAGGGATCGTAGTCGGGATCCGGCGACTCCTCGGCGACGCGCTCGTTCTCGGGCACATTTCTCAAGTTCACCCGGATCCGCGTCCACGTCGACGAGCGGCCGCGCATCGAGTCGATCAGGACGTCGTCCACCTGCAAGCGCGCGGCGGCGGCCGGATGGCGCGTTTTCCAGCGCTCGAGGCCGGCGAGCGCATCCTCTTTGTGCTGCGCCTTGGCCACGGTGATCAGCGGCTGCGTCGACTGCCGTCGCCCGCGGCCCGCCTTCGGACTGCTCGCGCCTTCGGCGGCGTTCGCGCTCTTCCGGCGTGACGGCGCCACGCGCGGTGGCTCGTCGCTCTGCTTCTTGTAGTGCGGCGGCCAGGGCGCGTCGCCCAGGCCCGCGGCCTCCTGGGCCGCGGACAGCTCGAGAAGCCGATCGAGGGATCCCGGGTGCGTGTCGATCGCCGCGGAGGCGTCGCCGCGCTCGGCCAGGCGCGCCGGCGCGGTGACCAGCGTGAACGCCGCCGGATCGCAGCTCGCGACCTCGTCCCACTCGAGCGGCATCGAGACCCGCGCGTCGGGCGTCGGCCGCACCGACCAGGCCGAAGCGACGGTGCGGTCCTTCGCGTTCTGGTTGTAGTCGAGGAAGACGCCGTGGCGCTCTTCCTTCCACCACTTGCTCGTCGCCAGCTCGGGGGCGCGCCGCTCGACCTCGCGGGCGAGCGCCAGAGTCGCGCGCCGCACCTGTTCGAAGCTCCAGCGCCGCTCGATGCGCACGTACACGTGCATGCCCCGCGACCCCGACGTCTTGGGCCAGCCGCGGAGCTGATGCTCGCCGAGCACGTCGCGGACGATCAGGGCCACGCGCCGCACGTCGTCCCAGCTGGTGCCCGGGCCGGGGTCGAGGTCGACGCGCAGCTCGTCCGGGTGCTCGAGATCGTCGGCGCGGACCGGATGCGGGTTCAGATCGATGCACCCGAGGTTGACGATCCACAGGAGCTGGGCCGCGTCGCGGACGACGATCTCTCGCGCCGTCCGGCCAGACGGAAAATGGAGCTCGACCGTCTCGACCCACTCGGGATGCTGTTCCGGCGCCCGCTTCTGAAAGAACGGCTCGCCCTCCGCGCCGTTCACGTAGCGCTTGAGCACGATCGGCCGCGCCGCGATGCCTCGCAGCGCCCCCGTGGCGACGGCCGCGTAGTACCTCGCCAGGTCCAGCTTGGTGTGGCCGGCCTGGGGAAAGAACACCTTGTCCGGGTTGGTGATCGCCACCTCGCGCCCGGCCACCTCCAGAACGGTCTGCGACGACTTCGTCATGCAGACAGTGTTGTCAATTCGCCTTCGCCGCGCAAGGCGGCCGAGATGCAGGACGGCTTTTCTGGGGGGAGTGTCGATTTGAAGCCTGCCTGTTCGACTCAATGGTGAGAGGGCGAAGCAAACCCTGCTCCCAACACCCATAAAAGGAGTCGTGACGATGCCATCTACGATGCAAGTCCAGCCCTACCTGTTCTTCGAAGGGCGCTGCCAGGAGGCGCTCGACTTCTACCGTCAGGCACTCGGCGCCGAGGTCACGGCGCTCATGCGCTTCAAGGAAAGCCCCGATCCCGGGATGGCGCAACCGGGTGCCGAGGACAAGGTGATGCATGCCAGCTTCAGGGTGGGAGAGACCACCGTGCTGGCCTCGGATGGTCGATGCGGCGGGCACCCGAGCTTCCAGGGCTTCGCGCTGTCGCTCGCGGTGGGAAGCGAGAGCGAGGCCAACCGGCTGTTCGCGGCTCTGGTCGACGGCGGGCAGGTGATCATGCCGCTGACCGCCACCTTCTTTTCTCCGCGCTTCGGCATGACCACCGACCGGTTCGGCGTGTCCTGGATGGTCTACGTGGCGCCGCAGGGGCCGGCCAGGGCGGGCAGAAGCGAGGCGCTGGCGAAGCAGTTCGAGGCGAAGGCCGCGGAGGCCATCGCGACGCTGCAGCGGCTCGGCGACGCGGACTGGAGGAAAGTGACCCAGGCGGAAACGTGGTCGGTCGGGGTCACCGCGCATCACCTGGCCGGTGTCCTGGAGGCGATCTCCGGAATGATCGAGACGGTCGCGTCCGGTCGGCCGTTCGAGAGCTTCAACCCGGCCGCGATCGACGAGATGAACGCCAGACACGCGCGCGACTACGCCAGCTGTACCAGGGCCGAGACGATCGAGCTCTTCCGTAACGGTGTGGCCGTGGCGGCGGCGACCATCCGCCGGTTGAGCGATGAACAGCTGACGAAGAGCGCGACGGTCATGGCGACCATGCCGCCGATGACCGTCGAGCAGCTCATCGCCGCGGGTCTCCTCGCGCACATCGACGATCACTTCGGCAGCATCCGCAAGACGGCCGGCCACTGAGGAGCGCGCCATGATCAAAGGCCTGCGTGGAGCGACGACCTGGAGTGAAGACCTGAACAACTTGCTGCCGTTCTATCGCGACCTGCTCGGCCTGCCGATCGCGATCCAGATTCCCGGTTTCGTGGTGCTCGGCAAGCTCGGCGCCGCCACCCTGGCGCTCGGGACCCACAGCGAGGTGCGCGGCCGCAACGTGGACCCCGCACGGCACATGGTGGCGCTGGACACCGACGACGTCGACGCCGAGTGGAAACGGCTCAGAGGTGCCGGTGTGGAATTCGTCGAGAACCCGACGGACTCCGGCCAGCTCCGCATCGCGACCCTGAAGGATCCCGAGGGGAATCTGGTTCAGCTCCTGCAGCCCATTCGCGGTTGAGGTGACGGCCGGAACTATCTTTGCCGTTGACACGCTCCGACCGAGGCCCTAGGGTTCGGTGGCCATGAGACCTTTCTTGGTCGCGACGGTCCTGCTCGGCTCGCTGCTCATGACGCCATCGGCTTGCGTCCTCGCGCAGGAGGTTCTGACGAACCAGTCCATCGTCGAGATGGTCAAGGCGGGGCTCTCGGAGCGGGTCATCGTCGCGAAGATCCGGACGAGTCCGACGAACTTCGACGTTCGCACGGACGCGCTGATCGCGCTGAAGAAGAACGGGGTTCCGGAGAAGGTCATCGAGGCCATTCTCTCGCCTTCAGCCCCGGCCGCTTCCGCCGAGTCTTCGCCGCCGTCCAGCGCTCCCCCCGCGGGGAGCGTGGCGGCGGTGCCGCCTGCGATGAGCCCCGCGCGAGCGCGGCCGACGGTCTTTCAGGTCGTCGCCGGCAAAGAGGTCGAGCTGATGGCGGCGGGCACGGAGCTTCAGAACAATCGAGCACCGTACTCTCGATCGAACGAGCTGGTGCTGCCCGGGAACAAGGCGAGGTACCGGACGCCGGACCGCCAACCGATGTTCGTGATCACGTCGGAACCGAACGAGATGCCGCTCGTCCGGCTCGAGCCCGGCAAGAACGATCGCAACCTCAAGATCGGGAGCGGGTCGCGCGTTCCCTACGGCGGGGGCTCGAGCCGGCGGGGGATACGCGGAGAGGACATGGTCGACGTCGCCGCCGAGAGGGACAGCCGCGGGTTCTATCGGATTCACCCCCGGGCTCCGCTGGCACCCGGCGAATACGGATTCGTCTCCACGCGCGGCGGCGGTTCGGTGGGCGGCAGCGTCTACGATTTCGGAGTGGACTGAGCCCCGAGCATCCGGCCATCACTCGAACGGGCGCCCGTACCGCTCGAGATGGGCCACCTCGCGCAGCGGTTTACGCTGCTTCTTGCCTCGTCCCACGGGGCGCGCCGGATAACCGAACGGAAGGATCGCCAGCACCTCGAGGCCGGCCGGAATATCGAGCAAGTCCTTGACCTTGTCGAGCCCGCCGAAACCGACCCAGTTCGAGCCCACGCCGTCGGCCCACGCGGTCAGCAGCATCGACTGGATCGCGCGGCTCGCATCGGAGACCGCGAACCGCGTCTTGTCGGTGGCCACGACGACGGCCAGCGGCGCCTGAGCGACGTACGATCCGCTCGTGGCCAGCGCTCCGAGCCGCCGGAGCGTTTCCCGCTCCCGGACCACGATGAAGTGCCAGGGCTGCCGGTTCATCCCGCTGCCGGTGAGACGTCCGGCTTCGACGATCCGCCGGACCAGATCTTCCGGAATCGATTCGTCCTGATAGGCGCGTACCGCCAGGAGCGTGCGAATCGCGTCGAAGACGTCCATGTGTCGCCTCCCGAGGAAACTGTTGGACCCGAACGCGCAGTATAATCTGGCGGCCATCGAGACGCTCCAGCGGGGCGGGGGAGGCCCATATGCACGTCGGCCTGGTCATGGAATGCGACCATCGCGAAGGGAGAACGCAGGAAGAGGCATTTGCCGAGGCGATGTCGATCGCCGAGATCGCGGAGACGCAGGGGCTCGACGGCGTCTGGCTGGCCGAGCGCCACTTCGCCGTCCACCGAAAACCGACCGATCCGATGGGCGCGGGGATTCCCTCGATCGCCTCGGTGCCGCTGGTGCTGGCCGCGGCGCTCGCCGCCCGCACGACGCGGCTGCGGATCGGCACCGGAGTCAGCGTGCTTCCGCTCTGCCACCCCATCCGCACCGCCGAAGAGGCCGCCACCGTCGATCAGATCAGTAGAGGCCGGCTCGACTTCGGCGTCGGGCGCAGCGGCTTTCCCCGCGCGTATTCGGGCTACGGCGTTCGATACGACGAGAGCCGCGAGCGCTTCCAGGAATCGCTCGACGTCATCCTCAAGGCCTGGACGCAGGAGGGCTTCTCGCACGCCGGGAAATACTTCGCGGCAGACAATCTGACCGTCGTGCCGCGTCCTTATCAGAAGCCGCACCCGCCGATCTGGGTGGCGGCGACCACTCCCGACACGTTTCCGATGGTCGGCCGCATGGGCTTCTCGCTCGTCACCGGGCTGCGCGGGTTCGACGTGCCCGAGGCGGTCGGGCATCTCAAGGCGTATCGCGCCGCCCGGCGGGAGAACGGCCAGGCGGGTGACGGCAACGTCTACCTCCGCATCCCGGTCTACGTCGCGGCCACCGCGGCGCAGGCGCGCTCCGAGCCGGAAGAGAGCACGATGCGGTCGTATCGCCGGCTGGCCGAAAACTTCGCCTCGTCGGTCGGCGCGGCGGGGACGACCGGCTCGGAAGAGCGCGCGGAGCGCGCGGAACGCCTCTCCAGCATCACCTACGACGACGTGCTGCGCGACCGCGTCGCGTACGGCACGCCGGACGAGGTGGTCGACCGGCTGCGCCATCTCCGCGACGCGCTCGGCCTGGCCGGGATCATCGCGGAAACGAATGTCGGCGGGCGAATCCCGCTCGAGCGCGTGCTGAACTCGATTCGTCTCTATGCACAAGAGGTGGCTCCGCGCCTGCGCGGGGCCCAGTGAGGAGTGGCACCATGACAACGAGCCGCACGTCCTACGTGTATGTGGGTCTGGCAGGTGAGACCGCGCCGGGCCGGCCCGTCAAATCCGGTCTCTATCGGATGGCGATGGGCGACGATCGATGGGAGCTCGCGACCCGCGGCCTGCCCGCCGCGCCCGCCATCCGAGCGATCGCCGCCCACCCCGATGACGCCGACACCGTGTATGTCGGAACGCAGGACGGTCCGTATCGCAGCACCGACCACGGCGAGCACTGGGAAAAGCTCGACGTGCCGGATCACGGCCTGCCGGTCTGGTCCCTCGCGTTCGATCCTCGCAACACGGGGGTGCTGTACGCGGGTTACGAGAACTGCGAGATCTATCGGAGCGAGGACGGCGGCGAGCGCTGGCGACAGCTTCCGGTGACCGTCCGCTTCCCGGAGATCACCGTCGCCGCCGGATCGAACCCCGCCAAGCGCGTCCTGAAGCTGGCCGCCAATCCGGCCGATCCCGACGAGGTCTACGGCGCCGTCGAAGTCGGCGGCGTGATCCGGAGCCTCGACGGTGGCGAGCACTGGGACAACATGAGCCACGGCCAGTACGTGAACGACGACACCGTGGACATGCACGGCGTCCTCGTCGGTCGCTGGCGTCCCGGCCAGGTCTTCGCGATCGGTCGCGCCGGACTGTTCTGCAGCGCCGACCGGGGTGAGCACTGGGCCAGCGCGCGACTCGAGCCGCTGAACCCCAACGGACAGACGTACTGCCGCGATATCCGCGAGGCTCCCGGCGATTCGAAGACGATCTGGGTGGCCGCGGGCGCGACCTTTCAAAGCGAGGTCGGCGTGTTGTTTCGCAGCAAGGACGGCGGCGCGAGCTTCAGTCGGGTGGACATGGGCGTGAAGCCGAAGACGACGATGTTCACGCTCGCCTTCGACACGCGGCAGCCCAAGCGCATGTTCTGCGCGACCAGTGGCGGCGAAGTGTTCGCCAGCGAGGACGGCGGCCAGAGCTGGGGCGCGCGTCCATTGCCCGAAGGCGCCACGCAGGTCTACGCGATGGGGTGCTCGTAGTCGGGCCGAGCCTCGCTAGAAGACCGGGACGCGTGTGTTCGCCGACGGACGATACGTCACGTGCTCGGCGAGGCGTTCGGCCTTCACGCCGCGGGCGAGGAGCTCACGCACTCCTGCCGCGGCGATCGCGATGGCCATGGTCTCGCCGGGGCACGCGTGGGGGCCGCAGCCGAACGTGAACGCCTGACGCGAGGGCCGGGACGGATCGAATTTCGAGGGCTCGGGATTCGCCATCGGATCTCGGTTGGCGGCCGCGAGCACCACGAGCACGACGTCTCCCGCTTTCATGCCCTGTCCCGCGACGACGGCGTCCCGAGCGAGGAAGCGACGCGTGTTGTGAACGGGCGGATCGTAGCGCACCACCTCGCGGACGAAGGCCTCGAGCCGGCCCCCGTCCGCCTGGCTCGCCGGTCGCGCCTGCCCCTGGCGCCCGAGCGTCACGAGCGTGTTGCCGATCAGTCCGGCCGTCGCCTCGTAGGCCTGAGAGAGAAAGCCGATGCCGTTGGCGACGACGTCCTCACGGTCGTCGCGCCCAGCGCGAGCGACCTCTCGACCGAGATCGCCGAGCAAGGTCCCCGGGGACGCCGCGTCGCGAGCGTCCAGCAACCCGTGGAACGCCTCGAGGAGCTCGCTGGCCGCGGCGCTTCCCGGCGCCAGCTGTTCGCTCGTCGCCCCGGGCGCGATGCTGCGTGCGAAGTCCCCGACCATGGCCGCGGTGCGAGCGAGCCCGTCCGGGGCGACCCCGAGCAGGCTGGCGAGAATGTACCCCGACAGGCTGAACGCGAACTCGTTCACGCGCGACGGATCGTCGGTGGACTTCAGCTCCGCGAAGAGATGCTCCGCCCAGCGCCGCGCGGGCTCGCCGACATGCTTCTCGATGCCGGCGGTCGCGGCCGACACCGCCGACTTCAGCGCCGCGTGTTTCGGGCCGTCGTTCATTCGCACGAGGCGTCCGAAGATGGAGCCGGCCGGAGACCCCGCCAGGGTCCTCGGCACGGGCTCGCTCGGCGGGCGTACCAGACACGCGGGGCTCTCGAGCACCGCCGTGACCGTGGCCGCGCTGCAGGCGACCCACGACCCGAGTGCGTCATCGCGGTGGATGGGCCGCGCCGCCGTGAGATCCGCATAGTACGGATACGGATCGGGGTGCGTCACCGCGGCGATCGGATCGGCCGGACGCAGGTCCGCGGTCACTGCCCGCGCCCCGTGAAGAGATCTGGCCAGCCGGCAACCCGGCGGCCGTGCCACGTCGGCCCCTCGCGCACGAACGTCCACTCCGGATTCCTGGCCACGTCGCGCAGGCTTGCGCAGACCTGGTGGAACGTCGGCACGTCGGCGTCGGCACACTCGAAATAGGTGACGAAGTCATACGCGCCCTCGGGCGCCGGCTCGCTCGTGCTCTTGTAGGTCCGTCGGAGCAGGCACGAGATGCCGGCGGCCGAGGCGAGCGCGTGCCCCTCGTTCTTCATCCGGCCCTCGTCGTCGTAGCGAGGCAGGAAGTACGTGTGGCGCTCCATCCAGTCCTTCGCCCACCACGCGGCCGTCTTGCTCATCGGCAGCAGAAACGCGTTGGGCATGAGGCGTCCGGGCTGCTGCACGACCTGGTGCGCGTAGGCGAAGTTGTGCATGGCCGCGCCGGTGTAGGTCCTGGGGCGCACGACGCCGCCGATCACGCGCAGACGCGCCATCGAGCCGAGCCGGCGCGCCGCCTCGGCGCAGAAGTCGCTCACCGGCTGTGCGGTCGGCGCCGCGACGTGCACGACGGCGTCGGCCTGTGCGACGCCGTCGTCGGCGACCGCGCCGGCGGCCGCGCCGTGTCGACGTAGATACGCGATCGATTGAGCCGGCGGGCCTCCGGTCGGCTCGAACTCGTTGAGGAGGCCGAGCTGCTCGGCGAGCGCGGGGATGGCGGCGCCGGCGACACCACGAGTGTCGGCGCCGTCGGCGAGCCGTACGCAGACGTAGGCTCCGTGGCGAACGATCTCACCGGCGAGGACCGAGTTGTCGAGCATGGCGCACCTCCCTGACCCGCACCGTACCGGCGGGTCGTCCATGTGTCCAATGCATAGAACGGAGGATGGCCATCAGCTATGCTCATGACCGTGGAGATCGATCAGGTCCAGGCCTTCGTGGCCATCGTTCGCGGCGGGGGCTTCACGCGGGCCGCGTCGATCCTGCATCTCTCGCAGCCCGCGGTCAGCCGCCGCCTCAACCTGCTCGAGCGCGAGCTCGGCGCGCCCCTGTTCGAGCGGATCCGGAGCGGTGTGATCCTGACCGAGGCCGGTCGGACGTTCCTGCCGCACGCCGAGGGGCTGCTGGCCTGCATGCGAGACGGTCTCGACTCGGTCCGGGCTCTGCATCAGGTCGATCGAGGCACCATCACCCTGGCGCTGGTCGGCACCCTGGCGAGCACGACCTTGACCGCGTGCCTGGAGCGCTTCCGCGACGCGCATCCGCGGGTCGAGCTGCGGCTTCGCACCGCGCTCAGCCAGGAGGTGAGCGTGCTGGTCCGCCGCGGCGACACGACGCTCGGGCTGCGCTACGGCGGAGATCCGCACGCGGAGCTTCTGGCGACCCCGATCTACGACGAGCCGATGATGGTCGTCTGCTCGCCGCGCCACCGATTGGCCCGCCGGCGGAGCGTCGCGCCGTCGGCGCTCGGCGCCGAGCGGTGGGTGGCGTTTCCCCCGCGCGGCGACGCCTTCTATGATCCGTATCCCTGGTCGCTCCAGAATCGACTGGCCGCGTGGGGGCTGAGCCCGGCGGAGATCATCCCGATCGACAGCCTCACCGCGCAGAAGCGGATGGTCGAGGCCGGCTTCGGCCTGGCGCTCCTGCCGGAGAGCAGCGTCGACGAGGAGCTGCGCACGGGAACGTTGCGGTCGATGCGAATTTCCGGAACGCGCGTCACGATTCCCGTCGTGCTGATCCATCGCCGGCGCGCGTACCTGAGTGGGGCCGCCCGCGCGCTGATGGCCGAGCTCACGGCGTGGCCGAGCCGGCAGACGTCGCCACGCGGGCCCCACGGCTCCGGACGCGGCCTCGCCCGTGCGGCTCGCAGGACCGGCGGCTCCAGGGCAAGGTCGTAGTTCCGGCTCCGATCACCCAGGGCATGCTCTGCGCGCCCCTCGGTTGGTGAGCCGGGCCACTGCGCCGATGGTCTCGCCTGCCCGCTGGCGTGTCATGAGGCCCCCGATCGGATGACGGCGCCGGCCGGGACCGGTACGATCGTCGGGAGCGCCGGCGCGGGAAAACTTGAGTCTCCACCCGAAATCTTGTTTGTATGTGAGGTATATGCGAACCATCGAGCGAGCCATTGGCAAAGCCTAGCCGTAAGCCGAGTCCTCCG
>Ga0137396_10001296_pt1 | contig 13028 bp, 11 predicted proteins | sample czc16metaG_FD_108284 | JGI IMG/M metagenome (GOLD analysis project Ga0137396, IMG submission 108284) | Vadose zone soil microbial communities from Angelo Coast Range Reserve, California, USA - czcobulk3.16 metaG | ecosystem: Environmental > Terrestrial > Soil > Vadose zone | place: USA...
AGCACGCCGCTGCCGCGCGCCGGGCCCAGGTTCTGCGTCTCCAGATCTTCGTCGAACCAGGCCTGGTCGCCGCGCACGATCACCGCCCGTCGTGTGGCGTGGAAGCTCCAGGCCTTGCCGCGCGCGAAGTGCGGGTGCGCGTAGGCGCGGAAGGCAGGGATTTCCCAGCGCTCCGTCGCGTCCGTGCCGAGGAACACGCCGCCCGGCGCGAAGTGGGCGAAGTAGCGTTCCTCGTCGGCGCGCGCGGCGGCGTCGTGGAAGTCGTCGAGCGCGCTCGCCACGGCCTGCTCGGCGGCAGGGCCACGGGGAGCGTGAGCGCAGGCGGCCAGAGCGGATGCCATCACGACCCTGCCGAGATGCATTCAAAACACGTATCGGATGCGCGGCAGCAGCGCCAGCGAGGCGATCCCGCCCTTGCCGCCGTCGGGCCGCGAGGCCAGCGAGTAGCGCAGGATCGCGTCGAGCCCGACGCCGAAGTGGTCGAGGCGCGTCTTGTACTCGAGCCCCAGCCCCGCGCCCGCGTGAGGCGCGATCGCCTGTTCCGGGACGGCAGCGCCGAGCGTGAACGGGCCCGGGGAGAGCAGCGTCATGCCGCCCATCAGCTTTCCGGAGACGAGCAGCCGGCGAGTGAGCCACGCCCCGGTCGAGGCGCCCACCTCGAGGAAAGTGGCGCCGAAGGAATCGGTCCCGGCACAGCTCCCCGGCGCCGCGGGCTGGAAGCAGGAGTTGCTCGAGGCGCCGGCGCCGACCGAGGCGAAGAGCGAGGATGCCGCACCCAGGTCACGGCCGACGGTGAGGCCCAGGTACGGCTGCGCGTTGGACAGGGCCCGGCTGCCGCCCAGCGTCGCGAACGCGCCCAGGCTCGCTTCGGCGAAGGTCCCGCGGCGCGGCGCCTCGTCGACTCCGTTCGAGGGTATCGGAGTCCGGGCCAAGGGCCGATCGGCGCCGGGCTCCGGCTCGCCGCCGCGCGCGGCGGCCGCGAGCAGCAGGGCTGCGGCCAGGATACGGGTCATGGAGCGCTGCTCTTGAAGACGTACGGGTAGGTCACCTGCACCGTGCCTCCCCCTTCCGGGGCTGGGAACGCCCAGCGCCGCACGTGGGTGACGATGCAGCTCTCCACCGGCTCGCTGCCCATGGTGCTCTGCTGCACCAGCGCATCGCCTACCCTGCCGACGCCGTCGATGACGAACAGCACCGTCACCTTGCCGTACAGGGCCGGGTCCTTGGTCAGCTCCTTTTCGTAGCAGTACTTCACCTCGTTGTAGTGGCGCTGGATGATGCGGTTGATCACGTCGCGCGAGAGGCCGCCGACCACGATGGTGCGGCCGGGGATGAACTGGGTCTCCTCCTTGCCCCGCCCGCCCAGGTCGACCTCCCCGTACCCTCCCCGCCCGCCGCCCGCGCCCTTCGTCCCCAGGCCGCCGATGCCCATCGCCGTCCCGCCGCCGCCCTGGCCGGTGCCGCGCGAACCCAGGCCGCCGACGCCGTACGCGTCGCCCGGGCCCGCCCGCCCCTTCACCCCGCCCAGGGCGTGGTTGATTCCGGTGCCGAGGCCGCCGGGCCCCAGCACGTTGGAGGCGCTGCCGGCAGTGGCGCCCATCTTCGACAGGGCGGCCACCAGCCCCAGCTTCATCACCTTGCGCCGGTCGGACTCCCGTTTGTCGGCGTCGACCACCGGCGCTCCCTTGCGGGAGGGCGCCGCTTCCTTCTTCTTCGCCTCGCGCTTGCCGAGCTTGCCCTCCTCGTCGCGGGCCTTCGCCCCTTCCTGCACGCCGGAGACCTCGCGCGGCTTCGGCTGCTCCTCGGGCGGCTTCTCGCGCGGCTTGACCTGGTAGCGGGCGATGCGCTGCTGGTGGCCCGCCAGATCGTCCGTGACCTCGTCGTGGCGCGGAGCGATGCGGACCATCAGCCAGAAGAGGGCCAGGAAGAGGAGCGCCACCGCGACCGTGCTGGCGAAGCCGACGTCGAGCGAAGCGAGCAGTGACCGGTCGCGCTGCCGCTCGGCGCGGACGTACCGGGCGACGAGCTGCAGCTGGGGTGCGATCCGGACTACGACGCGCTCCCGCGCGCTCAGTAGACGAGCGTGGCCGGCGAAGGGCGCCTGCACCGCACGGCTGCCGGCCTGGTCGAAGCGCCTGACCCCGCCGGCGCGGTGCACCTCGGCGTGGACCCCGGCGGGCACGGTGAAGACGTGACCGTCTCCCTGGGGCTGCACGATGCGGAACTCGGGCGGGAGCTTCGCCTCGGGCAGGTCGAACAGCTTGCCCGCGCGGAGGCCGCCCCCGCGCCCGACTTGCTCCAGCTCGATCAGCGTCTCCTGCCCCCAGACCAGGCCGACCAGGAGGACGCGGTCGCCAGTGCCGGGATCCGCGCCCTCGGGCGAATCGTCGAACAGCAGCCTGGCAGCCGCGGCGTCGCCGGCGCGCGCGGGATGCACCGGTCCAGCGCCCTCCGGGTCGGGACCCTCGGTGACGGGCGCCGCCAGCACGGGCGGGTGGGGTGGAGGGAGGATCTTGACGCTGTTCTCGTTCGGCATCTCGCGCTCGCCTAGAGGTTGTCGGCCGACTGCCGAAGCTCTCCGTTGAAGTCGTCCCGCAGCTGGATGAGCGGCTTGAACCGCGTCTTGTTCCGGTGGAGCAGGTAGCTGCCCTCGGGCTTGATCAGCTCGCCCTCGACGGTCACGTCGTTGAAGTCGACGACGCTGCGCTTGCGCACGATCACCTTGTCCGGCTCCTGCACGACCTTCACGGCCTTGGGCGCCTCGGCGGCCGCGGCCGGCACGGCGGCGAGCAGAGCGAGGACGATCAGCGCGCGCATCGGCGAGGGCCTCCGGCCCCACGATTTGCACTGCCCGTGCGCCAGCCAACCGCCTCGCCGCCCGGCCGGCGCGTCGGACCGCGAAAGTGGACACCCGCCCTGCACGCCCGTTCTGCTCATTTCGCCGCTCCTGCCCGGTCCGCACGAGCCTCGGCCGCCGGCGAGGCGGCGTGCTGCAGCCGGAGGTCGATGGACGCGATCTGCGCCCGCGCGTCCTTCGCCCGCGTTCCTTGGGCCAGTCCCGCCAGCTGCTCGAAGGCGGCCTTGGCGGCGGCGAGCTGATTGCTGGCTTTGAGGGCCAGCGCGCGCCCGAAGAGCGCGTCCTCCTGTCCGGGCCGAAGCGCGAGGACTTTCTCGTACTCCGCGAGCGCTTCGGCGGGCTTCTTCGCTCCTTCGAGCGCCCAGGCCAGGGCCAGGCGCATCTCCTGGCGCAAAGGGTCCAGCGCCACCGCCTTCGCGTACGCCTCCTCGGCGGCGGCGTAATCGCGGTACGCGAGCGCCACCGCGCCCAGGTTCGCCCACGCCACCGCGTAGGCCGGGTCCAGCTTCACCGCCTCGGCGAACTGCTCCCGGGCCACGGCCGGCTCGTTCCTGCGCATCGCCAGGATCCCGAGCGTGTTCGGGATGCCCGGATCGGCCGGGTCGAGCTTGCGCGCGTTGGCCAGCGCGATCTCGGCCAGGCGGATGCGACCCCGGTCGGCCTCGATCAGCGCCAGGTTCTTGTACGCGTCCGCGTCGCGCGGATGCCTCTGCAAGACCCGCCGCGCGACCGACTCGGCTTCGTCCAGCTTCTTCTGCTCGCGCAGCACGGCCGCGAGCGCGTTCAGCAGGCGCGGCTCATCCGGCTGGGCTCCGGCGGGCGCCGGGTCTGCCTGGAGCGGCTTGGTAGGCTCGGGCCGCGGAGCTGCCTGGACGGCCGCCGGGCGAGGCCCCTCGGCCGCGGCGGGCGGCGCTTCCGGTTTCACCACTTGCCGCGCGCAGGCGCACAGCCCGAGCGCGACGACCGTCAAGAGATTCGTGCTCACTTCCCCTCCCCCGTGCCCGTCCGTTCCAGGCCCTCCGCCGCGGCCGGCCGCGCTCCGCTGCTGCTCAGGAGCGCCGGCTCGCGGCGGTCCATGACCTCGTCCGGCCGGTACTCCCGCAGACGTTCCTGGGCGCGCAGCGTCCACTCCGAGTAGAAGCCGGTCCGGCCGCTGGTCTCGATCGCCTTGCGGAACGCCTCCACCGCCTTGTCCTCGAGCGGCAGCGCCTGGTTCTCGAGCGTCGCGCGGTACAGACCCTGCTGCTCGGCGTCGAGGCCGCGCGGCATCGGCGCCTCGAGCAGGCCCTTGTTGAAGTCGCGGTAGGCCTCGCCGAGGCGGGTGAGCGCGGCCTGGCTCCACCTCGGGCTGCCGGCCGCGATCACCTCGGTGTACGCGGCGAGGAGCTTCGCGATCCGGGCGTTCTTCGCCGCGAGCGCCGCCACCAGGCCGGACTGGTGCGCGGTGTGGAAGCGGATGGCGACGAACTGGTCGAAGGCGGGCTCGACCAGCAGGAACCGCGCATGCGCCGCGGCGTCCACCACGGCCCCGGTCCGCTCGGCCTGGGACAGGCGCGCGAACCGCTGCGTCACCTCGGCGAACGCCGCGGCCGCGCCTTTGTCCTTGCGGTTCACCTCGCGCCGCGCGAGACCCTCGTTGTAGCGCGCGAGCAGGAGCTGCCCGGGCGCCGCCGTGCGCGCGTAGCCGCGCTGGAACTCGCGCCAGTGCTCGGCCGCCTTGCGCCAGTCCTTCTGCCGCTCGAGCAGCAGCCCGACGTTGAAGGCGATGCGAGCGGCGTCCGGCCGGGAGCGGTACCGCTCGACGTAGCGCCGCCAGTCGGCCAGCGCTCCCGCGTCGTCGCCGAGCCCCTCGCGCCAGAGCGCCGCGTTGAACAGCTGGTCGGGCGCTTTCGGGTCCGCGGGCCAGCGCGACGCGTACTGCTCGTACCACCGCACCGCCTCGGGGAAGCGCGCCGACCTCTCGTACGCGTTCGCGAGTGACAGCACGGCGGGCTTCTGCAGCGTCTCCGGCGCGCCCGGATATTCTTTCAGGAGCTGCTCGGCCGCGGTCATGACCAGGTCGAGCTGCTCGGCCTTCTCCGCGATCACCACCGAGTCGTTCAGCGCGAGCGGCGCGTACTCGCTGCGCGGGTAGCGCGCGACGAAATCGTGGAGCTCCTTCGCCGCCAGCACGTCGTCCTTGCGCTTCTCGTGGATCTCGAGGGCGTGCTTGAACCGCGCTCCTTCCGCGATCTTCGCCACCCGCCGCTCGAACTCGCTGCCCGGCGGGGACAGGCGCGCGTCGGCGTGGAACTTCTCGGCCAGCTCGCCGAGCGGCAGCCATCTCTCGCTCGCGTTCAGGATGTCGAGCGAGAGGTCCGCCGCCTTCTGCGAGAGCGGATCCGAAGGCCAGCGCTCCACGATCTCGCCGAAGCGCCTTGCCGCCTCCGCCGAGTGGCCGTGCTGGTAGAAGACGTACGCCGCCTTGTAGCGGATGACGGTCTCGTCGGAGGCTTGCGGCGCGATCTCCAAGTAGCGTTCGCAAGCGGCGATCAGCTTCTGCTCGACCGGCGGGATCGACTCCTCCTGCGCGCCGGCCGCCCGCGCGGTCCGGGCCTGCCCGACGCGTCCCTTCGCCTGCCGATCGTCGACGCGCGCCGCGCCTGCGAGCTCCCGCTTCTGCAGCTTGCCCTCGGCGATCGCGACCGACTTCTCCAAGGCGAGGACGGCGTCGTAGGCCGCCTTCCGCGCGTACTCGCCCTTGGGGTCCTTGTCGGCGACCTGCGCGTACTGATCGGCGGCGGGCTCCCACTCCTCGAGCGCATAGAGGATCTCGGCGTAGTAGTAGCGCAGGCGGTACGCGCTCTCGCTGTCCGGGAACGCGTCCAGGTAGCGCTTGTAGATGTCGCGCGCCAGCCGGTAGGTGGCGGCGTTCTTGGTCTTGATCGCTTCCTGGTGGTAGTCCTGCACCAGCTCGCGCAGCGCGCTCTCCGTCAGCTCGTGCGCCTCGCTGAGCGCGTTCGCGCGGCCCGCGTTCGCCTTGGACCACGCGCTCCGCGGCCCGTAGTCGGCGACCAGCCGCTCCATCTCCTGCGCGACCTCGTCGCGGCGGTTCAGCTTGTCGTAGGCGAGCAGGATCTTCTGCTGCCAGGCGGCCGCGCGCGCGTCCGACGGCGCCTTCGCGGCCAGGAGACGGTAGACCCGGATCGCCTCCTCGAACTTTCCGCTCTCGAAATACGTGCCGGCCAGCCGGTCGGTGAGCTCGACGCCGCGCTGGCCGCCCTTCTCCGAAAGGTACGCGGCCGCGCCGTCGATCGCGTCCACCTGCGCGAACGACAGCACCAGGTCCTTGAGCGCCTCGTTCTTGAGCTGGATGCGGTCGCGATCCTTGGCTTCGGCCTGCCGCTCGGAATACTCGACCACCTCCTGGAACTTCGCGATCGCCGCGCCGTAGTCGTGCGCGTTGTAGTCGCACCACGCCAGCTTGTAGACGGCGAAGCCGTAGATCTTGGGAAGCCGGAACGAGGCCGCTTTCTCGAACGCGGCGCGGGCGTGAGACAGGTCGTTGTGCTGGAACCAGTGCTCGCCCATCTGCACGTATGCGTCAGGCACGAAGCGCGAGGCGGGGAACTGGTCGATGAGCGCCTGGTAGCTGCGCAGCGCGCCGGCCCGGTCGCCGATCTCGTACTGGTTGTAGGCGAGGACGAAGAGCAGCTCGTCCCGGCGCGGGTACTCCGGATAGTCGCGCAGCACCGCCTGGTAGAGGGCGAGGGCCTCCTTGCGGTCACCATCGCTCGCGGAGGTCGAGACCTTCGGCTCCGGGCCAGCGGACTTCTCGTCCTTCTCGCGCGCGGCGAGCCACGCCGCTGCCCGCTCGTCGTATTGCCGGACCTCCTGCAGCGAGACGTAGCTCGCCTTCTCCCACCACAGCTCCGCGAGCTGGAAGAGGAGATCCGCCTTGCGCGCGCCCTGCTCCACCTTGGGGAGGAGCCGCTGCAGCTGCGCGATCATCTCCTCGCGCTTGCCCTCCACCGTCGCGTCGTGCGCCGCTTCCTCCGCGTTCGGCTTGGGGACCGGCGGGGCCGAGGCGACGCGCTCGCCCTTCGGACAGGCGTCCTTGACGGTGTAGCGGTAGTACCCGACCTCGTCCGGCCAATACTCCCCGTCGAACTGCCAGTACTCGTGCCCGCTGCCGGGCACGGGCGGGCGATACAGCTTTTGCCCGGCGAGGAGCGCGTCGCGATCGATGCGCTCCTCGAGGAACTCCTTCTCGCCCTTGAGGGTCTCGAAGCCGACGATCTCGTTCTCGCCGTCCAGCGAGTCGACCAGGCGCAAAAGCCGCGCGAGCCGGTCCCGGACCATCTCCCCGGCGGCAGCCGCCACGCGAGCGTGCCGCCTGCCCAGGAGTTCCAGGAGCTCCGACCCGAGCGCGCTGCGCATCAGCTCGGCGTCGCCGGCGACCTTCCGCCGTTCCGCGTCCACCCGCCGCAGCTCCGCGAGCGTCGCCTCGATGCGCTCGTCGTTGCGCACCCGGCGGCGCACCGGCGCGGGCAGCTCGTCTGGCGCGTCCACCGCCGCGGCCAGCCCGGCCGGCGTGGGATTCCCCGCGAGGAACGACTTGACCCGATCGCGCATCGGCGCGTACCGGGTCGCGAACCGCTCCATGGTCTCGCGGACCTGCGGCCACAGACAGTGCCGGTGGTAGATGACGGCCGCCAGGTTCTCGGACTCGGGCGCGAACTCGTCCGACAGCTGCGGCGAGCGCAGGCTGTGCAGCTTGCCCAGCGCGGCCCCCGGGTCGCCGCCGCGCAGGTCGGCCCAGGCCCCCTCGAACAGCGCCTGGTCCCAGTGGCGCGAGAACCGCGGCACCGCCGCGTATGCAGCCGCGGCCTCAGGATAGCGTCGCAGACCGTAGAGCGTGCGGCCCATGGCGAGCTGCGCCAGCTGCTTCACCTCGCCGGCATCGGCGTCCCTGCCGGCCTCGGCGGCGGCCAGCGCGCCGAACATGCGCAGCGCCTTTTCAGGATCGGTCCGTTGCGCCAAAAGGCCGGAGAGGTACTGCGCCCGCGCGTAGGCTTCGCTCGCGGGTGGGACCCGCTCGGCGAGGCGCGCGGCATCCCCGTACCGCTCCGCCTTGTACGCCGAGACGGCGAGCAGGTAGTGGAGCCGCGCCGCGACCTCGGGCGTCAATCCGGCGAGCGCTTCGGCCGGCACTTTTTCCAGCGCGCCGGCGTCGCTGACCACCTCCAGACGCTGCAAGGAAGCCGCCGCGCCCTCGACCGCGCCCGCGTAGAACGAGGCCGCCGGCCCGCGCTCGACGATGCGCAGGTAGTAGACCGAGGCAGCCGCGGGCAGGCCGAGGCGCGCCAGGGATTTTGCCAGCAAGAGCTCCGCCTGCGCCCGCTCCACTGCGTTGGCCTCGCGCAACGCCTGGTGGAACCCGATCGCGGCGCCGCGCGGGTCGCCGGCCATCTCCCGGTCGGCGGCCTTGTGGAGCGCCTCTCCCGCGCCGGCGTTCGCGGCCGCCGCCGAGGCGATCGAAGCGAGGAGGACGGAGATCCGCATCGTTGCCTCGTCTAGAACAGCCAGCTCACGCCGCCCTGGAAGGCGATGTTGTTGATCACGCTCGACGAAGGCTCGCCGAGCTGGATGGCGGCGCTGCCCGCTCCGCTCTTGATGTCCTCCTCGCCGCCGCCGAACGACGACGGGCTGCAGCCCGGGCTGAGACCGGTCGCCGCCGAGCCGCTGGATCGAATGGCCCGCGCGTCCTGCACCGTGCAGCCGTTCACCTTCGACACGTAGGCGGAGTAGATGCGGTCCCGCAGCTCGAGCCGGAGCGTGAACCGGTCGCCGGTGAAGATGCGCACGCCCAGGCCGAGCCCCGCCTCCGGCCGGAACCCGGTATCGCCGAACGAGCGGCCGCCGACGGCGTCGGAGGGCCGGAGCTGCAGCCGGGTCTTGGCCACGCCCAGACCCGCGTTCACGTAGAAGCCGAGGCGGAGGACCTTTCCGTCGAACAGGCTGATCTTGCCGTAGACGGGCATCAGCTCCAGGCCCGCCAGCGCGTCGGCCTGCAGCAGCAGTGCATTGGCGGCGACGGGCTGCTGGTCGACCTTCGCGGCCAGCTCCTCGGTGAGCGCGCTCTGGTGCGCGACGGCGTTGTAGGAGAAGGCGACCAGCGCGGCGAGGTTCTCGCGCAGGTGGTAGGACAGCTCGAGGCCGAGGCCGGCGTGCACGGTGAAGTGCGGGTTCACCTGGCCGAGACCAAAGAAAGTCAGCTCGGCGCGGTTGGCCTCGCTGAAGGGACGCTGCTCGACCACGTGGACGCGCTGCACGTCGCGTTCTTGCGCGACCGCGGCGGGAGCGAGCAGGACGGCGGCCAGGAGGAATCGCATCGGTCGGGCCCTTAAGTCAGAAGAGCGCCGAGGCGCCCAGCCCCAGCGTGGTGACGAGTCCCAAGTAACGAGCGCTGGTCCCGGTCCCGGGTTGGGTCAGGTCGGCGCCGCGCAGGACGCTGGCCGGGTAGAGGAAGGCGCGGACCTCGGTGCGAAGCGACCAGCGCTGGCCGAGGTAGAAACGGAAGCCGCCGCCCACCTCGCCGACCGGCTTGAGCGAGCTCGAGGTCTGGTAGTCGCCGGGCGCGCAGGCCGCGTCGCCGGCTGAGGCGCAAAGGTTGACGGACTCGTGCTTGAACACGGCCCCGCCAGCGCCGGCCAGCAGGAACGCCTGGAAGTGTACGGGCAGCTCGGCGGCGAGGTTGAGCTTGCCGTAGATGGGCGCGATCCGCGCCATGACCAGCGCGCCGCCGCGCATCTGGTCGGCTCCTTCGATCTCGTCCCCGGTGTTGGGTTGCCCGGTGCCCGGGTTGGTGCGGGACGGCAGCTTGTCGCGGATCTGGCCGGAGAGGCCGGAGAACGAAGTGCGGTTGGCGAGCACGTCGACGCCGACGTCCACCCACTCGTTGGGATGGTAGCTGATGGACAGGAGGCCGCCGTGCTGGTCGACCAGCGAGGTGTTCAGCACCGTGCCGAGCGCGACTCCCACCTCCCAGCGCCGGGAGAGCTGGTGGATCTTGCCCTGGACCGTCGTCGGCGGAGCGGCGGGCCCGATCACCGAGTCCTCGCCGCGGGCGGGCAGTGCGGCGACGAGCACCGCGGCGGAAATCAGGAGGATCGGGGTCGGTCGCTCCACGCTCGGCTGCTCCCTCGGAAGGGGAGGACGTTGCCCACCGCCCGCTCCAGGCGCAACAACCGTGCATTCCCCAACAGCCGCCACCAGCGAGGGCGACCGGCCGCCGTGGTGCAAAAAGTTTCACGCAGAGCCCGCAGAGATCGCAGAGGGATCTTTTGAAAAAAAGACTCTGCGCGCTCTGCGTGCTCTGCGCGAACCGACCAGGCTGGTCTTGCTGGCTTACTTCACGGCGGGGCGGATGAAGACCAGCTGCTTGCGGTGGCCGGGGATGGAGCCGCCGACCAGCAGGAGGTGGTTCTCGGGGATCACGTCGATCACGGACAGGTTCTGCACGGTGCGGCGGTCCACGCCCATGTGCCCCGGCATGCGCTTGTTCTTGAAAACGCGGCCCGGCGTCTTGCGCTGTCCAATGGCTCCCGGGTGACGGTGCAACTCGTGCGCCGTCGAGCTGTCTCGCGCCGCGCCTTTCATATGGTGCCGCTTGAAGACGCCGGCGAATCCGAAGCCGCGCGTGGTGCCGGTCACGTCCACCTTGTCGCCCTTCTTGAACAGCTCGACGGTGAGCTGCGACCCGAGCGCGTGGCCTTCCAGCTCCTTCTCGTCGACCCGGAACTCGCGCACGTTTCGGTGGGGCTTCTGGTTGCGCTTCTTGAAAGCGCCGAGGTCGGGCTTGCGGGCGTTGCGCTGCTGCTTCTCGGACAGCTCCTCGTGCGCCAATTGCAGCGCCACGTAGCCGTCGAGCTCCTTGGTGCGGTGCCCGAAGACGAGATTGGGCTGCACCTCGATCACCGTCACGGGGTGCGCGGTGCCGTCCTCCGCGAACACCGTCGTCATTCCGACTTTCCTGCCGATCAGACCCTTGGACATGACGTGCTCCTGCGCTGCCTCCCGCGCCATCGCGCCCACCACGGTCAGGCCGGATTGCCTGCCGGCGGGTGGGGGACCGATCGGTCCGGAGGGGTTGCATCCGCGGCCTGGAAGGACTCGCGGGGCGGGGCTGAATAGCACGGCTGTCCGGAAACGCGCAACAGAACTCCACCGCGCAACCGGGGCGTGGCGCTGGCCCGCCTGGGAACCCAGTTTCCCACACCGGACCCTGCCGGCGGCCGGAATTCCCGAAGTGAGCGCACCCAGGCGCTCCCTGGCACGGCGTCTGCGAGGGCCGACCCGCGCAGGGGTGGCGTGGGGGAGACCGGGATGTCGGCGATTGCGGAGAACCTGGTCGTTCTGGGGGGGCTCTCGGGGAACCGGGAGCGCGCACCCGCCCGGCAGCGGGGGGTCGCATGGGGAGCAGTGCTCGCCCTGGGAGCGGCGGCGGCGGGAGCCGCGCTGGGGCTCGTCGCCTCTCCCGGGCCGGGCGGCCGCGACGAGACGGCGGCGAACCTGGCCTGGACGAGCGCGGCGGCCGTGCACGTCGCGCAAAGATCCGAGCAGCGGGCCCAATCCGCCGAGAAGGCCCTGGCGGAAGCGCGCGCCCAGCTGGCCCGGCTCGAGCAGGCCGGCGCGGTCCAGGAGCTGCGCGACGGGCAGGAGGCGAAGCGGCTCGGGCTCGACCGCGCGCTGAATGACCGCGGCGGCCTGTGGGGCGACGACCGGCGCCGCGTTCTCGCAGCGATCGTGCGGGAAGCGCGGCGGCACGGGCTCGATCCGCTGTTGGTCGCCGCGGTGATCGAGATCGAGTCGCGATTCGACCCGTTCGCCGTCTCGCAAGCGGGCGCGTACGGGCTCATGCAGCTGATGCCACCCACCGCGGAGGAGATGTTCCCCGGGAGGAAGCCGTTCAGGGTGGCGCACCTCTTCAACCCGGTGTTGAACATCGAGCTGGGGACGGCGTACATGGCGCAGCTCCTCCGCCGATTCGACGGCGATCTGCAACGGGCGTTGATCGCCTACAACGCCGGCCCGTCGGTCGCGCGCGCCCTGGTGCGCGGCAGCAAGTCCCACCGGCGGCTACAGGCCTATCCGCGCGCGGTCCTCGCCACCTACCGCGAGCTGCTGCTCGTCCGGGAGCAGGCCGGCACGCGCCTGGCCCAGCGGTAATCGCGCGCGCAAGCGTGCCCTCGCCGCCTGCATTCCGCAGGTGCGCGCCTCAGCGTAGGGAAGGAGGCACCCCATGGACAAGAAGAACCTCGAGGGCAAGGTCGACAAGGTCACTGGCAAGGCCAAGGAGATCGGCGGCGTCGCCACCGACAACCGGGACTGGGAGACGGAGGGCAAGCTCGACCAGATCAAGGGCAAGGTGAAGGAAGGCCTCGGCAACCTGCGCGAGGGCATCAAGGACAAGCTCGACGAGCTGGACGAGAAGAAGAAGAAGGACGACCAGCTCTAAGGTTTCGATTTGCCGCAGAGGCGCAGGGTTTGGCGTCTCTGCGGTGAATTCCCGGCGTCAGCGCTTGGGGAGTGCGATCAGAAGCGCCCCTTCGCACTCCTGTAGCGATCCGCCGTGAGCGGCGAAGATCGTCTCCGCGAGCGCAAATCCCAGGACCGATCCGATCGGATCTCCGGAGGGACGCTCCTCGGGGATGGGCGGCACCAGGGGATTGGGCGGCTGGGAGGACTGTACCGTCAGCTCACCCCCGGAAGGCGCCGCGTACCCCACGAGCGTGAGTCGCGCATGGCCGCCCTTGGCCATGTGCTCGAGCACCATCCGCAGGCCGCGCCGCAGCATCTCGACGTCCCCGGTCACCAGCACCTTGGTGGGCACGTCCACGGCCCAGCCCTGGGTCGCGGTCCCGTCCTTCTCGGTCAAGGCGGCCATTGCCCCGTCGACCAGCGAGCGCAGCTCGACGGTCTCGCTGTGCAGCTCGTACCCGTGCTCGTTGAGCCGCTCGATGGTGAAGAAATCGTCGACCAGCCTCCGCATCCGCCGCAGCGCCCGCAGGCTTGCGTCCACCATCTTCTCGGCGCATGGACACGGCGGACCGCTCGGGACCCCGCGCCGAGAAGATGGTGGACGCAAGCCTGCGGGCGGGTTCTTGATTTCGTGAGCGACGAATCCTAG
>Ga0137396_10001297_pt1 | contig 13027 bp, 10 predicted proteins | sample czc16metaG_FD_108284 | JGI IMG/M metagenome (GOLD analysis project Ga0137396, IMG submission 108284) | Vadose zone soil microbial communities from Angelo Coast Range Reserve, California, USA - czcobulk3.16 metaG | ecosystem: Environmental > Terrestrial > Soil > Vadose zone | place: USA...
CCGGCCAGGTCAACGGCTTCGAAATGGCTGAACGGTTGTCCCAGATTTGTGTGCCGGCTCGGCTCTGATGCCAAGAAGGCGATTGAATTGCCTTACCCGGTGCTCAAGCACCACGTTGATTGCGACCGACGCTTTGACGTTTCATGTGGATCACTCGCTCGGAAAAGCACCTAGCCACTGCAAATCATGAAACCCGCGGGGGAGTGCCAATACGTGCTGGCACCATTGAGTATTCAGCCCTCGCGAGGTCATGACATTGGCCTAGCGATAATGGCCGGCGATCGCAATACAGAATTGATAGTCGTTAGTATCGCATTCGATTGCACACGGGTTGGCGAAGGTCGGTTCATCGATGTCAATGAGAGTTTTGAACGCCTGACCGGCTTTGCTCGCGACGAAGTAATCGGTCGTACATCGTCGGAATCAGGTCTTGGGTAAACTTCGCCGAAGGAGATGCAGTCATCGAGGACCTCAGGAGCGGTCGCCAGGTGAGAAGCCGTGAAATGCAGTTTAGAGCCAAGTCTGGACACATTCGGCTCAAGCTCTACTCAGCGGAAATAATCGGCGTCGGTGATAACCAATGTCTTCTAGCGGTCTGCGAAGATATCACGCAACAAAAAGAGTCTGAAATAGCTTTGCATCAATCCGAAGCCGACTATCGCTCTCTGTTTCTTCAGGCTCCCTATGGGATTTATTGGGTCAGACTTGATGGAACATTCCTAGTCGTCAATCAGGCACCCATAAATATATTGGGATATAAAACTGCCGAGGAGCTTTGTTCCGCGAATCGTTAGGAGGATACACTCAAGATTACTCAAGATCTATTCTCAGATTGAGCGGTCATGAGAAGCGAGAGTGCCTAAACGGCTGCTTTTTTCAGGTTGGCAATCTCGCCTCGAAGCTCCTCGACCTTTTTTCGCCGTTGCTCGTCTTGGGCAACGGAGAGTGACTCCGCTCGTTCGAGAGCTGATGCCGCAGGATCAGGATTGCGGCTCTGGATGAATCCTTGGGCCGCCAGTACATATTGATCCCACGCATCTGCTGCTCGCGAAGTGTTCTCATAAGCAAGGGCCAGAGAAGCATGGATTCCGGGCGAAGGAGAGAAATTCTTGTCCGCTTGCCGAATCCGCCTTTCCGCTTCCAACGCATTCTCCCACTGGAAAATTGCGCTACGCGGATTGTGCGAAGATCCCCAGATTTTTTCTCGCTCGAAAATCGTTCCTAGGACTACATGGAAGCGAAGGATATTGGGCCAGTCATTTTCGAAGTAGGCCTCGCCCTTTTGCATGAAGAGTGTTTCGAGAAGTTGGTTGAATAGTTGTCCCTGAGGATCGAGAGTCTTGGCGTGATCCCGGACGATTGCCGCAGCATATACAGCAGCCTCGGAGTCAGCGGGGTTCAGCATCCACGCGGCCGAAAACCGTGGCAGGGCCTTCTCTGGTGACTCCCGTTGGTCGTAATATCCGCCGACTTTTTTCAGCAGAGCCGAAAACAATGCAGCGTGCTCACGCGGGTAGGCCCAAGATCGGAAAATATCACGTGCTGGGCCATGATGGAAATCCGAAGGAAAATTCCCAAAGTAGGCAGTGTGTATCTCATCGATGGGCCGGTTCAGTGCCGGAGTTGCCGCCCCGAGGCTCCGGAGCTCTTTCGACTCGAACTTCTCGAATTGGGCAGGGTCTACCGACGCCGAAACGTAATATTGCACGAGCACGGTGAGTAGCTCAAAAGCGTCGGGCGCTGTGCTCCACGCCTTCAGCAATGCGTGAATCTGTCCCGCCGTAAAAGCCGCCGAACCGCGCTCGACGAGTTGCCGACCCAACCCTACCGCCTCTCTGATGTTGGGAGGTGAGGAGTGCCGCAGGACACGGAACGCGCTCTCAATCGCCGGTTCAAATTTCGGCTGTAATTCCAGAGCGCGTCGATACTGCACATAGGCGGTCTGCAAGTCGTCGTTTTTTTCAAGAGCCCGGCCGTAATTGTAGACGTAGGCAAAACGCGCGGGCGGCGCGATCCTATCCATGTCAATTTCACGAAACGCCGCTAGGGACTCAACCGTCTTCCCCTGCCTGAGCAGCACCACCCCCAGGCCGTTCCGGGCGTAGGCCTGCTGGTCGACGTCACCCAACTGGATGGCGTTCTGATACGATTCGACCGCTTCCGCTAAGCGGCTCCGCTGCGTCGGATCCGCGCTGGCCCAACGTTCCACCGATTGAGCATAGTCAATCCCCGCTTGCGCTGCGGCCTTTTTGTCGTCTGCGGCGAGGGCGCTCTTGCGGACTTCTCCAAAACCCTCCGTCGCCGACTGGTAGTCGCCGCGCGATTTCGCCTTGCGTGCCAGCTCCTGGGTCGCGGATCCCGTGGGTTTCGGCGCCGGCGCTTGCGCCCAGAAGCTCGCCACGTTGGACGCGCAGAAAATCGCGGCCCCTATCGTCATTGCACCTCGGAATCTCATGGCATCCTCCTACTGAACAAGGGACACACTCTGACAGGACGCAGGATCGAACGTGAACCGCTTTATTCTCACGACCACTTGGGTGAGTTGACCAAAGTGTTGAAGATGGCCCGCGGCGCTCTCAGGCGCTCCTGTTTGTGGACTCCATTCGATATGTTCGATCTGAAGCCCTTGGAATTGCGGATTGTCTGGCTTGTAGTCGGCGGATTCGCCTGTGGCCTTGGAAGTGATCGAAACACGCCCCTGGCTCCAACGCGCGCTGATAACAAACTCCGAGGAGGCCAGCGCGCAAAACTTGTCCCACTGTAACGGAAGGACAGCTAGCGCGCGTTGCGGCGGCTGCGGTGAGACCGGCAATGGCGCGACTTCCATGCTCAAAGGAGCGGTTTGTTCCAGTTTTTCCAGGATGTCGTTGCTGCTTTGTTCCCCCAGATACTCTTCGAATCTCTTCTCGATCTCGTCCAGCAACTGTGCCGTGGAGGGAAACCCACGTCGTGCGATTTCTCCTGGCGGGTAGAGCTGGATCTGCCAGCCGGAGACTTCCGGGAGGTTTTGCTGTATCAAGAGCTTCAGATGCACCTGCCATTCATCCTGGGAATGCTTCTCCAGCCAGACGTGCACGCGCGGGTAATCGGTCGGTCCACCGCTCTGAAAACTCCAAAAAGGAAACCGAGAGAGAAGTTTCGCAGCGAGGCGGCCCCTCATCTCCTTTTGTTTGCTTTCGCGTACGGCATCAGACAGCTTCGTGGCAATGCTTGGCTCTTGAAATTCAAACACTACGTAGACAGGCAAGGGCGCCTGCCCCGCCGCCAGCGAGCCTAAACAGAGCACGGCGACGGTCAGCAGGACGAAGCGGCTACAAACACGACAAGATGGTCTAGTGTTTTGGCACATCGAGGTTCTCCTCTTGCGGAAACGCCTGCCGGTCCGGAGCTGGCAGCACGCTGAATTTCCGCGACGCATAGGCGCTGCGGTCATCACGCAGCAGCGTAACTTCAATCACTTGACCCGGATGCAAGTCCGGAATCGGCCCGGTCAACGTCAGCGGACGCACCCAGTAGTGCGACGTCTCGGCTTGGCCTGCTGCAGTCAGGATTGCGCGCCAAATCTCCCGCTTCGCCTCGGGGACTTCCACGTCCGCGTCACACCCAATCCACAGGGACCGCCCGTCATATTGAGGAATCATCCAAGATTGCGAGTCAACCTTCACGGAGAGACTCATTGGTTCGTTGCGCAACATGTTCAACAAATCCACCGTAGGCCGGAAGAGCACAACCGGGCGGTAAAACGAATCAGGGACCTTCAGTTCATACCGTTGCCAGGGTTTGATCTCGGCGATACGGTCCGGAAAACCGTTCACCTTCACTCGCGCTTTCGTCGGCTCCGTCCAGAACGTCAAGAACAGGCTGCGCACCACTCCACCCGGCATTAACGGAACCGCTTCCCCCTCTAATTTCCCAACTTTGTGGATCCGTACTGAACGGTTCCCTTCGCCTGCCACCCAGGTCACTTCCACCGTGCCCAGAAAACTTGCGCCAACTAAGCCAATCACCAACAAGCCCAGCACAAACCACTTGGCGCGCGCGTTGTTGAAGATTATCCCGTCCGCCCACGTCTGAAACTCTTCCATACGTTTCTCAGGAATGACTTTCAGCACGAACGCAAGCCAGGAAAGGATCCCGGCCAGGGAGAGAAACCCGCCCACAATCTCAATCCAATCGGTGTAGCGGTAGCACCATCCAAGTACCGATGCGCCCAAGAAAAGGAAAGCGCAGAAATTAGACACAAACGTCTTTGGGATTGTAGCGCCAGTCGAACTTGAATCGGCCGTCATGAAGAGCCGTCCACCCTACGGGAACGAAGCGTCCAGTGCGAGTGTGCAGTGTTCCGAATTACTCTTCTGGAACTCTAATCTTATCGCTAATAAAAGTCAATCGTCTTGGCTCTATTGGAGCCCCATCCATTGCGCTAGTCTTATTTGCTTGAGCCATCTCCTCCTGCGGGCATATGCCGCACTGACTTACCGAACCTGCCTCCGGAGAAGTGGTCAAAAGAAAAATCAAGCGAGACAGTTGGAGTCCGTCGGTCAAGACCTGTAACACCGAACTTGTTCTTGTACCAGAAATACTCCACTCCGTGCTGGAAGCTCAGACTCGAAAAGATGGGAATGGACAGCATGTTGGTCAGAACGAGACGGTCAAGGTTCTGCTCGCAGACGCAAAGAGGCCCAGCGATGATTGGGGCGCCGTATTCGGTTCATTTTTTCGTCTTTTGATGTTGCTCTATGTAGGATTTCATTACCACTCTGGCTGCCTCTTCTCCCGACTCGATCGCGCCCTCCATGAATCCCTGCTCGTCGGCCAAGTGTTCCCCCGCAAAATGCACGTAATAATGCGGGGTCCTCAGGACCTTGCGCAATGGGAACCATTGCCCCGGCCGATACAGCGCATACGCGCCCTCGGTATATTTGTCCTCTTGCCAGGCATAACGCGTAATCGCAATCGCATCTGTGCGCGCCCCCGGGAACAAACAGGCAAGGTCGCGCCCAATTGATTGACGCAATTCTTCCGTCCCGCAGGCAGCCAGGTCGTCTGCTTTATCTCCGATCGCATAGCTGCATAGAATGCCTTCTTCCGCTGACTGCCCCAGCGTTGCATCGAAGATAAAATCGGAAGTCCCATCGGTGAAGCAAGAAAACTTCGTGCCCCTCCGTTCCTTCCAGAAGCGATTCTCGAAGAGCAACGCTGTCTTCATGATTCGCGCATACTGAAGTTCTCTCGCTGCTTTCTTGTGCCCTTCAGGCAGCGGCGGATCAAAATGAATATAGGTCAGAACACGCGCGGGTACCGTGCAGATGCAATATCCCGCTGAGAACGATTCGCGCCGACTCGGCAAACGTTTCTTCGGATTTTTCCGTTTCGGACGGGGAGGAACAAACAGCTCCGTCCGGTTATCTTCCGTCCATACGGTCACTTTTCCGTTTTCTGCATGTTCCTGGATAACTTGAGTCACTTCCTTGCAAGTGTGAATCGCATCGAGCGCGATGCGCTCGGCTAGCGCGTTCGCCAGCCTGGTGTTGCCGCCCTCGATTCGGAGATCCATCTCGTCGTATTTGTTGCTTCCGCTTCCGTAGTATTCCGAAGCCGCTGAATACGCGCCCACCTGTCGGATGGATTCGCCGAAATCAGTGCTGTCCATCAAATCGCGTCGTAGAAGATCCTTCAGGGAGAATCGCAAATCATGCAGGTAGGTCCACCAGTCCTGTTTGTCGAATTCCTCTTGCCGTTTTTTTGACCAGCGCTTCACTATGGCCTCTGTTGATCTCTTGATCTTCGCATGCAGGCGACGCGGAAATGGCCATTCGCCCGCTCGAAACTGTGCGACGATCCTGCCGCGCTCTGCAAACGAAGAGTCGAACCGATGAGGGATCAAGGGTAGATTAAAGTCTTTGCAGAGATCTCGGACCCGGTCATGCTGCTGGCCGACCCACTCCCCGCCCAATTCGCAATACAAGTCCGGGTTCTCGCGGAAACGGTGGGTGAAGACCCGGCCGCCAATACGGTCCCGCGCTTCCACAATCTTGACATTCCATTCCGCTTTCTTCAGCTTGTACCCCGCTGCCAATCCTGCCAGCCCAGCTCCAATAATCACGCAGCTTTTTCCCCTCATTATCCATCCTCCGCTGTCCCTTTTGGGGCGGTGCAATCAGGTCCGTTTTCGGACGGTCATGTCGGGACCGTAGGGTACACTAGTAGAGACTTGCAAGACAGATAAAACTGTTATACCGTATTCGCACTCATTGCTGCTGGAAGGGGTTTCACGCGCTCGACTCCCACAGCCAAGAACCCTTGCGAATTGCCCTGGCTTTCAACCAGGCTTGGCCGCGCGCAAGCAGCTCATCGGCATGCTCAACAGGAGGGATCCCTCCAATTGGGTCACTACCTTCGATGCGGTGGCCCTTCACCACATGCAGTCGATTGCGGCCAACGATGAATAAACGCGTACCGAAAGGAGAGTCCGATGGCTACGAATTCTTCAAAACTGACTGTCGGGACCGGACGAGCTGGCCACGGGGATTTGCGCGGTGCCGATGCAGCACGTTCGCCACAATTCGAGGGGAGTTTTGGGAGGATGTTCCGCGCCTTACCGCCCGCCAACTTCGACGAGGATGATCTTGCCCGATTGGCCGAAGTTAATCAGATGTTATCTCCCCCAGAAGTCGTCCAAGACGCTAACGGTAATAATATACGGGATGACAAGGGATTTCTCATTCCCAAGGCAACACCTGAGGATCAAGTCGACGATGAAGAAAATTTTGGGATTCCCGCCGGCTACACGTACTTGGGTCAGTTTATTGACCACGACATCACCTTCGATCCGGCGAGCAGTTTGCAGAGTCAAAACGACCCCGATGCCTTAGTGGATTTCCGCACACCGGCGCTGGACCTGGACAACATGTACGGCCGGGGGCCGGCGGACCAGCCGTACATGTTCGAATCGGACGGCATACACTTTCCTTTCGGCGTTCAGCTTACTCGCAACGGCAAGCCAAGCAAGGCGAGAGACCTGCTGCGGTCTTCCGACACGAACCGGGCACTGATCGGCGACAAACGTAACGATGAGAATGTCATCGTTTCGCAGTTGCACGGCGTATTCCTGCGATTTCACAACATCGTCGCGGACGAAGTCATGAAGCAATCCCCGGGTGCAACCTTTGAAGATATTCAACGCGTTGTCCGATGGCATTATCAGTGGGTGGTGTTGCATGATTTTCTTCCCAGAATCGTCGGCTTGGATGTCGTCCAGGATGTACTCCCACATCTCAAGAACGGCACAAGCATCTACCAAGACAAGCCGGACCTGCACTTCTTTAAGTGGAAGAACGACCCATTCATGCCCATCGAGTTTTCGGCGGCGGCCTATCGCTTCGGCCATTCCATGGTGCGTCCAATCTACCGCCTGAATACCGAGCTGGGGACCGGATCATCAAAAGATGAAATCAACCGAGGCGTAGACGGTCGGCAATTTATCTTTGCCGCAGTCGAGAAGCAGGCCTTGAATGGATTCCATGGGTTCCCTACCCAATGGGCCATCGATTGGAACTTATTCTTTGAGATCAATCGCAAACTCGACGATCCCGGGAACCGCGGCCCCAACCGTGTGCAACCGTCCTATAAGATTGACACCTCGCTCGTCAATCCGCTGGCGTTCCTGCCAGAGTTCTCCCAACAGAAGACATCCGCCGGCGATCTCGTGCCGGATGCTGATGGGCATCCTCTCCCTTTACCGAAAGCCATTTCCAATCTAGCCCATCGCAACCTTTTGCGCGGCATGAACATGGGGTTGCCGTCCGGTCAAACGGTAGCTCGCTACATGGGCCTGGAACCAATCCCGGACAGCGAACTCAAAGTCGGGAAAGCTAACGTAGACGGATTGAAAGACAACAACTCCATCGTCGATTTCGGCAAAAGCTTCAAAGACACTGCTCCCCTTTGGTTTTACATCCTTGCGGAGGCCCAGCACGATTGGGCTCAGGCAGCGAAAAAGAACAAAGGCACTGCGGAAGAGAAAAACATGATTCATGTGCAGCTCGGTGCTGTAGGCGGACGGATCGTGGCAGAAGTGTTGATCGGCTTGTTACTCGGAGATCCCCATTCTTTCCTTTCACAGTGGCCCACGTGGAAGCCGTCGTTTGCCGAAAAAGGCCGCTTTGGCATGCCTCAATTGATTAAGGCAGCTGGTCTATGACCTAACTGGGATCGTTCCACCCGACTCGCGTCGGAACAGGCGTAGCATCCGGAGAAGGCATGACTCCAGGCTGGACTTCTTGGGAAAATCAAGGCGCCACTAAATTGTGGTGGTCAGATCTTTGGAGAAATATTGTTTCGGTATTGTTTTGGGACTCGGCTTCTACCCGTAGGCTTTCTTCGGGGCCATCACTCTCCTGCCCAAACCTAAGGTCGCTCTTAAGATCACTAAGAAGACTCACTTTCAATGAATTTATTCGCAGCTACGAAATAATCTGCACAAGTGAACTGACATATGCTTAGTGTTGTCGCATGGGAAGAAGGGGCAAGATCCTCACGATGGGGGCGTAACAAGAAAAACTTGTCACGGCCCTAAGTAAGTTGTGGCCAGAAGCGACAACTACCGACGTCCGACGACTGCCAGAGGAAATCATGACTGAGCCAAGCTACGAAGCAATCGTAGTGGGGACAGGTTTTGGGGGAGCCATCACCGGATGCCGCTTGGCCAAGAAATGGCCCGGAGGAAAAGTCCTCATCCTTGAGCGAGGCAAGCGCTATCCCATGGGATCGTTTCCGAGGAAGCCGCACGACTTTGCTCGCAATTTCTGGGCTCAGTCCGGCGAGCAGACGCGTCGTCCGCGGCACATCCGCAGGCTGGTGGAAGAAACGGGAGAAGACTCCCGTGGCATCTTCGATGTCCGTAATTACAAACATATGGACGTCGTCATTGGTGCAGGCCTCGGTGGCGGCTCGCTGATCTACGCAAACGTTTTCATGATTCCGCCGGAGGAGATTTTCGATGACCGCTGGCCCGGCACTTGCAAGCAGACCAGCCTGCTTCCTTATTATGCAGTCGCCAAAGAGGTTCTGGGCTCTCGACCTATCCCAGTCACCAACGATCCGCGGCGCAAAATCCTCCGGCAGCAGCTTTTCGAACGTGCCGCCCGCGCGAGCGGCCGGAACTCGCAACTTGTCGACATTAACGTATTCTTCGGCAATAATTTTGAGAACCCTCTTCCCATCGGTCAGCAAGACATCAACCGGTATGGCGCGACGCAGACTTCCTGTGTGTACTGCGCAGAGTGCGACATCGGTTGTAACTACCATTCCAAGAACACCCTCGACCTCAATTATCTATTCGTTGCCGAGCATCGCTACGAGGCCGTGATCCGCACCGAGCACGTGGTCCCGACAATCGCTCCACTGCATGGCAACGCACAGGATGATCCTGCCGCCGACGGCTCGAACGAATACCCGGTCTATTACCGCGATCTCTCGTCTCCAAAGCAGGAAGTACAGCGAGCCCAGGCAACCAGAGTGATCGTTTCTTCAGGCTCGCTCGGATCGACCGAACTGCTGCTCCGCTGTAAGTACGATTTCAACATTCTCCCTCGCATCAGCGACCGCCTCGGTCATTCCTTCTCCGGAAATGGAGACTTTCTCAGCTTTGCCTTCGGTAGCCGCTTCCCGGCCGACCCGAACTATGGCCCCGTCATCACGCAGCGCATCGACTACAACCTCTTTCAGAACTTCGACCGCGAGCGCGCCTTTATACTCGAAGACGCCAGCTACGGCAACATCATCGCGTGGTTCGCCGAGGGCGCCAAGCCAGGTTTCCTCCGGTTCGACGCGCTACGGCATTTTTTCCGCGACCTCATCACCCGCTGGGTCTCCGGCAAATCGCTCGGTTCGCTCGGCTGGGCGCTCGAAGATATCCTCGGCGGCGACGTTTCTTATCGTACGGTTGTGTTGCTGTGCATGGGGTTCGACAAATCCAACGGGATGATGTCTCTCGATGAGAATCACGAGCTTACGATTGACTGGCCCTATCGCGACAGCCTGCCCTTGTACGACGCCATTGTGGAGCGGAGTAGGGAATTCGCACAGCAGATTGGAGCTACACTCTTCACTCCCCTACCCACATGGGATTGGCCGATCCGCAACAACGCGACTGTCCACGCGCTCGGCGGCTGCATTCTGGCAGATGATTCCACGCGTGGCGTCACAAATGCCGATCGAAAATCCTTCGGCGAAGTGTTCGGCTATCGCAATTTATACGTTGCCGATGGCGCGATTATTCCGACCGCCGTCGGTGCCAATCCCACGGCCACAATTTCGGCTCTTTCGGAAATGGTCGCGGAAGGCATCACCGGTATCGCGCCGGATGCAAAGCTCTAGGGCGCGAGTCGAGACGGGGAAGCAGCATGTCACACACTGGTGCGACTCCCAGCGCACGCCGATACAAGAGACTCGAAAGCTTCGCAGATCTCTACCGCTCGCCTACGCATTCTCTGTACCGCAAGAAACTCGCCGCTTTAGATGTTTCCCCTTCCGATTCGATGTTTGCAAAGCTCAACACTTTTCTTCGTGGCGACTTCCTCGGCTGGGCTCGCCACTACTTGGCGACCCGTTTCGGGCCCAAACTGAAGCCGTTCCCGCGCTATCCCGCCGGTGACGACGGGATCTATCCGCTGCGCGGCGATTCATTTCTGGTCGGCCAACCGCCCTGCGACGAGCCCGTGCGCGTCAGTTTCGCAGGCGACTGGGCCACAGGTACGTCTGAATCGGCGACGATCGCGAAGCACATGACCAGCTTTAGTCCGCATTACACGATCCATCTTGGCGATGTGTACTTTGTTGGTGATCCGCCGGAGGTGAGAGAGAACTGCCTGGGACTTGCGAACCCGCAAAACAGTTTCGAGCCCGTGACCTGGCCCATCGGCACCGTCGGAAGCTTCGGCATCAATGGGAATCATGAAATGTACGCCGGAGGCGAGGCCTACTTTCAATTGTTCTTGCCTGCGCTGGGCCTACGGCCCGCTCCCGGAGTAGCGCCAGCGTCTCAAAAGGCCAGCTTTTTCTGCCTCGAAAATGACTACTGGAGAATCATCGGGCTTGACACCGGATACAACTCCCTGGGTCTTCCGATTCTCGAGCAAGTCCCGCTGCTGAATCGAATTCCTGGAATCGGGCCCACCTGCTGCCTGGACAAAGCGCAGATCGAATGGCTGGGAGACAAGGTGCGTGCCGACGCCGACAAGCGCGGAGTCATTCTGCTGGCACACCACCAGTACTATTCATCGTTCGACATCCGCTATACCCGGCCTGCGCGGCAAATATCGAAATTCATTAACCGCCCCGTCATTTGGTTCTGGGGCCACGAGCACCGCATGGCCATCTACGACCTTTTCGGCTCCCGCGGGGCGCTGAAAGCTTACGGCCGTTGCATCGGCCACGCCGGCATGCCAGTCGACCGCGGCAACCCGAAATGCCGCCGGGCCCCATGGCTGGTGTACGACAACCGGGTATACAAGACCTTCGGGAAGACCGCTGTCGGCTTCAATGGTTTCGTCAATCTGACCCTTGCGAAGGATGTTCTGGACATCGAATACCGGGACGTCAACAACGCACCCCTGGTCAGGGAACGCTGGAAGGTTTCCCTGGACACGGGAACACTGGATTGGAGCCGGCCTCAGATTATTCTGGACGATCCTGACTTGAAGCACCGTTGAAGGAATCCGGCGGGCAAAGAGGACGACCGAGGCCATTTCTCTTGGGGTTTCCATTGTGAAAGTGCGTCCTCTGATCATTCGATTCACATAGATTGGAATCGCGAACTGTTTCAGATCGATGACCACACCCCCGTGATCCAGACACAGTCGCTAGCCCTCGGAGTCCATTCCGTTCTGTGGCGCCACAGAAACCAGGAGAAAGACTCCGACAGCAAGGAACCAAAATGCCGCGCTGACTGCGCTCACATTCCAATACCGGCTCGTGAAAGGACCGGGAAGGAATGTCCCTGTCGCCCAGGCGATGAACGGCCACGCTCCTAGCGGGATCCCGATCCACGCCAACACCTTCGCACTCCTAGAGCGGCTCGAAACAAGGGTCCCTACGCTGCCCGCGATCATAGAGAACCCCAGCATCAGCCAGGAAACCAAACCCAATCGGATGACGGCATCCTGATTTATTGCGAGCTGGTACAAGCCCGTTTCAGGCGTCATCCAGCGAACGATGTCGGGTGCGACAAAGCCGTCGAACACGAAAGTCACGGCCCATACGGTGGCGGCGAGAGTCATGGCGGTGTTAGCCATCCGAGTCCAGCCAATGCGGCCGCTCCAAAACGAGCCGACACCGAGCAGCCACATGAGCGGTCCCGCCAAGATCATTCCGTGAATGAGCCTCCATGAGCCATGATGGGTGATGTGCATGTAGAAGTTTTGGAAGAACTCCGAGCTGCCGATCGCTCCAAGGCTGGAATTGATTTTGGGATGGAATGCTCCACCGCAAACAAACACTAACGACCCAATTACGATGAGCAAACCGGAGAACTTCTGGTGGGCTGAGGTACTCGTCATTGTTTTTTGCTCCTCTTTTGATTTGTCATAAACGCCAATGCTCGTTCCGCCCAGCGCACGCGGCACTCACTTTGCAAAACGCCGTACTCCAGGACCAGCTTCCAGATCGGCCGTCGGGGATTGCGAGCTTGCGCGTCGTCCAGCCACTTGCGCGTGTCTCCATAGTGGGCGAGGCGGGCTTGTTCCTCTTTGCGGAACGTTTCGACAGGGCCGAGCAGTCCGGCCAGCTCGTGAGGCGCCGCGAAGAATAGCCGAAGCAGCAGCTCCCGATGGTTTTCCGGACCGCCAGGGGAGAACAGCCATTCCCGCAAAGCTTGTTCACCCTTCCTGATGATGAAATAGCGAATGCTTCCCCGGCTGCCAGGCTGCTTATCCTGCCGCACCATTTTTTCTTTTCCGAGTTTCGCGAGGGCAGGGTAAATCTGCCCGAAACTGATCGGCATAAAATTCGCCGGCCCCTTCTGATA
>Ga0137396_10001299_pt1 | contig 13018 bp, 8 predicted proteins | sample czc16metaG_FD_108284 | JGI IMG/M metagenome (GOLD analysis project Ga0137396, IMG submission 108284) | Vadose zone soil microbial communities from Angelo Coast Range Reserve, California, USA - czcobulk3.16 metaG | ecosystem: Environmental > Terrestrial > Soil > Vadose zone | place: USA...
AGGATCTCGAAGTAGACCGGCTTGTGCTTCTCGTACTCCCCCTTGCTGATGACGACTCCCTGGGATGGAAGCGCGCTCAGTTTCGCACCCATGTCGGTGGACCACAGATACCCGCTTGGTCTGGCGCCTAGTAATGATCCAGGGACTCGGTAATCGAGCCGAGTCGCCTTCAGCGCCGCCTCGGCGGCTTGAACCTCCGCGACGTCTAGGCTGGAGAACGTCCTGCAGGTCGGCGCATCGGCTCTGCACTCCGGATTGCTGGTCACGCGAAATAGCTTGCCCGCCTGCAGGAAATACACGTACCGGTTCGGGTCTTCGTCGAAACCTCTCGTGGGATGGGTGAGCGGTAATCTGCTGAGAAAGTCGTCCGGCAGCCGCTGCTGCATCGCGGCAACATTCCCACGGTTCTTCACGGCGCGGAAATCCGCCAGGCTGACTTCCGGATACGGCCAGTCGAGGATCGTGATCTTCGTTTTTTTTGCGGCCGTCAAAAGAAACTCGGTATGCGACGTGGCTCTGGCCGCCAGATCATCCATGCGACGGACCAGAGGTGCGAGCGCTGATTCGCGGTCGGCGATTGACACGTTCTGATAGCGTGCGCCAAGCAAGGTCAACGTCGATTGTTCGGCGCTATCGTTGGCCGGAATACTGCCGGGCATCTGGTCGAAGTTCGCCGAACCAAACGCTTTCAGCAGGTCCGAGAGTTCCGCCGGCGAGATCCTCTCTCGGCTGAAAGTGCGAAACAGCGCATTCCTGTAAGAAATGCCGCCGTCGTTGAAAACCGTCACGAGATCGACAACCGGTCCGTGATAGATCACGAGCCGGCCCGAACGGTTGCTGCAGGATTCGTGCGCCGGTGTGGGGTGAAAGTAGGGGATGGGTTCCGAGATCTTGCGAACGTCGGTCAAGACCAGCGTCGCGGCAAAAAAGTCGGCGGGCTTTCGTTCATTCCGCTTGTACATCCAACTCGCGGTGATCACGTCATCGAACCGAAGGGTCGACAACGCCGGTTTCGATTTCAGGTCGATCGCATCAACGCGAACGATGCCGCACGTCGCGGGGTATTTCCCGGCGCTGACGTCCTTCTGGACGAGCAGCATGTTGTTATCCACGACCCGGTCCTGAAAATCCAGAACCTCCAGCAAGAGCGGAGACGGCACGAGGACGCGAGCGATGATGGCGACCTGCAAGGTCCGATCATCGTGGTACGCGGGTTTGGGCTGCGCGACGAGACCGAGTTGCAACTCGTCGAAGGACGGCGGCGCCGGTTTCTGACCTGTTGAAACACAATCGGCGCAGCGAATGGCGCCTGGGCCGATGATCGTCGACTGCGCGGAACAGACCGTGACGCCCAATAGCCAGACGATCGGCGCAAGATTTCGCACTGCGACAATATTACGACGATTTTTCAGCGGCTCCGAACTGAGAGCCGATCGCTCAGGAGGAAACCATGCCTCCACTCGTGGACTGTCTACGCTGATTCAGTACCGATCAAATCCTTTGTCGTCCGCGTAGCGCGCCCGCAGCCGGCGCGGGTAGAGCAGCATCGCCGCGTTGTAGAGACGGACCGCGGACGACACCAATTGCGGGGACCGTTTCATTTCGTGCGCGGACGGCCAATCGGCGTCACGCCTTTGCGGCGCGCCTGGTTGACGAGTGCCCATCCTGCCTCCCGTCCGCCTATCCTGCCTATCCTGCCTAGAAAGAGAAGCGAACGCCGATCTGCCCGATGCGCTGCTCTGGACGACGGAAGTCACCGGAGAAGTTCGTCGGCTGCAGCAGCGTGAGATCCGGCTGGTTCGCCTGCGATCCCGACGGAATCGTGACGCGCGTGCGGAACCCGCCGGGATTAATCGTGTTGAACAGGTTGAACAACTCGCCGATCGCCTCCACGTTCGTACGGCCGGCGACATGGAACACTTTGGTCACGCGGAGGTTCAACTGCTGCTGCGACATGCCGCGACCGCAGTTGACCGTCGTACACGCGCCAATCTCCTTGACGGTCACCTGGCTGAGCAACGGCTTGTTCGGATCGAATGACGCGACCGCATACGCCTTCGCGGGGATCTCGGTCGTATCGCCGTCCCGATTCAAATCGCGACCGTCGACGATGGCGACCGGCAGCGCCGAGCGGAACAGGTAGATCGGCGCGACGCGGATGCCGCCGGGAAGCTCGACGACCGCCGACAGGCTCACGCGGTGACGCGCGTCCGTATCGGTCGTGGGGCCGAACTGCACCGGCGCGTCGAACGGATCGTTCGGGTCCTGGATGTTCGGGGTGTTGAGCTGGTCGACGGCCGTGCCGACGTTGCTGCGCGCCTTCGCGAGCGTGTAGGAGACCGTGAAGTCGACGCCCTTCGACAGTCGCCGGCGTCCGCTGAGGATCAGCGCCTCGTACTCGCTCTTACCGACGTTGGTCGCCGGCCGGTTGCCGGTGACGTTCGGGTTGAGCGGCGTCGGAAGCAGCGCCGAGATGCGCCGTATCGTCGTGCCCAGGATGCGCTGATTCACGCGCGGCCGGATGTTCAGATCGCGGCCGAGCGAGTAAACGAAATCGGCGGTCAGCACGGTGTCGCGCGTCAGCTCGTGCGACCAGCCCGCATTGGTCTGCATCTGATACGGCATCTGCAAGGTCGGGTCGACCCACTGGCCGAACAGCGGGAACGACCCGGCGGCCACCTGATTCTGGCTGCGAATCAAGTCGAGCGACTGGTTCACGCGGAAAAAGCTGCCGTCCGGGTTGCGGATGCCATCCTGGTTGTCCACGTTGAACACGTTGCCGAAGCCGCTGCCGGTGGCATCGGCTGCCGCGAACAGGACGTTCGAGTTCGTGTAGCCGAAGTCGGTGTAGATGCCCCATCCGCCGCGGACGACGTCCTTGCCGTTGCCGTTCACGTCGAACACGGCGCCGATGCGCGGCTGAAAGTTGTTTTTGTCGTTCCGCGGCGTTTCAGCGAACTGGTTCAGGACCTTCGCCACCGGAGCTGGCAGGACGTTGAAGACGCCCGCTTTCGCAGCGTTCACGATTTTCACGAAGTTCGGGTTCTTCGACTGGTCCAGCGTGCTGATGCCGTCGACGATGTCCCACCGTAGCCCGGCGTTGACGGTCAGCCGATCGCTCGCGCGCCAGTCGTCCTGGATGTACGCCGCGAACTGCTTGGTCGGGATGTTGGCGGCCGAGTCGCCGTCGCTGATCGTCACCGTTCGGATGGGACCGGCCAGCTCGTTGGTCACGTGATCGTAGAACACCGCGCCCTTGCCGGTGTTGAACGTGATGAACAGCCGGGGCTCGTTGATGAAGTTCACGCCGCTCTTGAAGTCGTGGCCGAGACCGCCATAGCCGGTCACGTGCCACGAGAAGTCGTCGCGGAGCTGGTATTTCTTCTGCTCGGTCGTCTGCGGCGTGTTGCCGTTGGCGCCGATGGTGACGCCGTTCGGGAAGGTCTGATTCGGCTCCGAGCTGCGCGACGCGATGAAGTTGCGGAAGTCCGCGTACTGGAAGACGAACTCGTTCAGCCGTGCGCGGCCGAACACCCAGTTGTGATTGAGGTTGATGGAGTTGAACTTGTTGGTGCTGTCGCCCCAGTTGTCGAACGTGCTGTTGTGGGCGGCGCCGTACGGCTGTGAGTTGTTGTTGAATCCGTAACGCACCGACAGATATTGCTCGGGGTTCAGGTTGGCCGTCACCTTGCCGGTCAACAGGTTCTCGCGATACGGCACGGCGAACACGCCGTTCTTGTCCGGGAACAGGCCCGACGTATCGACGACCTGAGTGGTGTTCTGCTGCGTCCGCTCGACGGCGGCAAAGAAATGGGCCTTGTCCTTCGCGAGCGGCCCGCCGAAGCTGCCGCCGAACTGATTGCGGCGATAGTCGCCTTTGACCGGCGCCGTGTTGGCGTCGAGACCGGCGAGCTTCTCGCTCTCGCTCACCGAGTTCATCCCCTTGTCGCGGAACATCTCGAAGGCGCTGCCGGACCAGAAATTACTGCCGCTCTTGGTGACGACGTTCATCACGCCGCCGTTGCTGCGCCCGTATTCCGCCTTGAAGCGCTGCGTGACGAAGTTGAACTCCTGGATGGCTTCGAGCGGAAACAGCTGCAGCAGCCCGCCGACGGTGTCGTCGTTGTTGTCGCCGCCGTCGATCTGGTAGTTCAGGTTCCGGCCGTTGCCGCCGTTGATCTGCGGCGAGTACTGCGTGCTCTTCGTCGGGTCGGTGTGGAAGGCGAGGCCGACGCCCGGCACGGTCGCCGCAAGATTCGCAAACTGACGTCCGTTCAGCGGCAGACTCTCGATCCGCTTCGGATCGACGACCTGGCCAACCGATGACGCGGTCGTCTCGATGAGCGGCGATGCGCCAACGACGTTCACCGTCTCGGCGACCGACGCGACCTTCAACGCGAAGTCGACCGCGGTCGTCTGACTGATGTTGACGACGATGTCCTTCTGCGCCACCGTGGTGAACCCTGCCAGCTCCGCCGTCACGTCGTACAGCCCGACCGGGAGCGCGTTCAGGCGATAGAGACCCGAAGCGTCGCTCACCTCGGTCCGCGTGAAGCCGGTCGACGCGCTCTTCGCCGTGACGGTCACACCCGGCATCGCGGCGCCCTGCTGGTCGAGGACGCGGCCGGTGATGTTGCCGGTCGTTTGTTGCGCGAACGCCGGTGGGGAACCGAGCAGCATCAGAATCGCCGCCGCGAGAACGTACCTTCTCATCCGATCCCTCCAGGAAAAACAATTTTGATCGTCCGTTCGATCCCGGACGATTGGCCTACTCGGACGGTGTCCGACGTCGGCCGACCAAAAAGCTTATCGCCTTTCAGTGTGCCGGTAAATGGCAGCGGATCGGTTTATTGGAGCGAGCGAAGGAGCCGCTGCACTTCGGACCTCTGCGGCGCATTAGCTGGAAGGCGACTCAACAGATCGTGAGCGGCGGCCCTGGCCTCGGGCCGCTTGCCGACGCGCGCATAGGCGAGCGCGAGATTGAAGCGCGCCTCGTGCAGATTGGGATCGGCCGCGAGCGCCGCCTGCAGCGAGCGGATAGCGCCGGCGTTGTCGCCGCGCGACGCCTGAAGGATCCCGAGATTGGCGGTCACGATCGGATTGGAGGGCTCGCGCCGCCGCGCCTCCTCGAGGACGCGCGCGGCGCCGGCCAGGTCGTTCCGCCGGCCCAGACACGTCGCCAGACCGAGATGGGCGTCGGCCGATGGCAGGCCGCCGTCAATCGCCCACTTGAATTCCTGCTCGGCGTGCGCGCAATCGCCTTGCTCGAGCCGCACGTACCCGAGCCGCATGTGCGCCTGACTGTTGCTCGCATCGACGCGGAGGATGTCCTCGAGGGCCGACGCGAGCGCGGCGCCCGACAATTCACCCGACGTGACCTGCGCGATTCGTGCGGCCACCTCGCGACGATCTTTGGGATCGACACGTGTCTCGTCGTCGTGCCGCGGCCCCATGGAGTAGCCGAGCGCGCGCAGACGATCCAGTCCGGTCGCGTCGATCACGCGCGTGACCGGCAAGCTCGCCGGCGAGTAGCGCGAGACGCGGCCATCGAGATGACGAACGATCGTCGGCTGCGCCGCCTCGACGTTCGTGCGCTCGTCTGGGTCCGTTTCGATGTCGAACAATTCAGGCTTCGGCGCGGCGATGAACTTCCATTGCTTCGATCGAATCGCACGCAGCGGCGCCCAGCCGAATTCCAGGAGCGGTGCAAACGATTCGGCGTACAGCTCTCGCGCCGGCAGTGTCGTTCCGGACAAGGCCGGCGACAGATCGATGCCGTCGACGTCCTTCATGTCGGCGTCGAGGAGTTTGGAGACCGTCGGCGCGACGTCGGCGAGCGTGACCGGATCGCGGACGACGCGTGGAGACATATCGCCCGGCACGCGCATCACCAGCGGCACACGCAGCGTGGTGTCGTAGACAAAGATGCTGTGGGCGTACTCGCCGTGCTCGCCGAACGCTTCGCCGTGATCGCCGGTGGCGACGACGATCGTTTCGGCGGCGCGATCGCCGAGCGCGCTCAGCAGACGGCCGATCTCGCGGTCCACGGTCGCGATTTCCTCGTCGTAGCGCTCGAGGATCGGCCGCGAGGTGTTGTCGCTGTACGGCGCATGCGGCTCGAAGAAATGGACCCAGAGAAAAAATGGTCGTTGGTCGTTCGGGGTCGGTCGTTGGTCATTGGTCGCGAGCCATGCGACGGCGTCGTCGATCACCGAGGACGCCGGGCGCTCGTTGGCTTGCCGGCCGTCGGCGCCGCGGGGCAGGCGATCGCCGTACACGTCGAAGCCGCGGTCGAGGCCGAACTGGTGATCGAGGGGAAACGCGGCGACGAATGCCCCGGTCTTGAAGCCGCGCGCGTGCAGCACGGTCGCGAGCGTCGGCACGGTGGCTGACATGTGCATGCCGTTGTCGCGCGCGCCGTGGCCCGGCGGATACCGGCCGGTCAGGATCGTCGCGTGCGACGGCAGCGTAATCGGGGCGGCGGCGAAGGCGCGCTCGAAGCGCACGCCACGCGCGAGGCTGTCGAGCACGGGCGTGCGCGCGCGCGTGTAGCCATAGGCGCCCACATGATCCGCCCTCAGCGTATCGATGGTGATCAGCAACAGGTTTTTCGCGCGCGGGCTCGCGTTCTGTCGCGGCCCTCGCCCACACGCTGCGGTTGCGATGATCGCGACGGCGATGATGGCATGGCGGCGTCGGTTCATCGCGCCGACCCCAATGCGGTGAGCAGTTTCGCAGCGGCGCCGCGCTCGCGAGTAAAGCGCGGCGGCGCCTTCAGCACCTCGCGGTACATTTCAGCGGCGCCTCTCGTGTCTCCCGCCTCCTGCAGCGCGATGCCGAGATTCAGCCGCGCTTCGACGAACTCTGGCGCGGCGGTCAGCGTGCGCTCGAACCACGGGATGGCCTCGGCTGGTCGATGCGCTTCGACGAGCAGCACGCCGAGCCCGTTCGCCGCCTCCGCCGTCCGCGAGTCGATCTCCAGTGCGCGCCGGTACGCCTGTTCGGCGCCGGCCCGATCGCCGGACGCTCGCCGCGCGTTGCCGAGATTGGCGGCGTACGACGCGTTGTTCGGATCGATCGCGGCCGCGCGCTCGAACTCGATCGCCGCGTTCTGCGCGCGGCCTTCATCGACCGCGACGAGACCGAGACCGTTGTGCGCGGTCGCGCTGTTCGGGTCCAACGCGATCGCCGCTCGCTCGGTCCTGGCCGCTTCTTCGCGCAGCGCGAGTGCCGCCGCGCCGGTTGCCGTCTGAGCTTCATCGCGGGCGGCGACGGCGAGATCGTGGAGCAGCGCGGCGTCGGCCGGCCACCGCCGTGCCGCGGACCGATAGATCGCGAGCGCCTTGGCGGCGTTCCCGGTGTCCTTCAACGCGCGTGCCGCGGTCGTCTGGAAGACCGGAGACTCCGGATGCTCGCGCGCGAGCGGCTCGAGCAGACCGAGCGCGTTGGGCCGGTGCGCGTTGAGCGCGCTGAGCGCGTCTTCGAAGCGATTCCAGACGCCGATCATCTTCGCGGGGTCTGCGGGGTTCGCGAGGTTCTCTGGGCTTGCGGTGCTGGCGACGTAGCCCAGGGCTCGCAAGCGCTCCCTAGCTTCGGGCGATACCTCGCGCTTTGCGGCAGCGCCAGCGCTCGCTCGAATCGTATCGATGCGCGCGCTCATGGCGGTCGCGATCGAGCTCTGCGCGGGCGCGAGATTCTGGAGCTGCTGCGGATCGGTCTTCAGGTCGTACACCTCCATTGCTGATCCAGCACGGATCGTCATCCAGCGGCCGTCGGTCAGCGCCTGCAGCGGACTCCAACCTGCGACTCTCGGGTACTCGGTTTCGCTGTACAGGTCCGCCTGAAGCCGGACGCCACCGGAACGCTCGACGCGACCGGAACCTCCATCGGTGGTGTCCGGCTTCAGCCGGACCTCTGACAGGAGATCCCGTCCCTTCATCTCTCTTGGCGCGCTGACGCGGGCTGCACCGAGAATCGTCGGCGCGATGTCGGCGAGGCTCACCGCATCATCGTGAACGGCTGCGGTGTGACCAGGCGCGACGACAACCAATGGCACGCGGAGCGTCGAGTCGTAGAGCAGCATGCCGTGCGTCCGCTCGCCATGATCGCCGAGCCCTTCGCCATGATCGCCGGTGATGATCAGCAGCGTGCGATCCGCAAGCGCGTGCGCGCGCAGCCACTCGACCACGCGCGCGATTTGCGCGTCCGCATACGAAATCTCATCGTCGTACGGGGACTTCGTTCGCCCGCGGAATTCGGCGGGCGCTGCGTACGGCGCGTGCGGGTCGTAGAGGTGAATCCAAACGAAGAATGGTCGTTGGTCGTTGGTCGTTGGTCGTTGGTCAATGGTCGTTGGTCGTTGGTCGAGCCACGCGATCGCGGAGTCGACGACGGCCGACGCCGGGCGTTCGGCTTCGAGCCGTTCGGTGGCCGCCGGGTCGCGCGGGATGCGATCGTCGTACGTGTCGAATCCCGCCGAGAGCCCGAAGCGGCGATCGAGCACGTACGCGCCGACGAACGCAGCGGTCTGGTAGCCCCCGTTCTTCAACAGCGTCGCGACGGTCGGGTGCGCGTCGCTCGACGCGACGCCGTTCTCGCGCACGCCGTGCGCCGGTGGCAGCAGCCCGGTGAGGATGGTCGTGTGCGATGGCAGCGTCAGTGGCGCCGCCGTTCGCGCCGCGGTGAAGCGGACGCCGTTCGCGGCAAGCCGATCGAGGTGCGGACTGATGCCGACGCCGAGACGATCGGCGCGCCACGTGTCGATGGTGATCAGAAGAACATTCGGGGCTCGCGCGTGCGGCAGCTGCGCTCGCCCGCAGGCCACGCTCAGAATCGCCATGGCCAATGGCAAATGGCGAATGGCTATGGCTGATGGTCGCGCCATCTTCCATATGCCGACAGCCATCAGCCATGAGCCACGACGCGATCTCATGGGCGCGCGAGTGTAGCCCGCAGCGCGTCGAAGAACACGTCAGCGGCTTCGCGCACGCTGTCGAGCGGCACGTGCTCGGCGTCGCCGTGCATGCTGGCGAGGATGTCGGCCGAGAGGATCGCGGGGAAAATCCCGTAGCTCTTGACGCCTTTCGGGCGGAACGCGTTCGAGTCGGTGCCGTATGGAATGAGCATCGGCGTCACGATCGCGTCGGGATGGCGCGCTTTGATGGCGGCTTCGAGATTCCGGTAGAGCGGCGTGTCCTGCGGCGTCATGATCGGATCGTCCGACTCGTTGATCAGCTCGATCTTCAGCGACGGATCGCCGAGGCGGCGCGCAACCTCGGCAATCCATTGATCCTTCGTCGTCCCGGGCAGCACCCGGCAGTCGAGACCCACCTCCGCGACCGATGGAATCACGTTGATCTTCGGCGGATCGCCGACGCCGGATCGCAGCCACGTGACCGCGATCGTCGACTGTTGGATCGCGTTGGTGAATTTGTTGGCCGCAAACGTCCCGACGTGCGTGCGCATGACGTCGACGAGCGACGGCCCTTCCTGTGGAGTCCGGCTCGAGTCGGACGCCACCGGTGCGGAGAGGAGCCTCGCCAGAGCGCGCAGCAGGCGATCGTTGGGGTTCTGATCGTTCGGCTGGCTGCCGTGACCCGCGACGCCTTCGGCGCGCACCTTCAGCCACACGATCTTTTTCTCCGCGACCGCGATGCCGTACACCAGCTTGCCGGCTGCGAACAGATCGCGGCTGCCGAACCCGCCCTCGTCGATCACGTACTCGGGGTCGAGCTCGGCGTAATGGTTCGCAATCATCCAGCGCGCGCCCATCGCGCCGCCGACTTCCTCGTCCGGGTGCGCCAGCAGGATGACGTCGCGGTTCAGCGGCACGTTCTCGCGCTTCAGGCGGAGAAACGCGAGGAGGTGCGCGACGGCCTGGCCTTTCATGTCCATCGCGCCGCGGCCCCAGAGCTGGCCGTTCTTGATCTGCGCGCCGAAAGGATCCACGGTCCACTGACTGCGATCCGCGGGCACGACGTCCATATGATGCAGCAGGACGATCGGCTTCCCCGCCGGCGGCGAGAGCGTCGTCTTCAAGCGCGCGTAGAGAATCGCCTTGCCCGGCGCCGACTCGTAGCGCTCGACTCGAATCCCGTCGCGCTGGAAGATGCCCGCGAGAAAATCCGCCGCTTTGCGAGTGTCGCCCGGCGGGTTTGAGGTGTCGATGCGAACGTAATCTTGAAGAAGGCGCGTGGCTTCGTCGACCGTCTGCGCTCGCATCGACCGCTGAGCAAACACAAAGGACACGAAGGACACAAAGAAAATAACCACCACAGGGGACACGGGGGACACGGAGGCGTAGACTTTTTTGTACAAGAGAGGATTCATCCTCCGTGTCCTCCGCGTCCCCCGTGGTGGAGAGTTACTCATATCGCCTCGAACACTCCAGTCTCTTTGTTTTTTCTCACGCGATCCCATTGGAAGTACCGTCCGTTCATCGCGAGGTACACGCCGGCCGGCAGCGTCTGCGCGAACGACAGCGCGCTGCCGAGATTGAACAAGCCGTCCGAGCTGCCAAACGCGTACGGAACCATGGCGCCTGTCAGCACGATGGTCTTGCCTGACGTGGGCGGCAGCGCCGCCGCCAGCGCCGCCGCGGACTCGACCATCGTGTCCGTCCCGTGCGTGACGACGAGGCGCGATTCCGACGCCTGCTTGCATTGCTCGACGATGAGCGCGCGATCGGCGTCGGTCATGTCGAGGCTGTCGATCATCATCAGCGTCCGGATCGAGACGTCGATCCGGCATCGCCCCAACCGCAACATCTCCGGCAGATGCGTGTCCTTGAATTCCAACGACCCGGTCAGCTCGTCGTATTCCTTGTCGAAGGTCCCGCCGGTGACGAAGATTCGGATTGCAGGCATCCTAGCGGACCGTATCCACTGAAGAGGTACTGGTCACATCGAGCCTTCGACCACCATTTTCGGGCCGCGACAACCCGGGGTCTCCGCCGCGCACGCTTGCGCGGTGGGGTGGGAGCGGAGCGGCCCGGTGATGCGTGGAGACACGCCTCGAGTCGCAGTATAGTGGCCCTCCACATTATTCACTCTCGAGGAGGTGCCGGATGAGGCGAGTGTTGTTGGCCTTCGTCGTCGTTCTCGGCGCGGTGGTGGTGTCAGCGCAAACGGATCCGGCCGTCGGCACCTGGAAGATGAACCCGGCGAAAACGAAATACGACCCGGGTCCCGCTCCCAAGAGCAACACCATCGTGATCACCGCCGTCAGTAACGGCATCAAGGTGAGCGCAAAGGGCGTCGACGGCGAAGGCAACCCGACCAGCACCGATTACACGGTCATGTATGACCGCAAGGACGTGCCGGTGAAAGGCCCGGCCGCGTACGACAGCGTGTCGGCCTCGCGCATCGATCCGAACACGACGCAGCTGACACGGAAGAAGGGCGGCAAGGTGGTTCAAACCGCGACCCGCGCCGTGTCGAGCGATGGAAAAACGATGATCGTCACTACGACGGGCACCGACGAGAAGGGCCGGAAGATCAACACCGTCGCGGTGTTCGACAAGCAGTAAAGCCCAGTGGACGCACGAACGACGAAACCACGAGGCCCATTCACGAACCACGAAACCACGAAACCACGAAGCCACGAAATCACGGAACCACGAAACCCGAACACAGCAAGCGACAACCGTTTTGGTTTCGTGATTTCGTGTTTCGGGTTTTCATGGAAGTACAGCTTCTTTTCGAGCTGCTTGTAGCGATCCAGATTCTTCAGCGTATCGGCGGAGCTGATTTCCAGCACGACGAACGGATTGCCGTTGCTCGTTTTTCCGAGCTCGCGATAGCGCACGCGATCCGAGCTCGCTGCCGCGAGCTTGAAGTACTCGACCGCCTTGTCCCACCGCACGAGCGTGTTGTCCGCGCCCACCTTGTGGCCGAGAAATTGTTCAGGTGTTTGCAGTGCGCCGATCGCGAGAAAAATTGCCAAAGCCGCCGCGCGGACGCATAACATGGACCTCCGGAGCCACTCAATATAATGCAGTCTGTGAAATTTCAGTCGCGCATGGACGCCGTGCAGGCGCCCGTCGTCCAGGTGATCGGCGACCTCATTCGTCAGGTGCCGGGCACCATCTCGCTCGGTCAGGGCGTCGTCCATTACGGTCCGCCGCGCGAGGCGATTGACGCGGCGCGCCAGGCGCTTGCCGATCCGGCGACGCACGAGTATCAGGATGGCTTGGGCATTCCGATCCTCGTCGATCGCCTGACGGCGAAGCTGAAAGCCGAAAACGGCATCGACGTCGCGCGGGGCAGCACGGTGATGGTGACGGCCGGCGCGAACATGGCGTTCGTGCATGCCGTGCTCGCCATCACGCAGATCGGTGACGAGATCATCCTGCCGGTGCCGTTCTACTTCAATCACGAGATGGCGATCGACATGGCCGGCTGCACCACGGTCCGCGTGCCGACCGACGAGCGGTATCAGTTGCGCCTCGACGCCATCCGCGCCGCCGTCACGCCGCGCACCCGCGCCATCGTCACGATCTCGCCGAACAATCCGAGCGGGGCCGTGTTCACCGAATCGTCGCTGCGCGAGGTGAACACGCTTTGCCGCGATCGCGGCCTGTATCACATCGCCGACGAGGTCTACGAGTACTTCACGTACGGATCGGCGCGGCATATCTCGGCCGGATCGTTCCCCGGAGCGGAGCCGCACACGATCGCGATGTACTCGCTGTCGAAGGCGTACGGCTTCGCCGGCTGGCGCATCGGCTACATGACGTACCCGAATCATCTCGCATCCGCGATGATGAAAGCCCAGGACACGATCCTCGTCTGTGCCCCGGTTGTCTCGCAGGCGGCCGCCGCGGCGGCGCTCGACGTGGGCCGCCCGTACTCCGAGCCGCACGTGCGCGAGCTCGCGGAGATTCGCGACATCGTGCTGCGCGAGCTCGGCTCGCTCGCACCGCTCGCCGAAGTGCCCGCCGCCGACGGCGCCTTTTACGTGCTGCTGAAGGTCAACGCTGCCACGCCGCCGATGACGCTGGCCGAGCGATTGATACGCG
>Ga0137396_10001300_pt1 | contig 13014 bp, 11 predicted proteins | sample czc16metaG_FD_108284 | JGI IMG/M metagenome (GOLD analysis project Ga0137396, IMG submission 108284) | Vadose zone soil microbial communities from Angelo Coast Range Reserve, California, USA - czcobulk3.16 metaG | ecosystem: Environmental > Terrestrial > Soil > Vadose zone | place: USA...
CGGGTTGTGCTTGGACAACACCTTCGTGATCGCCGCCGTCAACGTCGTCTTCCCGTGGTCAATGTGACCGATCGTCCCCACGTTGCAGTGCGGCTTGTTGCGTTCAAATTTTTCCTTCGCCATAAAATTGCGTTGCCTCGCCTCGCTGGTTCGTGCTGCCTCGCTGGTTCGTGCTGCCTCGCTGGTTCGTGCTGCCTCGCTGGTTCGTGCTGTCAGTAATACTGGTAAATCCTGCGGAACCGGTGTCGCACTGCCACGTCCACCTGCTCGAGTTTCGACAGGTAGAACTCGCGCATCTGGCCCTGGTCGGAAACCGTCAGTTCCTGGTACAACCCCTTGGCGGACTTTCCGGCCTTGTTCAACTCGCCGTCCACGTGCTCGAGCGCCTGCTTTTCGAGCACGCCCTCGAAGTTGCGGATCCGAATTCCCTCGCTCGCCATCCGCTTCAGATACCTTTCGACGCTTCCCGGCGCGAACACCCGCTCGATGCTCGCCTTCAGTTCCGCGAACTGCGCTTCCTTCTCGACCTTGATGACAGCCTGTTCGAAGTTCAACGTCATCGCCCCAAGAAGCTGTCGCTCGAGCACCGCGTTTCAGCCGCCTCAAAAATCTGGAGCCGATGACCAGGATTGAACTGGTGACCTCTCCCTTACCAAGGGAGTGCTCTACCAACTGAGCTACATCGGCCCGAACCACGGATCCCTCGCAACCACCGCTCGGGATTTCGCCAGCAGCTTCGCCGGCTGGACGGCTCAACTTCTGGAGCGGGAGACGGGAATCGAACCCGCGACCAACAGCTTGGAAGGCTGTGACTCTACCACTGAGTTACTCCCGCTCTGAAAACCAGCTATCAGCTCTCAGCCGTCAGCGCTCAGCCTGCCCGACCGGCTCAAGTCCGCTTACTCGGAATCACTCTCGTCCCGCGTCCGCTCATCGTTGCGGTGCAACCAGGTCCGCACCGCAAACAGCGCCAGGATCGCCAGCGTCGCCACTCGAATCCGCTCATCGGTGAGCGTGGTCCAGGCCAGCCCTGCCAAAACCGCAAATGCCACCAACGCCACCAGCAGACGATTCACCGATCCCTCGCCCACGTGCTCGGGATTTCCGCTCTCCCGTCGATCCGCTCCGGGCCCGCCCGCTTCACGTCCACATCCTGGTGCACAGGGAAGGATTCGAACCTTCGTACCTCGCTAGGAGGAGCAGATTTACAGTCTGCCGGCTTTAACCACTCACCCACCTGTGCAGAAACCGCCCAAGCCTGCGCTCCCGACCGGCAGCGCTCTCGTTCCGACAGCCCTCTGCGGGGTTTACACACACATGCGGAATGAACCTTGCAGGCTACGCAACTCAGAAAAACAGGAATGGCGCGCATACACGCGCACACGAAAAACCACTACACGTCGGAAAAGTTCCTAATGGAGTGCGTTTGAAAAACCTGTTTGCGCCGCTAAAATCGCTTCCGCTGCGCTGCCGGATGATTCGTTCCTGGAGCTGGCGAAGGGATTTGAACCCCTGACCCTCTGATTACAAATCAGATGCTCTACCAACTGAGCTACGCCAGCGAACTGAGGGATCGCGCCTTCCTCAGACGCAAATCTCCCTACGGATCCCTTTCAGATGACCGGGACAATTTTTAAAGGTACCACAAGCGGCAAACGACGTGCAAGCAAAGCGTTACCCTGGGGTGCACGACATAGGAATGGTGTAAAGCTGAGGTGTGCTTTTTTACCCTCTTTTCCTACGGCAATATATGCCGTAGGATAAATTCATGAAAATCGATCCTCAGATCCCTTCCTCCGTACGTGAGCTAGCCGCAGTTTTGTCGCAACCTAAAGCGATGCGCCGGGGATCGGTCTCCGAGCGCACCATGAAGTGCGGTAAAGCAAGCTGCCCTTGCCAACAGGATCCCAAAGCGCGTCATGGCCCTTATTACAGCTTGACCCGGCCGATGGCCGGCAAGACCCAGTCCCGGTATCTCAGTCCGGAACAAGCCGAGTTGGCGCGGGAGCAAATTGAGCAAGGGCATAAGTTTCGGGAGCGGGTGGAGCAGTATCGGGAGGCTTGTGAACGATGGGCGGATGCCCAACTGGAAAGTTCCCGGGCAGCTTCCCCCGAGGCCGCCGAAAAAGGGGGCTCCAAACCGACCTCCAAAAGGCAATCGTCCAGGAAATCGAAACCCTCTTAGGGCGCCAGTCGATCGCCGACTTGGATTTGGAAGCTGTCGAGATGGCGGCACGACGCCAGGCTTTGCACTTGGCGGCGCGTGCGCTGGAACAACGGCTGAACCGCGATACCAGCGATCATGTGGGACCACAACTGCCCTGCCCCTGTGGAGGAGCGGCCAAGTACCATGGCCGTCACGAAAAGACCTTCGAAAGCGTACTCGGGGCCCTGCACCTTGAGCGGGCCTACTAGCACTGTGAGCAATGCGAGAGCGGATTCTGCCCGCGCGACCGGGCGCTGGGGCTGGAATCGTTTTCGCTCACGCCGGGTGTTCTGCGCATGACAGCGAGCGCAGCCGCACTGGTGAGCTTCGAAGAAAGCAGTGGGCTATTGCACGAGCTGGCGGGAGTGGAAGTCAGTGCCAAGCAAGTGGAACGAGCGGCTGGGGCGCTGGGAGCCGAAATCGCCGTCGATGAACAGCAGCCCGTCGAAAAGACCGAGGAAGGGGCTCCCACCGCTCCCACTATGTACTTGGGCATGGATGGCACGGGGGTGCCGATGCGCGCTCAAGAAGTCGCCGATCGCGCGGGCAAGCAAGCGGATGGATCGGCCAAAACCCGCGAAGCCAAGCTGGTCACCATCTGGACAGCGGAATCGAGGGATGGGGAAGGCAAACCGGTACGCGACCCAGGATCGGTTACCTATTCGGCCGCGATTGAAAGTGCAGCCACTCTGGATACCAGCGCCGACCTGTCGGATTTCGCAGCACGCGTTGAGCGTGAGGCGAACCGCCGCGGTTTCACCGGTGCTACCTGTCAGGTAGTGCTTGGGGATGGTTCGCCTTGGATCTGGAACACCGCGAGCGAATTATTTCCCCAGGCCACGCAGATTCTGGACCGTTTCCATGCCAAAGAACACCTCCGCCGGGTAGGCAAGGTTATTTATGGGGAAAGCCCAGAAGCCAAGCCATGGATTCAGGCGCGCTATGATGAACTCGATCAGGGCCGCCTGCAATCCCTGGTGCATGGACTACATCGTCATGCCGGCCAATACAAAGAGGCCCGGGAATGTATCCACTACATCTGGAAGAATCGATGCCGTATGCGATATCCGAAGTTTCACCAACAAGGCTTCTGCACTTCGACCGGCGTCGTGGAGGCCGGCTGTAAAGTAGTGATCGGTACCCGGCTGAAGCGTGCAGGCATGCACTGGAGCGTAAAGGGCGCAAACGCCATCATCGCTCTGCGCTGCAGCAAGCTCAGTGGACGCTTTCAAGATTTCTGGGAACGCCGCTCAGATCAAATGAAGACGGCCGCATGACTTCATCTCCCAAATCTGGCGTGCGCCCGTTACCCTGGCAAGTCAGCTTATTCTCGCGGGCAAAACCCCAAGGGCACTCCCGAATCTGATCGCCCCCCCTGTACTGACCGTCTCGATCGGCGTCGCCGCGGGGTTAATCAGATCATCATACCCGGTGTGCCCGAGTGCGCCGCTCGTTTCCATCCGGGTCAGCCCCCGGGGTCAGCCCGGCCGCCGATCGCGGAAACCGCATCCGGGGGCGCGGACACGTCCGAGACCTGAAACCGATCTCCCGCGGCATCCCCCCTGCCTTTCCGCGCATCACTTTAAACTTCCTCGTCCGCGCCCCGCGCCAGGGCCAGTCTGGTCGCCTGCCCGGCCTGCCCGGGCGCCGCCTTGGCCGCTCCCCGGTGCTATGATATTTGCTCCCCGTGCGCTTAAGACGTAGCTTTCCCATCCTTCTGGCGGTGCTCTTGATCGCCGCCGCGCTGGTGGCGGCGGTTCAGCTGCGCAGGCGCGCTCCGCCCGAAGCTGCCCGTCTGCTGCCCGGTGCCGACGCCTTCTTCTACGTCAACCTCAAGTGGCTCCGGACACTCAAGGCCATCGGCCAGTTGCCCGCGGTTCCCCATGACGCGGAGTACGAGCGCTTCATCCAGGAGACCGGATTCCAGTTCGAGCGCGATCTCGACGAGGCGGCCTTCGCGATCCACTACCCCGCCCACATAAGTGTCAAGCCCGGCAGCCCTACGCCTCAACCCCGGCTTTCGGAGATCTTCGTTGGAAGAATCGAGAGCCAGCGTCTCACGGCGTACCTGCACAAGATTTCCAGCGCCGTCGAGAACTATCACTCGGCCGAGATTTACAGCCTTCGCGACCAGGACGCTCTGTTTCGGGTGGCCATCCTCAATGTGGACAGCGTCGCCGTGTCCAATCACGATGATCCAGCCGTCATCCACGGCATCATCGACCGATCGCACAAGCTGGCCTCACCCTTCGGCGGACCCGCGCTGCTCCGGCAGTACTACAAGTCACTCCCGGTCGTGAGCAAGACCTTGCCCGTGCTGAAGCTGGCCTGGTTCATCGGCCGCATTGAACCTTCCGCCGGCTTCAATCTCGGGGGCTGGTCCATGCTCTTCCAGAAACCCGCCCCCCTGGTGGTTTCCGCCTACTACCCGCTCTATTCGCCCAGCCTGCACCTGCGGGCGGAAGCGTTCGCAACCAACACCGACGATGCGCAGGCCCTTACCGACAAAGTCGCAGCCTTTCTGACCCTGTTCCACGCCGCCGAAGCCTCGGTCGCCACCAAGGGCACCGATCCCGACGTCAAGGCTTTCTTCGACAGCCTCACCGTCGAACGCCAGGGCGCACGCGCCATCCTGACCGCAGCGATCCCTTCCGGATTCCTGAAAAAAGTGGTGGCCGAACCCCAGCCGGAACTGGCGCCCTCCGAACCTGCTCCCGGCCGGCCGTAGAACCGGGAACTCAAAGGAACCGGGGAAGTCATCACCCGGCCGCGAGGCAGGCGGCTAGAATCCTTCCGCCCTCTGCAGATACCAGCGGGCTGGTGGCGATTTCCACCGACCAGGTGGCACGTCTAAACAGGTCGGCGATGTTCAAGGACAGTGTTTGACCTCTGGCCCCATCAGGAAGGAATCGGGTTTGTCTTCCCGCGAATCCATGGCCGTCGTGCTGGTGAGCGAAACCAAATGCCGGCTTGGCCGGCTGTGGCTCTTGGGCCTGCTCCTGCTCCTGACGCCCCACGTTTTCGCCGATGGGCCGGCGATTCAAATTCCGCGCATCGACACCGCACCAGCACTGTCCGATTTCGCCAACATGGAGCCGAGCGCCCGGGTTGCCGGCCGCCTGCTGAAAGTAACCGGCTTCATCGCGCGCGAACCCGCCGACGGCGCCCCTCCGACCCAGAACACCGACGTGTATCTCGCCTACGATCAGCACAACCTGTACGCCGTTTTCGTGTGCTGGGACAGCGAACCCGACAAAATCCGCGCGCGCATGACCCGTCGTGAGGACATCTTCTCCGACGACTCCGCGGAAATCATGATCGACACCTTTCACGACGCTCGCCGGGCCTATGCGTTCGCCGCCAACCCCTTCGGCATCCAGTGGGACGCGCTGTGGACCGAGGGCTCGATTGGCACCGGCACCGCGGGCGACTACAGCGGGTTTGACCCGTCGTTCGACACGGTCTGGCGCTCGGAAGGACGCCTGACCGGCCGCGGCTATATTCTCCTGATCGCGATCCCCTTCAAGAGCCTGCGCTTCCCCAACACCGATCAGCAGGAGTGGGGCATCATTCTCAATCGCAGCATTCCGCGAACCAACGAGAACCTGTTCTGGCCGCGCATCACCAACCGCATTCAGGGACGCTTCAATCAGGCCGCCACCGCCACTGGACTGGAGCAAATCTCTCCCGGACACAACACCCAGCTCATTCCCTACGGGTTGGTTCGCAGTTTCCGCGACATCGACCGGCGCGACCCGAACAACCCGTTCTTCGAGGCACGCTCGTTCAAGCCCGACGTCGGTCTCGACGGCAAATTCATCCTGCACGACAGCTTCGTACTCGATGCCACGGTCAATCCCGACTTCAGCCAGGTCGAATCCGACCAGCCGCAGATCACCGTCAACCAGCGGTTCGAGGTTTTCTTTCCCGAGAAGCGCCCCTTTTTCCTGGAAAACAGCAACTTCTTCACCACGCCCATCAGGCTCGTCTTTACGCGCCGCATCGCCCATCCCGAGTACGGACTGCGGCTCACCGGGAAATCCGGGCCCTGGGCCGTGGGCGTTCTCGCAAGCGATGACCGGGCGCCCGGCGAAGTGTTGCCGCCCGGCGATCCACACAGCGGGGACCGGGCTAGCTTTGCGATCGGACGAATCAGCCGCGACATCCTCGACCAGTCAACCATCGGCGCCATCTTCACCGATCGTGAATTCGGCGGCGGGTACAACCGCATCGGCGGCGTGGATGCCAACCTCAAGCTCAACCAGAACTGGCGTGTGCAGGGCCAGGCCGTGACCAGTTCCACTCGGAACACCGACGGCTCCCACCTCGCTGGACCCGGCTACAAGGTCGACCTTGAGCGTTCCGGACGGAAACTGAACGTCCAGTCTCTTTACCTTGATTACAGTCCGGGTTTCGTCACCGAGACCGGCTTTGTCAATCGCGTCGATATCCGCCAGCAAAACCTCAACGCGAGCTACTACTTCCGCCCGGAGGGCAAATTCCTGTTCTCCTGGGGACCAACCCTCCAGCAGTTCAACATCTGGGACCACCGCGGAACAGCCCTCGAGTACTCTGTGTTTCCCGGTCTGCGCCTCGACATGACACGCGGAACCTACGTCAACTTCCATCCCCTTGCCTACGACGACGTCCGACTCCGCCCGCTCGACTACAGCGGTCTGACGCGGGTCACCGCATTCCCCCAACCGTTCTGGGGCATCGAGGGCGGGACGAGCTGGTTCAAGCAGTTCGACTTCACCTGGTTCTTGGTCTCCGGCGGCGGAGTCAACTACAACCCTTTGGCCGGTCACATTCCGGTGATCGGCCATGAAGACCAGGGCAACGCCACCCTGACCATCCACGCCTCCAGTCGCCTGCGCATCGACAACACCTACCTGCTCGAGCACATCCGGGAGCGCGTGACGAACCTTACCGCCGTGACCAACCACATCGTGCGCAGCAAGTGGAACTGGCAGTTCACGCCCGCGCTCTCGGCGCGCGTGATCTTGCAGTACACCAGCGTGCTATCCAACCCGCTCATCAGTTCCCTGTCGCCCAGCAAGAACTTCAACGCCGACTTCCTGGTTACCTACCTTGTGCACCCCGGCACGGCGATTTACGTCGGATACAACAGCAACCTCCAGAACCTGGATCGTCGCTTGATCCCCACCCCGACCGGCCTGCTGACCACCCCAAACAGCTACATCAACGACGGCCGCCAGTTCTTCGTGAAGGCCTCGTACCTGTTCCGCTTCTGACTTCGCCGACCGTCTGCAATCCACTCTCCCGATCAGGCAGGGCTGCTGCCCTCGCCGCCAGTCGCCGTTCGCCCGCCTACGCGTCTGCTGCCAGGCGGGCAGTCCCGCAGGGAGCATCCGCCGCCGGAGTTGGGGGCACCAGCGAGGCTCGGGAAAAACACGCCATTCCTGTCAGGGCATGCCTGGAGACCTGCCCGAACCTCGGTGGCAGAGGCCGGCAAGCCCGGTCTTTGCCCACGACGGCCCATGCACCCGGATTTTTCCGCTGCACGCTCAAAATACCGATTTTCTGTAACATCGGGTCGCTCTCAGGCATCCCTTATGCGGGCCAGGCTGGCCTGAGCTCGAGAACCTGTGGTTCCCGGTAATTTCAAACCAGGACAGGTAGAATAATTCCAATGTCCGATTTTCTCGCACAGGTCGCGAAACACTCTCTTCCCATCGCAGCGTTTTTGGCCGGCCTGATCTCGTTCCTGTCGCCCTGCGTGTTGCCGCTCGTGCCCGGCTACGTGTCGCTGATTTCAGGCGCCGGCGTCGATGAGCTTAAGTCCACCGACAGCCAGCTTCTGCGCAAGCTGATGCTGAACTCGGCCGCCTTCATCATCGGCTTCAGCATCGTGTTTATCGCGCTGGGCGCGCTTTCGACCGAACTCGGCCAGATGCTGCATTACTACAAGTCGACGCTGGCGCGGGTCGCCGGCGCGGTCATTATCGTCTTCGGCCTGCACTTGACCGGCATCTTCAAGATTAAGTGGCTCTATACGGACGCGCGCCTGCACCGCGTCAAGGGTGGCAGCACGCCCTGGGGAGCGTTCGTGATCGGTTTTGCGTTTGCCTTCGGGTGGACGCCGTGCGTCGGCCCGATCCTCGCGGTGATTCTAGGCCTGGCCGCGACCCAGAACTCGGTGATGAAGGGCGTCTTCCTGCTGGCGGTCTATTCGCTTGGCCTGGCCGTGCCCTTCCTTTTGACGTCGCTCGGCATCGAGCGCTTCCTCAAGTTCTACAGCCGCTTCCGCTCCCACATGCACGCGCTCGAAGTCGCCAGTGGCGGCTTGTTGATCGTGCTGGGATGCCTGCTGGTGTTGGGACGTTTTACCTTGATCTCGAGCTATTTTTCGTTCCTGAATCGCTTTGCGCTGTGAAGGTGGACCATGGATAAGCCAGAATCGAGTTCCGTCGAAAATGACCCAGTGGAGCAACCCGCTTCCTCGCACGTCGAGGAACCCGTCGCCATCCGTCCGCCGGGCTCGAAACGGAATCCTGCAGCCCTGTTCTTCGTCGCGACCCTGGTCGCGGCCATGTTGTTCCTGGGCTTTCATGCCGCGCGCCACGCCGGTGGCGGCGCGAACGACAGTCTGGATCCGACCGGGAAACCGGCCCCGGAGTTCACGCTGGAAACGCCCGACGGCAAAAACGTCTCGCTGAGCAACTATCGTGGACAGGCCGTCATGCTGAACTTCTGGGCTACCTGGTGCGGCCCGTGCAAGATCGAGATGCCGTGGTTTGTTGAGTTGCAAAAAGAATACGGGCCACAAGGCCTGCAGATCCTGGGCGTCGCCATGGACGATTCCAGCAAGGAAGACATCCAGAAGTTCGCCAAGGATATGGGCGTCAACTACACCATTCTGATTGGCAGGGAAGCCGTGGGACAGGCTTATGGCGGTGTCGACGTGCTGCCCACGACTTTCTTCATTGACCGGGACGGCAACATCGTGACCCGCGAATTCGGCCTGCAAAGCCGCAGCCTGTTCATGGACAACATCAAGAAAGCGCTGGGCCAGTGACGCTCGGTACAGGCGCAAAAGTAACGTATTCGCGGGGCGCAATCCGTTCTACCATTCGATCGATGGCAATCCGAAACGCAGCTGAGGCCGTTGCCCTCGCCCTGTTCGCGAGCTTTGCGCTGGCACAAGCACCGGGCAAAAAGGGGCCTTCCGTTTCGCTTGCGTCCATCGAACCGGTGACCGTCACGCGCGGTTCCGCGGGTCCGGTCAGCTTGCACTTCCGAGTCGCTCCCGGATTTCACATCAACTCGAACACACCCAGGTCGGAGTTCCTGATTCCCACCGCGCTCCGCATGGACGCGCCCACCGACATTGCCATCACCAAGTTGAGTTATCCCGAAGGCAAAGACCTGAGTTTCCCCTTCGCCCCCGATGAAAAGCTCAACGTCTACAGCGGCGACTTTACGGTGACATTGGCGATCCGACCGCTGCATACCGTGATGCCGGGGAAGTACGCGATCCATGGCGAGTTGAAATATCAGGCGTGTGACAACGCGGCCTGCTATCCGCCCAAGAAACTCCCGGTCGATTTTGACGTGAAGGTCTTGAAGAATCCGACCACAGGCGGCAAGAATCCTGCGCAGAGCCCGCACGCACACCGCTAGCCCTGCTTTTTTCGGTCGTACTCCCGCTTCGGGCTTGCCCCACCTTGCCTGCGCGCCATTCCCGCGGGCGCGTGTACCCGCTCGTTGAGCAGGGACACGCTGGAACCGCTGGCTTGGCGGTCGGCAGGGACAGGGACCCGTTCCAGCCCGTGATCTATCCGGAGTGAGCATGTCGCCGGTCGCCGACACGTAAGACGCAGACGCTTTCCAGCCATGGCAGCGGGCAGCGCTCTGCGCAGCAACTGCCGACCAGGAGCGGTCCCGAAACCTCATCCGGCTCGGTTGCTGAGTCAACCCCTTGCCCTGCGGACGCGCAACTACTTCTTCCCGGCTTGTTTTTTCTCCACCTTGGCCCAGGTGTCTTTCAGCGCGACGGTGCGGTTGAACACCAGCCGGCCGGGCGCCGAATCCAGGTCTGTGCAGAAATATCCCAAACGCTCGAATTGATAGCGGCTTCCAGGCGTGGCGCTGGCCATTGACGGCTCGAGCTTGGCGTGGGTAATGACTTCGAGCGAGTTCGGGTTCAGGTTCGCAGTGAAGTCTTTGCCCTCTTCGGCCTGGTTCGGGTCCTCTTTCGTAAAGAGGTTCTCGTACAGGCGCACCTCGGCGTCGATGGCGTGCGCGGCCGAGACCCAGTGAATGGTAGATTTCACTTTGCGCCGGTCGGGCGCATTGCCGCCGCGCGTCGCCGGATCGTAGGTGCAGTGCACTTCGATGACCTCCCCCTTGTCGTCTTTCACGATGCTCGTGCACGTCACGAAATAGCCGTAGCGCAGGCGGACTTCGCGTCCGGGCGAGAGCCGGAAATATTGCTTGGGCGGATTCTCGCGGAAATCATCCCGCTCGATGTAGAGAACCTTCGAGAATGGAACCTTGCGCGTTCCGGCGCTTGCATCCTCGGGATTGTTCACCGCCTCCATCTCCTCGACCTGGTTCTCGGGGTAGTTGTCGATCACGACCCGGAGCGGGCGCAGGACGGCCAGCACGCGTGGGACGCGTTTATTCAGATCCTCGCGGACGAAGTGTTCGAGCATCGCCAGTTCGATCACGCCCGTGGTTTTGGACACGCCGATGTTTCGGACGAAGTTTCGGATCGCTTCCGGCGTGTACCCGCGGCGGCGGATGCCCGAGAGCGTGGGCATGCGCGGATCGTCCCAGCCACTCACGCGGCCTTCCTGCACCAGTTGCAGAAGCTTGCGCTTGCTGAGCAGCGTATAGGTCAGATTGAGCCGATCAAACTCGATTTGCTGAGAGGGGAAGATGCCCAGCTGCTCGATGAACCAGTTGTAGAGCGGGCGATGGTCCTCGAACTCAAGCGTGCACATCGAGTGCGTAACCTGCTCGAGCGAATCCGACTGGCCGTGCGCGTAGTCGTACATCGGGTAGATGCACCACTTGTCGCCGGTGCGGTGGTGCCCGGCGTGCAGGATGCGGTACATCACCGGGTCGCGCATGTTCAGATTGGGCGAAGCCATGTCGATCTTGGCGCGCAACACGCGCGCTCCATCCGGAAACTCGCCGGCCCTCATGCGCTCGAACAGGTGCAGGTTCTCTTCGACCGAGCGGCTGCGATACGGGCTGTCTTTCCCGGGCTCGGTCAGCGTGCCGCGATATCGCCGGATCTCGTCCGCGGTCAGGTCGTCGACGTAGGCCTTGCCGTCCTTGATCAGCTTGACGGCCCATTCGTAGAGCTGGCCGAAGTAGTCGGAGGCGTAATAGAGACCGTCCCAATGGAAACCGAGCCAGGTGACGTCCTCCATGATGGAGTCCACGTACTCGGTTTCTTCCTTCGAGGGATTGGTGTCGTCGAAGCGGAGGTTGGTATGGCCGTGGAACTCGTCGGCCAAGCCGAAGTCGAGGCAGATGGCCTTCGCGTGTCCGATGTGCAGGTAGCCATTTGGTTCGGGAGGGAAACGTGTTTGCACGCGACCTTGATACTTGTTGGTCTTGAGGTCGTCCAGGATGATGTCCCGGATGAAATTTGACGGGCGAGGTTCGGCGGGTGCAGGGGCAGCAGCTTCGGTGGAAGAATCTAAAGGAGACATTCGGACTTTATTTTATAACTTCGCGCCTGAGCGCCCCGGGCTGCAGTCAGTTCCATCGTCGATCAGGACAAGAGCCGCCGGCAGGAATGCCCGCTCCAGGCGTGCAAATTGGGATTCATGTTTACGGGTTCCGAAGCGGGTACTCCTCCCAGCTCGGTCCGCAAGATCCTGAAAACAAAGGACCGGCGTGGTAGACAGGCGGCAAGATCTCGGGCTCTAGGGGACTTAAGGCAAAACTGCCGAAAAACTTGAGAGTTGCATCCGCCTATTTGAATTTCAGGACTTTGGGCGCACACGAGTGAATTTGTCCGGCTGCGCCGAAAAGTCCATTCTCTTTTTCCATGACCGGCCCCTTGCTTGGCCCTCTGCCGCGCTTTTGCCCTAAGCAACCGAGCTCGCGACCGTGCTGCCAGTCACCGGACGGGTGCGCCACGAACTCGATGAACGCGGTTCGAGGTTACGAAGTGGCGCGCGTTGCTCGAGGACTTTTCGGTGGCCGAAAGCGACTCTTTTCGACTTTGACTCTCTCGACTTTGACCCTGAGGAAGTGCAAGCGCTTTCCTCCGGTCGATTCGGTATGGCGAATTTCCTCCTGATCAATGCAGGGGTGACGCATCCGCACCGTCCGTGGCTGGATCGGTTGGCCGGGGGTGGACCGATGGTGCTGCCGATCACGATTTCCATGGGGGCCACTGGCCTGGGGAAAGGCGTGATGGCCCGGATTGTGCGCGCGCCCTCGGATGAGCCCAAATTTTCGGCGCGACTGCTCACGCTGGTGGCGATTTATTCCTGCTCGAACGTACGGGATGCGCAGCTGGAGCCGCTGTTGGGGAAGGCCTCGGCGACGGGAGTGCTGATGAGGATGAACGCGGTACGGGTGGACGGGCACGAGACGGGGGAGAGATGCATCGTGCATCGCGGCGATGTATGTTTGAGCTTCGCCGAGAGCCCCTAAAAATCCGGGCTGCGACCGCGCCCTGGCTTCGCTCGGCATCACAGTTTGATTTGTTTTGAGCGGGCAGCAGGCGCCTCCACCCGCACCGTCAAACCCCTGCCGAGACCACTTGGCCAGGATTTGAGGTCCGCGCGTCGCTCTCTGCGAGCCTGTGGCGATAGCGA
>Ga0137396_10001301_pt1 | contig 13014 bp, 9 predicted proteins | sample czc16metaG_FD_108284 | JGI IMG/M metagenome (GOLD analysis project Ga0137396, IMG submission 108284) | Vadose zone soil microbial communities from Angelo Coast Range Reserve, California, USA - czcobulk3.16 metaG | ecosystem: Environmental > Terrestrial > Soil > Vadose zone | place: USA...
CCGCCGTGTGGCTAATCGCCAAATCCGATCGCTTTGAAAAAGCCCTTCTTTTCCGGCTTGGCGGCCGCGGCCGGCGGCCAGCATTCCACGATTTCGAGCGCGAGGAAGCGAAAGAGAGTGAGACGCGCAAACTTGAAATCCAACCGAAGATTTTTCGCGATCTGCGCAATCGAGCGGACGCCGTTGAATTGCGAAGCGAATTGAGCTTCCGCGACGGTAAGCCGAAGCTCCTGGACGCGTTTGAACCCATCGCGGGTGTAGGCCGGGACGCAGCCGGCCTCCAGGTCGGCCGTTTGTCCCAATTCCTGAAACTGGATGCAGCGCAGCGTCGTCAGGATCCAGTGATCGATGTCGGCCTCGCCGGGAACGTCCAGGCAATACTCCGGTAAGGTTTCACTCTGATCGAAGACAAAGCGGACGCGGGGCGCGGTCCAGAGCTGGGCGAAAAGTTTTTGCCCGTAATGCTGCACCAATTGCATCGCCGGTTCGTTCAGGATCAATTCCTCTCGCGCTAGAGTGAGGAAAACAGGACAGCCGGTCTCGCGCTGCTGAGCGCGGGCTTCCTCGACCCTTTCGGCGTCCACATTGACGAGAGTGATCGGCGCCTCCGGGCAATAGAGCTGCGGATCGCGCGTCGTGGCGAGAATGATCTCTCCGTTTCGCGCGAGGAGCTCGACGGTCTCTCTGTTCCAGAAAACGCGCAGGGCGCCGGTGAGCTTTTCTTTTCCGATCGCGTGCAGAGCGCCATTGAGGGAGAAGAAACTCGTGTCGCCGGAAAAGAATGCGCCGTTGACCGGGAGCGGTTCCTCGGTCCGCATTTCCGTGGGCTGAGGAGCAGAGGGAAATTCGAAGGCGGAGGTCGAGGCCGACGGCTGCGCTTCGGGCCAGGCGGGTTGCGGTTGGGAAATGGGCGCGCTCCACCACGCGTCGCTGGTGGCGCCGGCGCTGGCGGCGATGCCGGCGGTCTCCGCGGCTTCCGATGGCGCGGTTTCGCTCGCCTCCTTTCCAGCGGATTCCTCGCCGGCACGAGACTCCGTCGGTGCGGGCCAGGCCGGTTCAATCGCAGGAGACTCGATTTTCTCCGGGGCCGATTCCGCAAGCGGTTGAGGATCCTGCCAGGCGGGCTGCGCCGGGGAAGGTTTCGGCTCGGCCCACCAAGCCGGTTGGGCCGCGGACGCACTTTGCTCGTTCTCCACAGCCTTTGATTCGGGCTCGCTCGGTTCCTTCGGCATGTATTTCTCCACGGTTTTTAGTAACAGATCAGAAGTGAACGGTTTATTCAACGATCCAATGACATTGGCGTTGTTGACTTGATCGGGCTTCAGGTCGGCGCCGAAGCCAGACATATAGACGACCCGCACGTTCGCCGTCGCCGGTTTCTGCGACAAATGCCTGGAGACTTCATCGCCTTTCATATCGGGCAGGACGTAATCGAGCAGGACAAGATCGGGCACGTCGCGCCCGGCGGAGACAAGGCCTTCCTCCGCCGTTGCGGCCGTAACGACCCGATAATTCGCTTCGGCTAAAATCTCCTTCACAAAACTGAGCAGCATCAGGCTGTCGTCGATCACGAGGACTTTTCGTCCGCCGGAAACGCCGGCAGCGGCAGCAGCGGCGGTGGACTCCGTGTCGCGGGTCTCGTCAATCTTGCGCACCGCTTCCATGAGCAGGATTTGCCAGTCGAGATCGATTGTCCGCGGGCTCTTGGCAGCGCCGGACACCTCGGAAATCTGGCCGCCCTTCCAATTTACGATTTCATTGAAGGCGGCGACGCCCTCCTTTCCCGGCGCGGTCGCGTGCCGCACCTGCCCGCTTTCGAAATAGACGCGCGCCTTTTCTCCTTGCGGGCCGGTGAACTGCAACGCCGCGGACGAGCCGCTCATGCATTTCAGCTGGATGATATCGGCAAGGTGCAGGTCGCTCAGGGTTCCTTGAAATTTTTCGCTGTCTGGCTCGCCCGAGGGCGAAAGGAGCGCCTGGACGAGGTCGACGAAGTCGGCATGCGGGAACGGCTTTTCGAGAAAGTGAATGGCGCCGAGGCCGGCGGCCCGCTCACGATGCGCGGCCAGGTGAACACCAGTCAGAACGATGGCGCGCGCATTCGGATGGCTCGTGCGCAAATCGTAGAGAAAATCCTGGCCCAAATCGGGAACGGCATCCACGTCGAGGACGAAAAGGTCCGGCCGATCGTTCATGACGAGGAACTGGGCCTCCTCAAGGTTGCGGGCCAGGTCGATCTGGGCGGAAGGCGCGGCTTCCCGCGTGGCCGTGAGAATTTTCGAAGCGAGGTCCTGCTCCGGTTCGAGCACAAGAATGCGCCCGCCTTGTTCGAAAGAATTTTGAGGATGCGTCGGAGTCATGTCGTTCACAATTCAGAAGAGCCGGAGCCGACTCGTGGGAGCCCTGCGCCTGCCCTAACTAGACATGCCTGCTTCCGAGCAAATGAAAAGTATTTTTCGCAGGACGAGGTCAGTGCGCGTGGACGCCTGGAATCATGAGCAAAATCGCCTGGCCAGCTCGCGGCGATTCACTTTGCCCCGCTCGTTCACGGGAATCTCGTCGACAAACAAAATCCGTTTCGGGACCTGCCAGCCGCTGAGGCGCGCGCGGCAATGCTCGAGCAGATCAGACTCCCGCACTCGCTCTTCCGCCACCACGCAGGCAGCCACTTCTTCATTGCGCAAGCTCGATTCGCGACCGAAAACGACCGCGGCGCGGACGCCGGTAAAACGAAGAAGTTCTGCTTCCACTTCGGCCGGATTCACCTTCTTCCCCGCGACATTGATGACGTCGGAAATCCGTCCGACGATTCGGAATCCGTCCTCGCTTGCGCTGAGCAGATCGTCCGGAACAAACTGGCCGTGTCCGAGCTTTTCTTCATCGGGCTCGGGAAAATAGCCATCCCCGGCGGCGGCGCTTCGAACTCGCACCCGGGTCGCCGGAGCATCCGGCTGGAGCAGTTCCAGATCGAGACCGCGCATTGGCTGGCCCACGAAACCTGGTTCGAGCAGGAGCGCGTCACGATCGTAACAGATGCCGCCGCATTCGGACGACCCATAAAACGAATGGATCGATCGGTTGAATTTTTGGCGAAATTTTCTCGCTACCTCCAATTGGAGCGGTGCGCCCGCGGAAATACAAAGCCGCAACTGGGGCAAGGCCGGCACGTCGATCATCTCGGAGAACGCCTGGTAAAAAACCGGCATGCCGGGGAAGACCGTGGCGTTCGTGCGCGCGAGATCATTCAGGACAGCGCGAGGCATGCGATCCCGGCTCAGAACCATGGGCACGCCGCGAGCCAGCAAGGGCGTAACCAGATTGCTGAAGCCGTAGGAATGCGAAAGCGGTATGACGGCGAAATTGAGATCCCGCCCGGTGATTCCCATCGTCTCGCAAATTTGTGTGCAATCGGCCAGGAGCTGTTCGCTTCGAAAACGAATCGCGCGCGGCGCCGCCGTTGTGCCGGAGGTGAGTTTCAGGAGAGACGGCTGGTTCTGTCCCCACTTGATTGGCTCGTGGGGCAACGGCCGAAGCGCGATTTTCTCCCCTTCGATAGCGACAATGGCCGCCGCACAGCAAATCCGAAGCGCCGCCTCCCGTTCCCCTTCGGCCATGGTCCGCTCCAGAGGCAGGGCCACGAGTTGGCTTCGCAAACAGGCGAGAAGCAACGCAGGCCAGGCAGGGTGATTCCCAACCTGAATGGCGATTACGCTGCCCGACCGAAATTCGCCCAGCAATGTCCGCTCGAAATGGCACGCCTCCTCCTCGATCTGCGCAAGAGTCCGCAGCACCTGCCCGTTCGTGTCGAAGATCGCGGCCTTTGGTCCAAGATGGCAAACCGAGGTCCACGCCTCGACGAGACTGTCGGCACCGGTGGATTTCATCCCTTGCGCGGCCCCCTGACCGCGCCTAAGTTCGCCACTCGTTTCCAAACATGAAAGCGGACATTCATCCTGAGTATTACGAGACCGACATCGCCTGCGCGTGCGGTGCTGTCTACCACACACGCTCGACCAAGCGGGACATTAAAATCGGCATCTGTGCGGCATGCCATCCGTTTTTCACTGGCGAACAGAAGTTCGTCGATACGGCTGGTCGTGTGGAGAAATTCGCGCGCCGCTATGGCAGCACCAAGGCCACCCGGGCCGGCGCCGCCCCCAAGGCCTAACTGGATTCTGTAGCTGGGGTCGCCGACCCCGGCGCTCTGCGGTCAGCGACCGCGGGTACAACCTCTTTATGGATTTCAATCTGTTAATCGAGCGCAAGCGTGAGCGTTTCGAACAGCTCGAACGCGAGATCGCCGATCCGGCCCTTTTCGAGAATCGGAAACGCGCCAGCGACATCATGCGGGAGCATTCCAGCGTGAAGCAATTGCTCGCGCGCTGGACCGAGCTGGAAACGGCGCGCCAGCAACTGGACGACAACCGGGAGTTGGCGGCGTCGAGCGACGTCGAGATTGCCGCCATGGCCGACGATGAAATTCCCGACTTGCAGAAACGTGTCTCCGACCTCGAGCGCGATTTCCAGATTGCGCTGTTGCCTCCGGACGAAAACGAGAATCGCGATGCGATCATCGAAATCCGCGCGGGAACCGGTGGCAGCGAAGCCGCGATCTTTGCCGCCGATCTGTACCGGATGTACAACCGCTACGCGGAATCGGCCGGGCTCAAGGTCGAAGACCTCGAGTCGAGTCCATCGGAGCTGGGCGGATTAAAGGAATCGATCTTCAGGGTTTCGGGCGAAAACGTGTTCAGAACGCTGCGCTTCGAAAGCGGCGTGCACCGAGTCCAGCGCGTCCCCGCTACGGAAGCGCAGGGCCGAATTCACACCTCGACCGCGACGGTGGCCGTCCTGCCCGAGGCGGAGGAGATCGATCTCGAATTAAAACCGGAAGATCTGCGGATTGAAGTTTGCCGCTCAGGCGGTCCAGGCGGGCAGGGCGTGAACACAACCGATTCCGCCGTCCAAATCATGCACATTCCCACGGGACGAATCGTTCGTTGCCAGGACGGGCGCAGCCAGCAAAAGAACAAAGAAAAAGCGCTTAAGATCATGCGGGCACGCTTGATCGAGGAGAAGCAGCGCGAAGAGGAAGCGAAGTATTCCGCTCACCGCAAAAACCAGATTGGTTCCGGCGGGCGCGAAGAAAAAATTCGCACCTACAATTACGCGCAAAACCGGGTGACCGATCACCGGATCGGACTCACCCTCTACAATCTGGACCGCTTCATGGAAGGCGACTTGCAGGAGATGATCAAGGCGCTGCAAGCGGCGGATTTGCAGGAGCGGCTCCAGGAATCGTCGATTACAGCGTGACGCGGTCTCCGGCGAGTCGGCGCGCTAGTAGAAGCGCAAGCAATAGACTGCGTAGCTTGCGATCGTAAGAGCGACAATCGCGAGACCCATAACTAGCTTCCTGGTTGCCACAAGCCAGCGCGTGCCGGCAGCTACCCGAGATTCGCCGGGCATTTTTGCTCCAATCTCAGGCGGGAGGCGGCGCATTTCGAGATAAGCTGCGCCCAGAATAACCAGGAGGAGTGTCAAATAAGTCACTACGTAGACCAGGTTTCTCGCAGTCAGCTGGTCGAGTGTGATACCACGCACCGGAAGGAAACGGACATCGGAGAAAAGAACGCAAATCACTCCTTCGAGAGCTATCGCCATGAGTCCCACGGCAGAAAAAAGCAGGCGCGCATTCCGAAGGACCGATACCCACAAGAACAGAACAAACGTATGGTACAAATAGAGAATGTGTAAGCTGAAGCTCCAATCGATTCTGTAGACGAGTGCTACGAGGAGGGTCGGAACGAGGTACAGCGCCAGGATAGCTCGGCCGGCATAGCGGGTGGACAAAGTGTTTACCATCCCCACAAGAACAACTGGCAGCGCGACCAGGCCAGCCGCCGCCAGGACACAGAAGCGCTGCGATGCGAAGATCGTCGTAGCGAGATCAGATAGTTTCCATGGTGCGCCGGAGAAGAAGAGATCTTTGAGAAACGCGAAGAAGTGAACGGGAAAAACACTGTTGCTTAGACTGTGCAGAGGGAAAAGAGACAGACTCGACCAGGAATATTTTGCGTAGAAGGCTCTCGCAATCTCGGCGACCGGCTGAGTCTGCGCCTCGGTTAGGCCGGCGTCGTAAAGATAATAGTAAAACAAAGGCTGTTTCGAGCCGACCCAGCGGACGACCACAAACCAGGCGCCCACCAAAACAACGCCGCCGATACCAAACCAGGCGACATCTCGAAAACGAGCCAGGCCCGCCCGGATTGGATAATAGAGACAGAGTATTTGGAATACTCCAAGACCGAACAGAAAAGGCAGCACCGAACCGTGCAGATAAAAGCTGGTGGCGCAAAGACCGGGCGGAAGCAGGGGGGCTTTGCCGTCCAAGAACAGAAGGACGGCCAGCAGGAATGGATACAATGCGGCAAACTTCACCCAGCCACCGATGTTGCATAAAAGAACGAACCCGCTGAGGGCCGTAGACGCGACAGCCAGGACAGCGCCGCGATAACCGAAGAGGCGGTGGAAAAGCGGCGCGATGCCGAGGAGGTAAAGGTTATTTAAGGCCCACCAAAAGCAGTGGTAAAAGCGTAACGCCGGAGTGGGGTAATTCCAATGGTCCTCGGTCAGCGGAACGTGGAATAGCTTGAAGAAAAAGAGGGTAAGGTATCCGCCCAGGTGGGGCCGATCGTACAAGTCCATGTCGCCGTAGAATGGGTCTAGCGGATAGTGCCGGTGGAGGTCGGCAAACATGGCCTGGTGCCAGGCAAACATCTGGTCGGGCGGTGAGACGCCGGTCACATTGAAAACGTCCCAAACCTCATGCGGCCCTGGATAAATCGCTTTGAAAAGCTGGAAGAGACTGATCTGAATCCCGTAAAGGCACACGAGCGTGAGCAAGGTAAGGTAGAAAAGGCGCCGGGCCTCACTCTCCAACATGCCTCGGAATTGTTTTTTCAGGACGCGCCGAAGGAAAACGACCAGGACGACGAGGATGAAAAACGGAATGAGCCACGTCTGTCTTGTGCTGGAAGCGACATACGCGATGATCGCGCAGGCGGCCATGCCGATTGCAGGAGCAAAATAGAGTCGGTTGTCCTGATCGATCCATTTTCCGAGGCATTCGGCAGCCACCACCCAGCCTATGACCGACATCAAACTGATTGCGACGAGCGCGAGCAGCTCCATTTGTGGGATTGTAGGCACTTCAAACAAAAATCCACGCCCTAAAGCTGCGAACAATAGGCCCGGCGTGTTTCAACCTTAGTCCGCCATGACCGTCCTCGAAGTCTTGCAATCGACGACCGCTTACTTCAAGAAGCGCAACATCGAGAGCCCGCGCTTGAACGCCGAGCATTTGCTCGCGCACACGCTCGACCGCAAGCGCATCGAACTTTATCTCGAGTTCGAGCGGCCCCTAACCGAAGCGGAATTGGCGCCCCTCCGCGAATTGGTCCGGCGGCGCGGCCTGGGCGAACCACTCCAGCATCTGCTCGGCACGGTGGAATTCGCGGGCCGCGTTTTTCTGTGCGACAAGCGCGCCCTCATTCCGCGCCCTGAGACGGAGCAGCTCGTGGAGCTGCTCAAATCCGAAATTCGAAATTCGAAATCCGAAATTCTGGATGTCGGCACCGGCAGCGGAGTCATCGCACTCACCCTGGCCGCGCAATTTCCGGAAGCCACGGTGGACGCGATGGACATTTCCGATGAGGCGCTCGCGCTCGCGCGGGAAAATGCGGCGCGGCTTGGTTTGGAAGACCAGGTTCGTTTTACCAAAGGCGATTTGCTGACCGCAATCGAAGGTGCTTTCGACCTGATCGTGGCCAACCTGCCGTATGTCGCGACCGGTGAGCGTTCAGGTCTATCGCGCGAGGTGCTGCATGACCCCGCCGTAGCCGTTTTTGCCGGGGAGCGCGGCGATGAGTTGGTGCGGGAGCTGATCAACACAGCCTGCGCTCACCTGCGTCCGGGTGGGCTGCTCGCGCTCGAAGTCGGGATCGGGCAGGCCGAGGAGCTCGCTGCGCTCCTCGCCGAGAAAAATTATCACGACATCGCTTCGATACGCGATTATTGCGGAGTGACACGATTCCTTTTTGGCAGGTATGGATAAGATTCTGATTCACGGCGGACGTCCGCTTTCCGGCTCGATCAAGATCAGCGGCTCGAAAAATTCCGCGCTGCCGATTCTGGCGGCGACGTTGCTTACGCGGGAGCCGTGCATCCTCCACCGCGTCCCGGACTTGAGCGACACGCATTACATGCTGCAAATCCTGATGCATCTCGGCGCGCAAGTGGAACGCGCGAGCGGCACCGTCACGGTCACCGCCGAGAAAATCGAGTCGGTCGCGCCGTACGACGTCGTGCGGAAAATGCGCGCATCGGTCTGTGTGCTCGGTCCGCTCCTGGGCCGTTGCAAGGAGGCGACTGTCTCGTTGCCGGGCGGCTGCGTGATCGGAGATCGGCCGATCGATTTGCATCTGAAAGGTTTCGAGGCGCTGGGCGCCGCGATCCGCGTCGAAGGCGGTAACGTGAAAGTGTTCGCCCCGAAGTTGACCGGCGCGATTGTGAATCTCACGGGCAAGTTCGGCCCGACCGTCCTGGGGACCGACAACGTCATGATGGCGGCCGTGCTGGCGGACGGCATCACGGTAATCGAGGGAGCGGCGACTGAGCCCGAGGTCGAGGATCTCGCGAATTTCCTGATTAAGATGGGCGCGAAAATCGAGGGAGCTGGCACGCGGCGTTTGATTATCGAAGGTGTGAAGGAATTGCACGGCGCCGAACATGATGTCATTCCCGACCGGATCGAAGCAGGCACGTTTCTCGTAGCGGGCGCGATTGCCGGGAAAGGGGTCACGATCAAACGGGTGGTGCGCGATCATGTCAGTGCGGTAACGGACGCGCTCATCGCTTGCGGTTATCACATTCAATGGGCGGAGAATTCCATTACAGTGTCGCCCAACGGCACGGTCCAACCGATCGAACTCGCGACCGAGCCGTATCCCGGTTTTCCCACGGATATGCAGGCGCAAATGTGCGCGCTCCTTTCCACCACTGACGGCATCAGCGTCATCACGGAAAACATTTTTCCCCAGCGCTACATGCACGTAGCGGAACTAAAGCGGATGGGGGCGCACGTGCAGATCGAGGGAGCGACTGCCGTCATTCAAGGTGTGGAGCGATTGTATGGCGCACCGGTCATGGCGAGCGATCTGCGCGCTTCCGCGGCGCTGGTGCTGGCCGGGTTGAAGGCCGAAGGGCGCACCGAAGTGAGCCGTGTTTATCATATCGACCGCGGTTACGAACATCTCGATGAGAAGCTGAGCGAACTCGGCGCGCACATCGAGCGATTGAAGGGTTAAATAACTCTGATTTCGTAATCGTGCTCATGCTCATGCTCGTGATCGATCTGCCAGGGAAGTGAAACGATTACGGATTACGATTACGACTACGAGCATGAGCACGAGCACGAGCACGAGGAGAAGGGAACGGGGGAGATCTACATGAACGAAACGTCCACCGCGGGCAATGTCCGGACCTGGTGTATCGCGTGCCATCTCAGCGCGCTGGCGGGGTTTGTGATCCCCGGGGCTGGACACATTCTCGGGCCCCTCATCATTTGGCTGGTCAAGCGTGGTGACTCGCCCGAGATCGATGCGCACGGGAAAGAGGCGCTGAACTTTCAAATCGCGATGCTGCTCTACAATCTCGTGGCCGGCGTGCTTTGCCTCGTGCTGATCGGGTTCGCGCTTCTGGCGATCCTGCACATTCTCAACGTGGTTTTCGTGATCATCGCCTCGCTGAGAGCGAGCGAAGGTCAGATGTACCGCTATCCGCTCACTATTCGCCTGATCAGTTAGGCGCGAAACGCGAGTCGGGTGTGTAATCCCGCGGTTCGCAGAGCGAAGCGGCTACAGGAGAGACCGCAGCGTTCGCATGTTCGCCACGTCCTCCTTCAGCTCTTTTCCCTTCGGCGTTTCGAGCACCTTGGGGATTCGGCGAAAGCGGCGGTCGCGCATAATGAAACGAAACGCTTCCAACCCGATCCGGCCTTTTCCAATGTGTTCGTGCCGATCGACCCGGGAGCCGCGTGCTGTTTTCGAATCGTTCAGATGCAGCGCGACGAGACGTTCCAGCCCGACAATGCGATTGAATTCGGCAAACATTCGTTTCGTTAACTTCTCTGTCGCCAAATCGTAACCGGCGGCAAAGACGTGCGCGGTATCGAGACAAACGCAGAGGCGCTCAGGCTCGCGGACGTTCGCAATGATGCAGGCAAGGTGTTCGAATCGACGACCAAGACATGAGCCCTGTCCAGCGGTCGTTTCGAGAGCGATGCGCGTCTTCGTTTTCGGCAAGCCGGCCAGGACGCGATTGATCGATCCGACAATTTTGGCGAGGCCTGCCTCCTCGCCGGCGCCCAAGTGTGCACCCGGATGCAAAACCAGAAACGGCAGTTCGAGCTGATCCGCGCGCACCAGTTCTTCCGATAGCGCACGGAGCGAATTGGCGTGGAACTGCGGATTGGTGGCGGCGAGGTTGATCAGATAATTTGCGTGGGCGAAAGCGGACTTGAGTTCAGCTCGTTGGGCGTGATCGAGAAATGCCGAGATCTCCTTGCGCTCCAACGGCCGGGCGAACCATTGCATATTGTTTTTCACAAAAATTTGCATCGCCGTGCATTCGATCGAACGCGCGCGTTCGATGGCCAGGTGCGCCCCGCCGCCGATCGACATATGAGCGCCCAAAAGAATTGGCGATTGTCGATTGCCGAGTGCCGATTGACCCTGTCGCAACGTTTGCTTTTTCATTCGGCATTCGCCAATCGACAGTCGGCAATTCTCAGAATCTCTTCGGGTGACAGTTTGGCTTCGAAATGCTGCCTTCGCCTTTGTATTCGAACAGTTTGTACATCGGCGTCAGCAAAACACCGGGACCGCTCGCGTCGATGCGAATGTCGAAATCCAGTTTGTCGTCGAGAAATCGCACGTCGCCGTGTCCGATCATTCCAAAAAGTTTGCCGGAGACTTTGAAATCGTCGGTGTGGATGACGCCTTCCTCGACGGTGAAGGTGGCACTGGCTTTGTGCGCCAGGCTGTAGCCCGCGCCGGGGATAATTGCGGAGAGCATTCCGGAGAGCGGCCCGAAAACTGGAATGGCAAAGACGTCCCCATCGGTCACTCTCGCGCTTCCATTGCCGCGCATGCTGCGGGCCTCGCTGCCCAGGCCAGTCCAATCATACGTCCCGCTCAAGCGGCCCCTCGCAGTTTCATATTTGAAATAGAGATCGGCCACGCGCGGGAAATCAACTCCCTCGAGGGCGAGCTTCGCCTGATAATGCGGATCGCCCTGGGCGACGGAAATGTCGGCCGATCCGCGAATGTCGCCGTGGAAAAGCTTGCCTGCGATATCGTTGAGTTGGAGCCGATTGTCCGTGAAGAGCAGGCGCCCGGAAACTCGATCGACCGGAAGCGTCTTGCCCAGGAAGACGTAATCCATCCCGGTGGGCGCATCGACTGTGATTTCGAGATGATCGTTGGGTGCGCCGAAATGAACGACACCGTTCGCGACGAGGCTGGGTGGCTGACGAAACTTATAGGGCGCGACTTCCTTGAAGAGCTTCGGCTCTATCCAGAGGATTGCGTCCGTGGGTCGCAGAGTGCTCTTGACGTCCTTCAGGCGCACCTCCTTCTTCACGAAATCGTAAGTGAGCGATCCCGCGCCAACGCCTTCGTCGCGCGTCACGCGAAAATTATCGAAAGTGAGGGCGCCCTTCTCGAGACGGAGGTTCGCACTGGCGCCGTTCATCCAGGCGCCGCGGAAGCGCGTCCGCTGAAGGGCCACGGTGCCATCACCGGTCCACGTTTCCGGCGCGCGGCTTTCGCCGCGAAGAGTGAGCTTCACCGTCGGGGGCCGGCGCCATTCCCACTCTCCGAGAAACCGGCTCAACTCTGGCGACGCAATCGCGCGGAGGACAGTGGGTTCGAGGCCGCTTTCAAGGTTGAAGCGAAAATCATTGGGCGCCTCGAGCAGGTCGGCCGTGAGCTCGCCGGATTCATGTCGCAGCCGAAGACCACGCAGCATTCCGCGCGCTCCGTCCCAGGAAAAATCTCCGGTTAGCTTCAGGAACGGCACAGTCTTGTAACTGAAATTCTCGACGACGGCGCGGCCAATCACGCTTACGCGCGGCGCTGTCTCGGCGAAATTACCCGACCCGGAGAGCTCGATCAGCGGAGGAGAGGTGAGGGCAAGATCGGCCAGCAGTTGCCCGAAACCGAACGCCTCGAGGAATTGCTTCGCGTCCAGCGTGCTCCGCGCTTGAAAGTCCGCGGCTTTCGTTTCCCGGCTCCAGCTCGTCCGGCCGGAAAAGCTCCCGGCATGATCCGTCCATTCGCAGCGGGTGATGTTGAGCGTCTGGTTCGTCCATTCGGCTGCCGCAGCCAGGTTCTTCATTTCGTAGGAGCCCCGCTGCAATCGATCGCCGCGCAAAGTCGCTTCCGCCCGGGCCGCCTCGAACTGGGAGAGATCGCCCGAAAACTTTACCTGGAGCGTGGGCGCTTCGCCGGGAAAATTGAAGCGGCGGAGCTCGTCCGCCACCCGTTGGATGAGCATCATCCGTTGACTCCACTGCTCGTCGGAAACTTCTTCGGAAGGCTTGTAGTCGTTGCGTTTGATCAGTTGCCCAGTCGCCGAGATTCTCACGCCGCAAAACATTCCCTCCGCCTGGCTGACATAGATCTGCTCCGGCGGAAAATAGATATGCGCGCGGAATTGGGTGATCCGCGGGCTCGCTGCCGTGATTCCCTCGAGTCTGGTTGGAATCGTCAGCTCGGCTCCGTGGACGTCGAGCGCATTCAAGAATGGCTGGTGGTGGAGGAGCGCGGCGTAATTGATATCCAGCGCGATTTCGCTGATGACCGCGAGGGTGGTTTCGTGTTTCTTGAAATCGAAAATCCGGACATCCTGCGCGATCAAGCCGCGCACCGGGTCGAGCGTCAGCCGGCGGAC
>Ga0137396_10001302_pt1 | contig 13012 bp, 9 predicted proteins | sample czc16metaG_FD_108284 | JGI IMG/M metagenome (GOLD analysis project Ga0137396, IMG submission 108284) | Vadose zone soil microbial communities from Angelo Coast Range Reserve, California, USA - czcobulk3.16 metaG | ecosystem: Environmental > Terrestrial > Soil > Vadose zone | place: USA...
TAGATACGTCACAGAGGAAAGCGCCGAATACCTATCGAATTTTCATTATGGGCGGATCCACTGCGTATGGCCTCCCATCCCTGTCGAGATACGGACAAGTGAAGTATTCGGTGATTCGAAACAGCGAAACAATCGATACCTATCTTGAGGAGTATCTGCAGCGCAAATTAGGAGCGAAGAAAAACATTGAAGTCATCAATGCGGCAATTACCAGTCATTTTAGCCATCATCACTTGATCTACCTGAACCAAACCATCCTGAAATATCAGCCCGATATGGTGATCTTTATTGATGGTTTCAATGATTATTTTAGTTATACAAAGGGGTTTGATCAGTTTCGCGACTATGCGTATCAAGAACGAGCAAGTCTGTATATGGGGGACCCAACCATCAAGGCTTGGGTTGAATATACGGGATGGTGGCTCTTTCGGAAGAGTCACTTTATCCATCTGGCAGCAATAAGCCTTCGGCCTATCTGGATCGGTTTGATGACGATGGGGCGTGAACGGGCTCGTATTAACGTCGATGACGCACTGGCCAATTTGGCGGAGAATGCTCAGTCGAATTTCCTGAAAATGGTCGAGCGTAACGCGCTCATCCTTCGGTATGAAGGGGTGGTGCCGGTTTTTGTCTTGCAGCCTGAGCTTGTCTTTAAGCAGTCAAAAGTGTTCACCGAATTAGAGCGGAACATTTATCAGGAGTTGGACCAGCAGTGGCAAGAAAACTTAGTCGAGTTTAAGAACAAGGCGAAGCCGCTGGTGGTCGATTACTTAACGCGGAGTACGGCGAAAACGGGGGCGGTCTTTCTTGATATGACCGATGTCTTTGGGAGGTTTACGGGAGATGCCTATACGGATTATTGCCATCTTACTCCTATGGGGAACAAACAGTTAGCCGAGGAAATCGGTCGTAACATTGTTTCTCTTATCTCCGGCAAGGCGGGGGACTCTTTTTGAGTTGCATCTTGTGGACATTCACATCATCACCAGCAATTCGGCCAGTAAGTGAGAAGGCCATTTCTGTGACTGGCCCCAACCGGTGTGTTGGAATCATGGTCTTGAAATCGGTTGGCATGATGCAAAGAAGTTCGAACGGTACGCTAGCTTGCCGTGTACTGTTTGTCATGTCTGGAACTCTATGAGTACTCTCACCCCGAAATACCTCGGGGCTACACCGATCGATCAGCATGGTATGGGAGCCCATGGCAAGCTGCCCGCCAAGGAGAAGACCCCAGCCAGAGTGATGTTCGTGTACGTCATGTGGGCAATTGTTTGGTATGACCCAGACTGGTTTGCCGCAACCCACGGGGCTACCGTCATCTTCGTAAAGCTCTATGCCCTGATGTATCTGCCTGTATTCCTCTTGCTTGCAAAGCATGGGCGGCGAGAAGCAGTCTTTTGGCCGTATCTGCTGGTACTGGCCATCCATTTGATCTGGATTCCTTTTGCATTAAACAGGGGGTTTGTTATCAATGGGTTAGGGAAAGTTTTCCAATTCTGTGCTCTCTTTTCGCTGACCGTTTCGGTGTTGGATACGCCTCGACAGATGATCCCGTTGCTCAAACTGTTTCTCTTCCAATTTGTCTGGTTCGGGGTGCAGGGTCTTCTTGCGGGAGGTATCGTTGGGTGGCACCCCCATCTCGCAAATGAAGATTCGTATGGCCCCTTCATGACGTTAGGTTTGGGCTATTCGTACTATCTTGCGATGGGCGCGAATGAGAAAGCGTACCGACGATGGGCTTTTCTGGTCTGTTTGTTGTGCATGGCTGGGACGGTCGTGTCATTTGCACGCGGTGCGATGATTTCCCTATGCGTTGTCTTCGGCGCCATTGCAGTTCGCACTCCGCGAAAGCTCGCGTTTCTTGGATTAGGGACGATACTTGCTGTGGTTGGGCTTGTTGCGATTCAAATAGCCTTTCCCAATGGAGAATTTTGGGATGAGATGGCGACGATTTTTTCTGAAGGTAAAGAAGCAGGGACGGGATTGCAGCGGTGGGTACTTTGGACGACTGCGTGGGAAGTTTTCACATCGTCCCCACTCCTGGGAGTTGGCCCCGGCAATTATGGCGCGACTGCCGCTGAGTACTTCTTGAGCCAAGGAGCGACCAACTTGGGCAGCACCTTCGACCACCCTGGGAAGTTGTACATGATGGCTCTGCACAATGACTTTGTGCAGGTCATGGTTGAGCAAGGGGTCATTGGATTATTTGGGTTGCTGGCCATGCTTGTATACTTCCATAAAGCCACCAGGTTTCTACGCACAGAGGCTGTTCGAAAGGTCTGGCAGGAGCACACGGGAGGATTCATTGACTCGGTCAATCTTGCTCTGGGTCTTGAGGCGGCCATGGTTGCGTATTTGGCGAATGCAATCTTTTACAACCAATATTATACGAACTGGCTCTGGTCGATTATGATGCTCGCACTCGTTGCCGCGAGCCTGGCGCGCAGAGTCCTGCCCGACTCTCTGCGCAATCCCATCCCGCGCAGAAACTTCATTGGCGGTATATCGAGACAAAAGATCCTTCATGGCGGACATAAGTAAGATGTTCGAGGGACGATCTGCCATGCCCGTTCAGGAGGGTGCTACGACCGCCCTTCAAAAAAAGAGCATGCAGTACTGGCTGATGCTGGGATTTTCCCTGTTCGTAGGCTTTGGAATCGCAGAAGGAGTGGTGAGAGTCTTTGCGGTCTTTGGTGGTGAGCTCGGTCATCGATTGGCCAAGTACGAAATCAGTCCGGCCACAATGCCGATTGAAGCGTACGGAGCGCATGGTTTCCGTCAGAAACCGAATCAAATATTTCCCTACAAAAATGGGACCGCGGCCTATAGTAATTCTAAAGGCTATCGAGGTCCTCTTGTAGCTTTGGAGAAACCTCCGGGAACCTACCGTATTCTCCTGCTGGGGGGGTCGACGACTCACGGATTTTATGTGAATGATGAAGAGACCATCGACGCGCATCTCCGAAGAATCCTGTCTGAGCGGTATTCAGGCATCCAATTTGAGGTCGTCAACTTGGCCTATGACGGGTATGACTCCTATCAATTGCTTTTAAGATTGCAGAGCGACGGAGTTCGATTTAACCCGGACATGATTGTCATTAATGAGGGTATCAACGATGTACGAAACGCGCATATCTCTGATCTTAAGTTTTATGATCCTCGGACCAATGGATGGCGTGAAGTGCTTCGCCTATTAGGCGAAGAAGAGAAGAGCGCTGTGAGCTTGTACCGGCTGGCGAAACGATATTCGTATTTAATCCGGCTTCCTGCCTTTCTTTCCTTGATCTATGAAGAGCAGCGAACGGTTAAGAGTCAGCGCGCACTCATTGCTCCTAACCCGCAAGCTATAGAAAACTTTGAAGTAAATATTCGTGACATTAGCCGTATCGCAAGCGAGATTCATGCGACTCTCATATTGTCGACGCCGGCCTCATCGCTCGAGAGTTTGTACAAGCCTACCGACACATCTACCCTTTCATATTGGGTTATAGATGCCGCGACAACGCAGCAGTATCGCGTCGCTCTCGCTAAGCGAATGCAGAAAGTTGTGGCTGAACTCAAAGCGGCTGGCGCTCCGGCGGCCTACGTGTCACACCAGTTAGCCCCAGAAATGTTCTTCGACGATTGCCACCTTACAAGCGAGGGGAATCGCGCGGAAGCTGTTAACCTCGCTCAGGTAGCTGCTCCATTTATCGAGTTCCTGTTTCCCGACAAGGTTGGGAGTGGGCAGGGAGCCCGTTAGGAAGTACGTCTATGCGTTCCTCTAGGGGGAGGAATCGCTCTGCCGCACTCGGCTGAGAAGGTTGGTCGGTTGTTTTTTCTTGCAGATACGCCCTATGCACCCATGACACCCCGCATCATACTTCATCTTTCCAGTACCAGTGGTCCAGGTGGGGCAGAAATGCTTGTGAGCCGTATTGCGGCTGGTCTCGATCAGAAGCGGTTCAGGTCCATCATTGGCCTTTTCGCCTTGGGTTGGTTGAAGGACCGATGTGAAACCTTGGGCCTTCCCACTTTTGTCGTCCCAATGGAGGGTCAATGGGATTTTCTTTGGATTGTCCAATGCTGCAGAATGGTACGCCAACAGAACGTGTCCTTGATCCATGCCCACGAGTTTCGAGCGAATGCCTTTGGTGCGCTTGTGGCTAAGCTGTGTGGCATACCTCTGGTGGGTACGGTTCACGGGAAAAACTACTATCCCGACCATGTGAAGCGTCGTATGGCTTACCGCTGGGCCAGCCGCGCGGCTCATATGGTAGCGGTCTCTCATGACCTACGACGTTTTCTTGAAGAGCGCATAGGAATCGCTCATGACCGGATCTCCGTTATTCACAACGGAGTTGATATGATTCAGCAGGTATCACTCGCCCAGGTGCGACGATTGAGGTCTGAATTCGGGGTTGGTGAGGATGAGTTTGTGATCGGGATTGTGGGCAGTCTGTATCCGGTCAAGGGCCATGCATGTCTCTTCCACGCACTAAGAACCGTTCTTGCGCATCGCCCAAAGACACGGCTTCTCGTCATTGGCCAAGGGGACTTAGAGCAGACTCTTGAACAAAAAGTGTCGGAACTCGGAATTGAACAAGCCGTGTCCTTCCTCGGTTTGCGAAACGATGTGCCTCGCGTACTTCCACTCCTCGATCTCTTTGTGCTTCCCTCGTTGTCAGAGGGGCTTTCCCTTGCTTTATTGGAGGCCATGTCGGCAGGGGTTCCGGTTATTGCTTCGAAGGTGGGTGGCAACCCCGAGATTGTTGTGAATGGGGAAACCGGTTATTTGGTTCCTCCACAAAGGTCAGAGGAATTGGCCTCACGTATCATTGAGCTCATGAGCGACCAAGAGTCCACTAGATTGCTAGGGGAAAGAGGGAGAGAATGGGTCGCCCGAGAGTTCACCACTGCACGAATGCTGGAACGGTATCAGGATCTGTACGACTCCTGTTTGTCATAGTCGCCGCCCTCTCCGGTAACTGAATCGATCCACGTTTATCCTCTTGTTGTGACAACTAGGGGGCGAGGGAGTGCATAGAGTTTCCTAATGGAAAAGGGTTTGTGCAAGACGGGAGTCTCCATCAGGACACCGAAGCTAACCTCCAATACGTGGCCAGGAAGCCTGGATGGTTCGTTCCGGTGTCTGACGTGTTGGATCGTTTGCGGCGTGTGCAAAGTCGGGGAAGCGAACTTAGCGGGTTAGACTGTCTAAAGCTTGAGTTGCGATACATCCCGGACCGATTTCCTTCTAGGGGCTAGCGTGCAGGTGCTAGTGCAGTACTTGGGTGTTGCACTGCTCCCTTGATGTGATTTCGGTTGTATGTGTCTGCTTGTGAATTCTCTATGAGGTTGCCGCGTTGGAAGAGATCATTGTCCTTGGGCAAGGGACGCTCCGACACAATCAGTTTTTGGTGCAAAGGAACTCCTGAGGACGTCACGATGAATACGTTGAGCGGGTTTCGGGTTTGCCACGTAGCGTCAGGGGATTTGTGGGCTGGGGCAGAAGTACAGATCGCCTCGCTCCTCGGTGCACTTCGTCGCTACAAGGATCTTCAGGTGTCGGCCGTTGTGCTCAATGAAGGCCGGCTCATGGACGAACTGCGCATGCTTGGAATTCCCGTGACACTGCTCGACGAATCGCGATTGGGTTCGTTCGAAATTTTCACAGCGCTGAAGTCTCATGTGCGACATGCCCGACCCGACATCATCCACTCCCATCGATATAAAGAACATATTTTAGGTGTCTTTGCCGCGAAACTATCCCACAATCCAATTGTCATCCAGACGTACCACGGTCTTGAGGAAAATCTCCGCGGCGTGGCAGCTCTGAAGATGGCTGGCTACACCTGGCTGAATACGATTGTGACTAATCTTCTGGCTCAAGGGGTAATCGGGGTATCGGAAGACATTGCGGCCAGATTGCGACGGCGCTTGCCCTTTGCTCGCGTGCGCTGTATCCGAAACGGGCTCGATCTTGAGCGAGTCGCGAGCAATGTCGATGGCACGCAGCTACGGCAGGAACTCGGAATTCCCCTCGATGCATTCGTGGTGGGATCGGTCGGCCGTCTGATGCCCATCAAAGGTATCGAGTATCTCATCAGGGGTTTTGGCTTGTTGATGCGGGATGGTGAGGCGCAATCCAACCGGCTAATTATCGTAGGGGACGGGCCGCTCCGGATCTCGCTGGATCAACTGGCCCAAGAACAGGGAGTGGCTGCACAGACGATGTTTCTTGGAGAACGGCGCGACGTCTATGACGTGATGCGGGCGTTCGATGTGTTCACGCTGCCATCGTTGCACGAAGGCGTGCCGATGGTGTTGCTTGAGGCTATGGCGATTGGAGTGCCTATCGTGGCGAGTGGAGTCGGAGGCATTCCTGAAGTGGTCACGGATGGAAAGGAAGCCTCTCTCATCCCTGCTCAAGATCCGCAAGCTATCGTGAAGGCACTGAGGGCTCTTCGGGATTCCACGGAGTTACGTGAGCGGATGATTGAGGCAGCCCGGCATCGAGTGGAGGCACAGTTCTCGATTTGCAACACCGCAGGACTCGTTAGAGATTTGTATCGTGAACTGTTGGCTGTAGCCTGAGGGAATCTATGGTCATTTGCCACATCTGGGACGCAGATTATCCGTGGGATGTGCGAGTCGAGAAGATCTGTGATTCGTTGATCAAGAAGCACGAGGTGCATTTGGTCTGCCGTAACTCTGCACGGCGCCTTCGGTACGAACGGATCAATGGATTCACGATACACCGGCTTCCATCTTTGCCCACGTTATTCGGTCGCATGCAGCAGTTGATTGGATTCCCGGCTTTCTTCAACCCGATTTGGGTTTACATGATCTGGCAGACGGTGAGGACCGTAAAGGCGGATATGATCCTGGTTCGCGATCTTCCCCTGGCCCTCACGGCCCTCCTGGTGGGCAGACTACTGCATAGACCTGTTGTGCTTGATATGGCCGAAAACTATCCGGCGATGATTCAGGATGTGTGGGACAGTCAAGGGTTTTCAGTTGTGAATATGGTGGTGCGTAATCCGGCTACGGTTCGTTTCATTGAGCGCCTCTGCGTGAAATGGGCCGACCACATTCTCGCTGTGGTCGAAGAATCTCGAGATCGTCTTGTTGCGATGGGCGTATCCCGTGACAAGATATCACTGGTAAGCAATACGCCAACGTCGTCACGGTGGCGTGGCTCTGCAGAGGTTCACCCATCAATCGACGTTCGCCAACCCGGCCAGCTTGTGTTGGTCTACCTGGGGCTTCTTGAACGCCCGCGTGGGCTTGAGACAGCCATTCGTGCTGTGGGTCGCGTACGGACGCGCTGTATGGGCGTTCGACTTGTGATCGTGGGCTCCGGTGCGCATCAACAAGACTTTCGACAATTGGCATCTGACCTTCAGCTTCAAGAGCACGTCATCTTTATGGGGTGGCTCGACTATAGCCAGGCGATCGCCGCGATCAACGATTCGGACGTCGGGATCGTGCCCCATCATGCGACTGAGAGCTGGAACAGCACGATTCCAAATAAACTATTCGACTACATGTCGATGAGCAAACCAGTCATCGTGTCTGATGCCAAACCCGCTGCGCGTATTGTAAAGGAAGAGCGCTGTGGGATCGTCGTCGAGGACAGAAACGTAGAGGACTTGGCGCACGCCATCCTGCGTCTCACGGATGAATCCGTCCGGGGAGAAATGGGGCGAAGAGGCAGAGAAGCCGTCATGCAGCGGTATAACTGGACAATCGATGAGAAGCGGCTATTGGATGCCATAGAACGCACCGCGGGACGAAGGGAATCACGGTCATGTGTGGCATAGTCGGCATGCTCGATCAGCGTGGGCGTGGTATTGATCCATCATGGATTGATGCGATGAATGACTCGATTGTTCATCGCGGGCCTGACGATAGCGGACGGTACGTCCGGGATCATGTGGGCCTTGGCATGCGTCGCTTGTCTATCATTGATGTGGCGGGCGGGCACCAACCCGTCCACAACGAAGATAAAACGATCTGGGTCGTCTTTAACGGTGAAATTTATAATCACGTGGAGTTGCGGCAGGACCTGGAGAGGGCGGGGCATCGCTTCTATACGCAGAGCGATTCGGAGACGCTCGTCCACTTATACGAACAGTATGGAGTGGACGGGGTATCGCGGCTGCGGGGGATGTTCGCCTATGCGTTGTGGGACGAAACCGCTGAGAGGCTGGTGCTTGCCAGGGATCGCATCGGCATCAAGCCGCTCTATTATGCGGTAGTCGACGGTCGCCTGATATTTGCGTCGGAACTCAAAGCATTTTTCAGAGCCCCGGGGTTTCCTGCGGAACTGAATCCCGCCGCGATCGATCAATTTCTGGCCTATCTCTATATTCCGGGACCCGAGACCATCTATCGCGACGTCGTGGAGTTGCCTCCAGCCCATACGCTCGTCTATCAACGGGGTCGTACCGCGATCCAGCGGTACTGGACACTGCGCTACCAATCCGATGAACGATTCTCCATGTCTGAGTGGCAAGAGCGGTTTTTAAGCCAGTTCCAAGATAGCGTGCGAAGTCATTTGATCAGCGACGTACCGTTGGGCGCCTTTCTTTCAGGAGGAATCGATTCCAGCGCGATCGTCGGGGTCATGGCTCAGTCCTCTACAAAGCCCGTGGTGACCTTTTCCATCGGACATGAAGGGAGGGGAGCGTTTCAAGACGAACGTCCGTTCGCACGGATAGTTGCGGAACGATTCCGGACGGACCACCATGAATTCGTCGTCACCACCGATGTTCAAGACCTGCTTCCTGAGCTCGTCACATGCTTCGATCAGCCGTTCGCCGATTCCTCTGCCATTCCGAACTACTACATTACCAAGCTGACCAGGCAGCATGTGAAGGTCGCACTCTCAGGATTAGGGGGGGACGAGTTAGCGGGTGGATACGAGCGGTATCTCGGCATGATGTGGGCGGAACTATTCCGCAAGCTTCCCGGCCTCGTTCGCGGCTTGCTGGGGGAGGCGTGGGTGCGCTATCTCCCGGATGTGGCCAACGGCCATCCTGGGATGAGCCGGCTGAAGCGGTTTTTCGCATCAGCCGGCAAGCCGGCTGCGCAGAGGTACGCGGATTTTGTTACGACGTTCTCGCCTGAGGAGCGCGCGCGGCTTGTTAGCCGGGAGTTCTTGAATGGCTTGAAGCTAGGCCTGCCTGAAGCGAACACTCTAGATACATTCGCGTCTCGTGATGCCGACAGTTTGCTGCACTCCATGTTGCTGTGTGATATGAAGATGTATCTTCCGGGCGATCTCCTCAGCCTGACGGACCGCGTCAGCATGCATCATTCTCTCGAAGTCCGAGTGCCGTTTCTCGATCATCCGCTCATTGAACTGATGGCGCAAATTCCGGAAAAATATAAACTGTCCTTGCGATCGAAGAAGATTCTGCTCAAACAGGCCTTCGGCGCACTTCTTCCATCCAGTATTCTACATCGCAGGAAACTGGGGTTTTCCGTGCCAATGGGGCTGTGGCTGAGAACGGATCTGAAGCCTTTCATGTGCGACCTCCTGTCGAAGGATCGGATCAAGGCGATCGGATACTTGAATGCCGAGGAAGTCGAGAACATCATCGCCGAGCACGTTACAGGACGGGCCAACCATGAAAACAAGCTCTGGGGGCTTATGAATCTCGTGTCTTGGCATCGACAACAGAGGCGATGAGGCGCGGGTGAAGGAGTTCAACCTGTCCCTTCATACAAGGATGAACGATTTTCAGGCTGTGGTAGGAGCGTGCGCCTGCAGTGACTGGCGTCGGTGCATGGCAGCTCATAAGGATCGTTTTTCAACACCTTCCTGGTCTCTTACTTGATGCAGCCGTCACCTCCTTGTGTCCAAACCACTCAACTCAAGCTTCCTTCGCTCTGATGAATTGTGCCGTGACCTGGTATCTTAGGAGTTACGAGGCATGGATGGCGGTGTTTCCGATCTCCGTTGCTCTCGTCTGTCCGTTGGCGGCATTTTTCGCGCTCGGTGTCTTGAAGACTGAATCGTCATTCCGCACCCTTGAGCATGAACGGAATCCCTGCAATTTCATTCCGTCACGATTGTTCCTTGGCTGTGGCTAGTTGAACAGCGGAGACTGTCAGGATGAATCTCCAGAAAAAATGGACAAGCCTTGTGGCGGTGGCTATTTCGGTGTGCGTTGGACTGGCATTGAGTGAGGTGTTGCTACGATACGCGCTTCCTCAGTCCATGGGAGTTTGGAGTCAGACGAGAGACGGACTAATTCTTTTGCGCCCATCGTTTAATGGACATTTACATAAGTTCCAAACGCATGTTCATACAAATGCCCTTGGCTTCAGGGATGTCGAGCGCGATCTTGAGAGAAGTAAGGGAACCTATCGCATACTGTTGCTGGGGGATTCGTTCATGGAGGCGCTTCAGGTGGAATTTGAGGAGTCCTTCCCGCATCTGCTTGAAGAGGAACTCAACAAGATATTGACCTGTCATGTCGAAGTCATCAATGCCGGTGTGAGTGGGTGGGGTACGGACGACGAGGTTACCTATTTCTCGAGGAGAGGAAGGCAACTTCAACCAAACCTGGTGCTGTTCGCCTTCACTCTTCACAACGATGTCAGCGACAATCTCGAGGGGCGGTATCATCTCCGTGATGGGGAGAGATTACGCCCGAAGCCTGTCACCGATACTTCGTTATTTCGACATTTGAGTCTCGAAATTCGCAGCTATATGGTCTCGCACTCCCACTTGTATCAGCTCGTGTATCAAAGCTGGAAATCTATGGGGGCGGCGAAAGCGGGAACTCGGCTCACAAAGCATGTAGTGGAACTGATGAGGATAGAACCAGGAGCCGAGGCTAAGAACGGTTGGTGGATTACGAGGCATCTGTTAGCAGAGGCCAATCGGTTGAGTAAGCTGGGTGGTGCTCAAATGGCGGTTTTTCCGATTCCATTGACCTATCAAGTTGACGGTCGGGCGTATGCAGAGTTGCTGGCAACTTACAAGCTGTCCTCAGGGCAACTCGATCCCAACAATCCACGCGCGACGCTGCTACGTGTTCTTGAAGAGGAAAGCATTCCTCGCATCGATATCCTGCCAGAGTTTCTCAAGTATATAAGCACGTCTGGTGGGCAGCCTCTCTACATTCGGGGGGATGGCCACTGGAATCGGAACGGGCATCGGGTGGCAGCTTCCGCTGTGGCCCGTCAAGTGGCCGACATAATCCGGCACTCGGACGTTGGTGAAATCCGTTGCAGTAAATAGCCGGGTGTCATACAGGCCGCATGTCAGGTCATAAGTTGGTTCCGACCGGCGTAACCTGCTACCTGGTTGTACTACGCGGGGCTATTGAACTCTCAGATTGGATGGGGGCTGCATCACCCCCATCGGTCCAATCCGTGTGGTCCGTACGACCACCTGGTCGTTATAGACTTCACCTGCACTCACGGCATTCCCTCCGGTATTGGCTCCCCAGTTCTCTTGCCAAATCACCCCAAGACTGTTGTTGTTGCTGGGCCGAATGTTCATCCCTGTTACGGACAGCCGAAGTGTGCCAGGTCCGGTGCAGCCCAGTCCACTTGTCCCACAGTCGTCAGCCCATACCTGGACCACGCCGGTATTGTTCCCTTGGGGCGTGTCCAACTTGACGCGCACCTCCACGTAGTACCACCTTCCCGGGATAAACGAGAGGTTGTTCCCTTGATTTTGACCATAGCGATTGTTGTCGGGAGCCTGCGTTTGAAAGTCAAACGTGTTGGCCCCGAACGGGGTCATGAGAATCCCGACTTGCCCGAGCGTCGTTTCATTGACTTGATAGAAGACCAGCTTTTCGTGGCCGAATTGATAACCAGGTAGGAACTTCGTATAGAACCGATGGTAAATTTCGTTGTACTGCGTTTCTGCTGGTGCGAACCAATGCCACGCTTCGGCCCTTGCGCCAGTACGAACACCGGTAGTGGCGGTACAGTTGGTTCCTGCGGCACCCAGTGGTGTCCCTGTCCCACAACGAGCAAATCCAAGACCGCCATCATTATCAGCAAAGATGGTCCCAGCCCATCCATCGTTGACAGGGTTGTTCTTCCCTAATAACGTATTCGCATTGGTGACATACCAAGTCCCGTCCTCGAAATCGTCGCACATCAGGACTGTGGGGTCACTCCCGTTGCATATCGGCTCAGAGGAATTCAAGTATTGCGCCGCGAAGGCGTGACCGACCGACAGCAGGAGAAGAGGCGCGACCAACATCGGGACGATGGCTAACAGAAAAGACCATCGAGTCACGTAGGAAATCTTGTTCAATTCCGGGTGGTTCATCTCAGGTATCTCCTTTTAGCTAGCCGAATGCCAGTGTTGCGGTGTCAGTCTCACAGTAATGCAAACTTCGTTCGAGAAAGCGCTCTCGAATTGCGTCGTACCATAGGCAGTGGTCGCGAAATAGTAGGTCGTTACGCTGGTGAGTCCCATCACTGTATAGGTGGTGACGTTGACGGGATCTCCCCCACCACGGGGCTGAAAATACATTCCCGGGGCAGTTCCATAATAAATGCGGTAACCAAGAAGATCCGGGTCTGATACGGTGTCCCAGGTAAGGACGGCGGGAGCTGGGCCAGTGGTGCAAACAACAGCACCGCCCCACCACCACCCGGCCCCGGCCCGCTGTTGCCGCCGCCACAAGCAACCAACAAGCTGGCAATCGCCAACAGCAGCAGGGCGCTTGAATAGCGCCGAGCTCGGCCGCTGCAATCCGCTTCGTGTGGGGAACGTGCACGCGCCATTTCGTTTACTCCGTGCGCCGATGTCCCGTAGGTTCGACTCCACTGCCAAGTCCCGTGAGCTGAAAGTGAAACACACTCATAGCATAATATCGCGTTATTCGGGAGGCAGTATTTCACACCGCCAGCTTGGGTAATATCCATACTGACGTAACCGTTCAAACCCACCAGGGAATGTCCTTGAAACGTCGTTCGAAAATGCGCTCTCGTTATTCGATGTGTCATACGCCCCTCGCCGCGAAATAGTACCGGGTGCCGCTGCTGA
>Ga0137396_10001303_pt1 | contig 13012 bp, 13 predicted proteins | sample czc16metaG_FD_108284 | JGI IMG/M metagenome (GOLD analysis project Ga0137396, IMG submission 108284) | Vadose zone soil microbial communities from Angelo Coast Range Reserve, California, USA - czcobulk3.16 metaG | ecosystem: Environmental > Terrestrial > Soil > Vadose zone | place: USA...
CATATTGAAGTTGGGGAGAGCATGGTTGACGCGGTGAAGAGGGAGGTCAAGGAGGAAGTTGGACTGGACGTGGACGTAGTGGAGATGCTTCTGGTGCAAGAAGCAATTTTCGCGCCTGAGTTCTACAAGAAAAAACATTTCGTCTTCATCGACTTTTACTGTAAATCCAAAGACCAAAAGGTCAAAGTCGACCAAACAGAAATACAGGATTACATATGGGTCTATCCCGGAGCAGCATACAAGTTGAAACTAGACTCCTTCACTCGTAAGACCCTCGACAGGTATCTCGAGCGGGGTCACGGAGTGTCCTCCAGCAGTGTTCTATAGTACCCAGCCCTTCGACCCTAACCGCTTCTCCAACTCGACAAGAGAATTTACCGTCACGTCGGCGCCTTCCTCTGAAAAGTCGTTATAGCGCGCGAACCCTGTCTGCACCAAGACAGTTCTAATTCCAATCTTCTTCCCCGCTCTGACGTCCCACCAGGAATCACCGACAAGAAACGCGTCCTCGACCCGAAGCTTCAATCTATCCAAGGCTTTCATGACAAGCTGTTTCCTCTTGTCAACAATCTCCTCTAGCGACTCCAATCCACGTCCAGGGCCAAGATCTTCCCGGGTGAACAGGACTCCGACTAGTGGGCTGACTTTCAGTAGGTCCAACTCTTCTGCTACAACGGACCTCGTGAATCGCATTGTGGCAATTCCGAGTTTGAACCCACGGGTGTTCAACGCAGACAAGAGCTCAAGCGCACCGTTCTGAAGCTTCGCCTTTTCCACAGTGTCCCGGAACAGTTTGCGATAGGTCTCGTATGCCTGATCGATTCGGGAACCGTCCTCGCGTGATAGGGCTGCTTCCAGCACCATTCGTGGCCCGGTGCCTATCTCATAGGCGCGCTGGTAGTAGTTTTTCACGAGAAACTCGAGATCTATCGGCTTTGAGTGATGGGCGGTAAGGGTTTGGTTGATGCAGTAGAATTCGCGGTCGTCAATCTGGGCGAGAGTTCCGTCCCAGTCGAAGATTACGCCTTTCAACGCTTTCAGGCGGGAAATTCGCGTCTGAATGTAACCATATGGGTTTCCTTGAGGTTACGAGCAACATATCCCGAAAGAGTCCTCCATCTCCTTGAGATTAAGGACGAGCGTGCGATGGGTAGACTAAGCCCCGACTCCCTTCACGATACCAAGGGCGATCTCTTGCTGGCAATCGGAGTGGGATTCCTCATCAACCTGATCATCGGAGTCGCCCTTCCTGAAATAGGACCCTTTGTAGCTGGACTGGTTGCAGGTGTCATTATCAAACAAGGACCTTGGAAGGGAGCTCTAGCCGGTTTCTTCGCAGGAACGCTTGGTGGATTGGCAAGTATCGGACTGTGGGTTGCAACCAATCTTCTGACTCTTCCAAGCGGCCTCTGGTCCGTCGCATTCCAGACCGCGGTTGGAATTCTGACAGCCACCTACGCCATTCTTTCCTTGTCAGGCGGAATCATAGGTAGCGTTGTCGCGGTGCAACACTGGCCGCGCTTGAACTTGTTCTTGAAACAGCACAAGATCGGTTTCTCGCTGCCATTCCATCTTCAACATTCAGCCGCCGTCGTGTCGAAGAAAGGCGAGGATTAAAAAATGACCTTGACAGCTCAGCGCTTGCTGGACACTACTCCCAGATGGCTTAGCATAACACTAGTCTCAACTTCAAGCGCTCTCCTCATATCCGGGATCGGGTTTGTTCTGAACCTTCTCAACCCTTTCACTATAACCCCCTTCACCTTGATGCTCCACTTGATCTGGGCCATAGTAGTCTCAAGCTGGGTTCTCAACCTGAAAGTGAAACTTCCAGGTGAGAAGAAAGCCCTTTTGGCAGTCGGCGTTGCCGTTGCCGCGGGGTCAATGTGGGGTGCCATCCAACAATGGATCGCCTATCTTCAAGCTGGAATAGTCAACGACATTACCCTTGTCGCCGGCGCAGTAGTAATGGACGCGGTCGGGGGACTTGTGGTCTACATCCTGTACCACTTGAATATTCTAGGTAGAAAGATAGGGTCTAACGGGTCCCGAACAAGCCCGGGGTCTGTAAATACTTCTCCGTCGACTTAAGGAAAACGATCCTTGCAAACTAGAGTGTTTGAACATTACGTGATTTAGTTTCTTGCTTTGGCCGGGATAGAAATTGCCTCTCTGATCGGGAGGCCTTCCTTCGGGTCTTGGATTATTCTCTGGAATGCCCTGATTACTTCCTTGGTCACTGGTCCCGGTTTGCCTTCTGCGATCAGGACTCCATGAATCTTGACAACAGGAACAACCTCCGCCATCGTTCCGGTTAGGAAGACTTCATCGGCGGTCATGAGCTCGTAAGGAGTAATATCTCTCTCTCGAACCTCATATCCCAGCTCCTCCGCGAGTTTCATAACCCGTGCTCTCGTGACCCCGTGAAGAATTCCCGCGGCCGATGTAGGAGTATGGACCATGCCCTGTTTGATGATGAAGAGGTTTGAGCCGTGGAACTCTGAGACCATGCCTCTATGGTCAAGCATGACCACCTCGTCAGCGCCTGAATCTATTGCCTGAAACTTAGAGAGCACACTCTGAATGTAGTTGAGAGACTTGACCTCGTGACTCGTCCCGTCGACCATGTCGCGTCTTAAGCTGGATATGACAGCGGTTACGCCCTTCTCACGGGCCTCTTTGCCGTGGGCGGGAAGAACTGGCTCAGTCATGATAATTATACAGGGTTTCGGGCTGCTCCGCGGGTCCAATCCCAGGTTTCCGCGGCCCCGTGTGATTACGAGGCGTATGTAGGCGTCAGCAAAATTATTTCGTCGTAGAGTTTCGATAATTGCGTTCATGAGTTGTTCTTTGGTTAGAGGTATGTTGACCCGGATGACTCGTAGTCCTTCGAAAAGTCGTTCTATGTGTTCACGTAGACGGAAGACTGTGCCGTTGTAGGCGCGTATGCCTTCGAAGACCCCGTCTCCGTACAGAAGCCCGTGGTCATAGACTGAGATCTTGGCTTCGCCTTTGGGGTGGTATTCACCGTCGATGTAGACGAATGGTTCCTTCCCCGCCATAAATGTCCAGAAAGAGAAATGGGTGTGCCGGGTATAAAAGTGCAAGCTCCCATTATGATCGATGAATGGTAATCTCTACCTAAATCATAATCTACTCGAACGTGGTTTGACTGTTTTCGGTTTGGGCCGGTAGTTCAGCCTGGTTAGGAGCACTGACTCTCCGGATAGAACGTCCGCCTTACACGCGGAAACCCTCATGTGAGGGCCGTAGGGTCGGGAGTTCAAATCTCCCCCGGCCCACCAAGTTTGACTATTTTCGACGGGTCTTTGTTTTTCTTCTCTGCGATGCACGTGCTCTGGATGATTTTCTTGAGGCGCGTTTCTCGTACTTTGGCTGGTACAATTCTACCTCTACTTCACCGGGCATTCGAAAGTGGGTTAGCAGTCCCCAGCCCTCATCGGTGATGCGTGATGTGAACTCGACACCCCGAGATTTCAGTTCTTTAACCGTCTTGTTGATGTCATCGCAATAGAAGGAAATTGAATGGAACACTCGGTCTGATGGATGACATCCGAGATCGGCTTCGGGCATGTCGAAGATCAACCAGCCTTCACCTGTGTCGGTGAATGGAAATCTGAGCTTGTCCCGAATGAACGCCCGCAATTCCTCTGGCTTAGGCGTATAGATCAATGCATGAAGCCCTTTGATCAATTCCTATCCTCCTTTTTCCCCTCTCTAGTCTCCAGATGATTCTCGCCTTCGTCAGGCTTGGAACAGATAAAGGAGTAGGCATTTGCTAGAGTTTTGCTGTCACAGCCAACCTACGTCGGGAGCCACGATTCGAACGTGCGAGTCCATGCCTGGGCGAGAACTTCTCGAGCCTCTTGATTGCTCGCCGTATCGTCGCTGGTTTCTTTGAGAACGAGAACCTGAATCTCAGCCTCCCATGAGACGGGTTATGGAAGAAGCTCGACCCTGGAACCCCGCCGACCCCTACCTTAGCGATCAGATGCGTAGCCAGCTTTCGGTCATCGTTGAAACCTGTCTTGTTTGTTGTTGTCCAGATATAGTATGCGCCTTCTGGTTTGAAGACCCCGAATCCAGCATTTTGCAACGACTCAACAAGCATCTCTCTGCCCTTGCGATAGTTTTCTCGTAGCTGTTCATAGTAGGACTCTGGAAGCCTGAGCGCGGCGGTGCACGCTTCCTGTAGAGGAGTGGGGGCGCAAACGGTGAGAAAGTCGTGAACTTTTCGAATTGCGGAGGTCAGGGGCTTTGGAGCGACAACGTACCCTACGCGCCATCCTGTCACGCTGTAAGTCTTGGAAAATCCGGAAATGGTGATTGTTCGATCCTCCATTCCTGGGAGACTTCCAATGCTTACGTGCTGGCGTCCATCGTATAGAATGTGCTCGTAGATTTCGTCGGTGATCGCGTAGGAGTCGTAGTCTTGGCAGAGATCGCGGATCAGGCCTAGTTCCTGACGCGTCATAATTTTTCCTGTAGGATTGTGAGGTGTGTTGATGATGACGGCTTTGGTCTTACGATTGAATGCTTGTTTGAGGGTTTCTTCTTCGATCCTGAAATCTGGCTCACGTAATGTGACATATCGGCATTTCGCGCCAGAGAGAATTGCGTCGGGACCGTAGTTCTCGTAGAATGGTTCGAAGATCACTACCTCGTCTCCCCGATCCAACAGGGCTAGTTCGGAGGCGATCATGCCCTCAGTCGTACCGCAAGTAACTGTGATCTCGTCCTCGCTGCAGGGAATGTGGTTGTAGGTTTTCATCTTGCGGGCGATAGCCTTCCTCAGACTTAGGGTCCCGTGAGTAGTGGAGTATTGATTGAATCCCTTGTAAATCGCTGTCGCAGCCGCTTGTTTGATGCTGAGAGGTGGGTCAAAATCGGGAAAACCCTGTGCGAGATTAACTGCTCCATAGGCCTGGCAGAGTCTGGTCATCTCCCGAATAACAGATTCCGTGAACCCTGAGGCTCTAGTGGAAGGTCCCTTTCTCATGATGACAACTTGGCATTCGGAGACTAGTAAGGGTTCCTTCGCAGTTATGCCGGGTGGAGTCTAAATAAGCCAACGGTAGGAAGAAACCCACGCCGATGGTCTACTGCTCCGTATTTCTCTACCGGGTCCCGAAAAGAAAAGCGGAAGCCTTCGTCCAAGCCCTTAAGCCGATAATGAAACTGTTCTTAGACTCAGGCGCACTTTCTGAAGAGATTCTTCAGCCGAAAGAGATGGAAGGCAAATTCGGATCGATGAGTCTTCCTCCCGCGATTGGAATGTCGGACGATGAAGATCTCTGGGTTGAGATTGCCCGTTTCAAAGACGCCTTGCACATGAAAGATGTTCATGCAGCAGTTGCCAAGAATCCTCATCTGGAAAAGCTCCATTCCCGGTTTGATCTCCTCATAACGGGAAAGCACGTGTATCATGCAGAGTTCGAGTCCCACCAGGAGAAATAGCCCGAACGACGCTGTCGACGTTTGAGAAGAAGACCCCTCCAAAACTCCGCTCCAAGAAAACGTCATCCTAGGAGTTAGCTCTTGCAACTGGAAACTGATGTTTGCATTGTCGGTGGAGGGGTGATGGGGGTAGCAACTGCATATGCTATCAGCCGAATGTCGAAGAGTAGGATTCTGGTTCTCGACCGATATGGTGTCGGGAACGAATATTGTAGTTCTAACGATGTCAACCGGGTCTTCCGTTACTCGTACGGCAGTGATCAGTACTACACCAAGATGGCAGTTGAAAGCCTCAGACTCTGGAGAGAGCTAGAGAGGGAATCCGGCCGACAATTGTTGATTCCTGCGGGCCTCTTAATGCTGGACGGAGAAGATGAGAATGCGAACAAGTTCAATGAATCCAGCTTCACGACGCTCACCAATCTAGGGCTTGGCGCTCAGCTCTACGAAGAACCAGAGCTGAAGAAGCACTTCCCCCAATTCCGAGCCGACCGCGGATTCCTCGACCCCCATGGAGGAGTTCTCCTGGCGTCGAAGAGCCTCGAAACCTTCGCGTCCCAAGCCGCAGCTCGCCGAGTGAAGATTCTGGAAAAACATGTGGCCAGGTTTCAGAACAAATCCGGCCTTGAAATAGAGACATCAGATGGACAGACAATCCGAACAAGGAAACTAGTCGTGACTGTAGGTCCTTGGACCGACCGATTTCTTCGAGATGGGCTCACACGAATCACACCTACAAGACAACAACTCATCTATCTCAGGCCATCTCGAGAACTTGAGAGATTCAAGCCGGCCTCTTGCCCGGTCTTCTTTACAGATCACCACTATGGTCTTCCAGCTACTGGTATTGACGGAGTCAAGATTTCCAACAAGGAATTAGCTGACCCAGTTGACCCTGAGACCGCAAGGAGATCCGTTGATCAGGAACAAATAGAACAGTGTAGAGCCGCTTGCCACGAATTCGTTCCCGATCTAGCCGATGGAGAGGTTGTCAGGACCAAAGTATGCCTCTACGATATGACCGAGAACTCAGACTTTGTCATAGACCGGGATCCCGACAATCACGATATTGTGTACGGCTACGGTTTCTCAGGACACGGGTTCAAGTTCGCGCCTCTTATCGGTAAATTGTTGGCAGAGTTGGTTCTAGACCAAGACCCCAGTTTCGACCTTTCTCGATTCTCCGCTCAAAAGTCTCAGAGGAAGCCGCGGCTGACAAGCGGCCAGCTAGGCAAAGGCGAGTAACCCGGCCAATACCAGCGCTCCCAGCAGCGCCTCTACGTGCATTAGCCGAGCCTTACGCCGATCCAGTCTCTTCCACTCCTCAGACCCTACCTCCATTTTGGTCCCGGACTTGCCAATGGCCATACCGGTTGGCTCGTGGAGGTCGAAGGTGCCTCTGGAGGCGTGAAGTACACAAAAGGACATTGTTCCCTCTAGCGCTGCCAGCAAGCCAACGTAGAAGGGTACGAACAGCAAGAGCCGAAAAACGGCGGGAACCGACTTCAGAGCAAGGACGTCAAAGCCGCCGAATACAGCTACAATCCCTAGTCCTGTGGCTAGTCGTATGGCCCGTCCCCGGGCGCCAATATTGCACCTGCCAGGGACGTATTCCGGGGGCATTTTTATCGACTTTTTGAAAAGAGTAACAAGCTTCATTTGTGGCCCCCGACACCTATATGAGTACAGTTGGCGGGCACTTCCACGGTCTCACCGGAAAAGGATAACCAGCTTAACCCAGCCCGGGGTCCGCAGACCACCTATCCGGTTGGAGGGTCCGTTATGAGCCGGAGGAGGACACGACCCCGAGACGAAGTTGGACACTACGTCTGTCCCAACTGTGGCAGCCCAAGTCTAGTTCGAGATGCTGAAACTGGCGAGGTAATCTGCACCAACTGCGGTTTCGTCTTGTCAGATCCCGCCGAACAATATGCAGCACCAGTTCCTAGGCGAACCGAGGAGGGACTCCTTGAGAGCCAGTCAGGACCTCCGGGGAGATTCTCAGCTTTTGACAAGAACCTCTCCACTATCATTTCCAGAGCGCAGGCTTCTAACCGGTCGCTCAGCGCAGACGAGCGGCTCCAACTCTGGCGGCTCCGAAGGACACAACTCCGCGCGTCCGCAGGATCATCAACCGCTCGAAATCTGTCCAGAGCAATGAGCCAGCTCCGCGGATTGGCGGGACGATTGAACCTGCCAGAGGTTGTCACCGAGCGAGCGGCACTGATGTACCGAAGAGCTCTCAACAAAGGATTGGTCAGAGGCCGACCGATAAACGGAATGGTAGCCGCTTCGACTTACGCAGCGTGTCGACTAACTGACGTTCCTCGCTCTCTGAGCGAGATCGCGAAAGCATCAGGGATGAGCAGGAAACTCCTAGCCCACTACTACAGAGCCCTTGTCCGGTCTCTTGACGTGACCATGGCTATTGAAGACCCATTGAAACGGGTCTCGAAAATAGCGTCTCGGGCGGGAGCGGACTCTCAAACTGAGATGTTGGCAGGAAAGATTCTGCGAGAAGCTATTCGACTGAGGGTTAACGTCGGAAAAGACCCAGATGGTTTAGCAGCTGCCGCACTCGACTTGGCGGCCAGAATTAGGGGCTCGATGGTTATGCAGAGGGACCTCGCAAAAGCAGCAGGTGTCTCCGAAGTTACCATACGAAGCAGGATGAGAGATCTCAAGGCTGCGGCCAAATCTCTCGGGCTACCTGACGTTGCGTAACAGTCACTGCACCAGTTCTTCTCTGGTAACACGAGTCTAAACCCGGATTGGCTTTCGCCTAGGCTTCTGCAATAGGAGGGTGTTGAGCCAGCGTACATGCTGGCGTAGGTCAAGCCTAGAGGGCTGGAAAAAACGGAACCTTACGTAGCCGCGACCCTAAACATCGGAACAATCATAGTAGACGCTCTAATGATTTTGGTCATTGCCAAAGAGCCACTCTCCTACTTCCGACCGTACAAGACCTATTTCCTAACCATCTACGCTTTCTTCAACGCATTTCCAATCTCGCAACTAGTACTGATTTTCTACCCTGAAGCAAATCTGATCAGACTCACTACTCAAGCCTTCGCCGCCGCTGCAGCCATCATAGCAACACTGTGGGGATTATTGGTAACCAAGCTGTACTTCTATCCCGAGAAATTCTCGCTACGCTCAGCTCTTGCCAATCCTCGAAGGCCAATACACCTCGCCTACCTTCTCTACCTGGTTCCGATGGTCTTCTTGGTTATACTGACCATTGTGGATGCCCCATCTATAGATCCGAGCCCTAACAGGCAAGCATTCTATGTCCTTGACAACTCGTACTATCAAGCGGTTGGTCTAGGTTCTTTCCTACTCACCGTCGCCGCAATTGTGATTTCGTCCTTCACTCTCTACTCATTCGTCGTCCTATCTCAACTCAGATCGCAATTGAGGGACCGCGAGGTCAGAGGTGCCTTGAGAGTCATCGCGAGATGTCTCGCAGCGATCTCAGCATTGTTGCTGTTTGGATATGCCTCGGCAAGTTTCGGATACAGCTTACTAGGGGTGGTGCATTTTGCTTGTGCGATTCTTCTGCTCGTCGCAGTGACAGCCTTTAAGAGACCGACTTTCTTGCGAGCATTCCTCGGACTAGTTCCCTCCCTAGGTCCAAATCCAGGAGTGATGCGAGGAGACCATATTGTCCTAATCTACGAAAATGATGACTCAAAAATGACCCCAATTGGGCGATTTGTCAATGAGGGAGTCAACCAACAAAACCGAGTACTCTATTTTCACTCTAATGACGAGGGGACTGCCCGAGATGAGCTATCAAGAAACGGGGTGGATGTTAAGCATAACCTGACTAAGGGAAACCTCCGATTACCATCTCTTGACAGCCTTTACCAAGGCGAAAACCTTCTCGATGAAGAAGCAGCAATCGGGCAATGCCAAGAGATAGCCATTGAAACGAGAGCTTTGGGCAAGAGTGGGCTACGGATAGTAATAGACTACGGCGATAGAATCAAGCGTCCGCTACAGAAGTTCGTGAGCCACATCGCAGACTCCAGATGGGCCACTCCAGACCATTATGTGCAAGTGATGATGACCTTTGCCGACCGAGCCTTCGAGAATGAGCAGGCAACCCTTAGCCTTTTGAAAACGAAGGTCCCTGTCATTGACCTAACTGAGTCGAGTGACGTATTCTCTCGCACAGTTGGACTGTCCCATGACGAAATCGCTGGACGGAAAATCCTGCTAGAATACGATCCCCTCTCAGGCTATGAGAAAATACTCAAATCATTGGCAACAGAAGCCGCTTCCAATTTCGAGCGAGTAATTCTATTCACAAGAAAGGACAGCCCAATTCATTCAACTATGGAAGATGAGCCGGGATTGAGGATGTTCGTCCTAACATCGAGAGTGTCTTATCCAAAGGAGGAGAGCGAGAACGTAGTTCTCATACCAGCTTTCGACAGCTCTCTCATTCTGGACTCAATGAACAAGACGATCGAAGCCTATGCCGGAACCCCCTTCACCATGATTTTCGACAATATTTCGCATCAAATCTTCACCCTTGGAACCGAAAGAGCGTATTCATTCGTTCGCCAAGCCCTTGAGCTGATGGTCTCAAATCGGATCACAGGCGTCTTTCTGCTAAACTACCCGGCACACGACGTAAAGACAGTGTCAATGTTTCAGAATCTCTTCGATCTCGAACTAATATCGAGACAGGGCACTCGTATCCCTGAGGTCAGGAAGAAGCTTACCCTATCAGCACGATAGTCGATTCCTAACGAGAAGCGAAATTTGTTAGCACGAACACAGTTACCGGAATGACCTACTGCCCTCGAACTTGCCAATTAGCTCGGTGAGGAAATCCGAAAAGCCCCGGAGATTAATGCTACGAATCTCTTTCTCGCAATCAGCAACTTTCCGAATGTAAGAGTGGGCTCGACTCTTGAAGACCCATTCCAGTTTGCTGAGTTTGGGAACAGTTGATGCGTCGCCGAGTTCGTCGCGTCGGATGAGTCCTTTCCTCAAGGCAAGCGAGATTATCGGAGATGAGACGTCGCTCTCCAGAACTTCATTGGGATAGGTTGTCATCATGTTGCCTACATGGGCGACCTTCTGAGCTAGACATGCAACTGTTCGGACAAGCCCAAGTTCCTTCATATCGAAGGCCGGTGAACACATAAGGTCCATGTCAATCGCTACCTCTACCAGGCATCCGTAGGAAGAATAGAAGCTCGTCTCGATCGGATTCTCAATTCCTTCGGTATTAGCAAGATAGCTGTATATCATGGAGGAAAAAACCTGGCGAAGGTCAAAGTAGAAGATCCTCTCGAACTCCCTGAACCTGGGATAGCACGACACCGAAGAGAGAGAATCCTCCCATATCCTTCTTCCCACATCAAGATACTCGCTTGTCTCGGGCGTTCGAGCTTTATCCTTCCACGGAATCTCCGCAAGCTCTTGCAGAAGAGAATAGCTCCTGGTCGTGCGATTGTCTGCTAGGTCATCCGCGAGAATATCAAAAACAGTCAGCTTGGTCTTGTCCTCGCTCAGTGCACGCTTCCAATCGAAGCTTACACTAGGGAGAGTAATCCAGGAGTAGACATCGTGAATCCAAGCGAAATAGTCGATGTTCCTTCGACCCACTGATTTGTAGAGGTCGATTACTTCCGACAGCTCTAGCCGTCCAATCGATTCGAGCGGGAAGGCTTCGGGGCCCTTTTTCCTTTCAAGAACCGTTCCCGCGACTGACAAGCCCACTAGTGCTCCAAGCTTTGCTTCTGTTTAGTTTCAGCTATGTCTCTGCAATATAATCGTCACCTACTTTTCGTGCGGAAAAAACTCTACGGTAGTTTATATTCGCGAAGTCTACCTTTTGATAGAAATTTCCAGCATGTCAGAAAACTGTTCTCTTACCAAAGAGAGGGAATGGTAAGAGGATTGATCAGGCGAAGTGGTCTTTACTGGCCCAGAAGAGGAAGTTCTTCCTTAGTCCGAGGAGGAGGAATGACGCACCCACAGTCTCTAACACACCCCCAACGGGTAGCAATCCCATCGGAACTATGGACTCGATAAGAAACGCAACAACTCCCATACTGGAGAATATTGCGCTGAGACAAATGTAGATCCAGGCTCTAGCCGCAACATTTCTTTTGAAGAGAAACAGAGTTCTGAGGCTATAGTAGATGAGACCCATCGTCAACGTTACACCAATCATAGAAACGACCAGAATTGTAGGGTCCAAGGATCCTGTTTCGTTTCTAGGGGACCACTTTTACTTAGAGACCCTGTAACCTCCGGCTTCGCATATGGGTCTGGAACTCATAGACCATATCGCAAGAGTCAAACTGTTAAACTGGAACTGAAGAGAATGGGAACAACATCACTTCCGGGAAATCCAATTGACAGCTTCTGCTGACTTCAGTTTCCTATTTGACCTCGGGCTAGCCGTGTTCGCCGCGCTAGGTTTCAGCTATCTCTTCTCGAAAATCAAGCAACCCGTTGTAATCGGCCAGCTGATCGCTGGGATAATCATTGGACCCTTCGGGCTCGGGCTCATCCAAAACCTCAACACGATTAACCTGCTCGCCTCCCTCGGAATAATTCTACTACTATTCACAGTCGGTCTCGAACTTGACCCTCTAGAAATCAGGAAGATCGGACCCGACAGTTTCATACTTGCAGTGATCGAGCTAACAGTAACCTTCATCACGGTTACACTAGTCGGGCTAGCAGTCGGCCTTACTCAGCTCGAAGCAGTCTTCGCAGCAGCAGTAGTCGCTACTACCAGCACCGCGATAATGAGCAAAATCCTACTTGAAACAAAGAGTCTGCGCGACAAAGAGTCCCACACAGTATTGACGGCTTCAGTAATCGAGGACTTTGCGACCGTATTCATGCTTCTACTACTGCCGGGTCTCGCCGCGGCTAGCAACCAGGTCCCCCCCACCGAAATTGTCGTCCTCACATTGAAGGGGGCTCTGCTCGTGGGAATAATTTTCTTCTTCGGCTGGAGAATCGCGCCCTGGCTCATAGATAGGATCAGCAAGGGAGACCAAGAATACAAAGAGACCGCATTCCTGCTCGCTCTCTCCTTTGGCTTCGCCTTCGCGCTTCTCTCTTCCTACCTAGGATTCTCACCGGCAGTTGGCGCGTTTCTGATGGGCTTGATGATCCGTGGACCCCAGGCCCATTTCGTGAAGGAGAAAGTTGGTCCGATCAAAGACCTCTTCATAGTTCTCTTCTTCGTCTCTATGGGAACGCTCATCAACATCGGAGCTCTACTCACTGTCACACTGCCAATCATAGCTATCCTGGGAATGGCGATCTTCGGAAAGTTCATCGGATGCTGGGCCGGGGCCAGACTATCGGGTGCAAAAGATGACGCCACCCTGGTTGGCCTCTCGATGCTGCCCCGTGGAGAATTCTCCTTCATCGTTGCCCAAGAAGGCTCGGGTCTCGGCGTTGCAGCGCAGATCCTCTACCCTGTAGCAGGGCTGGTGACCCTGATCAGTTCTATTATGTCCTCCATCGGGCTTCGACTCTTCAAACCTAA
>Ga0137396_10001304_pt1 | contig 13007 bp, 13 predicted proteins | sample czc16metaG_FD_108284 | JGI IMG/M metagenome (GOLD analysis project Ga0137396, IMG submission 108284) | Vadose zone soil microbial communities from Angelo Coast Range Reserve, California, USA - czcobulk3.16 metaG | ecosystem: Environmental > Terrestrial > Soil > Vadose zone | place: USA...
CAAGGCGCTCACGGGCCCCGACGGGATGGCGTACTTCAACACCGTGCCATTCGGTTGGTACAGCGCAAAATACAGCTATCTCGGCCTGTCAGGCCAGCTTTCGGACACGACCCCCGGGCCCCACTTCCAAACGATGACCATGGCCCTCAGCTATCCCTTGTTCACCGTGGTGGCGGCTTTCGTCGTCGCCGTCGCCCTCTCGTGGCTTAGAAACAAGTTCCGGAACAGGGGAATATACGCTGCTTTTGACGGATATTCGCACTGATCCAGGTACAATCCTCTCATTCAATCGAGAAGCTTGGTCTAATACCAGAATGACCCGCGTTCTCCGAACTGGTGGGCATTTGCTTTGAGGATCTTGATAGCCACATTCGACCCGCCAGAGAATGTGGGCGGGGTCGAAGGCAGAGCCGGCGCGTATGCCCGGGGTTTGGTTAAGGAGAATCATTTCGTCGATTTAGTCGCTCTAGCGCCTCACTATGACTACTCACAGACGAAGTTCCACGGGGCCACCCTCCACAAGTACCCGTCCTCTTCGAGGCGCGTTTTCAGGTCGTTTAGGTCGGCTGTAGGCGAAATGTCCTCGAATTCCATAGATACAATCTTTCTCTTGAGCGGCGCGCTGACACTCTTCGGCCTGCTTGCTCTGCTCTTCGCGAGAATGACCGGTAGGAAATCGCTGATTTTTCTCTACGGCAAGGATATTCTTGGAGCAAGAAGCAACCGTCTTGAGAGCATCCTTCTCATCTTGGCTTCGCGCCTCTCCCTGAAAATTGCTGTCAACTCAAGATTTACGGCACGCCTCTTGCCGGGGTCTCTCGCAAGGAAGACTGGTGTGCTCTATCCAGGCGTTGATCCAGGGATTGCAAGTGATATCTCGGGTGGTGTCGGGGAGGCCGACCACGCGAAGACTATCCTCTTCGTTGGAAGGCTCGTTGACCGGAAAGGAGCGGACGACCTGATTCGCGCGTTCAGCGCCTTGAATGGAAAGTACCGAGACGCGCGGCTGGAGATCGTCGGAGAGGGTCCTGAAATGAACCGTCTTCAGGAGTTGGCGCGCGAGTTGGGAGTGAATGACAGGACCAGCTTCCTTGGCACTTTGACCGGGCGGCGACTGTACGAGCGATTCGCCAATGCATACGTGTTCGCGATGCCGTCCAAGACGACCAAAGAGGACGTGGAGGGCTTTGGCACCGTTTTTCTTGAAGCAGGGCTTTTCGGAAAGCCATCAATAGGGACACGGTCGGGGGGAATCCCCGAAGCGATCCGCGACAACGAGACTGGCATTTTGGTCCCCGAACAGAATCCCAGGGTTCTGAAGGACGCGTTAGGGGAGCTTATCTCTGATGAAGGGAAGACCCTCTTTCTGGGAAAAAATGCCCGCGAGCTGGTCTCATCCAAGTTCACCTGGGATGCAAGCACCGAAGCGCTCGTCGATCTTCTCAACTCGTCCGGATCCTCGATGCAGACTTCGCCTGGGTCTTGATGGCCCCTCGGACAGCCACAAAGCGGGCGAAATAGCGTAGGCGTCCGAAGAGGTCGTCCTCTCGCAGGACTTCCCAAATCAAGGAAACCCTTCGCTTAAGTTCAGCATAACGGAACGATTCCCCAATAGTAGCACCAGCAAAGGGCTCTCGACCGGATTGAGCGCCTCTAGGAAGATACTCGACATCTGCATCGGCTCGGCCTTGGTCTACTTTGCAATATGGATATACGAGCTCGGCAATTTCATCGTCCTTTCGAGCGTCGCCACTCAGGCGTCGATCTCATTCGTCGGCATCCTGCCCATCGGGGTCTCTGCAGTCACCTCAGACCAGCAGCTTCTGCCGTTCGCAAAGCCCCTTCAGGTCGTGATCTGTTCCGGAATAATGTTCATGATTCTACGTGCGATTCGGTCCAAGTCGCTGCCCATCTCGACGACCCTGGCCACAGCCACCCTTAGCATCTACCTCGCAAGCTCGTACTGGGAGGTCTTGTCGCTCGTGGGGCCGACCTCCTATTTCATTCATTTGGGCATCTTCACGTCGCTCGCCTTGGCTACGCAACTGGGATTGTCACGTTTTTCAAGAAACTGACCTGTTTTCGGTAATAATCTCACTCCTTCTGGAACAAACATGCTAGACTTAAGAGCATCAGAGAGCGCGCTGCCGTGATGCCTTGGACTAGGTCGCTCTCAATAGGGGTTGTGGCGATTGGAGCCATCGCCTCGGCGGGGGGCGGTGCCCTCCTCCTCTTGAAGGTGCATCACACTATTGCTCTGGGTATCCTTGGGATTGGGGTTGTGTTGGCCGTTGCCGGCGTGGGGCTAGCCATCAAGACTCGCACCTCAGGCATGTCCCAGGGACTAGGTCGCTCAAGCGAGTTTGGTTCGACCAGGCGGACCGGCAGCCGAACCCTTCAAACCCTCATGGCCGCATTGATCATCGGCGGAGCAACGGTCGGGAGCTACGTCTACGTGTCAAGTCAGTTGTCCGCGCAGTCAGGGAGCAAGCTCGGCCTCTCGCTCAACGTGGACTCCGCGAGCGAGGTGGCATACTCGGACGGCGGGGTCGGTGTGACGCTTCATGTGACCGCAGTCGGGGGCCTTCCTCCTTACACCTTCGTCGCGACGTGGGGAGACAAGACTAGTCAGACCAGCACGACGGGCAATTTCACAAGGGTCTTCGGGGCGACTGTCCCACTTTCCACCGATATCACGATAACGGCGAGGAGCGCGAATAGCGGAACCGGGTACCTTTTGCTGTCTCTTCCTTCGCAGGCTCCGGTGGCTGGCGGGGTGCAGAGCACGAGGACTCTGAACATAGTACCGGCAAACGGCGCGCAAACATCGCAAGGAGGCGTTTCCGCTTCCACCACGCAGACGAAGGTGACTAGCGCCTTCATCGCAGTGACGAGCACACTTGCTGCGACTGTGTCCACAACATCCTCTCCCAGTCCAGCGCCTTTCACCGGAGAGGTGACCGTAAATGTGTGGACAACAAGCGGTCAACCGGTCAGCGGCGCGACGGTCAGATTTGAGGGAAGCACGACGCAGACTACTCCGATTAGCGGAGGTGTGGTTTTCTCCGGGGTGTCACCAGGATTGCACAACATCGTCGTAACATACGGCACGTGGAGCATAACGATTAGATACAACGCGGGGGAAGGCTCGCCTTCGAGCATAAATTTCAACGCTCCAGGGCAATGATTGCCGGGCGTTTTCTCGTAAGTATCTCAGAATTGCACTAATGGCGCGAATACTCCAATATTAGCGTTAGATACTGCAAAGTTTTCTAAGATAATTGCAAGGTCAAGAGGAGGTATTGGATATGGTTCATGTTCCACATACTCAATTCTGTATTTCTGCATTTCTTCATTTCTGCGGGAAAGGAAGCTCAAATTCATGTTGATAGCGTACCGCTTCAGACCGCCTTTATACCGAGCTTCGAGAACGATAAGGTGATTATGATAAAGCAAGCTTTTGCCCTGAGTGTGCTCACTGTACTTGTCGCTGGCGGTGTCCTGTCTGTGTTCGCGGTTCCGGTTCATGCTGATGTTCCTGGTGACATAAACTTCTGGCTGACGAACACCGGCTCTGCTACAGTCGGAGGGCTCGACACAAACTTCGCTGCCACAGGACCTGCCATTTCCACGGCCTCGGGCTCCACGACCTTCACATTCGCAGCGTCAGGCTATTCCTACACCAAGATCGCTGCCGGGACTGACAACTTCATCTTGGCGATAATAGGAGGTAGTTCCGGGACGGTGTGTCTGGACATAACCGTCACCGCGACAAGTCACGGTACAGATAGCGGGACGAGCTGTTCTGGCGTCGCTGGCGACGGCCTTTACACATTCTTCATTCCGTCAACGTGGGGAGGTCTCGTCACCTCCGCGCAGTCCAATACCTTCACGATAACATGTGACGCCATCACGACAGCGCCTGGCGGCTGCGCAGCAATATCCCTACAATGGGGAGGGAACTCGTCCAGCTCGAGCAACGTCCAGATTCCAAGCGCCGTCTCAAGCTCAGTCCCCGAGTTCGGGATGTCAAGCGCGTTCGTAGCAGCGTTCGCCCTGCTGGGAGCATCCTTGCTACGACGCGGAAAGATGAATTGGACACGATAGGCCCCGGCCACAGCCGTCTCGAGAACATGTCCGGCAGTCTGTCCTGAACAACGCACCGCTTGCGTGAATCTCAGGTCGGTAAGCAGGGCAATGCTCACAATCAGCAACAGGTGCCCACTTTCCTCTATCACCCAGAGTCAGTTCGACCTGGCAACAACCTGACCAGCCGTGGTGGGCGCCAAAATAGTGGTGTCCCATATTCCGTGTTTTCGAACGAAACTTCGTTTATCGACGAGCAGGGCATGCCCAGCAGCCCTCGCTCCCCATTGGGCCTGTTCAACCGCCCGACCTTTGTTTCCACTCCAACCTCCACATGAATTTGGAATTCACATGATTGAACCTCGCATTCAGTCCTCTTTTATATCAACTTACGCCCTCAAGCTGCGACGAGGAGAAGAGAGAACGAACAGGAACGCGGCCACGAAGTTTGTCTTAGGGATGATGGGACTGCTTACTATTTCAGCGCTATTTGCGACTCCGGTTTTCGCGAATCCTATAGGTCTATCCGGCACAAACAACGGCTCTTCGACTGGCGGAGGGATCGTAGAGACAGGCTTTGGCTCGACGGGAGCCCACACGTCAGCCGTGATGGGAGTCACCGTGTTCACCTTCACGGGACTGTCCCCAAGGTCCTTCTTCAAGGTCGCCGCGGGAACTGATAATTTCCTAGTCAACCTGTCGGGAGTTGGGACGAACACCGTTAGCCTCGACTTGACTGTAACCACCCCATCAGGGACAGATAGCGGCGTGTCGGCCTCCGGCACAGCTGGTAACGGGCAATATACCTTCAACATACTAAGCACCCACGGAGGTTCGGTAACCACTGCTGACACGGTAACTATCACGGTCCATTGTAACGTTGCAAGCACCATCGCTTGCGGCTCCATCACCTTCGGCTGGGGCGGTGCTACATCGAGTGATAACCTCCTTGTTCAGGTTCCAGAAGGCACTGGCTTGGCCAATCCTACTCTGACGACTGCCCTGTCAAGTACGACGATAACTGCGGGCGGTTCTGTCCATGACACTGCGACCTTGGCAGGCGCCACCAACCCGACAGGGACCATCACATTCTTCGTGTCTACCACGAACACGTGCCCGAACGCAGCCGCGACGCCAGTACTACCACCCGCGGTGGTCACAGCGAATGGCGCGTACACCTCGGGCTCACTGACTTTCTCCACCGCAGGCACGTTCTATTGGTATGCCGTCTACAGCGGTGACGCCAACAACCACGGGGTGGTAAGCGCGTGTGAGCCACTCGTCGTGAACCCAGTGACCACAGGTGCCCCAGAGTTCCCGATGGGAATGCTTGCGATAGTCGGACTGGTTCTCCCAGCGCTTGTACTGATAAGAAGGTACAGCGGCCTCCAGGGCCCAACCTACTAGCGGCAGCAAAGAGAGATGCAAACCTCTCTCTTCGTCGGTTTTCTAAGACGTGGGGAGCCAAATACGCACAAAAGTTAATGCGACCAACCCGTGGCTGCGGGATGAAGAGAAAACGTGAGACTTAACGCCCCGAGGTCTGCAATTATTGCATGTTTCTACCTGAATGATGACTGCTAGGGTCAGCGTCAATGGAATTTCCCTCCGGCGGCACTGGGTATGTTTCGCGGAATCCAAAGAATCGATTCGATTGGCTCCACCAATGCGGTACGAACACCTGGCAACGGCAGAGATATGCTGCGTTTTGGGACATGGAGTCCGGATACATCCTGCTGCGGTTGGGGTTCCTAACGGTTAAATCGAGGGAGTGACATCGCATGAAAATTATGCAGATCGAGCGCTCTGGGGCCTTCCTTTTGGGTATTGCAGCGGCGTTCCTGGTACCTCTGGCGATTCCACGGGTCGGCATCGATTTCACCTATTTCTTCATAATGGTCCTTGTCCTGGGAGCTTGGTTCACGCTAAAGTGGACTACGGTCAAGTCCCTTTCCACCCGCGGCGGCCTCTTTGAAATAATCCTGGGGTCTTCCGCGATTGCGGTGGTCTACAGCTACAAGATCTTCACTCACACGCGGCTCGGATTGCTCGACATGCTGATCATCTTTTCTGCGCTTGTGGTGGGCGTCTATGGGTTCAAGTCGGTGAAGCTCTTCTGGGTCCCGGCGAGCTACGGAATCGTTCTTCTTGCTGGGTACCAGCTCGAGGCGGTCACCCCCAACTTTGTGGTGCTCCAAAACTGGATGGCAGGCATCATGGGTTCTGCGATGGGCCTTCTGGGCGTGGGCGCCGCGGTCTCGGGGCAGTACGTTACGCTCAATTCTCCTTCGGGCCCCCTCCTGCTTGACGTCGAGGGCGCCTGCACGGGCGTCCAAGGGATCATGGCGTTCGGCCTCCTCTCGACGATGTCCGTCCTCGACATCAAGGCACGCCCCTCGAGGCTCGTCGCCGTATTCGCTGTTGGCTTCATCGGAGCCTTCCTGATCAACATTGTGCGGCTCTTCGGCGTCTTCCTGGCGTTCGAGTATCTCGGGGTGGACATTGGGACTCAGGTGCACGTCTACTTTGGCTACACCCTCTTCATCGTCTGGGTGCTGGTATTCTGGAGCCTGGCGTTCAAGTACCTCATGCCGAGGCAAGCCCCGACCCTTGCAAGCGTCAGTTCTCTCGCTCCTCCCATGCGCGCCGACTGAACACGGTAGATGACCTCGACACCTCCCTCGGAGGCGCGAGCTGAACGAGAAAGGTATCTATGTATGTACGCATGCACAGACATGGATACGAAGACCATCTCTGTCACAGACGAAGCCTACAAGGCGCTGTTGCGTGAAAAGAAGGGCGGAGAGAGCTTCACGGAGACGATTCTCCGCATGATGGCGAGATCCGGGAAGCTCGCAGATTGTTTTGGCGCATGGGAGATGAGCTACGAGGAGGGAGCCTCGATCGAAAGTGAGCTTGCAGAAGGATGGCGCGCAACTCAGCGGAGGCTACCTAGTAAAGTGCCTCGACACTGACCTGCTCGTAGCAATCGTAAGAGGCAAGGAAGAGGCGCGCGACAGTGTGGCTGCCCTGGATGAAAATGGGAGGGAGGTGACGGCGTCCGTCAATGCGTTCGAAATCGTCTACGGCGCGCATTACGGTTTCGTCGGGTGCCAATCGACTAGCCAATCAGCGAACTGGCATAGTCCGACACACACGCTTGCCTAGGGTCGCCGCGTCTGCAAGGCGGTCTTTCAGTGTTTTCCTCGCCTCGGAAGCCCGGCGGCCGTGAAAGGATTCCTCGCCCTCGGGCGGGGCATGGAGCGTGCCCGCAGACCACGAACCGCGTGTTTCTTACGGCATACCGTATACCCTTAAATACCAAACCAATATTGTCAGCGACATGGCGAGGACGAAGGTGACGTCAAAATACCAGGTCACGATACCTAGGGACGTCAGGGAGAAGGTGGAGGTCAGGCCTGGGGAGGTCGTGACGATGGAGGCCCTCTCTGCAAACGAAATCCTGCTCAGGGTATATCCGCGCAAGGCTGATCCCCTGAGCGTGCTCATTGGCAGGAGGCGTCGCCTTCCCGAGGTTCCGGTCGAGGAGCTAGAAGAGAGAGCTGAATCTAGGTGACCTTTCCAAGGCTCTACGTGGACAGCAACGTCTTCTTTTACGCGAAGATACAGGACAGAGTCTTCGGCGAGTCATGTTCAAGGGTCCTGAGCAAGATCGCCTCCAAGGAGATCGACGCCTCGACGTCGGCGCTCGTCGCCCTCGAGGTCGCAAACGCGTTGCGAAGGTACGGGCTCTCGAAGGACGTGGCAGACGAAGTACGGGCGATCTTCTCGTTTGGGATTGACGTCTATCCTGTGGAGTCGGCGGACATAAGGGAGGCTGCCGAGATATACTCGGAAGTGAAAATCAGCCCCTACGACTGCGCCCACGCGGCGATAATGAAGAGAAACGGCCTGTCGACCATCGTTTCGGCGGACAAGGAATTCGACAGGGTAAACTGGCTGAAGCGGATAGACCCCAAGTCGATGCAAGAGTAGCCGGCGCGAGCATCCGCGCCTTCGGGTTAGCGATGGGGGTTCCTCGGACTCGCGCACCGTCTCGCAGGATACCCTGCGAACGACAAGCGTCGGTGCTGCGGGTGCAACTCTTCAGCACTCGTCCGCGCCTGCCTCTCGCGGACCGGCTTGGCGCGGGGAAGACGGCGACCTATAAGGGGCCTAAGGAACTTTGGCCCGTGACGAGCTTCTTGCACGCCGAGAACACCCTTTCGGCCGACTCAACGGCCTTCCTTCCGTCCTCCTCGGATATCACCTTGTCAGGCGGGAGAGCGGTGTCTTCTCCGCCGTAGAACGCGAGCTCTCTCTTTTTGAAGAGAGAGACGGAGGCGTCGCGGATGAACTGCGTCTGCGCCGCGAACCAGTCCGGGAAGCGGGCCTTGAGCTCGACGGGCAGCTCCGAGACCTCGTGCTGTTTCGGATACTCGACCCCGACGGACCTCAGGGCTGCCTTCACGCAGAGCTCGACACACTCCTGCGAGAGCCTCAGTGCGTAGGCGTAGTTCCCGTTCGCAAGAGCGTCCCGCGCGTCGTCGCGCCTGGCTTCAGCCTGCTTCAGGTACCCCTCCGCGAGGTCCCGGAAGTTCAGATCACGACCTCCTTCTCTCCCCTCGCGTAGCCGGGTTTCAGGTCCCAATACCAGCCGCCGCCTCCGGTCTCGACTCTCTTGGAGCCTGCGAGTTCGAGCCTGGCCTTCAGCCTGCTCAAGATCCTCGTCATGAGCCCTTCTTCGTCGATCAGAATCTTTGCGTTGACCGCAAGGTCCAAGAACAGCACGGGGACCCTCTCCGCTTCCTCACTCCTCAGAGGCATTAGGTTTGGAGCCGTCCTGTAGCCGTGGGCCCCCAGGAACCTCACCTCGTCCCTAACCACCTCGTCGACGAAGGAGAGAGAGTCTATCCTCGAGGCGATGCTCCCCTCGAAGCGGTCAGAGACCACAAGGATGTCCACGTCGCTCGACCTCTTCGCCTCGCCTCTCGCGACAGAACCAAAGATGCAGAACGACCTCAGCTCGACCCGTTCTCGAAGCGCCCTCAGAGTGTCGTAGATGAGCTGCAGGTACGCCTCCTGCGGAAAGTCGAGGTGCGCGATCTCCCTAGACGATCTGAGGACCAGGCTCCGAGGGTCAAGCACGCGGTAGGCTCTAGGCCTGCCTGTATCGAAGACTATGAGAGCCCCGGCGCGGTGGAGCAAGCTGAATGCCGCGTGAAGGTTCGACTCTTTGAGTTTCAACACCGTGCGCGCATCTTGAAGGGAGAAGGTGTCTCTTCCGAATTCTGAGTAAAGGTTGCTGTACGCGTCGCCGAGCCACCGTTGCATCCACACAAATGAAACGTTAAGCTTTACAACTAGTTAAGGTTATCCAAACGCGAGCGAGGGCGATTTAAGGTCCCCAGAAAACATCGATGCGGGCCTTCATCGCGATAGATAGGTTTTGCTGCGTGGAGACCACCCTGGGCCTTCAGCGGGGGGAGAGTAAACTTAGTCCGGGAACGCGGACCATTTGTTGCGCATCAAGTTTCACAGAGACGACCGACGGCACAACGGTGAGCTCCGGGACTCTCGCGGATTGACCCTTTGTGGGGACGATGACCGACGAGGGGGACCTTCTCCAAAAGCGAACTTGCGAGAGGATGCTGGCTGTTTTCTGCCTCACCATGAGCCCATCGGGGAGGTAGAGCTGCCGGCGGTACCTGATTCCAGACGATTCATTTCTAAGGGGGGCAATTTCCAGGAGACAGACAGAAATTGTGGAATTCGCTTGAGTGAATTTCAGATTCATTTACGTGAACTTGGAGTTCTCGCGAGTTAAATACTGAACGGAGAGTCGTGGAGATGGGAATTTGACAGCAAGCCCTGCGAAGGCTTCTTTGGTCGCATTCTCGCTGCTCGCGATACTTCTGTCGGGGACGATGATCCCAAGGGTCCACGCGTCTGCTCTCCCGACGCTCGATGCAGGGGTTGCAGGGTCAGCAGTCTCTTACGACTGCTATTATGGCACGTGGGGAAGCTCGCCTAGCCATCCATGTGCTGATCCCTTGGCTGCCTTAGAGGCTGCTGGTGGATCCAGCTACGTGGGGCACGACGAGCCAGATATCCAGTTCTACTCTTCTGTTGCTGGTTCTGGCAACAGCATGACATGGACTCTGAACCTGCCATCCACGGATCCCACGCCGACGTCAAGCGGCTCCGGGGTCGCGAGCTATCAATTGTATCCTGCCCTTTGGTTCAGCATGTCTCTGTGCGACCCTAACTCCTATCCCTTCGGTGCCTGCACCCCCAACAGCGACACGAATCTTGGGTGCACTTACCCGGCTTGCACCACCGCCAACGCTGGCTCTGCCCTACTCGAGCTGCAATTCTATCCTCCGGACAGCCCGTTCAACAAGCTGGACTTCAGCCAGACCAGCTTCCCGACTCCGACGAAGTGGACGGCTGCGATGACGATTGACAGCTTCAACAACTTCTTGAACCTGGCTTGCATCGAGCCTATCAGAGTCGCCCAGATCACCACGAACGGCCTTCCGAGCGGCACGAACCTTGGAATGAGCCCAGGCGACCGCATAGTCGTGAGCCTAGGCGACACTGCGAGCGGGCTGAGTGCAGTCGTAACAGACATGACCTCTGGCACGAGCGGGTCAATGGTCGCGAGCACCGCAAACGGCTTCACCCACTCGACTGGGGGCTCTCCATACTCCTGCACCCCGGTCCCATTCGCCTTCCATCCGGAGTATGACTCCGCGAAAGCAGGCAACACCACGCCCTGGACTTCTCTCGGCGCCAACATCAACGTCGCGTTCGAGATCGCGCACGTAGAACTCAACGCAGTTGGGACGACGGGAACCGGAGACAGGGACGCGGACGACGTTAATTGCTTCCCCCTATACCAGTCCTGCTACAACCAGCCAGCGTCAGGCCTTGGGGACGATGACTTCGACGGGTTCTCCTACCTCGCGGACTACGCTGACGGCACCGCCGCTCACCCAGGCACCATAGTCCTGCACGGAGGCCCAACCTCGGGGTCGTCCACTTACTCGCTCTTGGCGTTCAAGACCGAAAATATCGGAGGGCAGAACGGGAACTGCATCACCACGATTCCGATATGCGCATTCTACCCCTGGTGGAGCACGGCGGGATCTACAGCTGCTCTGTGTGTATTCAATTTTGGGAACGACCTTCCCCTCGGAGCGACCGGCACGGATACCGCGACGCTCAATGACTATGGTAAAGACGGCCAATACAACACCGGCACCACCGTCGCCAACCCGTGCACGGCGCCTATCACTCGTGGCGCCCCAGAGTTCTCGCCGGGCACGATTCTGGCACTAATCGCTCCGATGTTGGCAGTGCTGCTCCTCGTCCGCTCACGGGGAGGAAAGCGAGCCGACTGGGCATTGCCCCGATAATCCTCGAGCTCGGCCCGAGCAAACCGGGTCGGAATAGACAACTCATACCGAACGCCTTTATACTTTAGCGCCCCGACAATCGTACACTGAGAGGGGCCATTTTGGAGAATCGCCGAGCAGTCTCGATGCGATTAGCTGCTACAGCCGTGGTAGTCGCGCTCGCCTTGGGGGCGACAGGATTCGAGCTGTACTTCTCTTCCAACGGGGGAAGCCCCTCGACGACCGCACCGGCGAGCAACTCTGGGTCGCAGGGACAAGGAACCACCTCATCGTCGACGACGGCCTCTTCCGCGTCAAGCACAGTGTCGCAAGGGGCCACATCAACCTCCTCTGCGATAGGTGCAGCTCTTCAACTTCGCTTGTCGCTGAACGGAAGCACGGCGCCGGGCGGAATCACCCTGCACCCGGGGAACACCGCGACGATCGCCGTGGTGGAATTCAACGGAGCGACGACCGTAACGAACGTCTCAAGGGCGAGCAGCTGGCCGATAGGGACCCTGGCGCTGGGATCGTGCGGGACCTCAGGGTTTCCGCTCGGGATCGCGGTGTTCCAAGGAAGGTATACGAATGCTAATGCCTCGAGCGCCACGCCTCTGAAGATCTTCAGGCCGACCGCGCCCTGTCCGGCGGCGGTCGCATCCCCTGCGTGGTTTGCTTTCCAGCCTCAGAGCAGCCTTGCCACGACCGCGGTCAACTCGGCGCCGATGATGATCCAGGCGACGCTGAACGTCAACGGGACCTGGAGCGAAGGTGACATCGCGGGGAACGGCGCGACCTTTTCTAGGTTCACCGCTGGCGTGTACACCGTCGCGGGGGGTGACGAGTGGGGGCAGCTCGTCCTGCGATACTTCTCGGTCGGGACAGCCTAGACTTTGGAAGAACACCCCGTCCATTCACCATGGCTGGTCGGCGTGCCTTGAGTTCGGGCCCTTTACGTCGCAGTCGCCCTAGGGCGGTCGTCTACCTCATGCTCTCAAGAGGTTTCGCGAGAAGGCCGGCCACATCGGCGATAGTCCGGCCTAAGCAACCTCATCAAATCACAGATTGCGACCGCAAGTCAGGGTATGACTTTGACGCCGAACCGCTTAGATTGACCCTGCAGCTCCCTGTCGAAGGTGACAAGCGGGATCTTCTTCCTTGAAGCGATAGAAAGGACAAGCTTGTCGTTGAACCCTGACAGGGAGGCTTTCTCAGATGACAATAGTCGGAGGGCGCTTTTCACATCAGCCGCGCCGACAGGTGCGAACGTCGTACGCCGGTCGTTCAAGAGTTCGTCGACCCTTTCCTTGACCAGGCCGCTCTCGACGTTCGCCTTCATCATCACGAAGACGAACTCCTCGAGCACGACGCTCGGCACGACCCACCCGTCCGTGCTGTCGAGCACCTCCTGGGCCTCTGCGTGAAGCTGTGAGTCCTCGACGTAATCGTAGACCAGCGCGTTCGTGTCTATCACCGCTTCCAACTTGTCGCCTCTCTCCAGCCCCCGTCTATCATCTCCTC
>Ga0137396_10001306_pt1 | contig 13005 bp, 12 predicted proteins | sample czc16metaG_FD_108284 | JGI IMG/M metagenome (GOLD analysis project Ga0137396, IMG submission 108284) | Vadose zone soil microbial communities from Angelo Coast Range Reserve, California, USA - czcobulk3.16 metaG | ecosystem: Environmental > Terrestrial > Soil > Vadose zone | place: USA...
ATGCGCCCGGCTCGGACGCGGAAGAGGACGAGGAGGCGCCGACCGACGATCCGCTGGGCGCCTACTGCGTCGACCTGGTCGCCCGCGCCGCCGCCGGCAAGATCGACCCCTTGGTGGGTCGGGTCGCGGAGCTGGAGCGGACCATCCAGATCCTCTGCCGCCGCCGCAAGAACAACCCCATCTTCGTGGGCGAGTCAGGAGTGGGCAAGACGGCCATCGCCGAAGGGCTCGCGCTGCGCCTGGCCGAGAACGGAGTCCCCGCCGTGCTCAAGGGCGCCCCCCTGTATGCGCTCGATCTGGGCGCGCTGCTCGCCGGGACCAAGTTCCGCGGCCAGTTCGAGGAGCGGCTCAAGGGCGTGGTGAAGGCGCTCGCGAAGAAGCCCGGGGCCATCCTCTTCATCGACGAGATCCACATGCTGGTGGGCGCCGGCGCGACCAGCGGGGGCTCGATGGACGCCTCGAACCTCCTCAAGCCGGCGCTGGCCGACGGCTCGCTGCGCTGCATCGGGTCCACGACCTTCCACGAGTTCAAAGCCAGCTTCGACCGCGACAAGGCGCTCGCCCGCCGCTTCCAGAAGGTCGAGATCCTCGAGCCTTCCCACGAGGAGTCGGTGCAGATCCTCCAGGGCCTCAAGTCGCGCTACGAGGAGCACCACGGCGTGAAGTTCAACGACGAGGCGCTCAAGGCGGCGGTCGACCTGTCGGCCAAGCACCTCGTCGATCGCCACCTTCCGGACAAAGCCATCGACGTGCTCGACGAGGCTGGCTCGCTGCAGCGCATGCAGCCTGCCGAGAAGCGCGTGGACGTGATCGGCGTGCCGGAGATCGAGCAGGTGGTGGCGAAGATCGCGCGCATCCCGCCGCGCAGCGTCTCGGCCGACGACAAGACCGCGCTCAAGAGCCTCGCTCCCGAGCTGAAGAAGGTCGTCTTCGGCCAGGACGCGGCGATCGAGGCGCTCGCCTCGGCCATCCTCCTCTCGCGCAGCGGCCTGGGCAGCCCGACCAGGCCCATCGGCAGCTTCCTCTTCAGCGGGCCCACCGGGGTGGGCAAGACCGAGCTGTCCCGCCAGCTCGCGCGCACCCTGGGCGTGCCGCTCATCCGCTTCGACATGTCGGAATACATGGAGAAGCACACCGTCAGCAGGTTGATCGGCGCGCCTCCCGGGTACGTCGGCTTCGACCAAGGCGGCCTCCTCACCGACGCGATCCGCAAGTCGCCGCACGCGGTGCTGCTCCTCGACGAGATCGAGAAGGCGCACCACGACCTGTTCGACCTGCTGCTCCAGGTGATGGACCACGCCACGCTCACGGACAACAACGGCCGGGCGGCCGACTTCCGGCACGTGGTGCTGATCTTCACCACCAACGCGGGCGCACGGGAGATGAGCTCCGCCCGGATGGGGTTCGGCGCGGGCGGGCGGCCCGACCTGGTGGTGGGCACCGGCGCGGGCGACTCGCAGGTCAGCGTCGACGGCGGACGCGGGGCCGGCGCTGCCAAGTCGGCCATCGAGCGGACCTTCAGCCCCGAGTTCCGCAACCGCCTCGATGGCTGGATCGCCTTCAGCGGCCTGCCCCGCGACGTGATCCTGCGCGTGGTGGACAAGCAGGCCGAAGAACTGCGCGTGCAGCTGCGCGAGAAGAACGTCGAGCTGCAGCTCTCCGAGCCCGCCCGGAACTGGCTGGCCGACCACGGTTTCTCGCCGCAGTTCGGGGCGCGCCCGATGGGCCGGCTCCTCCAGCAGGTGATGAAGAAGCCGCTCGCGGAGCGGATCCTCTTCGGCGACCTGCAAGGCGGCGGGACGGTGCTGGCCGACGTGCAGGACGACCGGATCGAGCTGCGGCTGCTCGGCGCCACCGCCTGAATCCGGGGACACCATACTCAATTCCTTGCAGGGCTGAATTGCGTATGGTGTCCCCGGATCCCCGCAGCGCACCGCGGACCCGCTGCCGCAGGCAGCAGCGACGGAGCTCGCGACTTCGGCCCCGGCCGCTCAGCCGGCCAGGCAGTCGACATTCAACGCGCGGGTGTGGGTCGGGTGGCAGGACACGGCGATGGATTGCGAGTCGTCCGCTCGTGCGATGCGCCAGTCCAGCGCGCAGCACGCGTGGGAGGCGCTGCGCGCCTGCATCGAGATCGGCCGGTTCAACCGCGGTCCCTTCACCCAGATTGCGCTGCTCACCTCCTACTGGGACGACGAGCTGCGCGCGCGTCCGGACGCGGCGCGCGTGGTCGGCCAGGTGATCGCCAACCGTGGCGGGGACGTGGACGGCGACATCTCGCGCCTGCAGAGGGTCCGCATGCCCGTGTTCACGCTGGGCGCCGCCATGAGGCAACCCGACGTCTACAAGGGGCGCTACGTCATCCTCCGCGCGCGGCTCTTCGACGTGAAGATGGACGAGAAGAACGCCACCGCGATGCTGGCGGAGACCTCGATGAAGCCGGCCGAGGGCCTGCGCGACAGCGGCGACGTCTACGTGTCCTCGTACAACCGCTCCGGCTCTTCTACTGGCTCGAGCACGGGCTCGGGGGCGTACCAGACGGACCGCTACGGCAGCGGACGGGGCAGCTACTCCTCCAGCGGCGAGAGCGGCTACAACTCGAGCGGCTCGTCCACCTCCGGGTTCGCGAAGCGCTTCTACGAGAACGTGGTGCACGTCACTGGCCGGCAGGCCCTGGGCAAGCTGCCCGAGGCCGACCCGTTCCTGGAGCCGAACAAGGAGTTCGTCTTCGTTGCCCGGTTCGACGGCGCGCGCCCGGGCAACCCGCCCAACGGCACGATGGCCGCGCTCACCATCATGACCTACTTCTCGCCCAGCGCCCTGCTGCTGGAATAGCGCGGGCGAACTACACGGATCCCGGTGGCCGCCGCCTACCGGCCCTTCCAGCGGGGCGGGCGTTTCTCCGCGAACGCGGCCAGGCCTTCCAACCGATCCTCGCTGCGCAGCGCCTGGTCGTAGTGCACCCGCTCGCGCTCCAGGGCGGCGTCCAGCGCCAGGTCCCAGGCCTCCTCGAGCGACGCTTTTGCCGCCGCCACCGCCACGGGCGCGTTGGCGGCGATCTCGTTCCCCAGCGCCACGGCGGCGGAGACCGATTCGCCGGGCGCGCTGATGCGGTTGGCGAGGCCCATCCCCAGGGCCTCCTCGGCATCCACCCGGCGCGCGGTCAGTATCAGATCGCGGGCGCGCCCCAGCCCGATCACCCGGGCGAGCCGCACCGTCCCGCCGCCGCCCGGGATGATCCCGATGCGCACCTCGGTGAGGCCGATCTGGGCGGCGGGATCGAAGACCCGCAGATCGCATGCCAGGGCCAGCTCGCAACCGCCGCCCAGCGCCAGCCCGTTCACCGCGGCGATCCACGGCTTGGGGCAGCGCTCCACCTCGCGCAGGCCGGCGTGCAGCTCGACCAGCCACCGGCGCACGTCGTCCTCCGTCCAGCCGCGCCGCTCCTTGAGATTGGCGCCCGCGCAGAACGCGCGCGAGCCGGCGCCCGTGACCACCACCGCGCGCACGCCCTCGTCCGCCGCCGCCCGCCGCGCCTCCGCCGCCAGCTCCCCGACCAGCGCGCGGGACAGGACGTTCATGCGCCCCTCGCAGTCGATGGTGAGAATGCGGACGGGCCCGCGATCTTCGCTGCGCAGCTCGGCCATGGTCAGGTCGACGCGGCGGGGCGGGCTTCGCCGGGGGCCCTTCGCCCCAGCGCCGCCTGCAGCCGCCGGCCGGTCAGCTTGTGCCCGATCAGCTCCTGCGCCAGCGCGCCGGCGTCGAGGAGCTTGCCCAGATCGATGCCGGTCTCGATCCCCATGTCGGCGCACATGCTGACCAGGTCCTCGGTGGCGAGGTTTCCCGCGGCGCCCGGCGCGTACGGGCAGCCGCCGGTGCCGCCGATGGCGGTGTCGTAGGTAGCGACGCCCATCTCCAGACCGACCAGGCAATTGGCGAGCGCCGTGCCGTGCGTATCGTGGAGGTGGAGCGCGAGAAAAGCGGGCGGGAACTCCTTGAGGAACAGCTCCAGGATGCGGCGGGTCTGCAGCGGGTTCCCCACGCCGATCGTGTCCCCGAGCGACAGCTCGCCGCAGCCCATGTCCCGCAGCTGCCGCGCGATCTGCAGGGCGCGCTGCGGGTCGACTTTCCCCTCGTACGGGCAGCCCCACACCGTGCTGAGGTAGGCGCGCACCAGGAGCCCCGCCGTCAGCGCGGCGGGGACGATCTCGCGGAAGGCGTGCAACGACTCCTGCACGGACTTGTTGGTGTTCTTCTGGTTGTGGGACTCGGTCGCGGACATGAAGACCGCGACCTCCTTCAAGCCCGAGGCGATGGCCCGATCCAGGCCGGCGCGGTTCGGCACCAGCGCGCTGTAGCGCAGTCCGGGAAGCTTCGGCGCCCGCTGCGCCACCAGGTCCGTCTCGGCAAGCTGGGGGATCCAGTCCGGCCGGACGAAGCTGCCCACTTCGATCCGGGTGAGACCCGCCCCGGCGAGCGCCGCGATCAGCCGGACCTTCGCGTCCACCGGAAGGCGCGCGGCCTCGTTCTGCAGCCCGTCCCGGGGGCCGACCTCGACCAGCGTGACGCGGGGCGGATACACGGTCAGCTCCGCGGGCTCACGTTCGCGCGCACCCACTCCGCGATCGACCGGGTGGTCGCCCCCGGCGTGAAGATCTGCGCGACGCCCATCCCTTTGAGCGGCTGGATGTCCGAGTCGGGGATGATGCCGCCCCCGAACACGACCACGTCTTGCGCGCCCTGCTCCTTGAGCAGGTCGATCACGGCGGGAAAGAGCGTCATGTGCGCGCCCGACATGATCGACAGCCCGATCCCGTCCACGTCCTCTTGCACGGCCGCGGCGACGATCATCTCCGGGGTCTGGTGCAGGCCGGTGTAGATGACCTCGAATCCCTCGTCGCGCAGCGCCCGGGCGATGATCTTTGCCCCGCGATCGTGGCCGTCGAGCCCCGGCTTGGCCACCAGGATGCGGACCTTGCGTCCCGTATCGGTCATCGAGGGAGAAGATAACCGATGCAGGTCCGGTCAGAAAGCTCCCGGTACGACTCAATCCCTGGTGTAAGCTTCGTTGCATGGCGGACAAGGTGCAGCTGATCTGGAAGCCCGGCTGAACGGGCTGCATGAAGGCGCGGGAGTTCCTCGCGCGAAAAGTCGGGGATGCCGTCGAGCTGCGCAACATCCTCAAGGAGCCGCTCTCGGTCGAGGAGCTGCGCCGGCTCGCCTCCCGGGTGGGCGGGGTGGACGAGCTGGTCGCCCCCAAGCGCCGCGCCGAGGCCGAAGGGCTGCAGGGCGAGAAGCTCCTGCGCTGGCTGGCGGAGGACGGTGCGCGCGTGCGCAGGCCCATCGTGGTGACCGGCAGGAAGGTGACGCTGGGCTTCGCGGAGACGGCGCGGAAGGAGCTGGAGGAGTCGCTGTAGGCGTCACTTCTCCAGGAGCGCGATGAGCTGCGGCGTCGTTTCCGTGAGCGGCTCGTGCAGGCGCGCAAGGCGCAGGCCGGCGACGTAGGCGAGAGCGGCGAGCGCCGCGGGCTGGTAGTAGCGGATGTGGAACTCGGCCTCGAGGACCTCGCCGGAGTCGAGCCGCATGGTCTTGCGCACGTGGTCGACGGCGCCGTCGAAGCGGCTCTCCTCGACCAGCGTTCCCAGGCCGGGGACCTGGTGCTCGGCCTTGACCTGGGGATTCGCCGCGAGGCGCAGCGGGTTGTCGGCGGTCAGCACCAGCGCGCCCCCAGGCCGCAGCACCCGCGCCGCCTCGACCAGCGCCAGCGCGGCGTCTTCCTCGCTCCCCAGGAACATCGAGCTGTAGAAGCAGAACGCGGCGGCCACGCTGCCCTGGTGGAGCGGCAGCGCCCGCAGGTCGGCGCGCACCAGGACCGCGCCCGTCGCCTCCGCCCGCGCCTCGGCGAGCAGGAGCGCGCTGCGGTCGACGCCGGTCGCGCGGTGGCCGAACTGGACGAGCTCGCGCAGGTGCCGGCCGTAGCCGCAACCCAGGTCGGCGATCGGCTTGCCGGGCTCCACCTGCGCCAGCTGCAGCGCGGCGTGCACATCCTCTTGCGCCAGGCGGCGGGGAGCTACCCTTCGCGTCGTCTCCAGGAAGATGCGGTCGGCCTGGCTCATGCGCGCCGCGGCGCGCCGGCGGGCGGCTCGACCCACTCGTCGGCCCAGCGCTCCAGGCCGCGCAGGACGCGCCCGAGGGCCTCGCCCTTGCGGGTGAGGCGGTACTCCACGCCGACGGGCGGGCCCGGCAGCACGCGGCGCTCGACGACTCCGGCCTCCTCCAGCTCCTTGAGCCGCTCGGACAGCATGCGCTCGCTCACTACCTGCAACCGCTGCGTCAGCTCGCCGAAACGCGACGGGCCGTCGAGCAGCAGGACGTGCAGCACCAGGGTCGTCCAGCGCTTGCCCAGAAGGTCGACAGCTGCCTGGAACCGGGGGCAGAGCTCGGTGTTGTACCGGCGCACTCGCATCCCGGGCGAGCATAACCGCGTGGCAGCACACGCGCGAATCCGCTCCGCTGGCGCGGCATCCAGTTGCTTACGAAAGAGAAGCTACAATCCCTTTTACAAGGAGCTCGACAATGGCGACCTGGAGCATCGACCCCGGCCACTCGGCCGTGCACTTCGGTGTGCGGCACATGATGTTCACCAAGGTCCGCGGCCGTTTCACCCGCTGGAGCGGGGAGCTGCGGTTCGACCCGTCCGACCTGCCGTCGTCCGGCGTGGAAGTCAGCATCGACGCGGGCAGCATCGACACCGGCGACGCGCAGCGCGACGGGCATCTGAAGTCGGCCGACTTCCTCGACACGGAGAAGTTCCCCGCGCTCACCTTCAGGAGCACGGACGTCCCGGACATCGGCGAGGGCAAGCTGCGCGTCTCCGGCGAGCTGACCATCCACGGCGTCACCCGTCCGGTGGTGCTCGACGCCGAATACGCGGGCCGGGTGAAGGATCCCTGGGGCAACGACCGGGCCGGCTTCGCCGCCCGGACCGCGATCGATCGCACCGACTTCGGCCTCCGCTGGAACCAGGCGCTGGAGACTGGCGGCCTGCTGGTGGGCAACAAGGTCGAGATCGAGTTGGAGCTCGAAGCGGTGGCCGCCGCAGCCAAGGCGGCCTGACCACGACGCGGCGGGCGGCCCGTGCAGGACGGGCGGCCCGCGCCGTTCGCGCTACGGCGTGACCTTCGAGATGCGCGTCGCCCAGTTTCCCAGCGGGGCGCGCGTTCCGCCACAGGTCCCGAACGAGGCGCCGCTGGTCCGGTACTGGGCCAGCGTGCACGTCTGGGCGATGTACTCGGAGGAGATCCAGATCGAGTTGCCGTCCGCGGCGGCGGCGCCGTAGTCGCCCCAGCGCGGACGCCGGTTGGCCACCAGCGGCAGGTAGCCGGTGAAGCCGTCTTGCGGCCCGGCACCCGCGGCGGCGACGTGCAGGTCGCCGGCGCCGATCTTCGCGTCGACCCCCACGTACCCGGCCGACGGGAAGTGATCGTCACCGACCAGCGTGAAGGCGAGCACGCCCCGGCCGCTCGGAGTCACCGCCAGGGACGGGTAGCTCAGGTTGTTGTTCGCCACCCCCAGGACGCCTTGCGCGAAGATCACGCCGGAGTTGGGATTGAGCACGAAGTACGCGATGCCCGCCTTGTTCACGCCCCCGATGCTGACCGCGGTGTCCAGCGCGCCCCAGAGCTTCCCGTTGGCGTAGGTGACCTGCTGCATGCGCGAATCGTTGCTGTCCATCGCGGCGATCGGGTTGTCCCGCCTCGAGGAGGCGCCGACCGACGCAAAGCAGTCGGCCAGGGCGACGCAGTCGCGCAGCGGCGTGCTGCCGGGCTTCTGCACCGACCTCGGCGGCACCCCGTAGGGCGTCACCTCGACCAGCTTGACGCTGAGGACAGGAGCAGGCGAGGCGCTGTCCATGGACGAGGTATTGGTGACGGACCAGACCGCCAGCTCGTTCGAGGTGCCGGTGTCGAAGAAGACGGCGTCCGAGCTGAGCAAGAACTCCGTGCCGCGATTGTCGGTGTTGTAGATGCCCGCGGGCGAGCTGGCGGGCCAGACCGTGAAGCCGAAGATCGGCGAGACCACGTCGTCGCCCGTGTTGAACAGCGCCACGTTGACGGTGGCCGAACCGGCCGCGAGCTGCCGCTTGGAGATCGCGTAGATCTGCGACCCGAAGAATCCGGAACCGAAGAGGCTGAACTCGTTGGTGGTGAGGAAGATCGCGTTCGCGTCCGCTCCGATGTGCGGGTAGTCGCCGAGGCACGGCCCGTGACCGGTCAACCGCCTGAGGAAGCACCCGTGATCGGGCGTGCCCTGCGTGCCGTCGTTCTGCACCGGCAGCTTGAAGACCGTCCACGAACCGAGCGGGTTGGCCGTGTTGCTCACGGCGATGTCGAGATGGTTCGACCCTGCGAGCGCCTGGGACGTCGGAACGGCGCGATCGAGCGTCAGCACCACGTGGAAGAAGCGCTGCGTGTCGGCGTCGAAGTAGCAGACCGGATCGGTGATCGACGGTCCGAACCGGAGCGGGGTCTTGGTACGGTCGATCGCAGGTGGGTACCCGTAGAACGTGTTCAGGTCCACCGGTCCGGTCAGCGCGTTTCCGGAGGTGTCGAAGATGCGCAGGACGTCGTTGACGCTCTCCACGACGAATCCGTTCCCGACGCACAGCGCCTGGTCGGGAGGCTCCACGGTGAACTGGTTGCCGTTGTTCGCGAACCGCTGGTCGTGGAGGTTCACGCCGTCGAAGCTCAGCTTCAGCTCGGGATTGGATTTCGCGCGCGCGGAGGCCGGGGCCGAAGAGCCGGCGCCCGGACCCTTCGCGATCGTGCGATTCAGCGTGGTCCGGCCTTCGCCCGCGGCATCGGCGTCAAGGCCGTTCTCGTCTTCCTGGCCGGCGAGCGCGTCGTCGAGCTCGACGCTCGTGATCGCGTCTCCGCCGAGCGGACCCGCCTGCGGCGTGGTCGTGCCTGCGCTCGAGATCTGGAACACCACTGGTCCCGCAGCCCGGGCGACGTTTGCAGAAAACAGCAACGCCGCCGCAGCGGCGAACCTGAAAAACCCATTCATTTGGAATCCCCCAGGGGATCATCCCCTCTAGTTGGGGGCGTATCTTTCGCGTCGGAGCGGAATGAAAGACAAGCCCGGGTGCGTCAAGGTGGGCGCAGTTGCGCTTAGAAACTGCCCTTTTCGCGGTAAGCGCCCCAGACCTTGCGGAACACGTCGCACACTTCCCCGAGGGTGCAGTAGGCCTTGACCGCTTCCAGGACGGGGACCATCAGGTTCTTCTTCTCGTCCCGGCACGCCGCCTCGACCGCGCGCAGCTTCTCCTGCACCGCCGCCTGGCTGCGGGACCGCTTCACCGACTGCAGCCGGTCGACCTGGTCGCGCGCGACCTTCTCGTCGATCTTGAGGATGGAGATGGGCTCGTCGCGGTCCGACTTGAACGAGTTGACTCCCACGATCTTCCGCTCGCCCGACTCCACCTCGCGCTGGAACTGGTACGCGCTCTCCGCGATCTCGCGCTGCGGGTAGCCCTCTTCGACGGCGCGGATGATCCCGCCGAGCTGGGCGATCTTGTCGAGGATCTGCAGCGCCCTCTTCTCCATCTCGTCGGTGAGGTACTCGACGTAGTAGCTCCCCGCCAGCGGGTCCACCACGCGGTCGACGCCGCTCTCGTGGGCGATGAGCTGCTGGGTGCGCAGCGCCAGCCGGACCGAGTCCTCGGTCGGGAGCGCATAGGTCTCGTCGAGCGAGTTGGTGTGCAGCGACTGGGTGCCGCCCAGCACCGCCGCCAGGGCCTGCAGGGCCGTGCGGACCACGTTGTTGTACGGCTGCTGCGCGGTGAGCGAGACCCCCGCCGTCTGCGCGTGGGTGCGCAAGCTCATGCTGATCGGCTTCTTCGCTCCGAACCGGTCGCGCATGGTGCGCGCGTAGATGCGGCGCGCGGCGCGGAACTTGGCGATCTCCTCGAAGAAGTCGTTGTGCACGTCCCAGAAGAAGCTGAGGCGCGCGGCGAACTGGTCCACGTCCATGCCGCGCTTGATGCACTCCTCGACGTAGCCGAAGCCGTCGGCGAGCGTGAATGCCATCTCCTGCACCGCCGTCGCCCCGGCCTCGCGGATGTGGTAGCCGCTGATCGAGACGGGGTGCCACCGCGGCATGTGCTTCGCGGTGTACTCGATCATGTCCACCACGATGCGCGTCGCCGGGCGGGGGCCGACCACCCACTCCTTCTGCGCGATGTACTCCTTGAGCACGTCATTCTGGATGGTGCCGCCCAGCTTGTCCTGCGAGACGCCTTGCTTCTCGGCGACGGCCACGTAGCAGGCCAGCGCGAAGATGGCGCTCGCGTTGATGGTCATGCTGGTGGTGACGCGATCGAGCGGGATGCCGGCGTAGAGGACCTCGAAGTCCTTCAGCGTCGAGACGGCGACGCCTTCCTTCCCGACCTCGCCGCGCGCCATCGGGTGGTCGGCGTCGTAGCCCATCAGGGCGGGCATGTCGAAGGCGGTGGAGAGCCCGGTCATGCCGTGCTCGAGCAGGTACTTGAAGCGCGCGTTGGTGTCCTCCGGCGAGCCGAATCCGGCGAACTGCCGCATCGTCCACAGGCGGCCCCGGTACATGGTCGGCTGGGGTCCGCGCGTGTACGGGAAGCGCCCCGGAAATCCCAGCTCGCGCTCGTACTTCTCCACGTCGTAAGCGCTCGGCCGGCCGACGTCCGCGGGCGTCAGGAGGTCGGGAATGGGGATCCCGGAGTCGGTGTGGAACCCGGCGCGGCGCAACGGGCTTTTCGCCAGCGCGGAGGCCAGGTCCTCCTTGCGCCACTGCTCCTCCTCGGCTTCCAGCCGGGCGACCGGGTCCTGGTCCTTCGGATGTCTCATGAGATCGAGATAACACGCGATCCGCGAGGCGACCACCAACGCGACGCCCGCCTGTCCTCCGGAAGGGGCACCTGGCCGCTCAGCGGTCCTGGAGCAGGTCGCGCGAGATCACCAGCCGCTGCACCTCGCTGGTGCCCTCGTAGAGGGTGCTCGCCCGGACGTCCCGGTAGTGCCGCTCGACCGGAAACTCGTCGATGTACCCGTAGCCGCCGTGCACCTGGACCGCGGCGTCGCAGACGCGGTTCGCGGTCTCGGTGGCGAACACTTTGGCCATCGAGCCCTCGCGCGAGAACGGGCGGCCTCCTTCTTTCAGACCCGCCGCGTGCAGGGCGAGCAGCCGGGCGGCCTCGAGCTGCGTGTCGCAGTCCGCGAGCAGGAAGCGGATCGCCTGGAAGTCGCCGATCGGCTGCCCGAACGCGCGCCGCTCCTTCGCGTACTTCACCGAGGCGCGCAGCGCCGCCGTGCCGATGCCCACCGCCTGCGAGGCGATGCCGACGCGGCCGCCGTCCAGGGCCGCCATGGCGATGGGGAACCCGTGACCCTCCTCGCCGAGGAGCTGGTCCGCGCGTAGGCGCAGGTCCTCGAACGCGAGCGACACCGTGGTCGAGGCGCGCAGGCCCATCTTGTCCTCGTGCTTGCCCACGTGCAGGCCCTTCTGGCCGCCCTCGACCAGGAACGCCGAGATGCCGTGCGATCCGGAGGCGGGCTGGGTGCGCGCCCAGACGATGATCACCCCTGCGCGATCGCCCGAGGTGATCCACTGCTTCTCGCCGTTCAGGACCCATCCCGAGCCGTCCCGCCGCGCCGAGCTGCGCAGCGCCGCCGCATCCGACCCGCCGGACGGCTCGGAGAGGCCGAAGCTCCCGGCCACGAACCGCCCGCTGGTCAGCTCCGGGACGTACCTGCGCCGCTGCTCCGGCGTGCCGAACCTCACGATGGTCTCGCCCACCATGTTGGTCACCGCCATGGTGACCGCCGTGGACGCGCAGCCTTGCGCGATCTCCATCATGGCCAGCGCGTACGCGACGGCGCCGGCCTGCGCCCCGCCGTACTCCTCGGGGATGTTGACGCCCATCATGCCCAGCTCGGCCAGCTCGCCCAGCTGTTCAGCCGGGAAGCGACCCTCCCGGTCGAGCCGGCCGGCGACCTTCGCCAGCGACTCCTGCGCGTACTTGCGCGCGGTCTCCTGCACCAATCGCTGGTGCTCGTCGGGCTCGAACAACATGGGGCGCGGACACTACAGCGGGGGGTTCCCGCTCGCAGCAAAAAAGCCCGCGCGCCGTTTCCTTCGCTACTTCTCGAGCGAGACCGCCGGCGGCGGCACGGGACCGGGCCGCGAGACCACCCGGTACATCTTCTCGAACTCGAGCGCCAGGTCGACGAGCTGCTTGCGCAGGAGCGCCCGATCGATCAGGACGCCGTCGCGCGAGATGAGGCCGAACTCGCGCGCGACCGCCAGGCCCTTGTCGCTGAGCGACCAGCGGGCGTGGCCCTCCTCGCGCAGCACGCCCACCCGGACGAAGTCGTTGATCGCCCGCGCCAGCGAGGTGTGCCAACGCGCGAGGCGCCGCTCGAGGGGATTCGATTCCCAGTCCCGCGCCGAGAGCGAGACGATGTCGCGGATGTGCACGTAGATGTCCGAGATCCCCGCGCTGCCGCCTCCGAACAGCATGGCCGAGAGGAGTGGCGCGCAGAACGTCTGCCGTGGGGTGATCCGATCAGGCAACTCCGCGCCCGCGGACCACCCTTCCCTTTGCGCTACGTGCTGCACGGCCATGTGCCCCACCCCCGTGGCGTCGACGGCCTATCTCAGCAATGCGTTGGAGATGACCAGGCGCTGGATCTCGCTGGTCCCCTCGTAGATCTCGGTAATGCGCGCGTCGCGGAAGTGCCGCTCGACGTCGAGCTCCTTCGAGTAGCCCATTCCGCCGTGGATCTGGACTGCCTTGTCGGCCACGCGGTTGGACGCCTCGGAGGCGAAGAGCTTGGCCATGCTGGACTCGCGCGTGTGGCGCAGGCCGCGATCCTTGAGACTGGCGGCGCGCAGCGTGAGGAGCCGCGCCGCCTCCAGCTCGGTGGCCATGTCGGCCAGCATGAACTGGATGGCCTGGTGCTGCGCGATGGG
>Ga0137396_10001311_pt1 | contig 12988 bp, 6 predicted proteins | sample czc16metaG_FD_108284 | JGI IMG/M metagenome (GOLD analysis project Ga0137396, IMG submission 108284) | Vadose zone soil microbial communities from Angelo Coast Range Reserve, California, USA - czcobulk3.16 metaG | ecosystem: Environmental > Terrestrial > Soil > Vadose zone | place: USA...
CACCTTCCAACGCGGCTTCCCGATTATCATCGGCGGGTGCCCCGGGCTGCTCAGCGACTCCGGTGTCCCGAACGTGGGCTGTTCCCGCAATACGAGAACTGGTCCGTCCCACTTGACCTCCGGTTCTCTGGACGCACGGCTGGCCCACTGGTTTGACACTTCTGTGTTTACGCATACGGACAATTACGGCTACGGCACCGACTCGCGTACCGAGCCGAACATACGCAGTGACGGGATGAAGAACTTTGACTTTGCCATCTTCAAGAACACGAAGTTTGGTCCGGAGGAAAGACTTGGCGTCCAGTTCCGCGCAGAGTACTTCAACGGGTTCAACCACCCGCAGTTCAGTCCGCCGAATAGCGGCTGTTGCGGTAGTACCTCCTTTGGTCAAGTAACCAGCCAGTATAATCTTCCTCGCGTAATCCAGTTTGGGTTGAGGTTCGCCTTCTAACCTCTTAACGTCGGCGTCCGGGCGGGCTTTCCCGCCCGGCGCACGACTCTCTTCTCTGGTATATTTGACCTGGAATCCACTTTCTAATGCACCCCAGGGGGAACATTTCAGGGACCTTGCCTCGCCAGATTCCGCAAAGTGTACATTTCCATCCGAATCTTGCTGACCTGGTGCACCCGTCGCGAAAAAACGCTGGGGCGAAAGCGACCATCTTCATTTTTCTTGCCCTATGGTCGCTGGTTCCCTCATTCACAACTTGCCAGACATCCGAAGCGCAGGTCGAAGCGTTTTTCCGCGCCGGCCAGGAGGCCCTAAAGCAAGGGCAGTTCGCTCGTGCCGCGGAAGAATTCAAGAAGGTGCTGGCCCTTGATCCAAGCTTAGTCGAAGCTGAGGTCAACCTGGGGCTCGCTTACCAGAGCCTTTTCGAGTACGACCTGGCAGTGCGCCACCTGACGAATGGTCTGCGTGCAAGACCGAACCTGCTCGGCCCCACCGTAATTGTCGGGATGGATTACCTGAAACTAGGCTCCCCCGAAAAGGCCATTCCCTTCCTCCATCGTGCATTGACGCTCGATCCTTCGAACCGCGAGGCCCGGCAGGCATTGGCTTCGTCTTACCTCGGCCAGGGAAACTTCCGGAGCGCGGCTGGGGAGTTCCGTCAGATCGCCGTCCTTGATTCCGACAAGTCCGAGACCTGGTTCAAACTCGGACATGAATACTTGGATCTATCTGCTCGTTTGGCTTATCGTGGAGCGCATTTATATCGCGAATCGGCCTGGGGGCATCGTTTTCTCGGCGATCTCTTGTTTCAGCGCAGCCGGTGGGAAGATGCTTCGCAGGAGTACCGCAGGGCGCTCGGCACCGAGCCACGGCAGTCCGGCTTGCATACATCACTGGGCCAAGCCTATTTGCATGCGCAGAAATCGGAAGAAGCCGAAACAGAGTTTCACCTGGAGCTTCAGCTCGGTCAGGGAAATGAACTGGCCTGGCTCGGCCTGGCAACCTTACAGCTCGCCAGAGACCAAGCTGCAGCGGCCCTTGAATCTATCGGAAAAGTTTGGGAAGCCTCTCCCGAGTTTTTAGCTGTACAGGGAGGGTTCCCCTCCGTCGAACTCCCTCCAGCGTCAGCAAAGGATTCCATAGCGCGCCTCCAGGGCGGACAAGAAGAACCAGCCAAGCATTTTTTATTGGCAGCTCTTTACGCCACCACTAACGAAAATGCTCTTTCGGACCGTGAGTGGAAATCTTTCCAAACCGATTTCCTGGCATGGCAACAAGCACCGAACGCCGCCGCAGGAGCCCACGCGAATGAGGATCCCTGCAAGGCCCATCGCTACTCTGGCTGCGCAGATTCGCTGCAAACGCGAAAGCATCTGACTGATTCGGAGCGGCTGCTGCTGGGAAAAACCTATTTTGCTTTGCAGCAATTCGAACGTGCGGCTGACGCGCTGTCGCAAGTGCAGGGCGTCACCAACGAAAATGCCGAGGCCAGCTACTGGCTGGAGCGCACATACCAGGCGCTGGGGGCCGAGGCGTATGCGCGACTCGAGGAATCTTTTCCCAACTCCTGGCGTACTCACCAGCTGCGTGCCGAAGGCTACGCGCTTCGCCAGGATCTCGACAACGCGCTCAAGGAGTTTCAAGTCGCCCTGCAGTTGCAGCCCAATGAATCAGAACTTCACGAAGCTCTCGGGCAACTTTACCTCGACAATCATTCTGACGACGATGCGCAGAGTGAACTACAGCGAGCATTGACGCTGGATCCTTCGCGAACGCACGCGCTTTATCTGCTGGGGCGCCTGTACGTGCAAAACCGGGAGAACGAAAAGGCGCTGTCGTATCTACAGCGCGCCCTGCGCCTTCAACCGGATTTGGCTGAAGCCAGCAGCTTATTGGGGACCGCCTACGTGCGCCTGGGACAGTTTGCCAATGCCATCCCGAAACTCGAGAAGGCGGCTCCTTTGGACCATTACGGCAATGTCCACTATCAGTTGTATCTAGCATATAGGAAGCTCGGCCAAACCGAACTCGCGCGGAAAGCACTGGCTCGTTCGCAGGGTCTCCGTCGAAGCTCTCTTGCGCACGACCAAGCCCTGATTATGGGGTCTCCGCAGCCGGAACCTGAACCGCAATAAGGGGTAAACAGACCCTCTTTACCGCTAACGCATGAACCTCCCATTGCTAAGTTTACCTTATCGCCAGTAAATTCACTTTACTTACCTTCTTTCATATCAAATGAAATACGCCGATACCACACAGCGGTAAAGCTCGTGCGCGACATCATCCGGGCAGACTCAGACGCGGCGCAACAGCGTGATGCGCCCGATTGGCAGCCATTCGGCAACTAGGATGTCGCCGCTGTGAAGGAAAATCGCCGCGTGCGGCGTGATGAACTGCCCAGCTGTGAATTCGCTACGGGACTGCCTCCGGCGTGAGCCAACTTCCCCGTTCGAAGCGCGGCCGTCTCCCAGCTGCACGACGACCTTGTACTCGCGGTCGAGAATGCAAACCTGGCTGTCGAGGTCCGGACAGACCATCCAGTCACCTTGCGTATGAAAGTGACAAGGCATACGGAGTCGCGACTCGTCTTTAATGGTGCGGAGATGTGAGCCGTCCAAGGAAAAAGTTTGCACGCGCCGGTTCCCACGATCCGCAACCACGAGGATTGGAACCCCACCGCGGGTATCCACGAAGAGGCCGTGTGGCGTGTCGAATTCGCTGTCACCGTGGCCCGGCCGCCCGACTTCTCCGAGAAATCTTCCGTCCGAAGAAAATCGCAGCAGATGATGCGACCCGTAGCCGTCACCCACGTAAAAATCTCCGTTCGGAGCGAAGGCCACGTTGGTCGGAACAAAATCAATGGGCCGTCCTGCATAGGCAGGGTCTTCACGCGGGTAGCCGTGGGCCCAAAGGGATTCACCCTTAAGCGTGGTCTTCACGATCTTGCACTGATTGATATCGCAGTGATAGAGAACTTCCGCGCCTTTCTCCTGGCGGACGCCAAGTCCATGCGCGCCCCCACGAAACTCCTCCCCAAAGGCCCGAACGAATCGCCCGGACGCGTCGTAAACAACCACGGCCTCTCCGCGCATGCTGGATTTGTTCACTGTGTGTGCCACATAGATGTTGCCTTGCTCATCCTGCGCCAAACCGTGGGTGTCCCCCCAAACCAGACCGTCGGGCGGCACCAGCCAGTCGTGAACACACTCGTAGGTGTGCACTCCAGAGCCGACAACCGGCAAGCGGCTTCCGGACTTGCTTGATGTCTGCAGAAAGAAAGGCGGCAGCATCGCCACGGCTGTCGCGATTGAGCCGTCTCTAAGGAACCTGCGTCGAGTGGGTGAGTTCATGCAATGAGGTCCGGCACGATCTTTGCCGGAATAACTCCGGTCAATTTCTGCGAGACTCCCTGGAACTTGAGGTGAGTCTCGCATGATTCAAGCCGAGAAGCCAAAAAACAGTTGAATTGAAGTGCCGCATGTGCACCGCCTTTACAACGTTGTAGCAGAAAATTGTTGAATATCTCCAAACCGTCGCATCGCATGCGTGCGCTGTCGGGACAGCCAGACATAAGCCGGTGCGCATGACGGAACAACGCCCGAGTTTGGCCGAGGACGATGCAACAGAGATGACACCGTACTCGAAAACCGACCCGGCATGGAGGTTGGAGAACGAGGTTCACTTTCCGCAACTTCGCCTAGGCGAGGACCTTTTCCACTACATTGCCCGCCACATCGGTCAGCCGAAAATATCTTCCCTGGAATTTATAAGTCAACCTGAGGTGATCAATTCCCAGACAATGAAGGATGGTCGCCTGCAAGTCGTGGACGTGCACGGCATCCTCGAGGATGTTGTAGGAATAGTCGTCGGTCTTGCCGACGGTCAAACCGCGCTGGATACCGCCTCCAGCCATCCACATCGAAAAACAGCGGGGATGATGGTCGCGACCGTAGTTCGTTCCGGTGAGTTTACCCTGACAGTACACGGTTCGGCCAAACTCTCCGGCCCACACGACCAGTGTGTCATCCAACATACCTCGTTGCTTGAGATCGAGGACCAGAGCTGCCGAGGGCTGATCGACCCCTTTGCACTGCAGCGCAATGTCTCGCGGCAGGTCGTTGTGTTGATCCCAGCCGCGATGGTAGAGCTGAATGAAGCGCACGCCACGCTCGGCAAGCCGCCGCGCTAGCAGGCAATTGGCGGCATACGTTCCGGGCTTCCGCGAATCCGGGCCGTATAATTCGAAGGTGGACTCAGGTTCCTTTGAAAGATCCATCAGATCGGGCACGGAAGTCTGCATGCGATATGCCATTTCATACTGCGCCACGCGGGTGTCAATCTCCGGATCGCCATATTTCTCTGCCAGCAAACGATTCAATTTCGCGATGCCGTCCAGCATGCGGCGTCTTGTCGCGGATGGCACTCCCGGTGGATTTGACAAATACAGCACCGGGTCGCCACTCGAGCGAAATTTCACTCCCTGATACCGCGATGACAGAAATCCGCTTCCCCATAGGCGCGAAAACAGGGGCTGGTCCGGATTCAAGGCATTGGCCTGCGAAACTAGCACAACGAACGCGGGCAGGTTCTGATTCTCGCTACCCAGCCCATAGCTGATCCACGCTCCCATACTTGGACGCCCGGGCTGTTGAAAGCCGGTCTGCACAAACGTGATCGCCGGATCATGATTGATGGCTTCCGTATAGGCCGACTTGATGATGGTGATGTCATCCACGATCTTTGTGTGATATGGAAGCAGCTCGCTGATCCAGGCACCCGAGCGTCCGTACTGCCCAAACTTGAAGAGCGATGGCGCCACCGGGAATGACGACTGCCCCGAAGTCATGCCTGTAATACGCTGGCCCTTGCGCACCGAATCAGGTAAATCAGCACCCTGCAACTTAACCAAGTTGGGTTTGTAGTCGAACAACTCCATCTGCGAAGGCGCTCCGGACTGGTGCAGAAAGATGACGCGCCGCGCCTTTGGCGGGAAATGTGGAAGCCCAACCAGTCCGCCCGTGGCATTCGTGGCAGTATCAGCAGCAAAACCATCAGTTGCGAGCAGCGTAGCCAATGCCGGAATGCCGAGAGCAACTCCGGCGGTGCTTCGCCGGAAAAACTGCCGGCGCGTCATTGCAGCGCTGATTTGTGGGCTCATCGAATTGGTCAACGAATCGGACATAGGGTGCCTCGATTTCTGTTATTCCGCGGTGATCGTCTCATCGAGATTGAGGATCATGCCCGCCAATGTCGTCCATGCTGCGAGTTCACGTGGATCCAGTCTCGAATCCGCTTTAACATCACCAACCGACAGCAGTTTGCTTGCGTGCGCCTGGTCCTGCTGGTAACTGGAGCGAAATCCCCGGAGCGAGCCGAGAAGCACAACCCTTTCCTGCGAGTCGGGCGTTCGTGCCGTTGCCAGCTTGAAGGCAAAATTAAGCCGCTCACGATCAGTCCTGCCGCCACAATGCAAAACGCGCTGTGCGAACGCACGAGCCGCTTCGACGTACGTGGGATCGTTTAGGAGTACTAGCGCCTGCAGCGGTGTGTTGGTCACGGCTCGCCGCGCTGTGCATTTTTCACGGTCGGGCGCGTCGAAGATAGTTAGTGAGGGCGGCGGGACAGTTCGCTTCCACACCGTATACATGCCGCGCCGGTATAAATCAGAATTCGATGACTGCGTATAAGTTTGACCGGAAAAGCCCTGACCGAAGGCCATTTCTTCCCACAAGCCCTCTGGCTGGTATGGATAGGCGCTCGGCCCGCCGATCTTGTCGTTCAGCAATCCACTGATCGCAAGCGCATTGTCGCGAACCATCTCGGCAGGCAGGCGAAATCGTGGCCCGCGCGCCAGAACCCGGTTTTCGGGATCGCGCTCGATGAGTTCGCGGGACGCACGTGAAGATTGGCGATACGTTGCGGAGGTCACAATCAGCCGCTGCACAGCCTTGATATTCCAACCGCTTTGGACAAACTCCGTGGCCAGCCAGTCGAGCAATCCAGGATGGCTCGGCGGTTCACCTTGTGAGCCAAAGTCCTCAACGGTCTTGACGATTCCGGTCCCAAAGTATTGTTGCCAGTACTGGTTGACGGCAACGCGTGCGGTTAGCGGGTTCGAGGAGTCGAGAATCCACTTCGCAAGTCCTAAGCGGTTAACTGGCAGATCTTGCGACATAGGAGGCAGAAAAGAGGGAACCCCAGGTGTGACCTTTTCCCCCTTGTTGTCGTACTGGCCGCGGCCGAGGATGAAGGTGTCGCGGGGCTTCGACATCTCTGCCATGACCATAGTCGTGATGATCGATTTTTCGAGCTTGTTGCGTTCCTTCCTAAGGTCTTCCAACTGAGAGTAAAGCTGCCTGTACTTCTCGGGCGCAGCATGCTTCATAAAGTATTCGCTCAGGCGGGCCTGATCCTGCTTTTCGAGTCTCGTTTGTTTCTGTTCCTTGCTTTCCGCCTTATCCAGTTCTCCGATATCAGCTTGTTGTGGCGGCTTGTCTGGCTGGAGTGTCGCAATTTCTACGGCGGGAGTGCCTGCCAGCTTGGTCAACAGTATGCGGGCCGGCAAATGTAGGGCGAGGTTCTCAACCTCATCGTTCGTCAGGGTGCGCGTGTAAATACGGAGGTCACCTAGTTGCCCTCTAAACACACCACCTGTGTTCTTATTCCCGATCTCCAGTGACGCGGAATTATGAAAGCTGCCACTGAGTGCATCTCTTATGATCTCGGTATCCCACGGCCTTCCATCAACGAAAATCTTCACGCCTGCAGCTTTGGCCGACCCATCGTAGTTGACGAGTACGTGATGAGCGCCATCCATTGGCACGCGATCCTTGGAGCGCATTTCGATGGCGGTGTCGGGCCAGCGGGCCGCAAGCCGTACGACAAGGCGGAGATTCCGCTGGTGCCTTCCCGTGTACACAACGTCATCGAAACCAAGCTCATAGCCAGTCCAGTGATCGGAGGCGTCTCTCTTCTGAAGAACTTGGCCGCTCAATTCACCGAAATTCACCCACGCGCCAATAGCAAAGGACTTGTGCCAGTCGAAATCCCCGGCTTGGCCGAGGCTGACTTCCGTTTCACCCCGGAATTCAGCGGCCTTGCCAGTCGGCCCATCTTCATAGTTGACTTCGCCTCGAACCAGCTTTCCATCTTGGCGAGAAAAAGCGTCTTTCAAGTCGCCGTTGAACGCATAGTGCGTTGCCAGACTGTCTTGCGGTGGCTCGGGCAGTGTCGCGATTCGCGTCTTCTGCCATTCGTTGCGCGCCACCAAAACATCTTTTTCAGGCATGGCCGCCAAAACGGTCGCGATCTGCCCATTGAGGTCGTCCATCTTTCGCTGCTGTTCCGCACTGGGCAACGAGAGGACTGGCACGGCGTTACCTTCATAGCCATCGAGGCCCTGTTCAGGAACCGTGTTGAAGAACGCGAAGAAGCGATAAAAATCCTTCTGCTTGATGGGATCGTACTTGTGGTCATGGCAGCGCGCGCAGCCCATGGTCAGTCCCAGCCACGTAGTTGCCGTGGTGCTCACGCGATCTACTACGTACTCGACGTGATACTCCTCGGGGATAGCGCCGCCTTCGAAGTTGATCATGTGGTTGCGGTTGAATCCGCTGGCGATCTTCTGATCGAGCGTCGCGTTGGGAAGCAGGTCGCCGGCGAGTTGCTCGGTCGTGAACTCGTCGAACGGCATGTTGCGGTTGAAGGCGCTAATCACCCAATCACGCCACGGCCACATCTCGCGCAAGCTGTCGATGTGAAAGCCATGGGTATCCGAGTAACGCGCCAGATCGAGCCACGGCATCGCCATTCGCTCACCGTAGTGCGGTGACTGCAGCAAATGGTCCACCCTCTTTTCGTAAGCGTCGGGAGATCGGTCAGCTACAAAGGAATCCACTTCGGCGGGAGTGGGCGGAAGACCGGTCAGATCAAGCGAGACGCGGCGCAGCAGAGTTGCCTTATCCGCTTCGGGCGAAGGTTTGAGCCCCTCAGCCTCCAGGCGCGCCAAAGTGAAAGAGTCGATCGGGTTTTTCGGCCAGCTTTTGTCTTTGACCCCTGGCATTGCCGGACGCTTGGGCGGATCGAACGCCCAATGCGATTGCCATTTGGCGCCCTGATCGATCCACTGGCGTAACAATTCGATCTGCTTGGGCGTAAGGCTTTTGCCTGACCAAACAGGCGGCATGCGTGACGCTTCGTCTTTCGAGCTAATCTTCTGGTACAGCCGGCTGGTGGCACTGCTGCCGGGGGTAATGATCCGGTATGCGTTGCGCTCTGCAAACACGCTCTCTTTACTGTCGAGGCGCAGGTTCCCCTGGCGGCTCTTTTCCTCCGGGCCATGGCATGTAAAGCAGACGTCAGAAAGAATGGGGCGAATCTCGCGGTTGAAGTCCACGGGCTTTCCCGAAACGTTGTGCGACAGCTGCACATCTTTCGACGGCACCGCTGCCGAGACGACGGGTTCGCTTATGTCCGGTCCCGGCGCCCCCTCGTCCACCCATTTTCGTATCAAATCGATCTGTTCGGCAGATAACGGCGGACCGCCGTAAGGCATTTGCGGTTCCTCAAGTCCACGCAGGCGCCGCACGATATGGCTTTTCTCGCTGTCCCCTGGAATCACTACCTTTCCGTTGGCGCTCCCCGTCAGAATCGCCCCGAGCGAATCCAGACGCAGGCCGTGCTGCTGTACGTCGGGACCGTGGCATGGGTAGCAACGCGAGGCAAAAATCGGCCGAACCTGAGTGGCGAAGACAACCGAACCAGGTGTTCCTTGAGATGGCGCTTGGGGCGGCGAACCTTCAGCGGGCACAGAGGCAAAAGAGCCTTGATCAATCCAGGCGCGGATAAGGGCGATCTTTTCGGCGGGAACAGGATCACCGCCTAACGGCATACGCGGTCCGCCACCGACGCCCGTCAGTCGCTGAATCAAAAGGCTTTCCTTGCTGTTGCCGGGAATGACCACCTTTCCTGAGGCCCCTCCGCGCAATACCGCCGCTTCGGAGTCAAGGCGCAGTTGGCCCTCGTGTCTATCAGGCCCATGGCACGCAATACAGGAAGATTGAAGAATGGGCTTAACGTCTCGATCAAATTCAGCTGCGGCTTGCGGCTTTGCGGCTCGCAGAGCGCCAACTACAAAGAAGGAAAGGGCCAGTACAAGAGAGGCTCCAGCAAGGACACCGCCCCACGACTGACACAAGACCTTGGCCAAGGACAAACGATTGGTATCAAGCCCCATGGTGCCGTCGAAGATCATTACCCGAGGCCCTTCAGATCGGTAAGATCCTCGCATCGCAACCCCGCGTCATATTACCGCTGCCGCGGGTCGGGTTCAATAATTCTGACGGGCGTTCGATTTGAGGTTCTTAGCAGCGCAGGAAATGTGGAGGAGGCACGGGCGGCTGCCACAAGAATCGTGAAAGACGGAACGCATACCGCTGAAATCATCAGCCGGATCCGCGGAGATCTCTTAGGGGCAATTAGGGGGCAATAAGAATTCCCTCGCTTTCCTTTCAATTACTCAGAAGGCCTGGCTGCACCGCAAAGCTCCTTTGTTTCCATAACGCTGGTGGATTCGAATCCCATCGGCTCCACCAACTTACTTAGGGTCCGGCCCGGGCACATGGGTTACACAACGTACCGGCTACATAGGTAACACTTTCGGACCGAAGGGATTTTCCAGTGGTTCCAACACGCGAGTCTCCAGATCGAAATATCCAAATCATAGTCCATAAAGCTAACCAGCCAGATGTCGTCGTGAACCTCCTTAATGCCGACAGCCTGGCCAGCAATAAGCGCATCGGCAGGACAGCGGGACATGATTGCGCAACCAACCGACTGGCGCCCGTGGAAAGAACGAACCAACCGAAAACGAACGGGCCAATGCGCCGGAAGACTGTTCCAATCAAAGAACAGGTGTCGCGTTGACCCTTCAACAGGGGCACCGACATCGACAGCTCATCTGGGTTGGTTACATTCATTAAGTTTGAAGATGGGGTCAAAATCCATCCGCATTGAAGTTGCCGAGCCTAATCTTACAGCAATTAAGGTAGTGGTTCATTTTGAGTTTGATGGCGCCCAGGTTTGTTTCAGGCGTTCGTCACGCTCAGCACATTGCCATCGGGATCCTTAAACCAAGCCACGCGCACCGTTCCGCCAGGCCCGGTCCAGATGCCTAGTTCGTCCTGACTGACCCCTTGATAGGTATTGAAAGTTATGCCCTTTTCGCGCAGGGCTTTCACAGTCGCTGCCACATCCGGCACGGTGAAGCCCAGTATGGTGTGCTCATGCGGCGTGAAATCGGCCACGATAGAGACGCGTAAAGTGACTCCACCAAGGTTGAGAACGGCGGCGAAGCTGTCCTCGTAGGCCATTGTGAGCCCCAACGTGTCGCGATAGAACGCAGTGGCGCGTGCGCGGTCTCTCGTGCAAATGATAATAGCAGGCCTGGCAGCCTCCAGAATCCCCATCTGTTCCTTCCTCTCTCTTAGGTTGCTTTCTTCTTGTATGGTCTTCGCTTCGCTACACGCGCTACACCAGCGTCAATGCTGGCTACTTCTCAAAATGCGTTGCTACCGCAATTAAGCGCACCCTTCAGGACCGTGGAGCTGACGGCGAAACTTGTGGGGCGTCGTTCCTACGGATCGCAGGAACGCACGCCGCATCGAATCAGTACTGCCGAATCCGCAGGCGGCAGCGATTTGTTTGAGGCCTTGGTCCGTACTCTCTAGCTGCCGACGCGCAGCTTCGGATCGCATTTGCAAGACATAGTTGGAGGGCGTTTTTCCCAACTCGCGCGTGAACACGCGCTCGAAATTCCGAACGCTCATTGCGGCTCGGTCTGCCAGCTTCTGTACTGACAGATTGTTACGAAGGTTTTCTGCAATCCACACCTGAAGCTCATGAATCGCTTTCATTTCCGATGCCTGCGCCGACAAGGAAGCGCTCAGCTGAGTTTGTCCCCCTGGGCGGCGCAAGAACAGAACAAACTCACGCGCTATTTCATGAGAAATCCTGCCTCCGCAATCTTCCTCGACCCACCCAAGCGCCAGATCGATCCCCGCTGAGATTCCGGCCGAGGTGTAGATGTTTCCATCTTTAACCCAGATCGGATTGAATTGCACCTTGACCTGAGGATAGCGACTTGCCAATTCGGGTCCGAATTTCCAGTGCGTGGTTGCTCTCTTCCCATTCAGCAGACCCGCCTCGGCCAATAGAAATGAACCAACGCACACCGCCCCCAATCGGCGAACCGCCGGGGCCATCTTTCTCATCCATGCGAAAAGGGCCGCGTCGCGCGCAGTACGCGTTCCCAGCCCACAGACGAGAAGAAGTGAGTCGACTTTCCCTTTGACATCCTGCAAGCGCCCCTGCGCAGTGAAAGAGAGTAGCCCTCCCTCGCCCTGAACTTTCAGATCTCTTGCATTGGTTACAGTCTCGACTTCGTAGACGGCCTTGCGAGCCAGGCGATTCGCGGCACTAAAAACCTGGATCGGTCCAACGAGATCAAGCTCGTCTACAGGGGGCACGACAACGACGATGATTCGCCTTCGCTTGAGGCGCGCAGTACCACGCGCACCTGTGGTTGAGTTGGTCTTCGACATCTCTAAGTCAAATAATGCAACGGGAACGGTTCCCCAGCAAGCAGAGCGCGGTGTTTTGGCGGAAAACGTCTGACTTCTGTCGATAAACGGCGGTTCATTGTCATTAGAATCCAGCGCTTGAGACGGGCATTCCGATCGTGAGGATGCAGCCGGGGATTCGTGAAGATCACAGATTGTATCCATCCCGCTCTCCTGAGGAATGATCATGATGCATCGTTGGAACAGGATCGTTGGCGCAGCGGTTCTCGTCGGCACTGTGTTCCCGACGCTCTTTATCGCTCAAACAGCTCAGACGGCACAAACGGAACAGGCTCCCGGTCCTTACGCACGCATCGCGATTCTCCATGCGCTTGAGGGCCAAACGGTCGACTTGGAGGCCGGATACATCCGCCACCTCGAGTGGCACCGGCAGGCCAAGGACACGTTTCGCTGGTACAGTTATTCAGTTTGGGCATCAACTGAGCGGCAGCGGTGGCTCATCTACGCGACGTTCGGGCATACGGCCGCCAGCCTGAGCAACCCGGTATCACCGGCCGAAGACGAGCGGGACAACCTTCTCAACGTCCTGCCACACGCCCAATTCCTGGGGAACGCGGTCTACGAGTTCCTGCCGGGGCTCTCGCGCGGGAACGGTGTGCCGACTCCGACTCTTCGAGCCGAGTACACAACGGTGGAACTTAATCGGGGGGCGGGCAAGGCTTTCGAGGCGGCGCTCGCCGCGGAGCAATCAAAATTGCAGGGAGAGACGCTCTGGTATCGAATGGTCGTGGGCGGCAATACGCCGTGCTACGTCCGCCTGCGTCCGCGCGCAAACCTGGCGGCCATTCTCGATGAGCGCGCAGATCAGGCGCTCCCTGACAAAGTGAACGGCTTCGTCTCGAAGATGACCGTCGAGACCCTCCATTTGCGGCCGAACATGTTGGTTAACGTCGCGCCC
>Ga0137396_10001313_pt1 | contig 12986 bp, 8 predicted proteins | sample czc16metaG_FD_108284 | JGI IMG/M metagenome (GOLD analysis project Ga0137396, IMG submission 108284) | Vadose zone soil microbial communities from Angelo Coast Range Reserve, California, USA - czcobulk3.16 metaG | ecosystem: Environmental > Terrestrial > Soil > Vadose zone | place: USA...
GACAAGCGTCCTACCAAGCTAACAGTTGGCGGAGATTTCTTCATGTTCAGATATTTCAGTGATGAGTATGACTCAAAGACACTGGCTCCCCGAGATCGGAGTGCCGGACTCGAAAAGAATTTTGACGGAAAGTACACGGTCAGGGTGGGCGATGTCTGCTATGCGCTCATCGGCCAGATTGTTAATCGCAACCTGCTTCCAATTCGTTACCAACCTAGTGCGGGCCTCGTCATCAACTCTCCCATTGAAGCTCCCGTCCTCATCGAGGAAGTGAAGCGGGATTGGGCTGACATTGACGCCAAGGAACACATGGCATCATTGCTGGCAGATGCGCGCGCCGGCAAGGATTTGTGGGAATACGAGCCTGCCCTTCGCCGTCTCCGGTTCTATTATCCAGACGAGTATCGTCAGCAGGCGGTTGGCGCGCTGAAAGAAAAGATCAGAAAATTTGAGTCACGTGGGAAGAAACAAAAATAGGCGGTCTAACAAATCGCTGCAACCGATGGCTCAAGTGCCTGATTACCGGAGACCTTTTTCGTCTTTGGAGTTACCAACACTACCACCTTAGCACGGGTCTTCTGAATAGTGGCAATGGCCTCAATTGCGACCGCGTAAGGAAGTGAAGGGTCGACATCGAGATATACGGCGCAGTTCATCCTATCTCCCAGCCGTTGACTCAAAACTCCTGCCAATTCGTTTTGTGACGTTTTTGTCGAGTTCAAATACCAATTCTCTCTAGAGTCGATTCGGACCGTCCACGATTCGCCGCACATGAGGTTCTTCAACATCGGCGACAGGCCGACCACGACGTACAGGCCCTGGGAACGATGGTCGTATCTCCACGCATAGTGGAAGACGACACCCCCCGGGATAACCATCAGAACCAAGATTTGCGAATACAGGAGAGCAATTAGAGAAAAAAGAGAAATCCACGGTGGTCGCGGACTCGTGAGAATCCCCATACCTATTCAGACTCCAAATCGATAAAAATGTTCCTGGCTCATAGGCATCTTTTGCGACGACAACATTCCAAGTGCCTTCAAACAAGAGAGACTTCGAAACTGCAAGAACACGAAAGTTCAGGGAAAGCCAGTTGTGCGCAGAAGACGAACGCACGATCGGGCATATCGAGGAATTTGGCTGTTCTGTCGTAAGCGTGAAGCGGACGAACTACGGCCTCGGATGGTCGTACACCATCGGCATTTTCGACACTTGCGCCAAACCCGAACTTATTACCGGGTCTAGCGGCTTTCGAATCGATTCCCCAAAGTTCTCGCGAGCATTCGGTGATGGCTTGTCCCGACTTGTCCATCAGAGAGCGGCCCGAAAACCAATAAGTGACGCCAGGACAGCGACTTATGTGATTTTGTCCACTGGTTCGTGACCAGGAGGTCGATGGTTCAAATCCATTCGCCCCGGCCAATTTTTTCAAGCACTTACACGTGATTTCTGGTTTTCCGTCTACACCGCTGTAGATGATTTTGTAGACGGTCAGAGCCTCCAAGTTCAACCAAAGCTGGGTCGCAATTTGCGGCATAAAACGCCGAGCTAGGGGCTTGGGTGTTGATCAAGCACGCGGGGTTAATGTATTGGAGGCTTCCACGCCGTCCGGACGACGGGAAGGCCAACTGGCATCCAGCGACGCGATCGGGAATGGCGATGGGTTCGGAGTCGAGCTGCCCCATCGGGTCTCCTTCGATACGGATACGATGGGCAGTCATTTGTAGCGACCGTTCGTCGAAAGCTGTGCGGATGTCCCTAGATACGCTTCGAATCGCTCGCACAGCACTTCCTCTGCCGATTTGCTTTTTTCCTGCTCGTCTCCCCTCTCCTGGAGCCGTTGAACCCGCCGCCCTGCAAAACAGGGGCGAAGAGAGTCGTTTTCAATTGGGTAGAGAAGGGATAGGCTGCAAGGTTTGGAGGCATAGGGGCGTGGCAGGAGGAGCCGCAGAAGGGTTCGAGAAAAACCGGGGAGAGACGGAGGAAAAGTGAAGAGAGCGACGATGGTAGTGGCAGCGTTACTGCTATGCGGGACGAGCGCGCACTGTGGGACGGTGCTGCGGGTGAAAAAGCTGCGGTGCGAGTACAAGGTGGACCCGGTAGGGATCGATGTGCAAAGGCCGCGACTGAGCTGGCAGCTGGAGAGCACGGAAAAGGGAGTGCTGCAGACGAGCTACGAGTTGCGCGTGGGACGATCGGAGCGGGAGTTGGAGAAGGGGAAAACGATTTGGGATAGCCGGAAGGTGGAATCCGATGCGTCGATCCAAGTGGAGTACGGTGGGCCGGCACTGTTGAGCAAGGGAATTTATTACTGGCAGGTGCGGGTTGGGGATAATCACGGAAATTTGTCCGAATGGAGCAAGGCGGCGCACTGGGAGATGGGGCTGCTGCAGGCGACGGACTGGAAGGTGCAATGGATTACGCCGGATCTCGTGGAGGACGAGACGAAGTCCAACCCAGCACCGTTGCTGCGAAGAGATTTTCAAGTGAAGAAGAAGGTGGAGCGGGCTCGGTTGTACGCGACGGCGATGGGGCTTTATGAACTTGAGTTGAACGGGAAGCGAGTGGGAGACCAATATTTCACGCCGGGATGGACGGCGTACGATTTTCGCTACCAATACCAAACATACGACGTGACGGAGATGTTGAAGAGCGGAGGAAACTGCCTGGGGGCGATGCTGGGGGATGGGTGGTACCGCGGAGCGATGACCTGGGATCTGAAGAGAAATAGTTACGGGAAGAAATTGGAGCTGCTGGCGCAACTGGTGATTGCGTACTCGGATGGGACACAGGAGATTGTGGGAAGCGACGGGAAATGGAAAGCGGCGACGGGGGCGGTACTGGAGTCCGACATTTATGGCGGGGAAATCTACGACGCGAGGCTCGAGAAGAAAGGGTGGAGCGAGGCGGGGTATGACGATAAGGATTGGAAGGGCGTGACGGTGACGGAGGGGCCGAAGGCAAAACTGGTAGCGGCTGCGGGGCCTGCGGTGAAAGAGATGGAAGAGCTCAAGCCGGTGAAGGTGTTTACCACCCCCGGGGGAGATACGGTCGTCGATATGGGGCAGAACACGGTCGGCTGGGTGAGGTTCCGTGTGACGGCGCCGGCGGGGACGACGATTACTTTGCGCCACGCGGAAGTATTGGACAGTAAGGGGAATTTTTATACCGAGAACCTGCGCGCGGCGAAGGAAATGGTTCGCTACATCGCGAAGGGACAAGGGACGGAAGTATACGAGCCGCGTTTTACATTTCAGGGATTCCGGTACGTAGCAGTGAGCGGATGGCCGGGAGAGGTGAAGGCCGACGAGTTTACGGGAGTAGCGGTGCACTCTGCGATGGAGAGGACTGGGACATTCGAAAGCTCCAGTTCTCTGCTCAACCAGTTGCAGCACAACATTACCTGGGGCCAGAGAGGAAATTTTCTGGATGTGCCGACGGATTGCCCGCAGAGGGATGAGCGGCTGGGGTGGACGGGGGACGCGCAGGTGTTCGCGCCGACAGCATCCTTTAATTTTGAGACGGCAGGGTTTTACACGAAATGGTTGAAGGATTTGGCGCTGGACCAGCAGGATGATGGAGCGGTACCCCACGTGATCCCGAATATCTTGTCACACACGACGCGGAGAGGAGGTTCGGCGTCGGCGGGATGGGCAGACGTGGCGGTGGTGGTGCCGTGGACGGTGTACCAGGCGTTTGGGGACAAGCGGATTTTGGTGGAACAGTATCCAAGCATGAAGGCTTGGGTGGAGTACATGCGACGGGAAGCTGGGGAGAAATACATCTGGAGCAGCGGATTTACATTTGGAGATTGGCTGGCGTTTGCGACGACGGATTCGGATTACCCCGGAGCGACGACGGACAAGGATTTTATCGAGACGGCGTATTTCGCGCGGTCGACAGGGCTGGTGGCAAAGACCGCGGAGGTGTTGGGGAAAAAAGAGGAAGCGGCGGAATACGCACGGCTGGAAGAAAGAATCAAGAGCGCGTTTCAGAAGGAGTTTGTGACGGGGAATGGAAGGCTGTCACCGAATACGCAGACGGCGTATGCCCTGGCGCTAGCGTTTGCGCTTTTGCCGGAGGCGGAGCGGCCCGTAGCCGCAGCCCGGCTGGCGGCGGATGTGCGGAAATTCAAGCATTTGACGACAGGATTTCTGGGGACGCCGGTGCTGTGCGAGGCGTTGAGCGAGTACGGGTATTTGGACGAGGCCTACATGCTGTTGAACCGGACGGAGTATCCGTCGTGGTTGTATCCCGTGACCAAGGGCGCGACGACGATTTGGGAGCGATGGGACGGAATTAAAGAGGATGGAAGTTTTCAGGATGCGGGGATGAATTCATTCAACCACTACGCATATGGAGCGATCGGGGAGTGGATGTACAGCGTGGTGGCAGGAATAAAGATCGACGAGAAGCAGCCGGGATACAAACACATTTTGATTCAGCCGCGGCCAGGGGGAGGGTTGAAGTACGCGAAGTCGGCGGTGGAGAGCATGTATGGGCGGGTGGCGTCGGGATGGGAGATCGCGGACGGAAAGATGAAATTGCGTGTGGAGATTCCCGCAAATGCGACGGCGACAGTGAAGTTGCCGGATGGGAAGGTGGAGGAGGTGGGGTCGGGGGCGCGGGAGTGGGAGTTTGAGGGTGGGGCAGGCGCAAAAGAGAAAGGTAAGAGTCCACTACAGAGGTGACCGAGATCCACAGAGGACGCGGAGACGGATTGGCGAGAAGGATGGGGATGAGACGGAAGGATCCGGTAAGAGTAGTGGTTGTCGAACGCGAAATTAACAACACCTAACAACAATTGAAAGCGGGCGGTGGCACTATGCCATCGACCGTGCAGGACTTTTGTAGGGATGCAATTTCGATTCCCACCGCCCCTACCAAGACTTCCACAAACGAAATGGTTTAACCTCAATTTGCTGTAGTAATCACCACATTTGTAGTGATCGGACGCGTGCCAAAAGTTCTGCACGTTGCTATGTCAAGTTTTGGGCAAAGGCTGCGCTACAGCTTTGCGCCCGGCGGTGATTGCCACGGGCGAGGCCACGAGAATCAAACGATCGATATCAAAATATTTGTACAAGTCCAGGCAGAAGAGGTCCGGCGCGGTGCGATAGGGCACAGGCGCGTCCAAGAGAAAGCGCAAACTGTCCATGACATCGTTGCTATAGACTTCGGAAAAAGTGCCGGGATCAATGGCTGCGGCAGCCAAAACCACGATCTGGCTGCGAATGCCTTCCGATTCAAGGCGAATAGATTTCTGACCTGAAGTGCTGCGGAAATATTTGGCAATCGCGAGCAATTGAGCGGTTTCAATGCCAAGTGGGCGGTCGCCGCTGCTGGCGACGAGCATTTCCCAGCAGGCGGGATCACTGTCGTTGGGTGTAGTGGAGCCGAAGAATAATGGTTCAAGGGCTAAGACCTGCTCTCCACGATTAATGCGGTCAGCGACATTTTGCGAAGAGGCTTTGAAACCCTTGTCATTCACAACGATGGTGACGGGAGCGTCCGCGGAAGTGGAGCTGCCCGCCAGCCAGATTCCAGTGGCGCTGAGGCCGTTGGAGAAATCAAAGCGATACGAGTAGGACTGAAAGCCGGGGCGTTTGGTGCTGACGAGCCGCCAGGAGCTGTCCAAGGAGACGGGCGAGAAACGGAGTACGGATTTTAATTGCTCACGTTGGGATTGCGCCCATGAATCGCGTTCCTTGGCTATGGAAGGAATGGGAGCGCGGGTGATTTCGCTGCCGAGTTTGCGCGCAAGTCCCGCGACGGTGAGATTGTCCTTCGGCAGAGTTCCGGCCATTTGTTCCGGAGAGCGGATCTCGCCATCGCTTGGAATTTCTTTTGTCACAGGGGGGAGATGGAAGGCTTTAGAAAAAAAAGCGTACGCCTGCTGGCGATTATCGAGTTGATAGTTGTGAGTGCCCGGGTCGACGTTCTGGTGCCATTGCACGGCGTTTTCAGCGCGATACAGCTTGAAGAACGGAATGGTTTGCTCATAGATGTAAGGTTTAACGAGGGGCGCGAGAAAACAACAATCGTCCTGAGCATTGTGAATCAGTAAGGTGGGGCGAGGAGCGCGAAGAGCGACGAAGTACGGATAGTCCTGCCCTTGGACGAGGTCAGTGGCGTCTTCTTCAATCTCTTGGGTGTCCGTGGGGCGCGTAAGATTGGTTTCGAGCGAGCCAAAGCCGGCAACTTCGACGGCTGCGGCAACACGTTCATCGAGCGCGCTAAGCATAATTGTTTGCCAACCTCCGCCAGAGAGGCCGGTGACTCCAAGACGCTGGGTGTCGACCTGGGGTAGTGAGGCAAGGTAGTCGAGGCCTCGGCGAATGGTGAGATAGAAGTAGCCGAGCGAGTTGGAACCGACCAAATCAAGATGGCCGCCAAAGTCGTGAGAATTTTCCGGCTGACCGAGTTCGCCAAAACCGAGCCAGCCGAGACTGAGTGCGAGTACACCTTGTTTGGCAAAGTTGATGCAGCGCTTCTGCTCGTATTCAGTGGCGTTGCCGAGAGGGTCGTGGCCAACGAGATTGAGAATCGCGGGCACGCGTTCTTTGATCGCGACGGGTTCGTAGAGAATCGCCGTGGAATAAAGGCTGGGTACGATCTCGTAACGAAATTTGCGCAGGCGATAGCCACGACCGGTTTCGATCACCGCGGTCTGCTCGAAGTGGGGAGGCGAAACAATCCATTCATGAGGCCAGCCGTGGAATGCCACATCTTCGAGAATGTGCTTGCGAAGCTTTTGCGCATCGACGGCCCACTGTTCCGCGGTGGCAGGAGGGACGGGTTTGGGGATGTGTTTCATCATGTATTTCTGGAGCTGGTAGGCGGTCACAGAAATGGGCTGCACAGGCTTGTCGAGAAAAGGAGCAACCGTGTCGCCGATGGCTTGAGCGCCGGAGAAAGCAGCAGTTGCCATCTGCAGCATGAGCAGCAGAACGGAACGGCCTGCGAGTCTGAGTATGTTCATCGGTTCTCCTAAAAGATAAAGATTGGAACAAAAGTTAGAAGCCAGAACAGACGGGACCTATTCAAACACTGAAGAGAATTCCTCCGACTTGGTGTCAGCCGGCAAGTGGGGCCTGCAGGTTTCACGTGTCACGAGAGTAGCGGGCAGAAGGATTTGGGGATTGTACCGTACTTTAGATGTGGTTTTAAAATGGTTATCTTGGCAAGTTGGCGTCCGATTTCCCTGGCGTCCAAGCGGGCAATTGTGAGCGACTGAGGCAGCGTGCCGACGGCGACACCGGCGCGACCAGCTACATCTTGAATGGTCGCGGGCCATGGAGGACCACCAGAAGATTGTAAAATCCCCATGAACCTCTTCATGAGCCCCGCATATTAGGAGAAGTGGGCAGCGCAAGTCAATGCATGTACAAAACACTGAAGTTTATGAACGCCTCGGGTTTCAGTAGCGGTTATTTGGTACCGATACAGAGAATCATGAAATTGCGGTTGACAAATAAAAGAGCCGGTTATAGAGATGAGAACCACTTCCTGAAAGGCACCAGTAACTTCTTGCTTTGGGTACACACTTCTATGCGGTTAGAACAAGCGAGGAATTACAGGTACCCAGGGCTTATTAAGCCCCTGAGGTATGGCGAGGGTCCCAGTGGACGGGCTAAAAGCAAAGGTGACGGTGGCTGAGGTGCCTGACCATCAAATGAATCGGTGCTTGTCGCAACGAGAACCATGGAGGTAGAGAGAGATGCCAAGCAGACGGTATCGGGCGACTGGGAATGTTGATTTTAAGATCAGGAATGAAAAACTGGATGGATTCGGAGCAGGGGTTTGTATCGTGGAATCCTTGCGAAGCTGGGCACAATTCCTGAGTGCTTATAGCATTCCGGTTATTTGTCTCGTTGTGCTCGCTTGGGCACTAGCTGCGACCGGGGCAAATGGCCAGGCCGTGTATGGCAGCATCGGCGGAACTGTCATTGATGCATCCGGTGGCGGCGTTGTGGCGGCAAAGGTAACGATAACGGACCTCGACCGAAATATCGTGCACACGGTTGAGACGAATGGGAATGGCAGCTACAACCTGGCACACCTGATCATCGGAAGATACCGGGTGAGTGTAGAGATGGAGGGATTTAAGACGTCCGTCGCTGAGGTAAATGTTGCGGTGGATGAGACGCAAACCGTGGACATCACCCTGCAACCTGGCGATGTGAAACAGACGATAACGGTAACGGACGAAGTCCCGCTGTTAAAGGTGGAACGAACGGACGTGTCAACGACATTGACCGAACAGCAAGTCACTAAGTTGCCTAACTTTGGGCGCAACTTCTCGCAACTTTTACTTTACACTCCGGGAGCAGTGCAATTTAACTGGAGCGACACCTCGACTGAAAACCCGCAAGGCGGAATCGCGGTCAACGTAAACGGGCAAGAGTTCGTAGGTGTGGGAGCAATCTTGGACGGCACGGATAACCGGGACATGATGTACGGGAACATGATCATCGTGCCCAATCTGGATTCCGTGGTGCAGGCAAAGGTGACCAGCGCGGACTACGACGCGGAGTTTGGCCAGGTGAGCGCCGCGGTGGTTACCACTTCGACGAAGTCGGGAACCAACGAGTGGCATGGTAGCGGGTTCTGGTTCCGGCGGACGGATGCCACGCAGGCGCGCGACCCCTTTGCGCAAGCGCCGCCGAATGACATCCTTCCGGCTACGCATTGGAACCAGTTTGGCGGTTCCTTCGGTGGCCCAATTCGGAAAGACAGATTGTTCTTTTTCCTGGACTATCAGGGAACGCGGGCAAAAGATGGGGGCTCCGCACAGGCGCGAGTACCTACGGCAGCGGAGCGCAATGGTGATTTCAGCGCTTGGCTGAAGCGAGACCCCGGCGTGCAGATTTATAACCCCTTTGACAGCCAAGGCAATGTTGTCGCGCCAAACATGCGCAGTCCGTTTCCAAATAACCGGATTCCGCTGAATCTTCTCTCAAGTACCTCGTCTGTTGCCGCGAAGAAGTTGTTGGCGTATATACCTCTGCCGAACAAAGGCGTGAATGATCCTAACTACGATCCGACGCTACCGAACTACTCGGGCAGCGGGTCTGACGCGTTCAACGGGGACGCGTTCAACGTCCGCGTCGACTACTTCTTTAACGACAAACTAAGAATGTTTGACCGGTATACGTTCACGCAATTCCTTAAGAGCGCTCCCGGCCTGTTTGGAGGGATCGCTGGCGGCCCACAACTGAATGCAGTGGGCTACACGGGGACAGGGGATACGCGTCCCCAGAGCAACTCCTTTGGATTTGACTACACGGTGAGGCCCACGCTCATGACGGATTTCCGCTTTGGGTGGTACCGCCAGCGGATCTTTGTCGATCCATTAGCCAATGGGAGCTTCGCCCAGGACGCAGGTGCAAACGGGTTGAATATCGCGTCTGATCCAACTACTAACAACATGCCACATTTCCAGATCTTGGGATCGGATGCCTTCGACTTTGGGAACGGTTTGTACAACAACTGCAATTGCCCGTTGATCGAGAAAATGCAGCAATTTCAGTTTGTGAACAACTGGACCTATATCAGGGGCAATCATACCTTCAAGGTTGGCCCAGACATTCGGCGGCTGCAAAACTTGCGAATCCCGAGTGACCAGCACCGGTCGGGTGAATTGGTTTTCTCGCCGACGTTTACTTCCGGACCGCAGGCTGGAGGTCTCGGAGTGGCCAGTTTCCTTCTCGGAAACGTGACTTCCTTCCAGCGGTATGTTTCCAGTTCGCTGAATGCCGGAGAGAGACAGTGGCGCACGTTCTACTACGGAGAAGATACCTGGCGTGCAACTCCAAAATTGACGATAAACATTGGTCTTCGCTGGGAGATCTACTTCCCCCAGACAGTCACCGGCAAGGACCAGGGTGGATGGTTAAACATCCACACCGGCGAAATGCTGGTGGCAGGTGAACGTGGAGTGCCCCTGAGCGGAAATGTTCAGAATACGCTCACAAATTTTGCACCCCGAGCGGGCATGGCCTACCAAATCAATCCGAAAACGGTCGTGCGAATAGGGTACGGCCGCTCGTTCGATGTGGGTATGTTCGGATCGGTCTTCGGACATAGCGTGACGCAAAACTTGCCGGTCCTGGGAACCGAGAGCATTCAACCGGCAAACAACTGGGACTCTGTATTTAATCTGGCGCAGGGACCGCCGCTCGTGGATCCGAGCACGGTGCTGAACAGCCAACCGCTAGGCCCAACAGGGAATCCGTTGTATCCCGATGGATTCAGAGCTTGGGTGTATCCGGACAAAATGGTGCTGCCGTCAGTGGACGCGTGGAACGCGACCGTGCAGAGGCAAATTACCTCGACGTTTTCGCTGGAGGCGGCATACGTAGGCAACAAGGGCACGCACATGTTCGTTGGCGAGGGGCCTTTTTACGACATCAACTCGCCCACGGTTGTCGGCTTCCCAGCCGTGGACACCAATACGCGCAGACCGTTCTTTGCAAAGTATGGTTGGACGGTGCCGATGTTGTGCTTCTGCAATTCTGGGAACAATCATTACAATGCACTGCAGATCAAGGCGGAACAGCGCTTCTCGCATGGTCTTTCGGTCTTGGGACATTACACCTATTCCCACGCGAAGAATAACGACTCGCCTTACTATTACTGGCAACCGTCCTTGTACTATGGTCGGCCGGACTGGCAGCGGAACCACGTAGTAGTGGTCGCGACAATTTGGGAACTTCCTTTTGGAAAAGGGAAGGCATTTCTCCATGACGTTTCAACGCCCGTCAATCTGATTCTGGGTGGGTGGCAATTGTCCAACAGCACAATCTGGATGAGCGGACAAGGCTTCAACGTGAGCTATCAGAACTGCGGCCTAGATAATGACGTAGGTGTCTGCCGGCCAAACAAAGTGGGGAGCGTCGCCGTCTCTCACCAGGATCAGAACCACTGGTTTGCTGCTTCGCCGGATCTTCTCGTCGCCAATGGGCAGACCAGCGGTCCATGGCAGCGTCCCGCCGTTGGCACGTTTGGCAATGCGGGGCGCAACCAGTTGATCGGGCCGAGTTGGTTCGACAGCGACCTTTCGCTGATCAAGAGCTTCCACATCAAGGAACAGTTCCAAGCTCAGTTCCGAGCTGAAATCTACAACGTGTTCAACCATGTCATTCTAGGAAATCCGAATGGCTGTGTGGATTGCGGCAGCGGTGGGGTTATTACGAACCTGGCGCCGAATGCAACCATGCGACGTATGCAATTTGCCATACGGTTGCAGTTCTAGGCGGCGTATCCTTGCACTCTGAGAGGGCAGTTCAGCTCTCAGAGGAGACTAGTTCGGTGCCCAACAAAAAAGAAGGTCGATCGACTCGTGCGAGGAGAGATCTCGAGGTCTCTCCATGCACAATTGTTTTTCTGCGGACGTTGCTGGCTTTCATGGTGATGATGTGTTGCTCGCGAGGATGCCCCGCACAAGAGGCGGCTGCGGGTGCTACACCGCCGGCGTCACAAGAAACGCAAACTTTCCGGCATGAGGGAAAAATTACAAATTCGATCGCGTTCCTGCTGGAACAAGCGGCGAAAGATCCCGAGCTCCCCGGGATCGAAGCCAAACTTGGTAAGGCATACTTCGAGAATCGACAGTTTACGGAGAGCATCCAGCATCTGAAAAAAGCGTTGCAGCAGAGCCCCGGGGATCTGGAATCGACACAGATCGTGGCGCTGGGCTACTACGCCATCGGTCACTTTAGCGAGGCGTTGCCATTACTGGAAAGACTGGATGGGCAGTTACCCAAGGCGGAAGTCGATGGTAAATACCTGCTCGGCGTCTGCTATCTAATGACGCAGCGAAGGGAAGACGCGCGAAGAGCATTTGCAAAGATGTTTTCGGTTGGGCCAGACAGTGCGATGGCCTATTTCATGCTGGGTAAAATGATGGTGCGTCAGAAGATGGAAGAGCAGGCCATTGGTGAAATTGAAACGGCATTGAGACTGGATTCGCGACTGCCGATGGCCCATTTTTTGCTGGGGGAAATTGATTTATATAAAAAGAACATCGAAGCCGCGGTGGCGGACTTTCAGAAAGAGCTGGTAATTAATCCGAGCGTCTGGCTGGTTTATTGGAGGCTGGGGGACGCCTACGTGAAGGCGGAGAAGTATGAGGAAGCGGAGAAAGCGTTGAAGAAGTCGGTCTGGCTGAATGAATCCTCGACGGGACCATATATTTTGCTTGGAGAGATTGAGTTGAAAGGTGGAGACGCCCAATTGGCAAGCCAATACCTCGAGCGAGCTCTAAAGCTGGATCCGCAAAACTACTATATCCACTATTTTCTCGGCAAAGCGTACCGGAGTCTTGGCCGCGCTGCGGAAGCGAACAAACATTTCGAGATATCGCGATCGCTGAGGATGGAAAAGAGTAAAGATGAGCTGTCCACGTCTCAACAACCCGAATAAAGGAAAGAAATGACGGCAACCGGCGGCAATCGCACGAATCCGAACGCTACCTCCCGGCGTGATTATCTGAAAGTAATGACGGTCGGAGCGGCTGCCGCGGGGCTTGGATATCCTGGGACTTTACTCGGGGCTCAGGCGCAACGGGAAATGGCCCCGCCGCCTGGGCACGACCGCAATTGCTGACGACGATGGTCTTGTCATCGCGATAGAATGTTTTTTCTGACTCATGTCCCATAAATACGGGAATATGGGGTCTATGAAAACTACTCTGGAAATTCCAGACATGATCTTCCGCCGCGCGAGAAGCTGGCAGCCACGCGCGTTGCGGTCGTGGGCAAGCAGCAAGCGCGCTTCGTGATTATCTCTGTGAGAAAGGAAAAGCTTCAAGACTTTAGTAACTCAGTTTTGCCGGGCGGCCCTGCTTGATCTCCTTCAGCGTGCGCCTGGTCTTGACGGAGCGGTCAAGGGCAGGGTCTTCAATCCGCCATGAGGGATCGGCGTAGTCATCTCGCCGCTTGATCAACAGCCAGCGCGTTTTGCTTCCCGGTTCGGCCAGGGGC
>Ga0137396_10001316_pt1 | contig 12982 bp, 12 predicted proteins | sample czc16metaG_FD_108284 | JGI IMG/M metagenome (GOLD analysis project Ga0137396, IMG submission 108284) | Vadose zone soil microbial communities from Angelo Coast Range Reserve, California, USA - czcobulk3.16 metaG | ecosystem: Environmental > Terrestrial > Soil > Vadose zone | place: USA...
CGGTGCGCGCACGCCTGACAGAGGAAGGGATAGACGTAGACGACGCTCAGCGCTCGCTCGACGAGACCCTCGCGGTGGCAGCGTCGCGCGCGCGACTGGCCACACTTCGAGCAACGGAGCGCGCCCATGCGCAGAGAGTACTATGGCCTGCGGTTCCCGCCTACATCCGCGTGGTACGATGGAACGATGCAGCAGCGGGAGAACATCCGAAACATCGCGATCATCGCACACGTCGACCACGGCAAGACCACCCTCGTCGACGCCATGCTCTGGCAGTCCGGTCTCTTTCGAACGAACGAGTCGGTCCCCGAGCGGATCATGGACTCGATCGACCTCGAACGTGAGAAGGGCATCACGATCATGGCCAAGAACACGGCCATCGCCTACCGGGGCGTCCACGTCAACATCGTGGACACGCCCGGCCACGCGGACTTCGGTTCCGAGGTCGAGCGCACGCTGACGCTGGTGGACGGCGTGCTGCTCCTCGTCGACGCGGCCGAGGGGCCGCTGCCGCAGACGCGCTTCGTGCTGAAGAAGGCGCTCGAGGCCGGGCTGCCGCCGATCGTCGTCGTCAACAAGATCGACCGCTCGGACGCGCGCCCCGTAGAGGTGCTCGACGAGATCTACGATCTCTTCATCGACCTCGACGCCGAGCAGGATCAGCTCGAGTTCCCCGTCCTCTACACCAACGCGCGGGCGGGCACGGCCACGCGCGACCTCAAGGAGCCAGGCCAGTCGCTCGCGCCGCTCTTCGAGACGATCCTGGCCACGGTGCCCGCACCACGCTTCGACCCCGCGATCGGCCTCCAGTTCCGCGTCGCGATGCTCGACTGGGACGATTACGTCGGGCGGCTGATCATCGGGCGCATCGTCAACGGCAAGATCCGCCAAGCCGAGCGCGTGGCCGTCGTCCACCGCGACGGCGCGACCGAGTTCGCCAAAGTCACGGTGCTGTACGGGTACGAAGGACTGAAGCGAATCGAGATCGCGGAAGCCAGCGCCGGCGAGCTCGTCGCGATCGCGGGAATCGATGCCATCGAGATCGGTGAGACCGTCGCCGATGCGGAGACCCCGCAGGCCCTCCCGCTCATCAGGATCGACGAGCCGACCGTTTCCATGCTCTTCTCCGCCAACGTCTCGCCGTTCGCCGGCAAGGAGGGGAAGTTCGTCACCTCCCCCCAGCTCCGCGACCGGCTCATGCGGGAGAAGCGCGTCAACGTCGGCATCCGCGTCGAGGAGACGGACTCGCCGGACACGTTCCGCGTGTCGGGCCGCGGCGAGCTCCAGCTCGCGATCCTGATCGAGATGATGCGGCGCGAGGGCTACGAGGTGGAGGTCGGCAAGCCCACGATCATCACGCGCCAGGAAGCGAGCCGGACGCTCGAGCCCATGGAGCACCTCGTCATCGACATCCCCGAGGAGTTCATCGGCGCGGTCACCCAGAAGATCGGCCCGCGGCGGGGCGCGATGGTGAAGATGGTGAATCACGGCACGGGGCGCGTGCGCCTCGAGTACCGCATTCCGGCGCGCGGCTTGATCGGATACCGAACGGAATTTCTCACGGATACCCGAGGGACAGGCCTGCTGAATCATCTGTTCGACGGGTGGGATGAATGGCAGGGCCCGATCGGACACCGGGCGAACGGCGCGCTCGTCGCCGACCGCGGGGGGCGCACCACCGCCTACGCGATCGACAACCTCCAGGCGCGCGGCGTGATATTCGTGAGCCCCGGCCTGGAGGTCTATGAGGGAATGATCGTCGGCGAGAACGCCCGCGACAACGACCTGGACGTCAACATCACGAAGGAGAAGAAGCTCACCAACATGCGCGCGTCCACCGCGGACGACGCCACAAAGCTCACCCCGCCTCGTAGCATGAATCTCGAACAATGCCTCGAGTGGATCCGCGAGGACGAGCTGCTCGAGGTGACGCCGAAGTCTCTGCGCCTCCGCAAGCGCGCCCTCGCAGGCCGTCGTCGGTTCTAGCCCTCAGAGCTGGAGGACGACCATCCCGGTGACGGTGACGCCGGCACCGAGCAGCGCACCGAGCGACAACCGCTCGCCCAGGAACAGGACTCCCAGCGGGATCGCGAACATCGGCGCCGTGGACGACAGCACCGCCGCGACCGCGACGCCCGCGTACTTGACGCCCGCCACGAACATCACCGAGCTCGCGGCGGTGAGGACGCTCAGCACGACAAGCCGCGCCAGCACCGACCGCCTGTGGCGGCCGAGGCCGCCGAGCGCGCCGCGCGCCCACGGCATCACCCACAGCGTCGCGGCCGCGAGCGGCAGCCGGATCGCCTGCACCGTCACCGGCTCGAGCTCGCCGAGCGGCGACTTCAGGAACACCAAGGAGACCGCCCACGCAAGCGATGCGAGCGTCGCCGTTCCCACGCCGAACCAGAAGCGCTCCTCCGGCGCGCGTTCGGCCCAGGGGGCGACGATCAGCGTCAGGCCCGCGAGAGTCAGCAGCGCGCCGGCTGCGAGCGGCAGCGTGATCGGCTCCTCGAGAAACGCGGCGGCGAGCACGGCGGCGCCCACCGGGTAGGTCATCGCGATCGTCATCGCCCGGCCGACGCCGAGGGCCCGCGTGCTCTCGAAGAACACCGTGTCGCCGATCGTGATGGCGGTCACGATCGAGAGCGCCAGCAGCGCGAAGGCACCAGCCGAGATCGCCGTGAGCGGACCGATCCCGCCGGTGCCCAGCACCCAGGCGAGCAGGATGGCGCCGCCCAGGCTCGAGCGGAGCGCGTTCACGGCGACCGACCCGAGCTCGGCCATCAGGGAGCGCACGAGAAGGCTCGTGATCGCCCAGGTCAGGGCGGAGCCCAGGGCGGCGAGAGCGCCCAGCGTCGGCTCGGCGATCACTCCGAGATAGTAATCCCGCGGTCAACCTTGACACTCGTCGCGCGTGCGTGCTAAGCCTCGCCAGCACCGAGAGGAGGAGATGATGGACGACCGCTGGATCCTTTCCCGCCGGCAGCTGCTCAAGACGATGGCCGCCTCAGGCGCCCTCGCCGCCGCCGACCTCGCGTGGTGGGAGGAGCCCTTGGTACGTCCGCGGCGCGCGTGGGGCGCCGCCCCGGTGCGGTTTCAGTTCAGCGTCCCCGAGCCGAAGCGCACCGCGCTCGTCGAGTCGCTCGCCCAGCGCTTCAACCAGTCACAGACGGACTTCGAGGTGAAGGTGGAGTTCGTGCCGCAGGCGCAGGCCCGGCAGAAGCTCATCGCCGGCATCGCCGCGAACAACCCGCCCGACTGCTGCCAGGTCTGGGACAACTGGGTGGGAGAGTTTGAGGGAATGGGCGCCGTCGAGGATCTCACGTCCCGGGTCCGCGACTGGAAGTACTACAAGGACGTCACCCCCATCGCCTGGCAGACGGTGACCCTGAAGGGCAAGATCCTGTCCTTCCCGTGGGTCGTCACCAACGACGGCGTGTACTGGCGCACCGACCGGGCCGCGGAGTACGGGATCAAGCCGCCCCAGGACGACTGGACGTGGGACGAGTTCATGGCCACGGCCAGGGCGTTCACGAAGCCCGAGAAGAATCAGTACGGCTTCGGCATGCGCGGCCAGGGGACGTGGGCCGTCCTGTACGCGACCGAGTTCATGTACGCCGGCGGTGCCCAGGTCCTGAGGGACGGCAAGGTGGCCATCAACTCGAAGGAGGCGGCCGAGGGACTCGACTGGTACCTGGACCTCTTCCGCAAACATCGGGTCTGCCCGCCGAGCGTGCCGACCGACGGCTGGCGCGGCATCGTGGAGGGGTTCGGGCGCGGCATCACGAACATGTACATCCACAACTCGGGATCCTCCGAGGAACAGAAGGACTTCGTGGGCGCGAAGAGCTTTGCCACGGTGCCGTTGCCCCTGGGCCCGGGCCGGAAGCGCGTGTCGTTCTACTTCTCGGAGACGCTGACCGGCTTCAAGAACGCCAAGAACCGTGAGGGTGCGTGGCGCTTCATGAGCTGGTGCATGGACGACGAGCCGAAATTCATGTACTGCAAGACGCTCGGTCTCCTGCCCTCGCGCAAGAGCCTCGCCGACCGGCCCGAGTTCACCAAGGACCCGGCCTATCAAGGGTTCATCAAGTCGTTTCCGTTCTCCATCGTGAGCCCGTATCTCGCGTATGCGGGCTGGGGCGGCAAGCTCGACTCGGAGGGCGTGCCGCTCTTCCAGCAGGCCCTGGTCGGCAAGCTGACGGCCAAGGAGTTCCTGGAGAAGTTCGCCGAGGTGCTCGCGAAGAACATGGCCTGATGGCGCGGTCCGACGCGACCGTCGCCGTCGCGCTCCCCCGCCCGCTGCTCTCGCGGCGGGCGCGGGAGCTCGCGACCGGCTACCTCTACCTCGTCCCGGTCGCGGTCTGCCTGGGCGGGACCATCGTGTTCCCCATCCTCAAGGCCATGCACATGAGCCTCTACAACCACGTGCTCTTCAAGCCGCAGGAGTACGGGTTCGTCGGCCTCGGCAACTACGCGCGGCTGCTCCGCGACGAGACCTTCTGGCTCACGCTCTGGAACTCGTTCGTCTGGGTGTTCGGCTCCGTCGCGCTGCAGTTCGTCGGCGGGTTCGCGGCCGCGCTGCTGCTCCACCAGTCCTTCCGCGGCCGCGCGTTCGTGCGCACGGTGACGCTGCTGCCCTGGATCGTGCCGGGCGTGGTCGTGGCGCTCGTCTGGGAGTGGCTCTACCAGCCGAACTACGGCGTCATCAACGACGTCCTTCTGCGCCTCGGCTGGCTCCGCGACCGCGTGGCCTGGTTGTCGGACCCGGGGCTCGCGATGCCGGCGGTGATCGCGACCAACGTCTGGCGCGGCGTGCCCTTCTTCGCCATCATGCTGCTGGCCGGGCTGCAGGCGATCCACGACGACCTCTACGAGGCCGCGCGCGTGGACGGCGCGAGTGTCACCGAGCGCTTCCGCCACATCACGCTCCCGCTCCTGCGGCCAATCATCATCGTGGCGACGGCCACGCGTGTCATCTGGACCTTCAACTACGCCGACCTCATCTTCGTGATGACCAGCGGAGGCCCCGCCAACGCGACCCAGATCACCTCGACGTACACGCTGGTGACGGCGTATACGAACCTGGACTTCGGCTACGCCGCGACGCTCTCCGTCGTGCTGCTCGTCATCATGCTCGTCTTCACCGTCCTCTACCTGCGCGTGACGCGCGGGATCGAGAGCGCCACGTGAGCCGTCGCCGCGGCGACGCGGCCGAGCGCATCCTCGGCGGACCGGTGCTGTGGGCCGGCCTCGTCGCGCTCACGCTGTTCGCGCTCGGCCCGTTCGTGTGGGTGTTCCTCACGTCGCTCAAGACCCGCGGCGAGCTCTACGCCACGCCGCTCCGCTACCTGCCCGCCACGGTCACGCTGGCGAACTACGTCGACGCGTGGACGTCCAGGCTCACGCCCTTCAGCCGCTTCTTCGCCAACAGCCTGTGGGTGTCGTCGGTGACGATGGTCGCCACCACCTGCGTCTCGATCCTCGCCGGCTACGCGCTCGCCCGCTTCCGCTTCGCCGGCCGCAACGCGCTCCTGCTGATCTTCCTGGCGACCCAGATGTTCCCGGCGGTGCTCCTCATCGCGCCGCTCCTGTCCCAGTGGTACGCGCTCGGGCTGATCGACACCTACCAGGCGCTCATCTACTCGAACTTCTCCTTCACGGTGCCGTTCACCGTCTGGATGCTGGTCGGCTACTTCGACGCCATCCCGCGGGACCTGGAGGAGAGCGCGCTCATCGACGGCTGCGGCCGGTTCGGGGCGCTGTGCCGAGTGGTGTTGCCGCTGGCCGCGCCCGGCATCGCGGCCACGGCGATCTTCGCGTTCGTGACCTCCTGGAGCGAGCTGCTGTTCGCCATCACGTTCACGACGCAGACCGAGATGCGGACGCTCTCCGCCGGCCTCCTCTTCATGGTCGGCCAGTACGAGATCCAGTGGGGCCAGCTCTCGGCGGGCGTCATCATCTCGACCGTACCGGTCGCGATCCTCTTCACCTATCTCCAGCGCCACCTCATCCATGGTCTCTCCGCCGGCGCCCTGAAGGGGTAGCCGCCGGTCGGCGCATGACGAACGTGCCGCCGAGGGTCCGCGTCGGGACCTCCGGATACAACTACCCGGAGTGGAAGGGCTCGTTCTATCCCGCGGACCTACCCGCGTCGAAGATGCTCGCCTACTACGTCGAGCGCTTCTCCACCGTGGAGATCAACGCAACGTTCTACCGGATGCCGAGCGTGAAGACGCTCACCGCCTGGCGCGACGCGGCGCCCGACGGTTTCACGTTCGTGCTGAAGGCGCCGCAGCGGATCACCCACATGGCGCGCCTGCGCGACGTGAACCAGCCGCTCGCATACTTCTGTGAGACCGCGCGCGCCCTCGGCGCGCGGCTCGGCCCGCTCCTCTTCCAGCTCCCACCGAACTTCAAGAAGGCCGCCGACCGCCTCGGCGACGTCCTCGCGCGGCTCCCGCCCGACCTCCGGGCGGCGTTCGAGTTCCGCCATGCGAGCTGGTTCGACGAGGAGGTGTACCGGCTGCTCCGGGCGCGCAACGCCGCGCTCTGCGTCGCCGAGACCGAGGAAGGCGCGACGCCCGCCGTGGCGACGGCCGACTGGGGCTACCTCCGGCTCCGCGCCGTCGAGTACACGGACGACGACCTCGCGCGCTGGATCGCCACGCTACGGCGGATCGGCGCCGGTTGGGGCGACGCGTTCGTCTTCTTCAAGCACGAGGAGGCCGGCACGGGCCCGGCGCTCGCCAGGCGCCTCGTGGCGCTACTCGAATGAGCGCCGGAGACCGTCGAGCGTCGCGAGGAACGCCTCGAGCACCGGGGTCTTCGGCTTGTCCTTTCTGAGGATCACGCCGATGTCGCGGTAGAGGGGCGGCTCGAGGCGCGCCGCGACGAGCTTCCGCGCACGCACCTCGTCCTCGACCGAGAACCACGAGGTCACCGAGAGACCGAGACCCGACTCGACGAGCTTCTTGATCGCCTCCGTGTTGTTCAGCTCCATCGGAAGCGCCGGGGCCACGCCGGCCCGCTGGAACCATTCGTCGATCACCCGCCGGAGCGTCGCGCCCTGCTCGAAGAGGATCAGCGGATCGCGCGCGAGCTCCGCCGCCTTCACGTGCTGGCCACGGCGCCAGCGGCGGTCGGGCGGAGCGATCGCCACGAGCTCGTGGCGGTGGAACGCGGACACCGCGAGCTCCCGCTCGCGGACGGGCAGGCTCACGATCCCCACGTCGAGCTCGTTCTGGACGACCGCGCGCGCGATCTCCGGCGCGTTGCCCGTGACCACCGTCAGCTCCGTCTTCGGGTAGCGCGACCGGAACCGGCGCAGCGCGGGCGGCAGGAGATAAATCGCGAACGACGCGCTCGTCCCGAGTCGGATGCGCCCGGCCACGATGCCGCGGAGCCGCTGGACGACCTCCACGCCCGCCTCGAGCTCGCGGAGCGCGCGCCCCGCATGGGCCAGCAGCACCTCGCCGGCCTTCGTCGGGAAGGCGCGCTTGCCCACGCGCTCGAGGAGCGGCAAGCCGAGCGCGCGCTCGAGTTGGCGGACCTGCATGCTCACCGCCGGCTGCGTGAGATGGAGCTCGCGGGCGGCGCGGGAGAAGGAGCCGTGGCGCGCGACCGTGTGGAGCGTCCGGAGGTGGACGAGCTGGAGGTCCATCGAGTCTCAAAAAATAGCTGATCATCATCATAATAACAATTGATTTCCCTGATGGACCGGCCGGCGCGACCATCGCGGCATGGACATCAACACGTACGCGCTCGAGATGATGGTCCGGGACCGGCTCCAGCGGCTGCGGCAGGAAGCCGCCGCCTATGCGCTCGCGACGCGCGCCCATCGCCCGCCGCGCGCGCCCTTGGGCGCGAGCCTGGGCCTTCTCCTGATCGGCCTCGGGAGGTGGCTTCGCCGCGACCGGCGCTCCTTGCTCGGGCCCCCCGCGGCCCGGGCCGGCCTCGCGGGCCCCGCGACAACGGGAGAGCTGACGGGTGTCTAGCGACATGCTCGTCGGGCGGGCGGTGCACATCCGCGACGCGGCGGCCGGCGACGGAGACCAGATCGCCGCGATCTGGAACCACGAGGTCCTGTGGACCGACGCGACGACGGACACGGAGCCGCGCGACCCTCGGGCGCAGCGCGCCTGGCTCGAGCGCCACAGAGGCGTCCACCCGGCCGTCGTCGCCGTCGTCGACGACGAGGTGCTCGCCTACGGCTCCCTCTCGCCCTACCGGCCGAAGCCCGCGTTCGCGCGAACGGCCGAGGACTCCGTCTACGTCAAGCGCGGCCACCGGGGCGCGGGACTCGGGACGCTGATCCTGCGCGACCTCATCCGGCGGGCGCTCGAGCTCGGGGCCCACTCGCTGCTCGCACGGATCACCTCGGGAAACGCCGCGTCACTGCGGCTCCACCGGAGGCACGGCTTCAGCGTCGTCGGGGTCGAGCACGAGGTCGCCTTCAAGCTCGGCCGCTGGCACGATGTCACGGTGATGCAGCGCCGCCTCTAGTCCTCGAGGATGAAGGTCACCTCGACCGTCGCCCGGTACTCCGTGATCTTGCCCTTTTCGATGTGCGCCTTTTGCTCCAGCAGGTGAATGCCGGTGACGTTCCGCAGCGTCTTGTTCGCCCGTTTGATCGCCTCATTCGCGGCGTCCTGCCAACTCCGGGGTGAGGACCCGATGATCTTGGTGACCCGCGCGACGGCCATGGCATCCTCCCGCGTTGGGGGTGGTCCCTCCAGAACGGTACGACGGTAGGTCCTCTCTAGCCCGCCACGTCGGCCCGAGTCAAGCGTGATCGCAGGTCAGCGTCCGCGTCCGAGCTTGCGCTCGAGCTCTCGGAGCGCGGCGACGAGGTCGATCCCGTCGCCGAGCACCGGCGTCATCGGGTCGCCGTGCTTCTCGAAGCGCGCGGGCGCGGTTGCGATGGTGAAGCGCCCGGGGTCGAGCCGCGCGCTCACGTCCTCCCAGCGGAGCGGGCACGAGACGGGCGCGCCCGGCAGCGGGCGCACGGAGAAGGGCGCGACGATCGTCTGGCCGTGGCCGTTCTGTCCCCAATCGACGTAGACCTTGCCGCCCCGCGAGCGCAGCGGCCGCGCGATCGTCGAGATGTCCGGCTCCGCCTCGACGCCGAGCATCGCGAGGAGCCGCGCGAACGTCCGCACGATCTCGTAGTCGTGGCGGGCGCCGAGCGGCAGCAGGATGTGGAGCCCGGTCGCGCCCGACGTCTTGACGTAGCTCGGCAGCGCGAGCTCCTCCAAGAGGCCGTGGAGCGCGTGCGCCACCTTGACGACGTCGGTGAACGGGGCGCCCTTCGGGTCGAGGTCGAGGACGAGCCAGTCCGGGCGCTCGAGCGAGCCGATCCGAGAGCCCCACATGTGGAGTGGGATCGTGCCGAGGTTCGCGACGTAGCGCAGGCTCTCACGGTCATTCACGATGAAGTAGTCGATGTCGCGCCCGGCGTCCTTCGAGTACACGCGCTCGGTCCGGATCCACGGGGGGACCCACTCGGGTGCGTCCTTCTGGAAGAAGGACTTGCCCTTGATGCCGTCGGGGTAGCGTGTCAGCACGACCGGCCGGTCCTTTAGGTACGGCAGCATGAACGGCGCGATGCGATCGTAGTACGCGACGAGATCGGCCTTCGTGTATCCCTCGTCCGGCCAGAACACCTTCTTCGGGTTCGTGACCACGACTTCCCGATGCTCCTGCGCCGGCTCTGCCGCCGCGCGGCCCCGCGACCGACCCGGGGAGGCCGGAGCGCGGGGGGCCCTCCGAGACCCGTGGCTTCTGCGGGTCGCTCCCGCCGCCGCGCGATCGGACCGATCTCCTTCACCGAGAGCTAGCGTGGTCGAGGAGGGCCCCCCGCGCTCCGGCAGTGTCGAGTCGGTCACGGGGGTCTCGCGGCGGCATTCCTCGGGGCGCTTGTCGTCGCGCAGCCCGAGAAAGGCCGGATGGCGGATGCCGCCGTCCTTGGTCCACTCCGTGAAGCGCACCTCGCAGACCAGCCTCGGCTCGACCCAGTGGTGGCCGCGCCCGGCGGGCGTGCCGACGTCGAACGGGGAGGTGGCCCGCCGGAGCGGCTCGAGCTTCGCCTTGATGTGCGCGAGCGTCGCGTCGTCGAAGCCCGTGCCGACCTTCGAGACGTACACCAGCCGCCCGCCCTCGTAGAGGCCCAGGTGGAGCGCGCCGAAGTGGGCGCGCGAGCCCTGAGGCGCGGTGTAGCCGCCGATGACGAACTCCTGACGGAGCTGGCACTTGAGCTTGAGCCAGTCCCGCGAGCGCCCCGCGGCGTACCGGCTCGCGCGCTTCTTCGCCACGATGCCCTCGAGGCGCTGCTCGGCGGCCGCGTCAAAGAACTCGCGGCCGTGCTCGAGCACGTAGTCGCCGCGGCTGACGACGCCCCGCGCCGGCAGCAGCAGGGCGAGCAGCTCTTTCCGTCGTTCGAGCGGGAGCGCCCGGATGTCGCGCCCGTCGAGCGCGAGCGCGTCGAAGACGATCCCGCTCACCGGCACCTCGCGCTGCATGAGCTCGACGTCGGCCGCGCGGGTGAGATTCATCCGCGCCTGGAGGCGCTGGAAGCTCGAGCGCCCCGACTCGTCGAGCGCCACGATCTCGCCGTCGAGGACGAAGCGCTCGAGGGGGAGCGCCCGGAGCGCCCGGACGACCTCCGGGTAGCGCTCGGTGACGACGAGGCCGCTCCGCCCGTGGAGCTCGACGCGCTCGCCCGCCCGCGCGGCGAAGACGCGGACACCGTCATACTTGATCTCGAAGAGCCACGCGGGATCGGAGAACGCGGCGTCCGCGAGCGTCGCGAGCATGAAGTCCGAGGCGCGCGGCACGACCACGCGGCGCGGCGCCTCCAGCTCGTCGAGGCGGGCGCGGAGCGTCGTGAGCCGCGTCGGCCCGTCGCGGAGCTCTTCCACGGTGAGCCCGGACAGCACCGATTCGGGATAGCGCTCGACGGGCTCCTCGCCATCGGCGAACGCGTCGCGCTTCTTGAGCAAGAGCCACTCGCGGTCCTTGCCGCTCATCCGCGCCAGGACCCACTGCCCGCGGAGCTTGATCCCGTGGAGCTCGAACTCGAGCTTGCCGCGCTCCACCTGCTCGCGCGCGGGCCGGTCGCCGAGGGCGCGGAACGAGCCGCGGTCCCAGACGATGGACGGCCCGGCGCCGTAGCTGCCCTCGGGGATCAGGCCCTCGAACTCGCCGTACTCGAGAGGATGGTCCTCGACATGGACGGCGAGGCGCTTCTCGCCGTGCCGGACCGACGGCCCCTTCGGCACCGCCCAGCTCGCGAGCACGCCGTCGATCTCGAGCCGGAGGTCGTAGTGGAGCCGGCGCGCCGCGTGCTTGTGCACGACGAACAGGTGGCCGTCCGCCGGGCGGCGCCCGCCGAAAGGCTCGGGCGTCCGCTCCGGGTCGCGTTTCCTCCGGTATTCGTCGAGCGCGCGTCTAGCCACGGAGCACCAGCAGCACCGAGAGCGACGCCGCGAGGTTGTCGGCGGCGTGCGACGCGATGCACGGCCAGAGGCTTCCCGTCTTCTCGTAGGCCCACGCCCAGAGGAGTGCGCTCCAGAAGACGCTCGTGAACCCGAGCACGCCGTACCCGTGCGCGACCGCGAAGATCGCCGCGCTCGCGACCGCGGCGCCCGGCGCGCCGAGTCCGCGACGGAGCGTCCCGAACAGCAAGCCGCGGAACAGCAGCTCCTCGAAGATAGGTGTGACCACGACGACGTCGACGAGGGTGACGGCGGCCACGGCGCGGCTACCCCACGCGAGATCGGGCTCGAACCACTCGGTCCAGTGCGACGAGAGGTCGAGCGCGCGCGCCACGGCGTCGAGCCCCCACTGCCCCGCCTGTCCAAGCGCGAGCACCGCGAGCAGCACCGCCGCGAGCGTCCCGAGATCACGTCGCTGCGGTACCAGCCCGAAGCCGACGCGGAGACCGAGGCCCGCGGGGCGCAAGAGACGCCGGCGCGCCATGAGGAGCACCGGCAGGAAGGCGAGGTTCGACGCCAGCGCCGAGGCGAGTCGGAGCGCGCCGCCCCCCGTCGGGGCCAGGAAGAACGCGGTCATGAGCGCGGCGCCGAGCGCGCCGCCGCGGACGAGGACCACGACGCCCTCGCGCCCGCTCCACGGCGGTGGAAACACGGCGGAGCCCGGTCGCGCGCGGTCCCCGCGCCGCCGAGCGAGGCCGACCACCGCGACCGCGCCGAGCACGACGACCAGCGCCTGAGCGACGGCGAAGGCCCGGAGCCGCCAGAGCAGGCGCCCCCCGCGCTCGGCGAGCGCCGCACGCGCGGCGCCCGCGAGCCCGTCGTCGCCCGCGCGCACGGCCAGGCCGAGCGCCAGGCGATCGCGGAACCAGCCGGGCGGGAGCGCGGCGGAGAGCTCCGCGTCGAGCTCCGGCGCCCGGTAAACGTCGGGGCGGGTGCCGAGGTACGCGGCGGCGATCCAGCCGGCCATCGCGGGAAAATCGCCATCGCGCCGGTCCCACTCGTCGACGCGGCGGCGGATGCGGTCGAGGCGACCCGCCTCGCCCTCGAGGATCGCCAGGTGCAGGTCCACGCCGGGGTCAAGCGAGAAGGCCGCAAGCTCCTGGTACCAGCGGATCGCCTGCGCGAGATCGTCGGCGCGTCCGCCGAGCAGTGCGGTGTAGACCGCCCGCTCCCACGCGGGCGCGCGGTCGACGCCCTCGTCGAGATCGAGCGTACGGCCGACGACGGCGGCGAGCGCACGCTCCGGCTCCGCGATCTCCTCCACGCGCGCCGCGCCGTGATGGACCCAGATCGCGAACGCGACGAAGGCGAGGAGGACGAGCGCCGCCAGGACGGTCGTGACCCCGATATGTTGCCTCTCGGGCGCGGTGGGAACGCTATCCATGGGATCTCGCCAAGCCTGCGCGCATCATAGGGACCCTCGTGCTATCGTGCAATCGATGCCGCCGCACGCGATCGGGTCCGGCACCATCTCGTTCGGGCTGGTC
>Ga0137396_10001317_pt1 | contig 12980 bp, 10 predicted proteins | sample czc16metaG_FD_108284 | JGI IMG/M metagenome (GOLD analysis project Ga0137396, IMG submission 108284) | Vadose zone soil microbial communities from Angelo Coast Range Reserve, California, USA - czcobulk3.16 metaG | ecosystem: Environmental > Terrestrial > Soil > Vadose zone | place: USA...
AGGATCTACGATAACGCCGGGATGACGGCGGATATATTCCGTTAGATACCATTCGTTTCCGCGCCAATCCAGGTTCGAGTCTGCAAGGTGTCGGTAGGCCAGTTTCCTGTCCGGAACAAATTCATTAAAGTATGAGATGAAGTGCGGATAATATGAAAGAGCCGATCCAACAGTCCAAAGGAGGAGAATCACCGCGGTGTATCGTCGGAACTTGGATTCCGGGTCAATTAGAAATCTTCCGCAAAAGATCGTAGCGAGAGCGAATACGGGTAATACGTGACGAATGCCGACCTGCGAGCTAAAGAAGAAGTTGAAGTAGGTCCAGTAAACCAGAATCGGAACCAGCAGAAAAATCTCCTCCCGACGAAGTCCGCGCGCCGCTGGCTGGACACGCCTTGAAAAGTATCCGACCAATGCTACCAAAAAAATGATTTGCTTCGCAATCGGCACCTTGAAGAAGGCCGCGTAGAAGTAATACCCGGGGAACCCATGAAGCGTCCCGTCATGATGATTCACTCGAAGGCGCCCCGCCATGTAGATGTTTCCCCACGCTTGCCCCATCCTCTCCTCGAACTTGACTAGATCCAAGCCGTGGACGTAAGGCACTGGCAGTGGCAGCGGCAGCTTGCCGACGATCGGGGTCGCCTGGAGTTTTTTGAAAAATGGATCTTTGAACGTATACCCAGATAAGGGCGTTCCAATTCCATAGAAGCCAAACCCCACATTGATTGTTACGATACTTACCACAGCAAAGAACACCGTCACGATGGACCAGCGGCGCAGATTCCAAGTCGGGCTATGTGATCGGCCAGGCTTTGTCACTTTCGTTGCTGGCGCAAAGCGACAATAAATCGCTGCAATCGCCAAAAAGATCGGATACAGATAAACGCACGAGTATTTGGCCAATTGGCTTAAACCGAGCGTCACTGCGCTAAAAAGAGCTCGTTGCTTGCCGCCTAACTTAAGATAATGCCAAAAATGGTAGAGCGCCACGGTCGTCATCAGCGCGGCCGGCATGTCAGCCGTCACCAACTGGCCGTGCGCCAGCAAATTGGGATCGAAGACGTAAAGACTTAGCGAGAGAAGAGCCCCGTTACGGCCGTAGAGTTCATAGCTCCACTTCAACACATATAGCGCCAGCAAAACCGCAAAAGCAATGGTGGCGTACCGGCCTCGCCTTACCTGACCGCTCCACGAAGTGTCTAGTGGAATACCAGCCGTCCGGGCAAGCAGGGCGAGATTTACGCTTGTCATGGCATGCACACTTGAAAACGGCATGGTACTGGCATCGATGGCTCCGGTTCGTCGCGGAGTGCCATTCAATACGCGATAGCCGTACTGGTAGTGGAGAGGCTCATCCGTAGTAAGCCCCTTATGGCGCAGGCTCGTCGTCTCTATCAGCAGTAACACAGTTAACAGCGTGCCGCAGACGATAAGCCACCACGGGATCGCGGCCCACTGCCATACTCGATTACTCATTGATAGCTGCGCAACACGATGGGCTGACTGTAAATTGCTCACGTGCGAGGTCGATCAACTTCTCAAAACCCAGGGGCGGTCCATTAGTCCGACTTTGAAATTTCGGGCGAATGACGTCTGCGTGGAATTCACTGACTGAAATGATGTAATCGACGTTCGCCTGCTGCTGTGGCGTGAGTTCACTTGCGCTTTCCACCCAAATACGCAGGGAATGATCGTTCCAGACCAGAGAAGCAATAAAAAAAACATTCCACTTATTTTGGAAGAGATTTTCTTTCAACAAAAGGAGAATGCTGCTGCCATGTGGTGGGTGCAGATCCAGGGAGCGGAATGCCTGGATAACATGAGATGTTTTTGCTCCTACGCTGAGCAAAGGGACCTTAAGGCGCTGATTCTCCCACTGTGTGAACATTGCGAGAGCGGACGCCACCCCAAGCGTTGCGATCACCCGAAAGACCCGGGGAGACATTCGACCAGCCCTGCCGCCAATGATTGCACCGGTTGCCGCTCCCGCTCCGACAGCTTTGCCGACGAATATCGAAGATTTTGAAATTAAGGTGATTAGATCAAACGCAACCTTGGCAAAGATCATTGCCCACCCGAATAGCAGAAGGTAAAGAGGCGCGTCGCCGCGAAGAGGGACGATAAATGCGAGGGGAAGGGGCACGATCACTATCCAGAATGCCATGAGCTGGAGCGTCCTGTCTCGGCGCATGAAGGCATAAATGAAAACAACCGCCCACAAGACCAGCAGCGTTATCGGAGTAATCGTATGCCCGGCAAACAACAATTCGCCAACAAACTTGGCGTTGGAAGCCGTGAAATTATGCCATGAATATTTGGGTCGATAAGGATCTAAACTTGCCAGGGAGCCGCTGCCGTGCGTTTTCCCGTAGATATAAAAGACGGTGAGCAATCCAGCAATCAAAGAGGGCGCGACATAAGATCGGATCCAGCGCAAGAACGCTTTCCAATCTCGCCAGCTAGGAGAATTGAGAAACTCGTAAACTAAGACAATGACTGGAAGCGTAACTGCCATCTCCTTGCAGTTCAGCGCGCAAATATACAACGCTAGAAATCCCAACAATTGCAGCGGCCGAAGAGAGGCTTCTTTCTCACGGAAATGTATGTAGTAGGCTAACGCCGCGAAATAAAAGAATCCACATAACACGTCATAAATGAACGCACCGACGAACACAAGGCTGCCAAGCTGCGGGTGGTAACAGAGAGCAAGGACAGCGAGAAAGGCGATTGAGCGCGAGCAGGCGAGCCGCCGGCTCAAGTAATAGGCCAGGGGAATAGATGCAGCGAGAATGCTGATTTGGACAACCCGGTAAGGGAAAGGATCCAGCTCAAAGAAGTGATAAAGCGGGAGATAATAAAGAGCGCCGCCCGGGCGATAAAGATACAGGGGTAGATCATAGAGGGCGTCTCCCGGAATATGAAATAATTTCCAAAAAACTATGTTTGCCAAAAGCGATTTGAGTGCTCCGGCACGCCAGCAGATCCCCATGTTCATCATCTCGTCTTCACGGAAACCCACGCGTAGCGCCGGAAGAGCAAAGTGGAGGAAATAGGCGATGAGAACAGCCACGCAAATCGTATCAAACAGGGTGCGTCGATTTGCCTGTCTTGTATTTGGGTTCTCCATAAGCTCGACGTTGAAGAAGAGATCATAGCATCGTCGCCAAATCGCAATCGGATGAGCCGGCCGTTTCCGGGGTAGGATAATCTCCTACCAGTTTGCTCCGAAGGTTCGCACAAGCACCAGATGGTAGGTTGACTTTCGATCTTGACTGTGCGGTAATCGGTCACTTGGAACCATCAAAGACCAGACCGGTTGCAATACCCGATAGCCAGGCCGGTCGATCGATTCAAGCATGGTCAGCGTCCTGACTTTTTACGATGCCGCGTTCCTATCGAAGGTGATCCCTTTCAAAATAGTTTCACGGGCTTAGCTTGAATGAGGACTGCTGAGGTTTCAGCTAAGCACGGGCCAGCTTTTTCCTCCAGCGAAATTGAAAAGGGCAGATCGAGAAGGTCGTCAGAGCGTTGCAAGGCATCACTCGAGGGCGAGAGATCGTTGTCGTGAACGATTGCTCCAAGACGCAACTCGAAACTGTGCTTGAGCCGCGCGTTGTTCAAGCAAATGCCGGAATGCGGAACTAGTCCGCCTGTGCCGCGGGAACGCGTAACCGTCCCCAGGCGAGGATGGACGTCCCAAACGGCATCGGGAACGGCAGTGCAGTCTCGATGTTCTTCAATCCATGCAACACTAGGCGCGCCATTCGATTTGGCGGCACAAAGCCACGTTGTAGAATCGTTTTCGGCTTGTTCGTATTCGCCCGGCGGAGGAGCGCTTTGCGTGCAAGCAACAACGGAACCATCGGCAATCCCCATTGCCAGACGGCTCCAGTTTGTATCCCACAAGAGTCGAACAGGTTCGCCAAGCTGCCTGGCGTGTACCGCCTCAAATGGCCGGCGACTCGGTCATAATCACTAGAGAGCCGGATGTTGGCTGGCACATTTACAATCAGGAGGCCATCTGCTCGCAAATGCCGCAACGCTGCAATAAGAAACGCTGTATCGTCGGGAATATGTTCGAGTACGTCCAGAAGAAAAACAGCGTCGTAACGCCGCAACAACGATGGTGCCTGGTCGAGTATATCGTAGACGAAAAGCCGTCCCTTGCCCGGCTTCGCCATCTCCAAAGCCATTCGATTCAGATCGCAGCCGTCAACTGCAAAACCGAAATCGCGTTCCAGCATTTCCCGGGCTACGCCGTGTCCGCATCCGATTTCCAATGCTCGTCGTAATGGGCCGCCCGCCCGTTTAAGCGCGCGCCCGAGCAGATGATGTCGCCACTGCATCCAAAAATGGTCCGCGGTCGCGAACTGGAACCACTCGTTAGCCATGGAAACGGCTTTCGGGTGGGAAAGAATTTCAATGTTGCTCATCGCCGCTGCTCATCCTGTTCAGATTTATTGTTCGTTCGATTATGAAAGCCGGCCGCGCTTTTACTTCCATGAACATCTGACCGATGTACTCACCGAGAACCCACAGGTACAGGAAAATTAATCCATTAGAGAAAAGCAGAATAATCACCAAAGTTGAAAACCCGGGCGCTGCGATGTGAATATCGGTGAATAGAGCAATCCCTGCATAAATCAACGCGGCGACGATCGCGCCGAGGCAAAGGAAGCTGCCGCATAAGAGTCCTACCCTCAATGGCCTTGTTGAAAAGGACGTGAGTCCCGAGAAAGCTAGCCTTAGCAGTTTTCTGAATGAATACTGCGGATCACCAGCTGCACGCGCCGCCCGCGAAACGGGAAACGGCCTTCGCGGTAATCCGAGCCAGGCGCGTAATCCGCGGACGAAACGTAGCTTTTCCGGAAGACTTAATAGCAGTTGGATGGCACGGCGGCTCATTACGCAAAAATCCCCGCTGTCGACCTGGACAGGGCTATCGGCTAAAAAGAGGTAAAGCCGGTAAAAAACGAAGTAAAAAAAACGTTTAACTTTTGTCTCGCGTCGGCTTCTTCGTACGGCGTAAACCACATCGACTTTCTCCGCGAGTAATACCTGATACATCTCAAGCAGAACTTCTGGTTCGTCCTGCAAATCCGCGTCCATAATTCCCACACATTTCCCGGCTGCAAAAAACAAACCGGCGGAAATCGCACTTTGATGGCCGAAGTTCCGCGTTAAGACGATAAGTTTCACGGATGGATCAGTTTGGGCCCACGCTTCGATGAATTCTGTACTTCCGTCCGTGGAACCGTCGCTCACGAAAAGCAATTCCCAAGTGGCTGGACGATTTGTTAATTTTTCCAATCGCTCGCGCAATAAGGGCAAGACTCGTTCCTCATTCAGGAACGGGATAACGATACTCAGCTCGGGTTGGCTCATTTCAAGGCGTCACTTTTCGCATTCGAGAACTACCGTCACATACGGGATACGCATGGGCTTGGTGTCAACCAATGCCCCCACGTCTTTGAAAACCTTGGCTGCAAGCTGGCGATATGCTTGCTCTGTTCGTACATTCTGTCCTCGATCCTGGGACATAATGTGTCTGGAGAGGAATCCCTGATTTGAAACCCAACACGCATCAAGACATACAAATCGCCCCTTCTGTTTCAGGGCGCGATGAGCGAAGCGGATACAATGCATGGCGCCGTCGTCGTCCAAGTGATGCAAAATGCCAAGTCCTATCACGATATCCGCATCTCTGAATCGCGGGTCATTCCAAAGAGACTCCGTGTCGCCGACTACGAAGGTTCCCTTGTTACCGTGCTTAAGTTTGGCAGAAGCAATATAAGATGGGTTGACGTCGAACCCCAGATATTCGATCTCCGGGAGCCGGGGTAATATCTGTGCTGGGCCGCATCCAATATCGATGACCTTATCACCTGGCTTGGCCCGGACGTGGCTTTGAATGAACTTCCGACGCAGCGCGTTTCCCCCAATCGCATCTTGAAATAAATTGTACAAAGACGGAACTTTCAGCCAGCGCTGTAATCCAGAGTCACGTTCCATCGGGAAATTCGCTTACAAACTCGGCTACGTCCTGCTTACTGTAGATAGTTTATCCGCTCTTTAGGAGCGGCTATTCGCTAAAATAGTGTTCTGACGTGGATCAAACAAATTGCGCTACGTGTGGGTCTCAGGAAAGCGGTGTCGCAGTCCTTCAGGCTTTTGGCAAAAGATTTGATACTGGGCACCGAGTGGCATATGCGACAAGTCGGGTTCTAAAGGCACAGAGCCTGCTACGACGCTTTACCATTTCTAACGGGTTCAGTACTGCTCGCATGAGATCTCGCCGCGCCAAACTCCACAAGCAAACCCGGTCGCGCGAAAACCGAATCCAGGCAAACTCTATTCAATGTAATTCCGCAGAAACAATTCCATAATGTGCTGAGCTCCGGTGCCTTTGACGTGTCTCAGATCGCCTTCCCATACCGCGGCTCGATCGGAGCTTTGCACTATCTCGTAGCTCGGAAAGTAATCTACATTGGCGTGAACAGCAGCCCACTCTTGGGCGGCTGCCCTTAACAACGACTTGGCCCAGGAGTTGGCTACCACAATGTCCATGGTTGAAAAAGTATTCATCAACGGGACAGGAGAAACTGTGACGATGATACGAACGTCGGGGTGTCCATACTGGGTTAGCAGCGCGTGTATAGCCTCGAGATTCGCCATGTTTTCGACGAAACCCGTAAGATGAAATTCGTATCGATCTGGTTCAGTCTCTAACAAAGATGGAATGGGAGTTCGATTGATGAAGACATCCGCCTTCACATCGCGCCACACCTCCGCGAGCCCAAGAGTGAGGATCACAGCGCGGCAATTCTCTATGCGCTTGGTAACCGCTTGCATTAGCGCGCGGCGCTTGAGTGTCTCTTCCAGATTGGCAAATTCCAGCGTTGGGGCCGTATGTGGATCGTCCCAAGTCGTCTCTGTCAATCTTACAATAGACTCCCGAGGGAATTCCGCGTCTGGATCCAGCGACCAGCGTAGTTCGTTCAATATTGAATAGGTATTGTATTTGTTGGTAAATCCGAGTCCTGAGACTTCCTTGTTGGCCGGCTGAAGCTTCGCAAATTCTGGCGCTGCACTTTCCACAGTGATCTTGTGCGCTGCTAATGCGTTCTCAAGGCCACGCGCGAAACACGAGCCGATCGCGTAGAATTTATTGTCCCGGCGCAGTTTGAATTTCGGATTGATTTCAGGTGTGAACCAAGTATTACGCAGCCTTTGAAAGGCGTATTTGCCGTCCCGGTCATTCGGGTCAGCGCTGTCCTTATACCAACTGCGCGCCTCATTTGCCTGATAATTCTTCAGTGCCTCGGATGTCGTCGAAACAAAGGGCGATTTCTTCAAAAGTCGGCTCTGGCTCGACGGAGTTGAAGAAGTGGTTTTGTTAAGGGTTGCTTCGGGCATGGCTTACAAGAATCCTCGAACAGACAGAACCCGACAAATCGAAGTGGAGTCCATTGTTGACCTTTAAAATGAGGAACGACCTAGCTTTAAGCTAACACGAGACCGCCTTTTCTTTCGGCACAAAATTCCAGAAAGGATGACATCGGCTTTGGATTTCAGGACTGCCATAGTACTGTCGCGCTAGCGCCGCCTGTAGACGCTGAAACTCTCCGCGGCGCGCCCGCCGCTTTTCCATAGGTTGTATTCTGCTGCAACTAGGGACAGCACAATGTAGCGGTCTTCCTGATTGTTCAGGTGGTAGTTATGGAAGTAAGCCGGATTAACTAAACGCCACAGGAAGCAGTTTCGCCGCCACATCTCTACAGGCTCAAGGTACCGCAACAGGAGCGATTCAATCTCCTCACTGCGAATTCCTTCGAAGCTATTAGCTGAGAAGTCCGTTTCGGGAATCGCAGAATCAACCTTGCGTGTAAACGCGTTACGGCGGAAACGCTCGGGAAGGGGCGAGAATATCCGATTAGCCGCGTCTAGCGCCTCGGGCCATAACTGATTGCCATTGCGGCCGACTGCTTCTCCAACAATCCAAAATTCGCCGTTCGGCACAAGTAGTTCAACGACTGTTTGAAGCACGTGCTCGATCTCCACGACATGATGTAACCCAGACACGAACATAACAACATCGAAATTACGATCGCCAAATTGCTGCGCCGATATGACATTTACGTCACCGAGAACGCCGGATATTTGAGCGACGGAGCAAAGTGCTGCGGCTGCTTTTCGCATCAAATTCTCGTTAAGATCGAACAGCGTTATTTCTACGGGACAACCCGCGTTAGCAATCATCTGCCGTTCTATTCCCGCGGCGCCCGAGCAAAGCGACAGTACCCGGACCGGCCGACCTTCCCGCTCATGCACAGAACGAATGCGCTTCGGGAAATTTGGAGAACGAGTCGGAATCAGACTCCCTAATACTCTGTGTGCGTACTGATATACGTCTTCCCCATCCGCAACTTTTGCTGAAGGAAGACTCACTAGAGATTCCACCGTAATCGGGTCTTCGGACTTGGGCCTGGGCTCCGAAGGGATGTTCGTTAGCAGTGAAAGGCTTGATGCACCCTCTCGTTCCTCATCCGTTTTGCGACTGTCATATATGGCGTGGTCATAGGTTGTGTTAAACTGTTCAAGTGTGTTCTTAATACGGCGCGACCGATGAGAGCGTGCAGTCAGCAGGCTAATGCGGTCAGTGCGACCCGCGACCCACTTTACAACGGCGAGCTTCGATTCCAAATCGAGGCGGCCGCTACGAGAAAAGCACCGGAGTCCCAGATGTCCGCAGCGGCTTCGCAATACCGACAGGTCGAGCGTGAAATTCGACTCTCCGTTGTCGCGGTTCATGGGCGCTTCAAACAGTATGATTCTTGCCGGCCCATCCTCAGGCTCAAAAAACGCCTGAAACGAAAAACCTTCGGGGTTCTTCTCGTCTATCTTCGATCCGAACTCACACAACATCGACATATCGCGGTGAAACTGCATTAGGGGTCCGATCGCCGTTTGTCCGACGCCAAGAGCAAGTGCGACGTGGAGGTTGCCGTGTCTTTCGACAAGGACCCAGAGGGGTTTCCCGACTAACGGAGCGTCATCATTTTTGATGGCGAAATTTTGCTGGTCCTCGCTGAGAAAAAACTCGTCGACCGCTTGAGTCGCAATCATCTCCTGAGCTTTATCTAGACTCATAAACCAAGGCTCCCTGCCGCAAGGAGCAAAAGCCTACCCCATGGCTCATCATCAGCAATTTGTATCTTTATCTGTTCTCGATTTTCGAGAAGGAACGCCCGAAGACCAACAGTTGGAGCATGCGATCGACGTAGCGAGTGTCTCCAGCAAAAATCTTGGTGAAAATGATATCGCCTTCCGGTATTTGAGGGCCAGCCGCTTGATTAGAGAAATCGGTGGCGAAAACTTCGCTGGCGAACCGAAACAGTTTCGGCGATAAAAGCGAACTGCCATGGAAGCTGCGTCCGGAAACACAGTCCTGATCATCGAGGACGAACGTGATGTGGTCGATCTTCTCGCACTCAATTTGCGCAAAGCCGGATTCGCGACCTCAACTGCAGCGGATGGCGCTGCCGGACTGGAGAAAGCGCGCAGCGAAAAGCCATCTTTGATTATTCTTGATCTCATGCTGCCGAAGATGCCCGGGCTGGAAGTTTGCAAAATTCTGAAAACCGATCCGGGAACGCGCCGGGTCCCGATTATGATGCTCACCGCGAAGGCCGAAGAAATCGACCGGATAGTTGGTTTGGAATTTGGCGCGGACGATTACGTGACAAAACCGTTTAGTCCTCGGGAAGTGGTGTTGCGCATTCGGGCAATCATGCGCCGAGGCGAGGCGAAACAGGACGATGAACGTTTGACAGCAGGTCCCATCACGATTGATCCGGCGCGCTACGAAGTTTCTGTCGGCAGCAAGCGGATCAACCTCACCAGCCTTGAATTCAAACTTCTGCGTACGCTAATGCAGCGACGCGGTCGTGTCCAGGGGCGTGACCGCTTGCTCAACGATGTCTGGGGGTACGAAAGTGTCATTGACACCCGCACAGTGGATACGCACGTCCGGCGCCTGCGTAAGAAACTTGGTAAAGCCGCCGAGGTGATTGAAAGCGTGCGCGGTTTCGGCTATCGAATGAGAGAAAAGTAAGGCCAGATGTATTGGCTAATCCTCGGCGTCCTCAGCGCCCTATTCGCAGTGACAGCGCTGCTTCTCTGGCAAAAATGGTCGGCGCCGTGGCCGCAAATCGAGCAACTGGTCTCGCAAATAGCCCGGGGCGAAAGCCCATCTACCTTTCTGGTAAACGGTAGAGCGAGTCCCCATCGCATCGGCTTGGCGCTGGAGAATATTTTCGCGCATCAGCAGGAACTCGAGCGCCAGATCGCGGGGCGCGAATCGGACACGCAAACAATTCTCAGCGCGATGGAGGATGGCGTGCTCGTGGTTGATGCGCGCTGCCGGATTACGCTGATGAACCCCACTTTTCAGAAACTATTCGATCTGCGCGATCCAGCAGTAGGCGTTCCTTTGGTCGAGGCCGTCCGTCACGCAACGCTGGACCAACTGGTTGCGGAAACGTTGGAGACGGGCGAGGCAATGCGAAGCGGGTTAAGCTTAGCCGATTCGCGGACCCATGGCGAGCGACATATAGAGGTCAGCGCTGTTCCAATCAAGAAGGCTGACGATGAAACGTCCGGCGCGGTCGTGCTTTTCCACGACATCACTGAGTTGAAGCAACTGGATCAAATCCGGCGCGAATTTGTCGCAAATGTTTCGCACGAACTGCGAACGCCGTTGTCGATCTTACGCGGCTACATCGAGGTGTTGCTTGATGAGCCGGAGACGCCACGAAAGGAACTTGCACGGATCCTTTCGATCATGGAACGGCATTCCAAGCGGCTCCGGCGGCTGGTTGATGATCTGCTAAGTCTTGCCCAACTGGAGTCGTCCCAAGCGACGCTGGAGGTCAGCCTCGTGCGGGTGGATGAGTTGTTTAATAACCTCATCCGTGATTGGAAAGAAAAACTCGCCGCGAAGAATCTGAAAGTGATTGTCGATTTGACGCCGGAGGCGTTCACCCTTCACGCCGACGGAACGCGTTTGGAGGAAGTGCTCTACAATCTGCTGGATAACGCGGTGAAATTTTCGCGCGAGAACGGGCAGATTCATCTCCGGGCGACACGCCGTGGTTCCGACATGGTATTAAGCGTGACTGATAGCGGACTTGGGATCGGCAAAGAGCACTTGCCCCGAATTTTCGAGCGCTTTTATCGCGCTGACAAAGCTCGCAGCCGCGAACTGGGGGGCACCGGCTTGGGGTTGGCGATTGTGAAACATATCGCCCAGTTGCACGGTGGACGCGTGGAAGCTGAGAGCGAGCTGGGGTATGGAACCACAATTCGAGTGGTGCTGCCGGTGCGTTCGGCGAGTTAAGCGTTGAAGCGTTGAAGAGTTGAAGCGGTACGGTCTCCAAAGCACGAGACCGAGAACGCGCATTCGTTTTACTGGTTCAACGCTGCAACGCTTTAACGACGGCGAAGCCTCCTGTCACACAAAAGTAACATTAAAAATTTTGACGCTTCCGCGCGCGCTACGGCAGGCTGATTGCTCTATGAAATCTCGCAATTTTACCCACAAACTCCTAGCAACAGTGCTGTTAGCCGGCGTTAGCGCGACCGCCTCGGCTCAGATGATGATTAACGGCGCAGGCGCAACTTTCCCCTATCCCATCTATTCAAAATGGTTCGATGAGTACGCGAAAGTCGATCCCTCGGTCCGGTTTAATTATCAATCGATCGGATCAGGCGGAGGCCAAAAACAAATACTCGCCCAAACAGTCGATTTCGGTGCGTCCGATGGTCCAATGAGCGACGAGAATCTCGGCAAAGCGCCGGGGAAAATTCTTCACATTCCCACCGTCGCGGGCGCAGTGGTGTTAACCTATAATTTGCCGGAAAATCCTGCGCTTAAACTCGACGCAGACACGATTGCCGGAATTTTTCTCGGCCAAGTCAAGAAATGGAATGATCCCAAGCTGACAGCATTAAATCCAGGCACAAAATTGCCCGATCAAGAGATCGTGGTCGTGCACCGATCAGATGGCAGTGGAACCACATTTATCTTCACCGATTACCTCAGCAAAGTAAGCAGCGAATGGAAGGAGAAGGTCGGCAACAATACTTCTGTCAATTGGCCGGCTGGCATCGGTGGCAAGGGAAACGAAGGCGTGTCGGGGCAGGTAAAGCAAACGCCGGGGGCGATCGGTTATGTGGAACTGATTTACGCGACACAGAACAAGATGCCGTACGCGGAGGTGAAAAATTCCGCAGGCCAATTCGTGAAACCGACGATTGATTCCGTGACCGCTGCGATCGCAACGGCCAATATTCCGGATGATTTTCGGTTCTCTATGACGAATGCGCCGGGAAAGGATGCTTATCCAATCTGCGGCGCGACGTGGTTATTAGTGTACGAGCAGCAAAAAGATGCGGCGAAAGGTAAGAAGCTCGTTGAATTCTTAAAATGGGCGGCGAAAGACGGCGAGAAAATGGCGACGGATCTGCAGTATGCGCCATTGCCCGATAGCCTTCAGCAACGCGTTCTGAAACGGATCGACGAAATCAAGATGTAACCGAGGGGTGTACCGCAGCGGCCTGCCGCTGCTAATCATAGTATTAAGTTTTTATGGCTGTGGCCGCATCGATAGCGGTGGAAGGGCGCTCCGTCCAAGCACGCATGGGGTCTCCATCCCGCTTTGGCGATAAGGCATTCGAATCGCTTACGCTCGCGATGGCGCTGGCGGTGGTCTTGTTGATTATCCTAATCGGTTGGCAGCTCTGGATTGGGTCGTCGGTCGCTATCAAAAAATTCGGTTTTCATTTCCTCGTCACATCAACCTGGGACCCAGTCGCGGAGCAATTCGGCGCGTTGCCGTTCATTTACGGAACACTCGTTTCCTCTCTAATCGCTTTATTGATCGCGGTGCCCTTGAGCATCGCAACAGCAGCGTATC
>Ga0137396_10001318_pt1 | contig 12973 bp, 12 predicted proteins | sample czc16metaG_FD_108284 | JGI IMG/M metagenome (GOLD analysis project Ga0137396, IMG submission 108284) | Vadose zone soil microbial communities from Angelo Coast Range Reserve, California, USA - czcobulk3.16 metaG | ecosystem: Environmental > Terrestrial > Soil > Vadose zone | place: USA...
CGTGGTGAGCGTGCCCGCGGGCTGGACCCCGACGGCCACGTACGCCTACACGGCGAGCACCGCCGCGGGAACCTTCAACATCTCCGCGGTGGGCGACGGCGTCACGGTCTCGCTGCCGTAGCGATCGTTCATGTGCGGTTCATACCTTGGGGGAGGGCTCGAGCCCTCCCCCGTGATGCCAGGAGCGTGATCCCATGGTCCGATGGTGGCGGAAACGACAGCCTGGGGGCGGGGGCCAGCGCGGCTTCACCCTCATCGAGCTGATGATCGTCGTGGCGATCATCGGTATCCTGGCCGCCATCGCAATCCCGCTCTACACGAATATCCAACAGCGGGCGCGGGTCGCCAAGGCCCAGGCCGATGCCCGCGCCCTCGGGACCGCGGTGACGGTATTTGGAGCCCACATGGGCTTCGTCCCCACCGCGCTCGGTCAGCTGACGGTCGTGGCGACGAACCCCCAGAACCTGACCGCGGGCCCGTTCATGGCCAATCTCCCGAGCGTCCCCGCGGGCTGGACCCCGAGCGCCGGCTACGCCTACACCGCGAACACGGCGGTGTCGACCTTCAACATCTCGGCGATCGGCGACGGGACGACGGTGTCGCTACCATAGAGTCTCGGGGGCCGCTGCAAATCATTCGAGGGTCGAAGCCACGCGCATGAGCGAAACGCCGCCCGCCACCGCTCCGTGTCCGAAGTGCCAGCACCCGAACCCAGAGACGATCGAGTTCTGCACGCGCTGCCACACCCGCCTTCGCTTCGCCTGCCCGGCGTGCCGGCACCTGCAGGCGCGGGGTGACAAGTGCGAGGCGTGCGGGCTGGACTTCACCCAGCATGCCACGAAGGAACTCGCGCGCACGCTGGCGGCGCGGCCCGTCCGCGCGGCACCGAGCCGTGCGCTTGTCGGGTCGCTCGTGATCGTCGGGGTGCTCGTCCTGGCGCTCGTCGCCTGGTTCGGCATCCGGTCGCTGTCGACCACTCGAGCGCCGCAGATCGCGCGACCCGCCCCGGGGCCGAGCGCGCCGGTGCCCGACCCGAACGTGCAGCTGACCGCCGATGCGCTGCGGGTCCTGCGCGGCCTGCGCACGCTCACCGAGGGGCGCGTGAGCTACATGGAGTACGGGCCCCGGGTCCACGACGCGAGGGCCACGCTCGACCGCTATGTGGGCGCGCCTGGTGGCGATGCCGAGCTCAAACGGAACGCCGGCGACACGATGGACCTCTACATGCTCGCCGCGCTCGCCTGGAATGCGACGTTGCGCGTCGAGCAGGGTGACGAGCGCGCGGCCGCCGAGGCCTTCGTCGCGGTCGCCAGGCATCCCGCGCTCGATCTCTGCGCCGCGCTCAGGGCGGCGCGCGACGGCGTGAAGCCGGAGGGCAACACGCCGATCGAGGTCGCGCAAGGGATGGTGGTCGCGAAATCGATGCCGGCGATCTGGACGTGCGCGGCGACCCGGCTCGCCGAGGCCGAGCAGCAGGCTTCCTCGCGCTAGCCGCCCGTCGGCCGGAGGGTCCCCTGGGCGTCGGCGCCGCTCCGCTCCGACCGCGCGACTCCGCGCTCCGAGACCTCGCCGGCGCCGGGATCGTCGCGGCGCTCACGTTCGTGGTGTTCCTGCCTACCGTGGCGAACGGCTGGGTCGCGTGGGATGACGACACGAACTTCCTCGCGAACCCGCACTACCGCGGCCTCGGTACGGCGCAGCTCGCGTGGATGCTCACCGACCGTCACGCCCACTACATGCCCCTGACCTGGCTCACGCTCGGGCTCGACTACGTGCTCTGGGGTATGAATCCGGCGGGCTACCACCTGACGAGCATCGTGCTTCACGCCGCGAACGCCGGGCTGGTGTCCCTCGTCGCGCTCCGCCTGATGCGCCTGGCGCTTCCGGGTGCCGGCGGCGCCGCGCTGAGGACGGGCAGCGGGCTCGCGGCCCTCCTCTTCGCCGTTCATCCGCTCCGCGTCGAGTCGGTCGCGTGGGTGACCGAGCGCCGGGACGTCCTCTGCGGCATCTTCTACCTGCTGACGCTCTTGGCGTACCTCCGCTACTGCCGCGCGGGGCGCCGGGGCGCATACGCGACGTCGCTCGCGCTGTTCGCGTGCGCGCTCCTGTCGAAGTCGATGGCCATGACGCTACCCGTCGTCCTGCTGCTCCTGGACGCGTACCCGCTCGGACGGCGGGCGTGGAGAGAAAAGATCCCCTTCTTCGTCCTGAGCGCCGTGGCCGCCGTCCTCGCCGTCATCGCCCAGCGCACGGCCGGCGCGATGGTCGCGCTCGGCCTCCTCCAGCGGATCGCGATCGCCGTCTACGCGCTCGTGTTCTACCTGCTGAAGGCGCTCGTGCCCGCGGGTCTGGCGCCGATGTACGAGCTGCCCGAGTGGATCGATCCGACCGGCTGGCGGTACCTCGCGAGCGGGGCCGTGGTCGCTGCGCTCAGTGCCCTCGCGGTCGCGATCCGCGGGCGCTGGCCCGCGTTCTCGGTGGCGTGGGCGTGCTATGTCGTGACGGTGCTGCCCGTGTCGGGCCTCGTCCAGGTCGGGTCGCAGCTCGCCGCGGACCGGTACACTTACCTGCCGTTGATCGCGGTCGCCGTCCTCGCCGGGGGCGGCCTCGCGCGCTGCTGGGCTGCGCGCCCCGCGCTCGGCGGCGTCGCGGCGGTCGCCGGCGGCGTGGTGATCGCCGTGCTCTCGGTGCTGACGCCGAAGCAGATCCTCGTCTGGCGGGACGGGGAGACGCTCTGGACCCATGCCCTCTCGACCAGTCCGTCGGCAACCGCCCACGTGAAGCTCGGCGGCATTCGCGACGCGCAGGGACGGCTCGACGAGGCGATCATCCACTATCGCGAGGCGCTCCGGATCCGCGCGCTCACGCCGGACGCGTACAACGGCTGGGGCATCGCGCTCGCCCGCCAGGGCGAGTGGGGCGAGGCGGTCGAGCGCTACGAGCGGGCGCTGGCGATCCGCCCCTTGTCCGCCGAGGTGCACGCGAACCTAGCGACGGCGCTCGGGCAACTCGGTCGGCACCGGGAAGCGGCGATGCACGCGGAGATCGCGCGGGCCATCGAGGCGGAGCGGAAGTAGCGGTGCGAAGGGTGCCCGCCCTACTGCGTTACTCGGACCGCATCGTCTCCAGGATCACCTGCTGGCCGCCCGTGGAGCCACCCGTCCAGGTGACGGTCACGGTGATCCGCGCGAGCCGGTTCGGCGTGACCGTGGCGCCCACTTGCGCGATCTGCCACGTGCGGGTGACGCCCGCCTCCGGGGTGTCCGTCTGCTGGGCCAGCGTCACGACGAAGGGCTGGTTCCGTAGCTCCTCGACCTTCTGCCGCGCGTAGGACGTCGCCTTCGACTGGCCGCCGCTCACGACGACGTCGGAGAAGCCCGACGAGAGCATGCTCACGACCGCGAGCAGGCCGATCGTCAGAATCGCGATCGCGATCAGCACCTCGGGCAGGGTCATGCCCTTGTCGTCGATCATGGCGCGTCGCCTCATTGCTGGTACCACCGCCCCTTGCTCAGGATGACCCCCTGCGGCGTGCCGGGCGGCGGCGTCGTATTGAAGAGCGTGTCGTAGGACCAGTGGCGGTTCGGTGCGTTGTAGTACACGCCCGTGTTCTGCCAGTTGGCGGTCGCCTGCGTGCTGTGCCAGAGCGCGATGATCGACCCCTTGTACGTGAAGTTCTTACCGCCCGACCAGTCCTCGAGGAAGCGGATGACGTTCTCGAGCTGGCCGTTCCCGGCGTTGGACTGCGACGACTCGACGCTCGGTCCCGTCGCGAACGCGGCGTTCACCGTCGTGTCGTTCGCGATCCGCGAGCTCAGCGCCGAGCTCGAGTTCGAGGCGTTGCTGTCGCTCCAGTTGTTGGACAGCACCGTGATCGCGTCGCCGAGGAGCGCCGCGGCGACCTTGCTCGTCGCCAGGCCCGACACGCTCCCTGCGCCGGTGTTGTAGTCGCCCTTCACGTAGACCGGGTTCTGGGAGACGACGGTCAGGCCGTTGGTCGGCAACTGGGTTCCGTTGACGAGCCGGACCGCGGGATACCCCGTGGTGTCCGTGCTCGACACGTACATCATGCCGTTCCAGGCGTTGGTTCCGCTCGACCCCAGCAGGGTCGTGAGGTTCGTCGAGGTGAGCTTGGTGACGTCGACGTCATAACTGGTCACCGTCGCGCCTTGCCGGGAATCGTAGAAGCTCCGCTGGGTCACCAGGCCGGCCATGCCGCCGGGCAGCGTCAGGGTGGTACCGGTCTTGTTCTTGAACGTGTAGACACCGCTCGAGTTGACGCTGATCACGAGGCTGGCCTGCGAGTAGAGCTTCGCCGCAGCAAGCTGGGTCGAGTCGCCAACGGCCGGCGTCTCGATGAGCCCGTGGGCCACGACATCCGGGTTCGACGGGTTGTTGAAGAGACTGGGAATCGGCGGCGTGATCTGACCCACGCCCATCGAGCCGGTCTTGACCTGGCCGCCGAAGGTCGAGGTGGCCTGGCTCGCGAAGTCCGACTGCGAGGCCCAGGCGCTGGACGAGCAGCACTGGGTGGAGCCGGCCTGGTACTTGGAATCGAAGTTCAGCGCGTGGTACGTTCCGCCCGCGTCCTTGATCTGCGGGTCGGAGTAGAGCCCCGAGTAGCTGTTGGGTGGATACGGCAGCTGGCCGCCCGTGCAGGGACTGCAGTTCGGGGCGTTGGCGCGCTTGAGCGTCCGGTAGATGCCGCCCGCCGTCGTCATGTAGGACTCGATCTGCAGGCCGGGCGAGCCCGCCTGAGTTCCGATGTAGATATCGCTGTTGGAGTGGATACGTCCGTTGAAATCCATCGGCGCGCCCGGCGCGATCTCGAGATCCACGCCCTGGCCGTAGAACACTCCGAACTGGAAGAGGGGCACGGTCGTGAACTCGAGGATCCGGGTGAGGTTGGCCCCGGTACCGGCCTGGCCGGTCACCTGCGCCGTGACCGCGTGCGGGGTCACGTTTCCGAAGAGACCCGCGTAGGGCCCGGTGGCGAACGTCGTGGCGTACGTGGGCGAGGCCGTGTTGATCGAGTATGTGTTGAAGGTGATCCCGCTGATGGAGCTGAACGTCGGCGCATTCCCGGTGCCGCTGATGGTGGCGAGCTGGCCCGAGGACAGCGGGGGCTGGGTCCCCGTCACGTTGGTGCCGAGGAGGTTCCGCAGCGCGACGACGCCGTTTTCAACCGCCGCCTCCGCCGCGTAGAAGTCCTTGGTGTAGTCCCGCCAGTTGGACGAGATCGCGACCTCGGTCGTGCCCAGCCCGACGAGCGTCAGACCGAACGCGGTGAGGATGACGAGCACCAGGAGGGTCACGACGAGCGCCGTGCCTCTTTCGGAGCCCACGATTGATCGAACCGTGCCAAGTCGATTCATGGTTTCCCCTCGTCTCTAGCAGCCTTGGATACAGAGGTTGCGCGGGCGGACGTTCGAGTTGATCTGGAACGAGCCGAAGCCCCCACCACCCGTGGCGGCCAGCGCCGACTGCGTCGTCGTCTGGATCTGGACCCGTCCGATGAGCAGGAGGTTTGCCGCGGACACCGCGGGCGGAGTGCCCGCCGCGATGGTGATGGCCGCGTCGGCCGCGGTATTGAAATAGCTGAACGTGAGCCCGGTGACCCCGGTCGCCAGGGTCTGGGCGCCGTTGCCGTCGCCGGCGTCCTTGGTCAGCGTTCCGGTCCCGGTGTTGATCGCGTAAACGATGCGCCGTGGGCGGCCGACGAGGACGCCCTGCGGGTAGGCGTTCGTGAGCGCGCCGACCGTGAGGGTCGTGGCCGTTGTCGCCGTCACGGCCTTGGACTCCCACGTATTGCCGTTCACGAGATAGACCGTGTCGCCGATCGAGATGGCCGTCGTGCTCGCGACGGTCAGCGTCGTCGCGCCGGCGGCGGCGGCCGCGCTGAGCGTGGTGGAAGCGTTGACCGCGTCGGCCCAGAAGTCGAGGCACGACGCGTTGGCGGCGTTGATGACGAGCTGACCGGCCGCTGGAGCCGGGCAGTTGGCGGCGGTGGTGCCGGGCGCGGTGCAGCCGAGGGCGGGGCAGCCGTAGCCTGCCATCCGCAGGTCCTCTTCCAGCAGCATCGCCGCGCGGGCCGCCTGTTGGGACTCGGCCTGGTTCTCGCCCCGGAGGAACATCGTGTTGCTCGTCATCTGCACGCCCAGGACGGCGGCCATGATCATCCCGAGGACGGCGATCGTGATCAGGAGCTCGCCGAGCGTGAACCCTCGCTGGTCGCGGAACAGCGCGCTCATGGAATCGTCACCCTCCCGGAGGCTTGGACCGACACCGTCTGCTGGACGCCGCCGGTGCCCGTCACCCTCAATTGTCCGGCCTGGATCGCCATGCCGAACTGGTTGAACACCGGGTTGGTCGTCACGAGCACGACCGAGATGTTGTTGGCGAGCGTGAAGGTGCCCGCGGAGTCCGTGCCCGTCTGGAGCAGGACCGCGCCACCGGTGCAGGTCGCTGTGACGCCCGTCCAGAATTGGAAGCCGCCCGAGGTTGGTTTGACACAGATGAGCTGGCGGGTCGTCACGGCCGTGAGCTTGGCTCGGTTCAGGCCGCTCTGGAGCTCCCGCGCCGCGTAGTTGACCGTCGCGCTCGGGATGTACGTCAGCATGAAGGGCACGGCGATGAAGGCCATGATCGCGATCAGCGCCAGGACCACCAGTAGTTCGGCCAACGTGTAGCCCGTTTCGGACCGAGCTTGAACCGGCAGGTTCACAAGTTGCCCCTCCAGCGGGGCGTATCACCGCTAGAAAATGTGGTCAAGAAAGGCCAAGTGAGAGCAATTCCCACCTTGCCCCGTCCCCTTTCAGCAAGGTGTGTGCCGCTTGGTCACCGCCTTATTTCTAACGACTATACACGGCGCCTCCCGACTCCACTGGCAAGCTTCTAGGCATCTGTTCGTTGCCGTTCGGTCACTTGGTGGTCAGTTTGTGTCACCCTCTCGCCCGTCGTCTCGCGAGGATCGATGACCATCCCTGTCAGGACAATAAGAGCGATCGTGCCGGCCGCGACGGCGACCCCGAAGACCGCCGCGAAGCCCCACGCATCGGCCAAGAGGCCCGCGACGAGCGGCGCGCCGAACGCCACCGGCGCCAGGGACGTCGTCCCGAGGCCGATATAGGTCGGCCGCTCCTCGGGCGAGGGCGCAAACTCGAGTAGCACGTTCAGGTTCGAGATCGTGATCGCCGAGCCCTGGACGCCGGCCAGCACAAACACACCCCCGAACGCCTCGAGCGACGGCGCCGCGAGCGCCAGAGCACCCGCGCCGACCATCGCAGCGAGGCCGGTGACGAGGACGAGGCGGTGGCCCGCGCGGTCGGCGAGCCAGCCGAGCGTCACGGTGCCGGCGACCTGGCCGACGAGGAGCAGCGCCGTGAACACACCCACCTGCGAGTCCGGTGGCGCCCACGCGGCGAGCGCGTAGACGGTGTAGAAGCCGTTCCCGATTCCGCCGATCATGCCGAGGGCGCGCGCCAGGAGGAACCACCGGAGATTCCGGTCGCGGCGGAGCAGCGCTGGCACGCGGGCCAGATATGCCCGGAGCGCGACCGGCGGCGCGGCGGCCGCGGCGGGCGGCTCGCGGACCAGCACGAGCGCGGCGAACGAGACGGCCATGCACGCCGCCGCGCACAGGAAGCAGACGCCGTAGCTCGCGGGCGCCGGCACCGTCGACAGGATGCGGGCCGTCACGAAGCTCCCGGCGAACCCGCCGACTCCGGCGACGAGGGACGAGCCCGCGAAGAAGCGGCCGCGCACGGTCACCGGGATCGCGCGCCCGATGATGTCCATCCAGGCCGGCATCAGCACGCCGCCGACGCCGGTGAGGGTGAGAAGCATGAGGAGCAGCACCGCGAGTGTCACCGCGGGCGCTCGTTCGGCGAGGAGGAAGGCGGCGAGCGCCAGGACCAGGAACGGCGCGCGCTCCCAGACCGTGTAGCGGACCACGAACGGAAGCTTCCGCCCGAGCGCCTCGGTGTGGCCCGCGGCGAAGAGCGAGGGCAGGAACCAGCCGAGCGTCATCACCGCGGGGATCGCGCCGATCACGACGTTCGCCGCCCCGAGATGGGCGGCGAACGCGGGCAGGATGGTGGCCTGCGACGCGAACGAGAGCCCGATCATGAAGACCGAGTGGTCGACGCCGAGCGCGAGGAGGTTGTGGCGCAGACCGGGGATCACCGCCGCTCCGCCGCCTCGAGCTCCGCGGCGAGCTGGCGCACCAGCGCCCGCCAGTCCCTCCGGTCGGTGTCGATCACGACCCGCGTTGCCTCGTCTCCCTCGGGGCGGGCGCGCACGCGGACGACCTGCGGCAGGAGCCGACGACCGGCCCGCGCCTCGAGCGTCGCCTCGCCCGCATCATAACGGACGATGCGGGCGCCGAGCCGTCGGAGCGCGAGCGCGGCGCGATAGACGACCTCCCCGGGCGCGCCGCGCACGACGAGCTCGCGCGGCGCCACGCGGCTCAGGCGATGCGGATGTCGAGCCAGCCGCGGCGTGTCACGGTCACGCGCTCACTCTCGCGCGCGAGCACCGTGGTCGTCGCCGACTCGAAGATCGCGGGGCCCTTCACCTCGTGGCCCGGGGCGAGTGCGTCGAGCTTCCAGACGGGCACCTCGACCCAGTCGCCCAGCCACACACGCCGCCGCCCGGGGCCCGCCGCCGCGCGCCCCGGGGTCGAGCCGCCCTCCGCGGGCAGCACGGGCAGCGCGCCGACGACCGCGACGCGCGCGTTGACGATGACGACCTCCTGCCCCGGCGCGCTGTAGGCGTAGAGCTCCTCGTGGCGGCGGTGAAAACGGGTGGCGACCTCGTCCATCAGGTTCGCCGCCTCGAGGTCCACACCCTCCAGCGGCACCTGGATCTCGAAGATCTGCTCGCCGTAGCGCATGTCGAGCGAGCGGTGGACGCTGACCGGCCCGCCGAAGGCGCCGAGACGTCGCCGCCCCTCCTGCTCAAGCTCCGCGAAGAGCCGTCGCAGGCTCGCCGGCGTCATGCGCCCGACCTCGCTCACGTGGGAGCGCACCAGCTCGTAGCGGAGATCGGTCGCGAGCATGCCCCACGCCGAGAGCACGGCGGCGACCGACGGCACCACGACGCGCCGGATCTCGAGCAGGCGCGCGACCTCCGTGACCTGGAGCCCCGCCGCTCCGCCGAACGCGATCAGCGCGAACTTCCTCGGGTCCACGCCCCGCCGCACCGAGACGATCTTGATCCCCTCGGCCATGTTGGTGTTGACGACGCGCGAGATGCCGAGGGCGGCTTCGCGGACACTCGTCCCGAGCTGCTTCGCGATCTGGGCGACCGCGCGCTCCGCCGCCTTGGCGTCGAGACCGATGCGGCCGCCCAGAAAGTTCGCCGGGTCGAGGTAGCCGAGGACGAGGTTCGCGTCGGTCACGGTCGCGCGCGTCCCGCCCTTGGCGTAGCAGGCGGGGCCCGGGTCGGCGCCGGCGCTCTCGGGCCCGACGTGCAGGATCTTGCCCGGGTCCACCCAGGCGATCGAGCCGCCGCCGGCGCCGAGCGTGTGGATGTCGAGGGCCGGCAGCGCGACCTTCGCGACGCCGACCGTTTTCTCGCCCGTGAGCTGGGGCTCCCCGTGCTGGAGCAGCGCGATGTCGGTGCTCGTCCCACCCATGTCGAAGGTGATCAGGTTCCCCTCGCCGAGGAGGCGCGCCGAGTAGCGGCCGGCCGCGACACCGCCGGCCGGCCCGGACAGGACCGCGCCGGCCGCGAGGCGCGCCGACTCCTTGATCGGCGCGACGCCGCCGTGCGACTGCATGATCAGCACGTCGCCGCGGTAGCCGGAGGCCCGGAGCTTCGCGGCGAGGCGCGCGAGGTAGCGGGCGAGGGCGGGACCGACGTAGGCGTTGACGACCGTCGTCCAGACGCGCTCGTGCTCCTTGATCTGCGGCAGCACCTCCGACGAGAGCGAGACGTAGGCGTCGGGCAGGCGCTTCGCCACTCGGCGCCCGGTCTCCACCTCGTGCTTCGGGTTACGGTAGGAGTGGAGGTAGCAGACGGCGACCGCCTCGACGCCGTCCTTCGCGAGCGTGGCGATCGCGGCGCCGACCGACTTCGCGTCGAGCCGCGTCGTCACCGTTCCATCGAACCTCATCCGCTCCCTGACCCCGAGGCGCCGCGCGCGCGGAACCAGTGGGACCGGCGGCGGCATGCGGAGGTTGGGGCGGTCTTCCTGCAGGCCCTCACTGATGTCGATGACGTCGCGGTGACCCTCGGTCGTCAGCAGGCCGATCCTCGCGCCCTTGCGCTCGAGCAGCGCGTTGGTCGCGACCGTCGTGCCGTGGACGATGGACGAGGTCGCCGCGAGCAGTCCCCGGAGGTCGGTGCCGAGCTCGGCCGCGAGGAGGCCCAGCCCCTCCAGGAGCCCCTCGGACGGGTCGCGCGGGGTGGAGGCGCTCTTGGCGATGACGACGCCGCCGCGCTCGTCCACGGCGGCCAGGTCGGTGAAGGTGCCGCCGACGTCGATCCCGATGCGGTACACGGCGCCTATTCCGGCAGGAGGTCGGCGCCCGGCTCGGGCTCAACGGCGAAGGCGTTCAGCGCGCAGGCGATCATCGCGTAGTAGCCTGCGGTCGCCGTCAGCTCGACGAGCGCCTGCGTTCCGAAGCGCGCGCGCATCGTCTGGTACGCGGCGTCTTTCACGCGGTGGGTGCGGAGGAGCGCGGTCACGTAGTCCACGAGCTCGGCCTCCGCGGCCGTCAGCCCCGCCGGAGCGCGCTGGTCCCGGATCGCGGCGATCGCCTCGCCGCGCACGCCCGCCTTCTTCGCGAGCGGCACGTGGGCGGCCCACTCGTAGCGACAGTCCATCGCGCGCGCCGTCGCGAGGATCGCCAGCTCGCGCTGCTCGCCCGAGAGCGCCGACTCGAAGCGCACGTAGGTACCGAGATGCGCGATGCGCTTGGCGACCTCGGGGCTGTGGAGGAGCACGCCGAAGGGCCCGGCCACCTGGCCGCGGCTCTGCGTGATCAGGTCGAACGCGGCGTGGTGCTCCGCGGGCAGCTCATCCTTCTTGTTGATCAGCGGCACGCGGGCCATCAGTAGAGCGTCCTCTTGAGCCCTTCCTCGCTCTCCCGCTGATACTCCTCGAGCGTCTTGCCCGCGGGGCGGACCTGATCGAAGAGCACGCGCGCCATGGACGGCAGCGCGTCGCGCGCGGGCCAGCGCGCCGGCTCCCACAGCTCGGAGCGCCGAAACGCTTTCGGGCAATGGAAGAAGCACTCTTCGACCTCGACACCGATCGCGAGAAGCGGCTCTCTGCCCCGCGCGGCGAGCGACGCGAGCAGCTCGGCGTCGCGCACGATCCAGGCGCGGCCGTTGACCCGGAGCGTCTCCTCGCGCCCGGGGATCAGGAAGATGATCCCGACGTGGGGGTTCTGGAGGAGATTCCGCATCCCGTCGAGTCGCCTGTTCCCCGGCCGGTCGGGGACGACGAGGTGGCGGTCGTCCAGGACGCGGACGAAGCCCGGCGCGTCGCCCTTGGGCGAGACGTCGCACTGGCCTCTGGCGTTCGACGACGCGAGCAGCATGAACGGTGACCCCGCGATGAAGGCGCGACAGTGCTCGTCCAGGACCGCGATGTCCTTCCTCACCGCCCGTTCGCTGGGCGAGCCGAGGAGGTCCCGCAGCTCCTTCTCCGACGTCACGACGTGCTTCCACATGCCCGCCCCCCTCACCCGGGCGCCTCGGTCGTCACCGCGCCTTGCGCGTCCGCGCGGCGGCACCGCGCTTCGTGACGAAGCCGTTCTCGACGTCCGCCGCCCGCGCCGCGCGCGCCCGCCTCGACGGCGGCCCGTAGCCGCCGCCGCCCGACGACTCGACGAAGAACACGTCGCCCGGCCGCACGACGACGCCGACTTCCTTCGTCTTCAGGAAGCGCGGCGGCCGGCCGCGCGAGAGGAGCCGGTAGCGATGGGGGAACCCGTCCTCGCCGCCGAGGAGGCCGTAGGGCGCGTGGCGGATGCCGTCGCCCGCGGTGTTGGCGATGGCGGGCTCGTCGGTGTCCATGCGCAGGCGGAGGACGGCACCGACGCCGCCCCGATGCATGCCGTCGCCGCCCGAGTCCGCGCGGAACTCGTGATGCTCGAAGGTCAGGGGGAAGCGCACCTCGGCGACCTCGACGCTCCCGAACTTGATGCCGCCCGCGGCCTGTCCCTCGCCCGCCGTCTCCCAGCCGTCGCCCACGGCGGTGGCGCCGCCGCCCGGCCGCGCGTGGAACATGTGCCAGATGAACGGACGCCTCGTCCTCGGGTTGACGCCCTTGATCGCGATGCGGAAGCGCCGCCCCCAGCCCGCGATCGAGCGCTCGGGGCACGCGGGCGCGAGTGCCTTGATGATCGCCTCGGCGATGTCCTGGGCGCAGTGGTTGGTCGCGAGCGTCACCGGCGCCGGCGCAAACGGCCAGACGATCGTGCCCTCCTTCAAGATGGTCTTCACCGGGCGAAACGTCCCCGAGTTCTTCGGCGTCCGCGGGTCGATGAGGTAGGCGAACGCCATGTGCACGGACGACATCGTGTTCGGGAACGACGAGTTGATGAAGCCGTGGACCTGCCGATGCGAATCGGAGAGGTCCACCGTGAGCGCGTCGCCCTTCTTCGTGACCGTCGCCCGGATCCAGATGTCGGTGAAGCCGTGGCCGTCGTCGTCCAGGATCGACTCGCCGCGGTACACGCCGTCCTTCCACGTCCGGACGCAGGCGCGCGCCTGCTTCTCCGCGCCGTCGAGGATCTCGTCCACCGCGCCCACGACCGTCTTCGTCCCGTACTCGTCGAGAAGCGCGCGCAGACGCCGCTCACCGACCTTCGCCGAGCCGATCATGGCGCGGAGGTCGCCCATGAAGTCGTGTGGGTGACGAACGTTCGTCGTGATCATCTTCAGCACGTCATCGCGCAGCTCGCCCGCGTCGTAGAGCTTGAGCGGCGTGATCCGGAGTCCCTCCTGCCAGATCTCCGTC
>Ga0137396_10001319_pt1 | contig 12972 bp, 11 predicted proteins | sample czc16metaG_FD_108284 | JGI IMG/M metagenome (GOLD analysis project Ga0137396, IMG submission 108284) | Vadose zone soil microbial communities from Angelo Coast Range Reserve, California, USA - czcobulk3.16 metaG | ecosystem: Environmental > Terrestrial > Soil > Vadose zone | place: USA...
CCGCGGCGCGTACTCGCCGGCGCGCATCCCGGCAAGACGCCGCCACCCGGCACGCAGCAGCCGGGCCGGGTCGTAGGGCGTGGCGCTCAGCACGCGGAAGCCGTTGCGCTCGATGAAGGCGCGCGCCTCGCGGCGCGAGAACGCGAACTGGTAGAACTGACCGCCCCCGGCCCGCCGACGGCGGTTGCGGTACCGAACCCACCACATCGCCGCGAATCGCGCGAGGTTGACGTAGGGCACCGATACGATGAGCACGCCCGACGGGCCGAGCACCCGGCGCGCCTCGATCAGGATCGGGTCCGGGCCCTCGGGATCGTGCTCGACGGCGCCGAGCGACACGTACGCCGCGAAGGCGTCGGGCCTGAAGCCAAGCCGCCGGAGATCCATCACCGCGAGCGGCGTCGCGGCCGCCCAGGCGCGGCAGGCGCGGAGCGGCGGCAGGCTCCAGTCCGTCCCGATTGCGTGATACCCGTCGCGGCGGAGGAGCACGACATATTGGCCGAGACCGCAGCCGGCCTCGAGCACGCGGGCGCCGGCGGGCGGCAGGTTCTTCAAGATCAGGCCGGTCAGCGGCGACGTCTCCGCGATGCGGGCCAGCGCCTCGGGCGACTGCCGGCCCCAGTGTTCCTCCCAGAAATCGGTCGTCGCCGAGCGCGAGTAGTAGGCGAGCGGCATCGCTCAACCGCTCCGGGCTCGCGCGCGACCCGCCGCCGACGCGACCTGCTTCAGGAGCGCGATCTCGAGCGCGACGAGCGCGGCGAGGTCGTAGCGCTCGTCGACCTCGGCGCGCGCCCGCTCGCCGAGGTCGCGCGCGAGCGCTTCGTGCGTGAGCACGCGCTCGATCGCGGCCGCGAGGGCGCCGGCGTCGCCCGGATCGAACAGCAGGCCGGCGCCGCGGCCCGCCAGAATGGCGCGGTTGCCGCCCACGTCCGACGCGACGCACGGCAGCCCGCAGCTCATCGCCTCGAGCAGGACCTTCGAGTGCCCTTCGGTCAAGGACGGCAGCACGAACACGTCGGCTGACGTGTAGATCGCGGGCAGCGTCAGGTGATCGACGAACGGGACGACCTCGAGCGACACCCCGAGCTCCCCGGCCATCCGCTCGAGCCGCTCTCGAAGCGCGCCGACGCCGACCACGGTGAGCCCGAGCTCGAAGCGGCCGGCGAGCTTGGCGACGGCGGCGACCAGCGTCTCGAGGTTCTTCTCGGGCGACAGGCGGCCCACGTAGAGGATCTTCCGCGCCGCCCGCGTCGCGCGAGCCGCTGGGCGGAAGCGGCTCGTGTCCACGCCGTTCGGGATCATGTGGATGGCCGCGGGATCGGGCACCCACCGTCCCACGTGGGCCGCGAGCTCCTGGGTCGGCACGATGACCGCATCCGCGACTCGGAGACCGAGTGCGGCGACCACGCGACCAAGTGACCCGGTGACCGCGGATCGCGTCAGCTTCGAGTACCAGAAGCCGTAGGTGGTGACGAAGGGAACGCCGAACCATCGCTTCGCGATCAGCGCCGGGACCACCCCCGTCACCTGGAACACGCGGAGGACGGAGCACTCACGCAGCTCGCGCCGATAGCGAATGGGCATGGCGAGCGTGTGGAGCCAGGGATGCCGGCGGCCGCCCGGAAAGATCCGCACCCGGGCGCGGAGCTCCGCATCGTCGGTGTAGCGCTCGAGTGATTCGCCGAGATAGCTGAAGTAGCGGACCTCGTCGAAGGCGCGCGCGTAGGGCCTGAGATAGCCTTCCACGAACCGCGAGTGCTGGCCCGTGCGGGCCAGCTCGCCGAGGCCGCCTCGGATCTCGGGCAAGAGACCGAGGATCATCAGCCGCTCCTCCGGGCGACGACCCTGAAGCCGGTGCTCTCATCGACGTGACGGATCGCGGCGGCCCGCTTCCAGCGCACGAGCCTCGCGTAAAGGCCGAGCGAGACTCCGCCGACGACGTCGATCAGCCCGGCCCACGGCGTGTCGAACACGACGGGCATCACCGGACCCACCGGGACGAACCCACCGGCGCCGAGCTCGGCGAGAAACTCGTCGCGCGTGTACTCGATCTTGTGGTCGGGGTCGGACATCGCGAACAAACCGGCCTCGCGCAGTCGGCGGCGCCACGAGGTGTCGCGGTTGGGGCCCGATACGAGGAGCCGTCCCCCGACCTTGAGCACCCGCGCGATCTCGCCCAGGACCTGGCGCCGGGGCTCGAGGTGCTCGATCACGTCGAGGAACAGGGCGGCATCGAAGCTCGCGTCCGGGAATGGAAACGGGCGCGTGATGTCCCACGCGATCAACCGGACGTTGTCGAGCCCGAGTGCTCGGGCACGCTCGACCGCCGTGCGGAGGTGGGTCACGTCGTAGTCGATACCCACCACCTGCTTGACACGTCTGGCCGCCGCGAGCGCGTGCGCGCCGTGGGCGCATCCGACGTCGAGCACGACGTCGGCCGGCTCCAGACGCTCGAGGTACCAGTCGTGCCCGGGCACCTCGACGAGGTGCTTGGGATGGACGAGGTGACGGCTCTTCCCCGTCGCGCGCGCCAGGCGCACGCCGATGGCCGGTCCCCGGCGGTTCAGAAGATCCAGCGCGGCGATGAGCGGGCGCGTCCAGCTCATGCGCTCGGCCCGCCGTCCACGGCGCGCGCCCGCCACTCGCCGAGGACCTCCTCGTAGACGCGGGCGGTGGCGGCGGCGCAGAGGTCCCACCGGAACAGCCGGTCCACGCGTTCCCGGTTCGCCGTGCCGAACTTGCGCCGCAGGGCGGGCTCGGACGCCAGACGCAGGATGCTCCGGACGAAGGCGCCGCGATCGGCCGGGTCGCAGACGAAGCCGCCTTCGCCATCGCACACGAGCTCCGGCAGCGAGCCCCGGTTGGAGACGATCGCGGGAAGCCCGCACGACATCGCCTCGACCACCACGAGCCCGAACCCTTCCATGAGGGACGGAAAGACCAGCAGATCGGCCGCACGATAGTAGGCGACCTTGTCGGCCTCGGGGAGATGGCCGGTGAAGAGCACGTGCCGCTCGAGCCCGAGCCGCCGCGCCTGTCGCTGGAGCCGCGCCAGATGCGGCCCCGAGCCCGCGACGACGAGCCGCACGTCGGGCCGCTCACGCGCGACCTCCACCCACGCGTCGAGGAGGAAGGCGAGGTTCTTCCGAGCCTCGAGCCCTCCCACGAAGAGGGCGACGACCTTGCCATCGAGGCCCAGCGAGCGCATCAGCGTCACCGGCTTCGGCCCCGGCTGGAAGCGGGTCTCCACGCCGTAATAGACCACGCGCAGCTTCTCGGCGGGCACGCCGAGTGCGTGCGACGCCTGTCGCTTCGCGAACTCGCTCCCGACGACCACCCGTTCGACCCCTCGCATCACGCGGCCCTCGATCAACGAGTTCAGTCGCCCGTCGTCGAGGTGATGGTGATGCGCGACGATCGGAACGTCGAGCCGGTAGCGGCGACGGGCGCGGAGGGCCGCCGGTCCGATGTAGCGGAGGGAATGGGCGCGCAGGACGTCGAACCGCGTCGCATCGTAGACCCGCTTGATGAAGGGCGGCAGCAGTAGCGCCGCCACCGGCCAGCGGAGCCCGCGGCCGATCGGCAGCCGGTGGATCCTCCAGTTCGCGACGCCGTCGGGCAATCGCTTGTGCCGGGCCAGCAGGATGTCGAAGACGATGCCGCGGCCCGCCAGCGCGCGGAGGATCTCGCGCTCGTACACCTCGCCGCCGAGCCGCGCCTCGGGATCGAGCCCGCAGTGCGGGGTGCAGACACGCATCGGCTCAGCGAACTCCGGTGAGCATCGTCGCGTAGCGCTCGGCATCGAAGACGGCCTCGAGGAACAGTGGCCCGCTTCGCCAGTCCCAGCGCCGCAGGGCGGCGACGAAGGCGGCCTCGTCCTTCACCTGCTCGGCCGGACAGTCGAGCGCCTCGACCGCCCTGAACCACGAGGGCCGCGCGATGGTCGTCGCGCGACGGCTCGCGTCGACGACCGAGGTCGCGTGGGCGACGCTGCCGTACCGGCCGTCGGAGAGCAGCAGAAAGAGGACGGGGAGCGCTTCGGCGACGGCCAGCTTGAGATCGGCGATGTACATCGCGGCGCCGCCATCGCCCATGACGCACACCGTCGGGGCCGCGCGGTCGGCGAGCGCCGCCGCGATCGCGCTGGGGAGCGCGGTGCCCATCGAGCGACCGTTGGCGCTGCAGAGAAACCCTGCCGCCGATCTCGCCCGCCAGACGTGCTCCGCCACGGTGCAGAAGTAGCCAGTATCGACGACCAGGCAGCCGATGGCCGGAAGCTCCTGCTCGAGCTGTCGATAGAGCGCTCCCGGAAGCCACTCCTCCCCCGCGAGGTGTCGGCGAACGCCTGCGGTCGCCCCGACCACCCGCTCGCGCCCCCATTCTTTTCCGCTCAGCGCGTCAAGAACGTCGTGAAAGCTCCCGTCGCCGCCGGCACACCAGTGACACGCCGGCGCGAAGCCGTCCGCGGTGTGACCGGCGACGACGTCGACGATCGCGAGTTCGCACGGAAGCGGCCTGGCGCTGAGGACCTCCAGGTTTCGCAGGCCGAGGCCGACCACGAGATCGGCTTCGGCGAGGATGCTCACCTCCGGCGAGAGCGCCCGGCCGTCGCCGGTGAAGACGCCCGCCGCAAACGGGGTCGTCTCGTCCAGGACGCCCTTGGCGGCGAGCGTCGTGAAGACGGGGACCCGAAGGTCCGCCAGGCGCGCTCCCCACGACCGGCGCCCCGCGAGCGCGCCGGCGATGACGACCGGTCGCTGCGAGCGCGTCACGAGACGGTTGAGCTCCGACCACTTTCCCTCGCCGTCGGCGGCGTGAGGATCCGGGGCGGCCCGGACGTGAGACACCCCGACCTTCTCGTCGAATAGATCGAGATGGACCGGGCCCGGAATCTCGGCCCGCGCGATGCCGGCGAGGGTCGCCACGGTGTGGCCCGGATCGCCGAGCGTCGCGTAGGCCTTCGTGAACGCCCCGGTGGCGGCATCGTGGTCGAGCCGCTTGTGCATGCGGGACGTCGCGGTCGCCGGTCCGAACGCCTCCGCCACGCTGAGCGTGGGGATCCGCTCGTAGTGGTTGACGAGGAGCCCGCCGAGCATGTTGGCGAGCCCCGGTCCCTTGATAGAGATCGCGCACCCGAGCGTACCGCTCCGGCGCGCGAAGGCGCCGGCCATGATCGCGCCCGAGGCCTCGTGCGAGGTCGCGTAGAACGGCACGCCGTGCCGTTCGAGCACCGTGACCAGCTCGAGGGAGAGACCGCTGCCGGAGATGCCGAACAGCGCCCGCACGCCCTCGGCGCGAAGGGCGTGCGCGAGCTGCGCGACGCGCTCGCTCATCGCGTCGCGCCGAAGAAATCGACGATGCGGCCGGCCGAGAAGCGAACGACCACCCGGACCGCATCGGGGCTGTAGCCCGCGATGTGCGGGGTGAGGATGAGATTGTCCCGCCTGAGCGCGTATCGCCTGAGCGGGTGCTCCGCCACGTCGGGCTCGCCCGTGAGCACGTCGAGCCCGGCGGCGCTGATCCGTCCGCGCTCGAGACCGTCCAGCAGCGCGGCCTCATCGATGAGCTCGCCGCGGGAGGTGTTGACGAAGGCGCAGCCGGGCTTCATCTGCGCGAACTGCGCGCGACCGAGCAGACCCGCATTGTCCGGTGCCAGGTGGACGTGAAGGCTGATGAAGTCGGAAGTCGCCAGGAGCTCGCCCAGCTCGACCCGCTCGATCCCCGGCGGCCACGCTTCGAGGTACGGATCGTACCCGCGGCAGCGCATCCCGAACGCGCCGCCATAGCGCGCCATCCAGCGCCCGAGCCGGCCGCAGCCGACGATGCCGAGCGTCTTGCCCTTCAGCATCGTCCCCGGGAAGTCGGTGCGGTTCCAGCCGCCGGCGAGGACGTGGTTGTGGGCGCTCGGAAGTCGCCGGGCGCAGGCCATGAGGAGCAGCCACGAGTGCTCGGCGGCCGGGGTCAGGTCGCTCAGCACCTCGCGCTGGCCCTTCAGGGTGAGGAGCGGAATTCCGCGCCGCGCGAGCGCGTCGGCGTCGATGTGGTCGGCGCCGGTCGTCGCCGTGACCACCAGACGGAGCTCGGGGGCGGCGGCGATCATCGCCTCGGTCAGGCGGACCTTCATCGACGCGTCGAGGAAGGCGCTGGCGCTCTTGAGCCCCGACGCCACCGCGTCGGTCTCGGGCGGGACCGTCCGGATGTCGAAGCGCGTGCCGACCACCTCGCGGACCACCTCTGCCGCCTCGACGGGCCCGGAGTAGGTGAGCACGGGGCGCGTCACGGGACGTCCACGCCGAGCGCGCGCAGTCTCGCGTCGACCGCGCGGCCCAGGCGCTCGAGCTCCGGCCCCTCCAGCGCCTTCTGCCGGCACGTCCGGCACGGATCGGCCTTCTCGCCGACGGTGGCCAGGCTCCGTCGCCACGCCGTGAACTCCGCGCCGGCATAGACGTCGAAGATGCTCGACCGCCCGAGATCGCCGACCGCGAAGGCCTTGTGCTTGGGATGATCGCTCCGGAGATTGCAGCAGGGCATCACCGTGCCGTTGAAGTCGACGGTGAAGTTCGAGAAGACCAGGAAGCACGGCGAGCGCCGCACCCAGCTCTTGTCGACCAGCTGCTCGATGAGCTGGCCGCGATCGTACCCGGTCTCGTCGAAGTTGTGCGAGAAGGCCACGATCGGCAGGCCGGGCGTGGGAAAGCTCGCCCCGACCGTCGTGGCGGTCGACGCGTCCCAGGCGGGCTCCAGCTGGATCCGCCGGCCCAGGCGCGCGATCTCGTCGCGCGCCGCCTCCACGCTCCAGCTGACGCCGCGACGCATGTACACGCTCACGCGGAGCACCGAAAGACCGGCCTCGCGTAGCCGCGCCAGCGCCCGCGGGTTGAGATAGTCGCCGTTGGTCACGATGTCGATCGTCGCGGCGGGCAGCCGGCGTCGCGCCAGCGCGACCATCTCGTAGATGTGCTCGTGGGCCATCGGCTCCGAGTAGCGGGCGAAGCGCAGGACCTGGTCGTAGCCGATCGACGCCAGGTCGTCGAGGACCGACTCGTACAGGGCGCGATCCAGCGTCGTCTTGACCGTGAGGCGATCGATCGTCGCGTTGGGGCAGAACGAGCACGTGCGGTTGCAGTACGCGTGGGGCTCGAGCTCCACCAGATCGACGTTCCGCTTGAAAAGGTCGCGCTTGGCGCGGGCGTCGAGTCCGGCATCGTGCTCCAGCGACCGGCGATCGACGATCGAGAGGAAGTGCGTCCAGTGGTCCCGCGCCGGGCGCAGCCGCCGGTACAGCTTCCTGGCTATCGCGAGCGGATCCATGTCACGCCTCCCGCTTCAGGCCGGACAACGGGGCGGACGCAAGGCTCCGGATCAGGTCGTCCAGCTGCTCGGCGTACGACCGCTCGCTCGGCGCGACGAAGTACTCGCACTGTCGGCGAAGCCGGCTCGCGGTCTCCGGACGTTCGGCCAGCTCGAGGAGCGCGCGACAGTCGCCCACGAGCGCCTCGGGGCGCAGACACTGCAAACAATCCACGCGCTCGAAGAAGTCGCGGAAGTGGACGGTCCGGGCCATGCTGAACAGGGCCATGTTGGTCGCGACGTCCTCGTCCGGAAGATACGCGAGGATCGGTTTCCCGTGCAGCCCGGCTTCGAGCAGGATCGTCGACAGCGGCGAGATCACCGCGTCGACGGCCGAGAGCGTCACGTGCGTGTCCTCGTAGTCGGCCAGATGGATGATCCCGGAGCGCTGGCGGTGGCGCCGATAGTACTCGGCCATGTCGGGCGCCATCGCGACGTGTCGCCACCGGAGCGCGAAGAAGTCCGCCTCGCCCTCGGCGCTCGCGCGCCATGGGTGCGGCCGATAGAGCACCGAGCAGTTCCGAAGCTCCCCCAACTCGATCGCCCGCTCGAGCGCCAGGAGATGAGCGGTCTCGTCGAGTCCCTTGCTCGATCCCGCATACAGCAGGAGCCGGCGACCCGCCGGAACGCCGAGCCGCGCGCGATAGGCGGCCGGCGCCTCGCGGGGCGGGCGCCGATAGACGTCGAACTGGGCGGCCCCGAACGGAAGGAGGTGCTCGAGCGGGACGCCGAGCCGCTCGTTGGCCACTTGCCTGGAGTGCTCACCCCAGACGACGAGCCGATCGGGCGCGCCGACCGCGACCGCCTTCACGGCCGGGTTGTCCCACGAGTTCATCAGGTAGACGGTCGGCACGTGGTGGGCCCGGCCCCAGCGGATGAGATCGGACACGAACAGGCCTTCGAGCACCGTGGGATGCACGAGGACGTCGGGCTTTTCCTCCTGGAGCAGCGCGTCGAGCGCCGGATCGTGGCCGATTCGGGCCAGCATCCGGCGACGATACCAATGATAGGTTCCTGGCCACGACCAGCACCAACTCGTCCAGAAGCCGCGGCGGCCGAGGGCCTGGCGCCAGAACGCGAAGATCGGGCCCTTGTCCCGGCTGCGTCGGAGGCGGCGGAGCACGGTCGCGTGGTAGAGGCGGCGATAACCGTACAGCCGCGCCTCCGAGACGGCGACGGTCCGGTAACGCCCGAGGGGCAGGGTGGCGGGGTCGATCGTCACGCGACGATGACGATCTGGGAAAATCCACACCACCTCGTGCTCGGCCTCGAGCTCGGGCAGGACGCCGCTCAGCAGGAAATGCCGCAGGACGATGTCGTGATCGACGAAGACCGCGATCTTGGCCACTGCGTCAGCCCTTCAGGCCTGTTCCGTAGAGGTAATCGGCCCGGCCGTTCGCCTCGAGCAGCCCCCGAAATACGTCGGAAGCGCCGGTGGAGATGGGCAGCGTGCCGAGCCCGGTCGGGCGCTTGTCGCGGAGCCAGAGGATCGCGTTCGACAGGTCGAAGCGATGATGGTACGAAACCTCGATGTCGGTGAAGCCGGCGCTCCGCATCAGCCGTCCGACGGCGTCGGCGTCGAAGTACCAGAGGTGCACGATACGGTAGAAGAAGGACCCATACTCCTCGGGCAGGATCTCCAGTAGCCAGTCCCGTCGATTCGGCGTGCTGATGAGCAGGCGTCCGCGCGGCTTGAGCAACCGCCGGATGTCGCGCAAGAGCGCGAGCGGATCCTCGACGTGCTCCAGCAGGCTGAACGCGACGGCGACGTCGGCGCGCTCGACCCACGTGTCCGGAACGTCGGCGCAGTAGGGATAGGCCAGGTGCCCTTTCGCCTCCACGGCGGCGCGCAGCGAGGCGGTCGGCTCGAGTCCGATGGTCGCCCGACAGAAGCCCCTGGCGAGATCGAGGAAGGAGCCGGCGCCACAGCCGACATCCACGAGCACGGAGTCGCGCAGGCCGGCGGTCCCGAGGGCGCTGAGCTTTTCCGCCTGCTCGGGATCGTGGAGGCGATGGAAGTCTTCAGCCCGGTCGCTGCCGTCCACCCACCGGCGGTACTCGGACGACTCGTAGTCCACGCTCGTGGCGGGCAGATGTGCGGCGCCGCACCCGACGCACCGCCACACCGTTCGCGGCTCGGTGGTGAGTGCGCCGAACCCGCCGGCGCGGACAGGTCCGTGATAGAGCACGACGCGCTCCTCGCCACCACAGATCTTGCAGGGGCACGCGCTCACAGCGCCCTCCCGATCTCGTAGCCGTCGTCCCCCGCCAGTGCGTAGTAGAGGGTCGGTCGAGGCGCGAGCGGTCGCGTGGCGAGATACGCGACCCGGGCGCGCGCGAGCGCGCGCGAAACGCGGCGATGACAGCGCGCGCGCACGACGCGCTCGAGCCCCACCATCGTCAGCCAGGACTCGATGGCCCGCGCCGAGGGCAGATGGGTGATGTTCATGCTCACGTGATACTTTCGCTTCGCCTTCTCGGAGGGTGGATACAGCACCTCGACGCAGTTCGCTCCGCGCAGGCGCCGTCGCCGCGTCGTCGCCGACTCGAGCACGAGCACGCCGCCGGGCTTCAGGAGGTCGGCGAGCCGGCGCACCATGCGCAGCTGCTCGGGGTTGTGGTAGAGGACGCCGGTGCACCACACGACATCGAAGGGCTCGAGGCGGTTCACCACCGTACTGTACATGACATTGGCGGAGACATATTCGATGCGCGGCGAGTCGATCCGGGAGAGCCACGCGCGGTTCGAAGCCTCGAGACGCGGCAGGTCGAGGAGAGTCAGCCGCTCGGGCTCGAGCTCGAGGAGCCGTCGCGTGTCCAGCCCGTCTTTCGGCCCGATCTCGAGGAGCCGCGCGGGACGGCGACCGCCGAGATAGGCCACGAGCTCTTCGAACAGGTAGGCGCGGTAGTCTCCGGCCGGCGGCCCGCCCAGGAGCCGGCGTCGGACGCCGCGGAGCACCCGCACGATCACGGGCGGCTCGCTCCGTTCTGCGCGCAGAGGCGCTGCAGGAGGCGGCCATACTCCACGCACATTCGATCCCCCGACGGGGGATCGTCGAGCACTTTGGCGCGGAGCTCGCCGTAACGCTCGCGGGCCTCGAGGATCGCGCCTCGCACGTCGTCGCGAAACGCGATCCCGTACCGGCGCCCGAGCTCCACCGCGCCGCCGCCGTCCTCGTGGTAGACGAGGGGTAGACCGCATTGTGCGCCCTCGATCGGATGCATCGGCCCGGGGTCGAAGCGAGAGGCGGTGAGGTACACGTGGCAGCGCCGGAGTAGCGCCGCGAGGTCTTCGCCCGCGGTGGGACCGTGGGTCCGGGCCGTCCGCCACCGGATCTCCTTCGGCCAGCGCCCGATGACCCAGAGCTCCGTGTCGGGGAGTCGGCCGTCCGCGATGAGGCGATCCACCTCCTGGTACACTTCGAATCCCTTGTTCCAGTTGTCCGACCAGTGGTGAGTGACGACCCGGAGCGGCTTGCCCGACGCCCACACGTCCGCGCCGAGGGGATGAAAGATCGCGGGATCGGCGCCGTTGGCGACGATGATATGTGGGCGACCGCGATCGAACCAGCGGCCGGCATGATAGTCGCGAAGCCACTCGGAGACGAACACGGTGAAGTCGGCGGTGCCGTTCGCTTCGGCGAGCAGGCGGTCGACGACGTCGGTGCCCTTCCGCGCGTCGCATTCGTTGACCCGGTGCACGCAGTGGACGCCGGGGCGGCGTCGCCGATAGGCGGCGATCTCTTCGGGCCCGAACTCGATCAGGCCGCCCACCCGCGGGTCGACGATGACGATGACGTCCACGCGCTCTCCGAGGTCGAACCGCACCGCGTAGCCTCGCGCCGACAGGTACCGCACGATCTGGGCGAGCCACTGGTTGCCGCCGCCCCAGGGCGACGTGGTCGGGCGCATGTTGATGGCGACCGACGCGATCGGCGCCCGGGCGGAGGCCGCAACCCGGGGGCGCCGGGCCCAGCGGCGAAGTGCCAGCCTGATCGGTGAGAGCATCACAGGTGCGCCGCGACCAGCCCGTCGAGGATGCTCGCCATGCGGCCTTCGCCGAAGTGCTCGACGACGGTCTGGCGCGCGCGGGCGCCGATCGCCGCGCAGCGACGCGGGTCGTCCCAGAGGCATCGGATCGCGTCACGGAGCGCGTCCACTCGCCCCGGCGGAACCAGCACGCAGTTCTCGCCGTCCCTCAGGTGCGTCTCACCCCACCACCCGCGGGTTCGCGAGAGGACGGCCGCCGTGCCGCAGGCCATCGCCTGGAGCGCGGTGCTCTGGCCTGACGGCTGACTGCGGTCGTGGAGCGGGATCACCAGGAACCGCGAGCCCGAGTAGATGTCGCGGAGCTCGGTCGACGTGTGGGTCGTGGTGGTCGTGACGTTCGCCCGTCCGTCGACCGCCACCGGCAGGGTCGTGACGATGTGGAGCGGCAGGTCGTCGACGGCCGCCAGCAGGGTCGGGTAGTCGCGCCCGGCATCCGAGCCGACGCTCACGATCGGCCCGGGGCATCGCTCGGCCGGCGCCGTGCTCCTCCAGAAGTCGCAGTCGGCGCCGAACGGGAGGACGCGCACGCGGGCGGGCGGGACACCGAGCCAGGCGGCCAGCGACGTCTGCGCGCCGGCGCTCAGCGTCAGCAGCTCCTCCACGCCGAGCAGGAAGCGGCGATAACGACGCGACAACCATCGGTCCGCCCCGTACACCGCGACCCGATCGCTGAGCCCCTGGCTGATGTAGATGAGCGGCGTCCTCAGGAGCCCGGCGGCCTTGAGAAACGCGAGCGGCAGACCGCAGGCGTCGACCGTCGAGATGACGATCCGGGCGCGGTTCAGGTCCGCGAGGTTCCGAAGCGCGAGGTCGAGCGCGAAGCCCATGCCGAGGCGTCGCGCGATCAGTCGCTCGAATGGGTACCACGGGCGCGCGAAGGGCGCGCGCCCTTCCTCCTCGACGAAGCCCACCCGATAGCGGGCGCGCAGGGACAGGAGTCCGTAGAAGAACTCGCTCGAGCCCTCGCCTCGCCGCCAGTCCTCGAGCCACTGCCGCCGGCGGCGACGGTAGACCCAGATCACCTCCGCGGTCGACGCCGTTCCGATCGTGCCGTCACCGTCGATCGCCCGCACCATCGGGACGATCACCCACGCCGCTCGTGCCGGGGGGTCGTGGCGACGATCCCCTGGGTCCAGAAGATGGACAGCGGGCTGCCGAGCCGATCGAGAAGCTCGATGCCCGTGGCGAGCCGCACCAGGTTGGCGAAGACGGCGACGGGACGGATCCGTCCGATGCCGAGGCACATGAGATCGATGAGCCAGGCCGGGTGCATCCGTACCGTGTCGACGGTCTCGAAGTAGCGGCCCACCAGCGCCCGCAGCTCGTCGGGCCAGAACTCGTGCACATGATGAGCGTCGAGCGGACGTTCGAGTAGCCGGATCGGCGTCGTGAGCACGAGCCGGCCGTGGGCCGAGAGCAGGTCGGCGAGCCTCGCCAGCATGGCCTCGGCTTCCTCGAGATGCTCGATGACCTCGGCCAGGACGACCGCATCGAAGCGCCGATGCTCGACGGCGCGCAGATCGGTGAAGAACTCACCCCGCAACCCTCGCCGCGCGAACATCCGTGTCGCCA
>Ga0137396_10001321_pt1 | contig 12967 bp, 11 predicted proteins | sample czc16metaG_FD_108284 | JGI IMG/M metagenome (GOLD analysis project Ga0137396, IMG submission 108284) | Vadose zone soil microbial communities from Angelo Coast Range Reserve, California, USA - czcobulk3.16 metaG | ecosystem: Environmental > Terrestrial > Soil > Vadose zone | place: USA...
CAGTTTTTCCTCGACAACCTCTGAGCTAGAGGTTGGAGATTAGAAGTAGGAAGTTGGAAGCAGGGGGTTAGAGGTGGCGAGAGGGGAAGCGGTTGTAGGGGCCGACATGTCGCGCCCATCGGGAGTTTGGGCCTGCGAAATCCGCGAGGGTAGGAACCAACAACGTGGTCACCAGCCACCGGTTTGATTCTCGACTCTTAACCGCCCTATGTAGGGGCGTCCGCCGCGGCGGGCGCCCCTACGGCCTTCTGCCACCCTCCCGGCCGCGGCGGGATAGGGCACCCACAGTGCCAACGTCAAACCTCCAGGGCTCACCAGCGCGCGCGGATGCGATACTTGAGCACGGAAGTGCCGTCCTTGGCGACGGGGACGTTGAACTGCGCGGCCCAGGCTTCGGTTTTGGTCCACTTGTGAGTGGATTCCAGCATTTGCCAGTCGCCACCGATCGGCTCGTTGACCTCCACGGTGATAGGCGTTTCCTTGTGGTTGCGCAAAGTGATCTCAAACTCCATCTCGTAGAGCCGGTCGGAGAGCTTCTTGAAATCGGTCTGCTTGCGCTCGCAGACGACGTCAAAGGCATTGCCGATGTGCAGGCTGAGGGATTCATCCTTGGGCGTGTGGTTGATGCGGTCCTCACCAACGAACTGCACCCCACCCTTGGTGTCGGCCTGATAGACGCGCACCGCGCCCGCGGGCATGGGGATGCCCAGGCTGGACTTCTCCTCGTTCTTGAACTTGTAATAGACCTTCACCAGGTCTTTCAAGGGCGAGCCGGGATGCTGGTAGTTGTGGTAGTAGAACTGCTGTCCTTCCACAACATAGACTTTTTCAACCGGGACGCTGGTCGCGCTGAGCAGGCTGATCTGCTTGCTCTCTTTGTCGAAGATCGAGGTGCGCCGCCCGAGCGTGTAGAGGTGGTATTCCGAGAAGGCCTCCTGCGCGAACTGGGGCGCTTCCGGAGCCCGCATGACCATCGCTTTGGCGGCGGCAGCGTCACGCGCATACTCTTCGCGGAGGCGGTGCAGGTCCCCGGCCACCAGTTGCAGCTTCGCATTCTTGAAGGCGGCGCCACTGTTGTTCACCAGCGTTACCCAGCCGTCAAGATCGGCCGATTTGTCGTCGCGGCCCACAGTCAAGACATAATCGGCGCTCCAGGAGAGATTGGTGGCAAGATACGACGCTTCGACCTTGTGCCGCTGCGCTCCCTTGTTCTCCAGCTCCCACAGCAGCGTCGGCCGGCTGTACAGATTCTCGGGCAGCTCCGGAAAACGAATGTGATCCGCGTTCATGCCGGTGACGATCTCATTGCCTATCCTCCAAACCGGCCCGTTGTTGTTGGAGAGCAGCGTGGCCTTGACCTCGTCCCACTTGGTGGTGGCGCTTTCCTGTCGCGCGCGGACCAGGGTGACCTCTCGGCCCACGTACTTTTGCAGCAGCTTCTGCGGCTCGAGCAAATCGTACTCGTAGTTCTGCTCGAGCACGCCCAGCCGCGCGGGTTCGCTCAACGAGCGGAAGTGGACCGTCGCGGGGTTGATCGAAGCAGCGATGTCCATGAATTTCAGCCGGAATTCGCCCGTGGGCAGGTTGATCTGCCGGACATCACGGACCAAGGCGAGGTTGGAGTTATAAACGGTGACGGCCAGATCTACTTGATCTCCCGACGTCGTGCCGAGCTGCTCATTGCTTGTGGCCGAACTTCTCGCCACGGCAGCAGACGCCGGCGCCGCGTGCGCCGTCCGCTGCAAGAACAACACCGGCGCGGCGAGCAGCGCCGCCGCCAGCAGTCCAGACCAGATAAACCTTCGATCAACTAAGAATTGCATGCTGTTCCTCCCGAGTCAGTTTTTCCTCATTCTTAGAACGGAGCAGGCAGGATTTCTTGCAGGAAGGTTGCGGCCCGGCCGGTCCAGGCCGAGCGAGGACTCACTTCACGGGCAGGGCCCGCCAGGTTCGGCCGCCATCGGCAGTGACGAAGCGCTGGCCGCTAGCAGCCATTACGGTGGCGTTCATCGCGTCTCGCGCTTTGACCGCGGTCCAATCGGCTGGAATGGGTGAAGAGATTTTTTCCCAATGCTCGCCGTCGGTGGTGCGCATGATGGTCCCCGCTTGGCCCACGACCCAGCAGAGGGTATCTGAGGGCGCCTCGCCAGCCACCAAATTCGCGGTAACGTTGCTGACTTGAACCTGCCAGGTGCGACCGGCATCCCGCGAGCGCTCGATCATTCCGCCTGGGCCCACGCGCCAGAGCGTTGATAGGCTCGGGGAGGCGATGAGGACTTCCCTTTCCCGAAAGGCTGGCGCATTCACACCCTTTACCGCAACGCTTGGCTTGCGAAGCACCTCAGTCATTCGGCGGGTCTGTGAATCGCTGGCTATCTCCGAAGATTCTTTGGCCTTGGATTCCGAAGGAACAGAGGGCGTAGCGTCGAAGACTGTCCGGCCTGATTGTTCCTTGGAGGACTTGTCTTGCTCGGTCTTCACGGCTTCTTGCGTAACTACCACCGTTTGCGCAGACGGCGCGGCCGGCTGCGGCGCTGGGATACGGACCGAGTGCAGCGCTCGCGCGGCCGGCTCTTGATTGGCCTTGTCTTTTCTTTCGGCGATTGCTTGGCTCGATTCGGCCCGCGTGGCGCTTGGCTCAAGGGCCGCGGCAATTGCCGGCGCTTCGGCCTGCGTGTCCGCCGCCTTCGCGCTTTCTCGCCCGCCCGCTGCTCCGGCAGCAACGGTTTGCCGGTCCCTGTAAAATTTGCCGGCCGTTGCCCCAGCGTTTTCTTCGAGCGCTCCTTGATTTGCCTCATCACCCGCAGCGGGACGAGCTTTCGCTGGCCGCGTGGCGGCTTCGGAAGGAGACGGAGTCTTTATGGGAGTCTTGGGCGGTCCCCCTGCCGCAAGACGTTGCGCTTCCAGCGTCGCTTGCTTCTGCGCCTGTGCAGGAGGCTGCGAAGCGATGGGGGAAGGTTCAATCTGCCGCGCAATCTCTATGGAGGAATGCCGCGCGGGGCGCACCGCAATCCACAAAGCGAGCGCTGCTGCGGCCGCTACAGAAGGCACCAGCCAGCGCCAGTTCAAGTAACGCCTCGGTGGCATAACGATTTTCCGTGGCTGGTCAACTTCGGGTGCCGGGCCCGTCACCGCTGCCGCTTTGTCAGGATGCGGAGGGACACTCGGCGCCGCCGCGACTCTTCGACCCATCACTTCTTCCGCAGCAACTTCTGTTCCCTCGGCAACAGCCGACTCGCCCCCACTCAGCGCCAGCGCTGCCAGGATCTGCTGACAGCGGGAGCAATTGGAGAAGTGCCGCTCCCAGTGCGACGTCTCCGAATTGCTGAGCGCGTGCTCGGAATAGGCGGCGAGGATCTCGGAGCCGGGGCAGTCCGCGCCGCCGAGCTCCAGGGATTGTCGCAGGCTGCGGGCGAGCAGCTTCGAGAAGACCTTATCTCTTTCGGGTACGTCCATCGCCGCTCTTCTCCTAACTTAGAACGGGACCATTTCCATTTCTTGCACCATTCTTTCGCCACTGGCCCAATCGCTATTCGTCTCCTCGTTTTGTCCCAGAATCGGCAAACCCCGGGACCCCGGTAAGCGCGCGGGCCAAATCAAAAGGATACTCTTCCAGGGCGTATTCAAAGCACAGGTGAACCTGCGCGTCGCTCAACCCGCCAGCGGGGGCATCGCCGCCAGTGGAAACTGGGCCTTCGCGCAGGGCGCGCTCGACATTTCTGCGCACTTCCTGACGCGTGCGGTCGAGCTTGCGCGAAACCGTGGCTTCATGCTCATCCAGAATCCGGCCAATCTCCGCCAGGGTGTGCTCGTGCACGTAATAATAGGCCAAGCGCATGCGCTCGCGCGGGCCGAGCGCCGCGAGCGCGTCGAGCAGGGCCGCCTGGAGCAGGCTGAGGTAGCGCGCGCGATCTGGATCGGGCGGGTCCGTTCCCGTTCGCGGGCCCGGATGGCGCGCCTTCACCGTTCCAGACAATTCTGCCGATCCAACCACATCCGAATCGTTCGCTTCGAGGGATTGCATGCGGCGGCTGGCGCGAAAGGCATCTACATGGCGTTGTGCCAGCACGGCGCGCAGCCAGGTGGAAAGCTTGCTGCGACCGTGGAAGTAGTCAAACAGCGTCCGGCCGCGTAGGGGAGGCATTCCTGCCTGTCCCGCGTCATCTGTACGGGCCTTGGGCGCCGCCGAGCCGCTCGCGCCTCCCATATAAAGTTCGGCGTAGAGCGAATCCGCCAGCTCGCGCGCCCGAGCTTCACCTGCCCCGAGGCCGACAATCGCCCGCGCCGCAGCATACAAATCTTCGCGATACTTCAGAACAAAATGTTCCCAGGCTTGCTCGTTGGCATCGCTGCAAGCGCAAGCCAAGGCCAAATCTTCCACGTGCAAAGATGCGAGGTAGGCAGCCACGTCCGCGTCTGTAGGCTCCGCCTCACGCACCCGCCCGCGAAAATGATGTACGGCGCTGCGCTCGAGCGCCGTCGCGAACCGCGCGCGTGTCACACCCCAGCGCGCGGCAGCCGTTCTTGCCAGCAACCACTCGATCAACTGTGCGTGCGTGGAAAGAAATTTGCCCCCTCCCCTTGCTGGACTTTCGGCGAAGCTCTCTTGCGGCATCAAGCGATCTGCCCCTCGGCTTGCGCCAGTCTTACTGTGCGCTCTCCCAATCTAATGATAGCCCAGCCGGGCCCGAAGTTGCCTGGCTGGTTTCTGGGCGCATACCTTGAAACCCTTTCCCCGGTGTAGCGTCTATTCCTTTGACTTCCGTCTGGCCGGCAAGCTGCTTTTGGCTCCATGGGGGCATCTGGTGTATGATTCGGCGTCCCGGGGGGTCGGGACCCACACACCCGCGAGGGGCAGGGTTCCGGTGTTCTTCATGTTTTCCGACGGGTTCGTGTTCCTGTGTTCTTCTCTGCCTATTCTTCGGAGGTGTCGGTATGCCCAAACGGCCTAAATCGCCCGAATCCGATCATCCCAAGGTGAAGGGAGGTCCCGAAGAGTCGGGACGCAAACAAGGCGGCCTGGGGCGGCGCGACTTCGTCAAACTGGTCGGCGGCACTGGGGTGGCCGTTACCGCCGGAGTGTTGACGAAGGAAGTGCTACTCCCCGCGGAGTCGAATGCACAGGCTGCCGCGGGGAGAAGAGGGATCGGTCCGGGTCCGGTGAACATCACGCTGCGTGTGAATGGAGAAGATAAGGATGTTGCCGTCGAGCCCCGCGTGACTTTGCTAGACGTCCTGCGCGACCGCCTGCACCTAACGGGGGCCAAGAAAGTCTGCGACCGCGGCACTTGCGGGGCCTGCACGGTCATCGTCAGCGGCAAGGCGATATACTCGTGCACCATGCTGGCGATCGACGCGGCCGATTCCAGCGCCGACATTCTCACTATCGAAGGTCTGGCGCCTGAAGGGCAGTTGCACGCCGTCTCCGCGGCATTTGTGGATAACGACGCGCAGCAGTGCGGTTTCTGCACGCCGGGTTTTGTGATGGCTTGCAAGGCGTATCTCGACACCCAACCCAATCCGACTTACGAGCAGGTGAAAGCAGCGCTCGGCGGAAACCTTTGCCGCTGCGGCACCTACATGGGAGTGCGGAAAGCCGTGCTGGATGCGGCCATGCGGATGAAAGGAGGTCGATCCTGATGGCTGACTATCGCTGGCCCGAAGCGGGCAAACGCAGTCTGATTGGCAAGCGCATCTCGCGCCTGGACGGGCCGGTCAAGTCCTCCGGCCGCGTGAAATATACCTACGACGTCGATCGCCCGAACATGCTCTACGGGAAGATGGTCCTTTCACCCTACGCCCAGGCAACCATCAAGAGCATCGACACGAGCGCCGCAGAAAAAATGCCCGGCGTGAAGGCGGTGCAGGTGATGCGGGAACCCGGGGCGGGAATCCTCTGGGCCGGTCAGGAGGTTGTGGCGGTCGCCGCGGAAACCGAAGAGCAGGCCCGCGACGCCGCGCGGAGCGTGGTGGTGAATTACGAGAAGCTCCCGCATCTGGTGCGCGACGTCGAGCCCGCCAAGGCAGGCGACCGGGCCAAGCCGGCCGCCGAGCAGACCGAGGGCGATCCCGATAAAGCTTTCCAAGAAGCTGAGGTCACCGTTGAAGGCCAGTACGGCTCCCCAGTCATCACGCACTGCTGCCTGGAAGCGCACGGCCAGGCGACGGAGTGGGAAGGCGACAACCTCACTGTCTGGGCTTCAACGCAGAACGTCAGCGGGATTGGCGGTGAGTTCGCGAGTGGCCTGAAGATACCGGCGGGCAACGTGCGCACCCTCACCCCGGTGATGGGGGGCGGCTTTGGAAGCAAGTTTGGGGCCGACACCTGGGGCGTAGCGTGCGCGCAACTGGCCAAGAAAGCGGGCCGTCCGGTGAAAATGATGCTTGAGCGCGACCACGAGCTGATGGTCGCGGGCGCACGGCCCTCGATCCACGCCAAGGTGCGCGTGGGTGCACAAAAAGACGGCACGATTACGGCGTGGTCGTCGGAGTCCTGGGGCACCGGTGGCATGGGCACGGGCGGCTCCCCCAGGCTGCCGTACGTATTCCGCATTCCGAACCAGCGGAAGCGCCACACCGCCGTGTTGACCAACATCGGCCCGGCACGCGCTTGGCGTGCGCCAAACCACCCGCAGCTTTGCCTGATCACCATGGCGGCGCTCGAAGACCTGGCCGCCAAGTTGGGCATCGATCCCGTGGAGATGTTCCTCAAGAACATCGGCATGACCGGAGAGCTGTCGAAGGTTTACGCCGCCGAGCTGCAGAAGGCCGCCGAGCTCATTGAGTGGCAGAAGAAGTGGCATCCGCGCGGCGACAAAGCCCCCGGCGTGATCAAGCGCGGCCTGGGAATTTCGCTGCACACTTGGGGCGGCGGCGGGCACCCCAGCAATTGCGCCTGCGCGATTCATCCGGATGGCTCGGTGGAGGTTTCGCTGGGCTCGCAGGATTTGGGCACCGGCACGCGCACGGTAATCGCCATCATCGCGGCGGAGACTTTGGGGCTGCCGCTCGAAGCGGTGAAGGTGAACATAGGCGACTCGCACTACCCGCAATCGGGCGGCTCCGGCGGCTCCACAACGGTGGGCGGCGTAAGCGCGTCCACGCGGCGCGCGACCACCAATGCGCTCAATGAGCTGCTGGCCAAAGCGGCGCCCTCGCTGGGCGTGGAGAACGATCAACTCGAGGCCGTCGGCGGGCGCATCCAGGTGAAAGGCAATCCCTCGAAAGGAATGAGCTGGAAGCAGGCGTGCGCCAAGTTGGGCACCACGCTGATCAACGCTACCGGGCAGACTTCCATAACTACGCCGACCGGGCCGAGTGCCCGTGACCTGATTTCGAGCGGCGTTGGCGGTGTGCAGATAGCGGAAGTGGCTGTGGATATCGAAACCGGCGTCGTGAAGCTCGAAAAGCTGGTCGCCGTGCAGGATTGCGGCCTGATCATCGACCTGAAGACAGCCGAGAGCCAGGTGTACGGCGGATGCATCATGGGCGTCTGCTATGCGCTCTACGAAGAAAAAATCATGGACGAGCAAACCGGCCGGTGCCTGAACCCGGACATGGAGTTTTACAAGCTCGCCGGCATCGCCGACATCGGCGAACTGGTGGTGCACATGATGACCGGGCCGGGCTACGACGAGCGTGGCGTGATCGGGCTGGGCGAGCCGCCGGTGATTTCGTCCGGTGCGGCCATCTCCAATGCTGTGGCCAACGCGATCGGCGTGCGCGTGCCGACGCTGCCGCTGACGCCCGACAAAGTGCTGGCGGCACTCGAGAAAGGAGGGGCGGCCTAAATGCAAGCCTTTGAATACGCCCATCCGAGAAGCGTGACAGAGGCGTTGCCCTTGCTGGGCTCGCGCTGGGGCGAGACCGAAATCCTGGCGGGCGGCACCGACCTGTTGAGCTTGATGAAGAACTACGTCGTCACCCCCAAGCGCGTTGTCAACATCAAGGGCCTTCGCGAGCTGAGCGGAATCCGCGCGACGCCTGCGGGTATCCACATCGGGGCGCTCATGACGCTGGAAGAGCTGCGCACGAGCCAGCCCATGCACGAATACCCTGCCTTGGCGCAGGCTGCGGCGGGCGTCACCAGCCCGCAGATTCGCAACATGGGCACCGTCGGAGGCGACCTCTGCCAGCGCCCGCGCTGCTGGTATTTTCGCAGTGGCTTTGGCCTGCTGGCGCGTGATGAGAGTGGCCGGTCGCTGGTGCCCCAGGGCGAAAACCGCTACCACGCGATCCTCGGCAACGATGGTCCGGCCTACTTCGTCAATCCTTCGAGCCTCGCGCCCGCGCTGATCGCGCTGGGGGCCAAAGCGCGCCTGGATGGGCAGAACGGAGAACGTTACGTCGCACTTGCCGAGTTCTTCGTCATCCCCAAGAGCGATGCCGAGCGCGAAAATGTTCTTCAGCCGAACGAAATTCTTACCCAGGTGATTATCCCGGACGGGGCTTGGGAGCTGTCCAGTGCGACCTACGAAGTGCGCCAGAAAGAGGCGCTGGATTGGCCGCTGGCCTCAGCGGCAGTAGCGCTGAAGATGGAGGCGGGCAAAGTGGCCAGTGCACGGATCGTGCTGGGCCATGTGGCCCCAATTCCGTGGCCGGCGCCGGAAGCGGAAAAATCGCTCGCCGGGCAGCCGATTAACGAGGCCACGGCTGCCAGGGCCGGCGAAGCAGCAGTGCAAGGTGCCAAACCGCTGAGCGGCAATCGCTATAAGGTGCAACTCGCTCGGGTGGCCGTTAAACGCGCCTTGCTCGCCGCGGCCCACCCCGGTTCCATCGGGGCGAAAGGAGGGGTCTAACCAATGCCCAGCTTGAACTTCTTGATCGAGACCGGCGAGGTGTGCCAGTTCTTGCGTGAGAAGAAGATGTTCTACCAGACCACAACTGACCCGTCGCCCGGCTTGCCGGAAGGCCCCTTCTGGTGCGCGTTCACACAGTCCTTGCTCGGGCCGGATGGCCACGTGGCCGATGCACAGTGCTGCCGCCCAGGCCGCTCGTGCTGCGAAACGGCGTAAGGCTGTGGCACCTTGTGGGGCAGCGTTTTCTAACCAGCCTGCGTTCCGCCACACGACCCCACTAAGCGGCGGATTGCATGTTGCCGTCGGGGGTGGGAAAATAAGAAATTGCTGGAGGGAGGAGTCAAATGAAGCTGAAGGGATTGTTTCTGGTTTTGTCTCTCGTGCTGGCCGTGCCGGCGATGGCACAGATCTCGGGCCAGTACATCGAGGCGCGCACGGCGGACGTGTATACCGGGCCGTGCTTCGCGAATTCCGAGGTGAACCTGACCGGCCATGAAGCTGTGCTGGCCTGGCACATTGAGAAAGGCAGTTGGACAAGCACCGGCGGTGAGGGAGCGGCGCTTGATGGTCTCTCCGTGGTGGCGGTGGTGCGCGCCAGTGCCACGCTGGGCGACCCGTATGCGAGTCCGCTTCCGGCCAAGTCCGTGCTCATCGTGGACGCGCGCGCCAATCAGGCCCAGCGCGCCGCGTTGGTGAACTTTGCCCAGGCTCAGACCGGCGCGCTGTTGCGCGACGTCGTTGCCATCGAGGTGTCACCCATCCGCTTTGCGGTCGATCCGAACCGCCATGGTTACGCCACGCTGGATGCTGCTAACCTGGCGCGAATCTCCACGCGCGCTATCGGAGCCGCCGACCAGCTCTGCCATAACGAAGAGATCTTTTATCCGCCGCTCGCGGCCAACCTGAACCACGCGATGCCGGCGGTGGCCGCGGAAAGCGCCTATCGCGGCAATCATCTCGGCGTGAACTGGAGCGAATCGGGCCGCCGCGGCTCGTTCCTCGGTACATTTTCGTTCTAATCGCATCAAAAGAGATCTTGACCAAAGCCCGCCCCTCGGGGGTGGGCTTTGTTTTTGCCGGCGCACCGCGCAAAATCTACCGTGAGGGCACGGCATGCTGTGCCCCTACGACTGCCTTTTTCCTGAGAATCATTTAAGATGGTGGGCCCCATGGTCTTCACAACAAGGAATATTGCGATGACCTCGAAATCGAAAATCACAGACGTTCTGGCGCGACGCTTCGCGCTTTCTTGCCTGTTTTCACTTAGTGTTCTTGTGCTGTGCTCGGCGGAGACAGGCGCCGCTCAAGGCTACAAAGCTGAAAAGATCAACGCGCCCCCACCGCAAGAGCTGTCTGCGGCGGTGCGCGAGACCCTCAGCGGCGATGCCCTACGCGTCATCGGACCGAACGGGCCGCTGTGCGAGATCTGGTTGCGTAAAGTGGTGCCCGCGAAGACGACTGTAACGGAAGAGTTGGGCATCAGCTTTGGGCAGCTCGCGGAAGGCACGCTGATCGCTGCCGTGCGTTTCCCCTCACAGGTGAGAGATTACCGGCGGCAGCGCGTCAAACCTGGCGTTTACACGCTGCGTTACGCGCTGGTGCCGGTGGACGGCAACCACTCGGGCGTGGCCCCGCAGCGAGATTTTCTCTTGGCGGCGCCGGCAACGGCCGATCCGAGCCCGGCGAACATCACCCGGGACGAAGCTCTGAATCTGAGCCGCAAGACCACCGGCACCAACCATCCCTCGGTGTGGAGCATAGCGGCCGGAGGAGACGCGGCGGGAGCCGTGCCGACGCTGAATCACCAGGAAGATGGCGATCTTTGGCTGCTTGAGCTTCGCGTCCAGGTACAGCGGGGGGGAGAAGGGGCGCCAACGCCCGCGGCTACAGTGGCCATGCGAATGGTGGTTGTCGGCTTTGCGCCGGAAGCTTGAGGTGAGCCGCCGTCGGCTTGAGACTGAAGGTCTGAGGCAACCGCCGGATGTATACTTGCCGCGAATGCGAACGTCCCATCAACCAGGCCACTGAGATTTGCCCCTATTGTGGCGCCGACCTGACCGAGCCGATCGGCCTGGAGGCGGAAGAGCCGGCCAAAAAGCGCACTGTTTCCTCCATCCTGATGCGCTGGGCCGTGTTGCTGGCGATCCTCAGCGCGGCCCTTTGGGGGTTCCTCTGGTTTGTTCTACCAGAGCAGTCGGGAGATCCTGCGATGCGCGCCGAAGCGCGCGCGGTGGAGGCGTTGCGTGAAGTCCGCGCGGCACTCAGCACCTACGCAGAAGCGCAAGGCGGGGCTTACCCGGCGTCATTGGAAGCTTTGGGCGACCGCGCGCGCGGCCCGGCGCAGAAAGCCTTAAGCGAAGGATACAAGGTGGAATACACTCCCGCGCCGACGGGTTCTGACGGCAGGGTGCGCAACTACGTTTTGCTCGCCCGCCCCGGCAATTACGGCTATCGCAATTTCTACACCGATGAGAGCGGAGTCCTGCGCGCGACTCGCGAAAATCGCGCGGCCACGGCGCAGGATCCCGCCTTCTAGAGGCTGGAAGCCAGAGTCTACCCGGTTGAGGAGACAGCGATGACAAAGAGGCAAGCCGTGATGCTGGTTTGCTTGCTGTGGCTGCGGTGCGCAGGGAGCGCATCAGGGCAAGAAATGGCCAAGCGTACCGAGGCCTCGGGAAACTTTGTCGTAGGCACCATCACCGCGGCACCGGGCACGCGCGCTTCCGGCTTCCTCGAAGTCGCTAAGGGAACTGATGCCGGCACGCGCATTCCGGTAACCGTGATCCGCGGCATCAAACCCGGCCCGGTACTGGCGCTGATTGCGGGCACCCACGGCTACGAGTATTCGCCCATCCTCGCCATGCAACGTTTCCCGGCCAAGGTGGATCCGCGCGAGTTGGCTGGCACGATTATTGTGGTGCACGTGGCCAATATGCCGTCGTTTCTTGGGCGCACGATTTATTACAGCCCGGTGGATGGGAAGAACCTAAATCGCGTCTACCCGGGCAAGGATGATGGAACGGTGTCCGAGCGCATCGCCGCGAGCATCACGCGCGAGGTGATTGACCGCGCCGACTATCTGGTGGACTTGCACTGCGGTGACGGCAACGAGGCCCTGCGCCCCTATTCCTACTGGGAGGCCGTGGGCACGCCGGAATTGAACGAGAAGACCAGGCAGATGGTGCTGGCCTTCGGTCTGGATCACATTGTGATCGAAACCGAGCGTCCCGCCGACCTTGCCAAGACGGTCTATACTTCCAACACCGCCATTCGCCGCGGCAAGCCCGCCATTACCACCGAAACCGGCTTGCTGGGCCGCGTGGATACCAACGGCGCGGACCTGGCTGAGGCCGGCGTCTTCAATTTGCTTCGCCATTTCAAGATGCTGTCCGGCGAACCGCAGCGCGTCGAGCATCCCATCTGGATCGACCGCAGCGAAGTGCTGCGCAGCCCTGTTACGGGCATCTTCCACGCGCGCGTCCAGCCGGACCAAGCCGTGGCCAAGGGAACTCTGCTCGGCGTTCTGACCGACTTCTTCGGCAATGCAGTACAAGAGGTCCGCGCGCCATTTGCCGGCGTGGTACTCTACATCGTGGCCACGCCGCCAGTTAGCCAGGGCGAGCCCTTGGGCATGGTCGGGCACCTCAAGCCGGAGTAGGTTTACGTCACCCCAGCGACACGAAAACAGCCTAGGTGTTATACTTTTGGGGGCGCTCCAGACTACGCGCAAGCGTTTGGCCTAACTTTCAGCGGAGAGGTGCTGGAGTGGCCGAACAGGGCTGCCTGCTAAGCAGTTATCCCGCCAAAAGCGGGATCGGGGGTTCGAATCCCCCCCTCTCCGCCAGATTTTTTCTTCCGCACGCGGCAACGCGTGGGGCGGTGTGGCAGGATTTCGATGCCCTCTTCGCCAGACTGACTGCACGGAGACTTCAGGAAGTCATGACGGATGCTCTGACAAAAATTAAGCAGAAACTGCAAGCAGAGGTCGAGACGCTCGAGCATGAGCTGAACCTCGAGCTGCCCAAAGAACTGATGAAGGCCCGGGCTCACGGCGACCTTTCCGAGAACGCCGAATACAAATACGCCAAAGAACGCCAGGGATACGTCTCGGCCCGGCTGGGACAACTCAAGAAGCGCCTGGCGGATATCGGCATGTTGAACCTCAGCAA
>Ga0137396_10001325_pt1 | contig 12951 bp, 12 predicted proteins | sample czc16metaG_FD_108284 | JGI IMG/M metagenome (GOLD analysis project Ga0137396, IMG submission 108284) | Vadose zone soil microbial communities from Angelo Coast Range Reserve, California, USA - czcobulk3.16 metaG | ecosystem: Environmental > Terrestrial > Soil > Vadose zone | place: USA...
AGATCGCTGGTGGGTCGGCTGCGATCGCTCGGGCGCGCCGACAAGGGCGATGAGAGGCCGCCAAACGCCGCGTGAGCGCCGCACCAGCGCAACGCGCCGCGCGGGCGCCGGCGATCGAGGCTCCGCCGGCCACCGACAATCTGGTCGGGCTCGCGCTCTCCGGGGGCGGCATCCGGAGCGCGACGTTCGCGCTCGGCGCTCTGCAGGCTCTCCACAAGCTCGGGCTCCTCGCGCTCTTCGACTACGTGTCCACGGTCTCCGGCGGGGGCTTCACGGGTGCCTGGTGGAGCGCCTGGCTCTCGCGCGCGGAGCGCCGGCCGAACGAGCGCTTTCCCGATGCCGAGGACATCGAGCCGAGCCGGCGGCCGTCCACGCTCCTCGTCGATCGGGATTCGCCGAGTCCGTCCGCGGACACGCAGACCGCTCGAGATCCGATTCACCATCTACGCCTTTTCGCCAATTACCTCACGCCCCGCCGCGGCGCGCTGAGCGCGGACACGTGGCGCGCGGTCACCTTCTACGTGCGAAGCCTCGTCTTCAACTGGCTCGCGCTGTTGCCGATACTGCTCGTCGTCGTGATGGTCGCCCAGCTTTACTTCGTCGCCTGGAACGAAGACGTCGCGCTGGGCTTTGCCTGCTCGACTCCCGGCGGCGACGAGGAAACGTATCAGGTGCTCTGGACGCTCTGCGAGGGCGACGGCCCTTCTCACGGCGAGGTGGTCAGGGCACGAGTCGTCCACGCCGCGGCGCCGCTCGTGATTCTCACCGCGGCGATGGCGGCGCTCTCGATCCTGTGGCTTCTTCACGGCACGTCGACGCCGTGGCTGGCCCTCTTCGGGCTGGTGGTTCTGTTCGGCTTCGCCGGCTACCTGGCCGAGGTGATCCGGGGAGGACCGGCCGGAGCTTCCTGGTTGTCGGTGTCCCGACTGTCCATGATCGCGGTGGGGCTCGTCGCGGCGGCCCATGTCGTGAAGCTCCTGACCACGCCCCGCGTGAACGGGCGTGTCCCCCACGATGCTCATCGCACGACCCTGGCTCAGTGGAACAGCGGATTGTTCCTGGCCACGGTGCTCCTGGCCCTGTGCCTGGCGGTCGCCGGCTTCGGCCATGAGATCGTCTGGTTCTTCTTCTATCCGAGAACGGGTCGCGTCTGGTCAGCCGTCCGCCAGGCGGGGGGCTGGGGCGCCGTGGTCGCGGCGGTCGTGAGCGCGGCATGGACCGCCTATCAAGCGGCGCCGTCGGGCCGAGTCAAGGACAGCGCCGAGCCCCAGAGCCGCGCGACCCGCCTGATCTTCCTCGTCGCGCCCTACGTCGTGCTGGGCGTACTGGTGCTGCTCCTCGCCTACGCGGGTCGAAAGATCATCGTCGTGGTGGCGGGCGAGCCGGACGTCGCGCGAGGGCTCTCGTACGGAGTCATCGCCGGAGCCATCGTGCAGCTCGTCTTCGCCGTCTCGGAGCTGCGCCGCCGGAGCTTGCCGGGCGTCAACTTTCGCGCGTGGAGCCTCGTGGCGCTCGCGATCGTCAGCAGTGCGAGCCAGGCGATGTTCCTCTCGCGGATGGACGATGGCCGCATCACGTTCACGCTCTTCTATGTCGGCGTCGCGGCCATTCTGCTCGCGGTCGCCGCCGTGGTGGGACTGGGCTGGATGTCGGATCCGAACGTGCTGTCGATGCACTCCTTCTACAAGGCGCGTCTGGTCCGCGCGTATCTGGGGGCGTCGAATCCGGACCGCCGCGGCGAGCAGGTGACCGACGCGGTTCCCGGCGACGACGTCCCGCTCAGAGCCCTGTTCAACCACGACCAGGGCGCGCCCTACCACCTCGTCAACACCACCCTGAACCTGGTCGCCAGCGCCGATCTGGCCACCGCTCAGCGCTCGGCCGCCAACTTCGTGCTCTCGAGTCACTACTGCGGCTCCGCGCGAACCGGCTACCGGCGAACCGACGAGTACATGGGAGGGGACATGACGCTCGGGACCGCCGTGGCGATCTCGGGAGCGGCCGCGAGCCCGAACATGGGCTCACGAACCCCGAGCATGCCGCTCGTCGTGCTCCTGGCGCTCGTCAACGCCCGCCTCGGCTTCTGGGCCCCGACGCCGTTCGCCGCGCGCTGGCGCGAGCCCCGCGCCGCGCTCTGGCCGTTCTACCTCTTGCGCGAAGCGCTCTCGCAGACCACCGACCTCTCGACGTACTGCTATCTGACCGACGGCGGTCACTTCGACAACACCGGGCTCTACTCGCTCGTGGAGCGCGGATGTCGCTACATCGTGCTGCTCGACTGCGGCGCCGATCCCGGGCCGTGCTTCGCCGACCTCGGCGACGCGATCCGGCGCTGCCGCATCGACTTCGGCGCCGAGATCTCGCTCGGGGTTCAGGGCTTCCTCGATCGCGCGCAGGACAACGGGCTGGCGACCCGGCACGTGGTCGTCGGCAGAATGCTCTACAGCAAGGAGCACTGGGACCAGCTCGGCCTCGCCTCCGGGGACGATGCCGATCGCACCGGCGTCATCGTCTGGGTGAAGCCCGCCGTGACGACGGGTGACGCGGCCGACGTCCGTCAGTACAAGCTCGAGAATCCCAACTTCCCGCATCAGACCACGGTCGATCAGTGGTATGACGAGGCGCAGTTCGAGAGCTATCGCAAGCTCGCCTACGACAGCGTGGCCGACGCGCTGCGCCCGTGTGTGCAGCCCGGGCCGCTCGGCTCCGCGCAGGTCCAGGCGTGCTTCCGCAGCCTCGAAGCTCAGTATCCCTGACGCCCGCTCCCGCCGACGGGCGGTCGCCCTCGCCAGGGACCGGTGATCAGCCGCGCGCCGCGTTGCCAGGACAGGTAGGCCCACGCCCACTCGAACAGCACGAGAAAGCGGTTGCGAAATCCGATCAGGAACATGATGTGGACGAGAAGCCACGCGAGCCACGCCACCAGCCCTGATAGCTGGACACCGCCGACGACCGCGACGGCCGCCGCGCGCCCGATCGTCGCCATGGTCCCGCGGTCGCGATAGTGAAACTCCCGTGTCGGTCGGCCCTCCAGGCGCCGCAGCGCGTTGTCCGCCGCGCGGGAGCCCTGCTGCATCGCGACGGGCGCCAGACCGGGGAGCGCCGTGCCCTCTTTGGTGCGGTAGACGCTCATATCGCCGATGGCGAACGCCTCGGGATGCCCCGGGATCGAGAGGTCCGGCTCGACCGGCACGCGTCCGGAGCGATCGAGCGTCACTCCGAGTGTCCTTGCCAGCGGCGCCGCAGCGACGCCGGCCGCCCACAAGACGGTGCGCGCGCGGATCTGCTCGCCACCGAGCCAGACCGCGTCGGCGGTGACGCGGGTCACGATGGCGCGGGTGCGTACCTCGACACCGATGCGTTGAAGGGAGTCCTGCGCGCGACGGCTCAGCGACTCCGGAAAGCCGGCGAGCACGCGCTCGCCGCCCTCGAGGAGGATGATGCGCGCCTTGGTGGGGTCGATGACGCGGAAGTCGCGCGCGATCGTCTGGCGTGAGATCTCGGCCAGGGCGCCGGCCAGCTCCACGCCCGTCGGACCGCCGCCGACGACTACGAAGCTCAAGAGTGCCTGCTGCTCGGCGCGGTCCAGCTCGCGCTCGGCGTATTCAAAGGCGAGGAGCACCCGGCGACGGATCTCCAGGGCGTCCTCGAGGCTCTTGAGGCCGGGGGCGAACACCTCCCAGTCTTCGTGGCCGAAGTATGAGTGGCCGGCGCCCGCCGCGAGGATCAGCGCGTCGTAGCCGATCTCGCCCCGATCGAGGACGAGGCGACGCGCGGCGAGATCCACTCGCTCGACCTCGGCGAGGAGCACCCTGATGTTCTTGGCGCGTCGCAGGACGGACCGGAGCGGCGCCGCGATGTCGGATGCGTTCAGCGCCGCGGTCGCGACCTGATAGAGCAGGGGCTGAAACAGGTGGTGGTTGCGCCGGTCGAGCAGGGTGACCTGCACGGGACGGCCCGCGAGGGCGCGCGCGGCGTAGAGCCCGCCGAAGCCACCGCCCACCACGACCACGTGCGGTCGGTCGACCACCTCACGAACCGACGAGCAGAAGAAGGACGAGCAGCCCGAGCCGTGAGGCTCGGGCTGCCTTTCGGCGCACCGCTACCCCTTGGTGTTCTGCTTGACGAACGCCTGCACACGCCGCCAGGCGTCGGCCGAGGCCTCCGCGAATTCGGTCTGCTTTCGATCGAAGAAGCTGTGCGGCGCGCCCGGGTAGACCGTCGAATCGTGCTTGACGCCCGCCTTGCGGCACGCGGCGTCGAATTCGTCGACGGCGGTCTGCGGAATTCCTTGATCGGCGCCGCCGAAGAGCGAGAGAACGCCGCACTTGTAGCGCGAGACCGCGTCGATCGGCTTGGGCCGATCGGGCCAGCGGCTCAGACCGAGCGGCCAGCCGTAGAAGCCGATCACGCCGGCGTAGCCGAGCCCGCTCGCCGCCTGAAGGTAGGAGAGGGCGCCGCCGAAGCAGAAGCCCACCGAGAAGACCGAGCGAACCTCGCCGCCGTCCTTGCTCCGTAGATGGGCGACGGCCGCGCCGATGTCGGCCTGCAGCGCGTCGGGCTTCGTCTGCGGCACCTGGGACATGAAATCGAAGCTATCACTGCGGTCGTCGGACGGGGCCGTCCGCGCGAAGAAGTCGATCGCGACCGAGTCCACGCCGACCTCGGCGAAGCGATCGGCGAGCTCCTTGTAGTACGGATGCAGTCCGCGTACGTCCGGGATGACCACCATCCCGGCACCGGTGGGCTTGCCCGCGCGGGCCGCGTGCGCCATGAAGCGCGAACCGTCCGACGAGGTGAGCCGGAAGTCACGCGAGCCGGCGGAGCCGCCGGCGATCGGAGAAATCGGGGGCCGAGAATCGTTGTCGACGCACATGTGGACCTCCCTGGTTCAGAATCGCGCCTCGGCCGGCGGGGGGAGCCCCCGACGGCCTGTAGCGCGCGCCATGTTCCGACGGCACGGGCCGCCCGGATAGCTTGACTCTAACACCGGGCACGATATAGTCGCGCCAGCCGCGGGCGCCAGCGGCACATCGTCACGCCGGGAGGACGCAAATGAAGGACGGCCTTCGGTTCGTCGACTGCGACATGCACATCATGGAGCCGGTGGACCTCTTCGACCGCTATCTGGACGCGCGGTTCAAGGACCGCGTGAACCTCCAGGTGGGCGCCGACGGCCGGCCGCGGCGTGGCACGATCGTCATCGACGGTCTGCCGACGACGCAAGACGCCGAGATGCAGCAATACCGGAAACGGAATCGGCCGGGCGCCACGCACAGCACGCAGCCCCTGTCGGGATCCCGTCTGGCCGACACGGGCCGGCTCGATTTCGCGATCGACCGCAAGTACAACGCCGAGGCTCAGGTGATGGGCATGGCGATGGAAGGGGTCGACATCGCGGTGCTGTATCCGACGACCGGCCTCTCGCTGATCGCCCGCAACGACCTCGATCCACAGCTCTCCCTGGCGCTCTGCCGGGCCTACAACAACTGGATCCACGAGTTCTGCCAGTACAGCCCCGAGCGGCTGAAGTTCGTCGCGATGCTGCCCGTGCACGACGTGCACCTGGCCAGTCGCGAGCTCGTGCGGTGCGTGCGGGAGCTCGGCGCGGTCGGATCGTTCATCCGGCCCAACCTCGTCAACGGCCACTACTGGCACTCGAACTACTGGGAACCGCTCCTGAGCCTCCACGAGGAGCTCGACGTGACGTGGGGCTTCCACGAGGGCACGGGCGCCTGGTACTCGTACTTCAACGAGCTCTACGGCGAGAACCGGTTCTATCGCCACGTGGCCAGTCACTGGATCGAGATGCAGCAGGCCCTGATCGCGATGATCATCGGCGGCGTGTTCGAGTTCCATCCCAAGCTGCGCGTCGGGTTCCTGGAAGCGCAGAACTCCTGGGTGCCCGGCCTCCTGTCCCGGATCGAGTGGGATTATCCGCAGTATCGCGACTCGCACGCCCCGTATCTCTCGATGACGCCGCGCGAGTATTTCCGGCGCAACTGCTGGGCGGCGGTCGAGGGGAGCGAGCCGGAGATCGAGGCCACGGCCGGCCTCATCGGCGCGGATCGGATGTGCATCTCGACAGACTATCCCCATTTCGACTCCAACTTCCCGCACGTGTCGACGAATCTCTTGAAGAACGTGCCGCGCGAGATCGCGGCGCAGATCTTCATGGGCGGCGCGCATCTCTACGCGTTCAGCGAGAGCCATTTCCGGGAGGCGGCGCGAGCGGCCGACCGGCAGCTCGGCGGGGTCGCGGCCGGCGGCTGACCCTTCGTCGACCCCCGGACGGTGAGTCGCGCCGCCCAAGTGCGTGCGCGCACGCGCCCCGGGCTGTACGCTGGCATCTATGATCCGGACCCGGTTCGTGGTCGCGTCGCTGTGGCTGGTGCTCGTGCTCTTCCTCGGGAGCGCGTACTTCGCCGCCCAGGAGACCGGGCGATTCGTCCTGCCCGTCCTGACATTCGTGATGCCCGGCACGCCTCCCGCCCAGTTGCGGGCGATCCACATGGTGCTGCGCAAGCTCGCGCACGTCACCGAGTACGCCGTGCTCGCGCTGCTCTGGTTCAAGGCACTTCATCACGTCGCCGGCCGGACCCTTCGCACCGCCGCCTGGATGGCGTTCTCGATCTGTCTCGCGTGCGCGTTCGTCGACGAGGCGCACCAGTCGACCCTGCCCTCGCGCCAGGGCACCGCGCGCGATTTCCTCATCGACGCCTTCGGCGCCACCGCCATGCTCATGGTGGCGCGAGGTCGCCAGGGCATGGGGGATCGCGGGGGCCGGCTCGGCGGCGCCGTCGCGCCCGAGCCTCTCGATTGAGCCAAACGCTCGCGGATTAGGCAGGGCGCCCCGCTTCGGCCGGCGTCGTCAGGCCAGCAGGCCGGCGAGGATGCCGGTCAGGAAAACTCCGTCGAAGGTTCCCGCACCCCCGATCGAGACGACGGGCGCGCCCAGGCGGGTGATCTGCCCCAGATTCAGAAGATCCGCGCCGATCAAGGTTCCCATCGACCCGGCCACGTAGGCGACCGGCGGCGCCCGGCGGAACGCGAGGAGCAAGGCGACCCCCGCCGCGACGATCGGGGGGACGAGCATCGGGATCGCGATCCCGACGCCCGGGACCAGCTGCGCGAGGCTATGCACGACCGCGGCGACGATCGCCGTCCCGATCAGCATCCGCACGTACATCCCCGTGCGAACCAGCAGGTACAACGAGACCAGGATCGGGATCAGCGCGCCGCCGACGTTCAGCGCCACCACGGTCGGATGGGGCGTCCGCGCCGGTGCTTCGGAGACGATCGCGAAGAGCGGGATGTCGACGCCGCTGCCGACGAGCGACAGCAGCATCACCGCGAAGGCATACCGAGGGTGGACACCGACCTTGCGATACGCGTAGGTGAGGACGCGCACCTCGACCAGGAGGATCAGCAGGGCGAAAACGAACAGCAGGAGCAGGAGCGGCAGAGAGATGGGCAGGGAGTGGATCACGAACGCGACACGAAGCTACATCCCACTTCCACCGCCCTGACAGGCCCAGTCGAACGAGACTACCTGCACGCGGTAGCTCGCGGCTTCGGGAACTGAGGCGCTGAAGAACGCGCGGGCCTCCATGGGCACGTCGCCATGCACCCAGATGGTCGAGCTGCCGACGACACTGCCGGCGGCGTCGACGCGCTGGATCTGGAGGCGGACCCGCTGGGCCGTCTGACGACCCCGGTTGTAGACGTAGCCTTCGACCGCCGGACCCTTGCGATTGCGGGACACATCGAACTCGATCTGGAAGTAGCGGTCGGTCGTCTCGGGGACGTAGAGCGTCTGAGCCCGTCCCGGCGCGGCGCTCGCAAGGAAGAGCGCGACGATCAGTCCGGCGAGCGCGTGTCTCATGCCAGGCCGATGCAGGTGATCGGCGGCAACCCCTTGGCCGCGAGATCCCAGTGCGCGCCGCCGTCGAGCGATCGGAAGACGCGTCCGTCTTCGGTGCCGCACACGACGAGGGCGCCGGCCGCCGCGAGGCACCCGGTGTCGACGTTGTCGCCAAACCAGGTCGGCAAGCCGTCGCCGCAGCGCTCGAACGCGGCGTCGCCGTCGAGGCGGGCGCGATAGATCGCGGCGCGCCGACCGCCCGGACCCGTCGACGCCGAGACCAGCACCATGGCGTCGCTCACCGCCACCGCGCGCAGGTAGTGCGCGTGCATCCCGGCGGTGATGAATCGCCAGGAATCGCCGCCGTCACGACTCACGCCGAAGCCGTCGGCCGCGGCGGCCAGTACGACCTCGGGGCTCACGGGATGCGCGAGGATCTGGTGCACGTCGACCTCGAGGTCCACGGTCGGCATCCACGTCCGGCCGGCGTCGCGCGAGCGCGCGACGCCGCCGACGTGGACGTTGACGTGGAGCGCGCCGTCGCGCGAGGCCGCGATCGAGCGAACATCGGCGGGATCGCCCCAGGGCGTGTACCACGCCTCACGTCCGTCCATCGCGTCGAACGAGTCGACGCGCTCGAGCCGATCGCCGTCGAGCCGCAGGAGATGCGCCTGCTCGGTTCCGATCAGGAGCCCGCTCGGCGTCGACGCCAGACACGTCGCCGCCGGCCCCTCGATCGTCGCTCGCTCGCTCCAGGTCGACCCGACGCCTTCCCAGAGCGTGCGGCCGTCGACGAGAGCCCAGACGCGAGCGTCATCGAGCGCGAGCGCGGTGAGGGATTTTCCGGTCAACGCCTCTACGGCGAAGACCTGATCGGTTTCGAGCGCCCAGAGCCCTTCGCGCGTGCCCACGCGGACCGGCGACGTCATGCCGAGAATCATACTCGCTCGTGCTTCGAGATGCGAGGTGTCCAGGACGGGTCTAGACTCGAATGTAAGAACACGAAACCAACACCTGACCACCGAAGGAGGTCAAGGAATGCGTTCACAGAAACTGATCTCGAGCGTGCTCGGTCTCTCGCTGTTGAGTCTCGCGGCCACCGGCTGCGGCACCGCGACGGGCGCCGCCGTCGGCGCCGGCAGCGGCGCGGCCGTCGGCGCCGGAACCGGCTACGGAGCCGGGAAGGGCGCGTTGATCGGTCTGGGCGTCGGCGCTGCGGCCGGCGCGATCTACGACATCACCAAGCACAACAAATAAGGGGTGAAAGCGATGAAGCGCTGGCTCATGCTCTCTGGTGTGCTCACGACGACCGCTGTCCTGGCGACGGGGCTGGCGTTCGCGCAGCCGAAGGCTGACTGCAAGAACCGCGCGCAGACGCCCGAGAAGGTGGAAGGACAGGTGATGGCCGTCGATCAGAATTCCGGTCGAGTGACCATCCGCGAGAAGAACGGCAACACGCACGAATTCCAGGCCAACCGCGAGACGTTACAGGACATGAAGCCCGGCGATAAGATCGAGGCGAAACTTCGAGAAGCGCCGAAGTGCTGAACGCCCGATCCTCTCGCGAGGAGTTTGGCGTGCGATAGAATCGCTCGCGTGGCAGCGACGCCTGACGGCGATCCGTGCGGGGCGACGATCATGGAGCTCCAGGCGGCCATGCGGGACGGCCGGCTGACTTCGGTTCGTTTGACCGAGCGGTTCCTGGAACGTGTCGAGGCCTACGACCGCAGCGGCCCGCGGCTCAACGCCGTGCTCGAGGTGAACCCCCAGGCGCGTGACATTGCCGAGACGCTCGACCGGGAGCGCGCCTCGGGCGGCATCCGCGGGCCGCTGCACGGTATTCCCCTTTTTCTGAAGGACAACATCGCCACCGCGGATCTCCTGCACACGAGCGCCGGCTCGCTCGCCCTGAAGGACTGCATCGCGCCGCACGACGCCTTTCTGGTGACGCGGCTTCGGGCGGCGGGCGCGGTGATCCTGGGCAAGGCCAACATGACCGAGTGGGCGAACTTCATGACGACCGGCATGCCCGCCGGCTACAGCTCACGCGGCGGCCAGGTCAAGAATCCGTACGGGGAGAGCCTCAGCCCCGGCGGATCCAGCAGCGGCTCGGCGGTCGCCGTCGCCGCCGGCCTCTGCACCGTGGCGGTCGGCACCGAGACATCCGGATCGATCTTGAGTCCGGCCAACTGGAACTCGGTCGTCGGCATCAAGCCGACCCTCGGCCTCGTCTCGCGCTCGGGCATCGTTCCGATCGCCGCCAGCCAGGACACCGCCGGCCCCGTCGCCCGCACGGTGGCCGACGCCGCGCTCCTCCTGGGCGCGATGACCGGCGTCGACACCGCCGACCGAGCCACGCGCGCGAGCCGCCGGCATGCCCGCGGCGACTACACGGAGTTTCTGACGGCGAAGGGGCTCGAGGGCGCCCGGCTGGGCATACCGCGCGCCGGGTACTTCGAACGCCTGCCCCCCGCCGAGACGCCCGTGATCGATGCGGCGCTTCGCGCACTCGGCGACCACGGCGCGATTCTCGTCGATCCCGCGGACATCCCCACGGCTCGCGAGGTGAACGACTTCCGCTCCGACGTCATGCTCTACGAGTTCAAGCGCGATCTGAACCGTTACCTCCAAGGTCTTGGCGCGGCCTCGCCGATCCGATCCCTGCGTGAGCTGATCCGCTTCAACGAAGCCCGTCCCCGGGAGATGCTGCGGTTCGGTCAGGTCCTCCTCCTGGCGGCCCACGCCACGAGCGGGCTCGGGACGGCGACGTACCGGCGAAGCCGGGCCGAGGATCTCAGAATGGCGAGGGCCGACGGGATCGACCAGGTGATGAAGCGCGAGCGCCTCGACGCCCTTCTCTTCCCGGGATGGGTGGGGGCCGCGATCGGGGCGAAGGCCGGCTATCCGAGCGTGATCGTGCCGGCGGGCTATACGGCCGAGGGCGCGCCGCTCGGGCTCACGTTTCTCGGCCGGGCGTGGAGCGAGCCGACCCTGCTGCGCCTGGCGCATGCCTTCGAGGCCGCGACCGGTTTTCGGCGGCCGCCCCCGAGCATTGCGCCGGGCGCCGCCGGCGCTTCGCTATAATCCCCGCGATTCCAGGCCGAGGAGGGGCCGCCATGACGACCGAGCAATGGTTCGACTCGCTGATCGCGGAGTTGCTCGCGCAGAATCCGTTTCGGCGCTCCGAGTACTTCAAGCGCTTCGCTTCGGGCTCCCTGAGCCGCGAGCAGGTGTGGGGACACATCGCTCAGCACTATCTCCTGATCGCCTGGTTTCCGCGGATCTTCAGCGGCATCCACACCCGATGCGACGATTTCGACGTTCGCAAGGATTGCGCGCGCCACCTCCTGGTCGAGGACCTCGGCTATCTGAGCGGCCAGGTGGGCGCCACGCCGGATCACGACGAGCTCTTCCGGCGGATCGGCGACGATCTCGGCTACTCCCGCGACGCCTACGACCGGATCGCCGCCGTGCCCGAGATGGCCGCGATCGTGCGCTTCTTCCAGGAGCTGGCCTACGAGCGGCCGTGGAGCGCGTCGCTCTGCGCGACGGCGCTTCTTGAGGAGGAAGTGGTCGAGATCGCCCGGACGGTCGGACGGGCGCTCGTCGAGCACTACGGCGTCCGTTCCGACTGGGGCGGTCAGAACTACGCGGTGCACGAGGCCGTCGAGCAGGAGGAATCGGGCGAGACGAAGAAGACCATTCTCAAGCACTTGCGCACAGCCGAGGACCGCCGCGCCGCCGAGGACGCGATGCGCGAGATGCACCGCCTGCTGCAGGTCTACGCCGAGAGCCTCGCCACCCGACACCTCTGATGCCGGTCTCGTCGCGCCCTTGTCGGCTCTCGTTGCGCGACCCTCGATCTGGAGAGAGCATCGAAAGGGGAGGGAGGCGCCCATGAGCCTGCAATCGGTCAACCCAGCGACCGGAGAGATCCTCGAGACATTCACCCCAACGTCGAGCCGTGAGCTCGAGGCCATCCTCGCGACGAGCCATGCGGCGTTCCTCGAGTGGCGGACCGTGCCCTTCAAGGCGCGAGCCGAGCGGATGCGCCAGGCGGCGCAGACGCTCCGGCGCCGCCGGGCGGAGTTCGCCCGCACGATGGCGCTCGAGATGGGCAAGCCGATCGCCCAGGGCGAGGCCGAGGTCGACAAGTGCGCATGGGCGTGCGAGTACTACGCGGACTCGGCTGAGGGCTTCCTGGCCGTGCAGCCGCGCGAGACCGACGCGAAGAAGAGCTACGTGCGCTTCGACCCGCTGGGCGTCGTGCTCGCGGTGATGCCCTGGAACTTCCCGTTCTGGCAGGTCTTCCGCTTCGCCGCTCCCGCGCTCATGGCCGGGAACGGCGGCGTGCTGAAGCATGCCTCGAACGTCCCGCGCTGCGCGTTGCAGATCGAGGAGGTGTTCCGCGAGGCGGGATTTCCGCGCGGGCTCTTCTCGACCGCGCTGATCGAGTCCTCCGCTGTCGCCGGCCTCATCGACGACCCCCGCATCGTGGCCGTCACGCTTACCGGCAGCGAGCTGGCCGGCAGCAAGGTGGCCGAGCGGGCCGGGAAGGCGATCAAGAAGACGGTGCTCGAGCTCGGCGGGAGCGACCCGTTCATCGTCCTGGAAGACGCGGATCTCGACCTCGCCGCCAACACCGCGGCCGACGCGCGCCTGGTCAACAGCGGCCAGAGCTGCATCGCCGCCAAGCGATTCATCGTCGTCGAGGCGGTGGCCGAGAAGTTCATCCCGAAGTTCGTCGACCAGCTCCAGTCGCGTCGCATGGGCGACCCGCTCGCTCGAGACACGCAGGTCGGCCCCCAGGCGCGCCTGGACCTGCGTGACGAGCTCCATCGCCAGGTCGAGGAGTCGATCAAGCGCGGGGCCAAGCGCCTGCTCGGCGGCGAGATCCCGCGCGGCACCGGCGCGTACTATCCGCCCACCTTGCTCGCTGCGGTCGACAAGGGCATGCCGGCCTTCGACGAGGAGACGTTCGGGCCGGTGGCCGCCGTGATTCGCGCCAAGGACGAGACGGACGCGGTGCGCCTGGCGAACGACTCGCAATTCGGTCTGGGCGCGGCGCTGTGGACCCGGGACTACGC
>Ga0137396_10001326_pt1 | contig 12941 bp, 9 predicted proteins | sample czc16metaG_FD_108284 | JGI IMG/M metagenome (GOLD analysis project Ga0137396, IMG submission 108284) | Vadose zone soil microbial communities from Angelo Coast Range Reserve, California, USA - czcobulk3.16 metaG | ecosystem: Environmental > Terrestrial > Soil > Vadose zone | place: USA...
ATCTTGCTTGTAGGGGCGTAGCATGCTGCGCCCCTACAACCCAGGCGTTACGTGTGAGAAACTAGCAGCCTGAGATTGCCGGGAATTGCAGTTCGGAAAGAGAACATGAGCACACCAGCGATGCACGGCACGGAAACAAAATCATTCGACATTGCTTGGGTGAGGGAACAATTCCCTTCGTTGACCTTGCAGTACAACCACCACGGCTCCGCATTTCTGGACGGGCCGGCGGGCACGCAAGTCCCCAAGCAGGTGATGGACGCGGTGCAATATTATTTTCTCGGTGCAAACGCCAACACCTACGGCGCTTTTCTCACCAGTCGCAGAAACGATGAAACGATTCGTTCTGCCCGCTCGGCGATGGCCGATTTCTTCAATTGCGATTCGAATGAAGTCGTCTTCGGCCAGAATATGACCACCATCACCTTCGCCCTCGCGCGCGCCATCGGCCGCGAACTCAATCCAGGCGATGAAATTGTGGTGACTATGTTGGACCACGATGCCAACGTAGCTCCCTGGCGCGCGCTGGAAGAAAAAGGTGTTGTGATACGTCAGGTAGACATTCACGAAGTTGACTGTACGCTCGATCTCGACGATTTGAAGCGCAAGATTACCCCGAAAACGAAACTGGTTGCCGTGGGATATGCCTCCAACATGGTGGGAACCATCAATCCCGTCGCCGAAATCACCAAACTAGCGCACGCGGCTGGCGCGCTCATGTTCGTTGATGCCGTGCATTATGCACCGCACGGGCTGATTGACGTGAAGGCTCTGGACTGCGATTTCCTGGTGTGCTCGCCCTACAAATTTTTCGGTCCGCATATGGGGACGCTTTACGGCAAGCGCGAACACCTGGAGAAATTCAAGCCCTACAAAGTGCGGCCGGCAACGAACACTTCGCCGGAATGCTGGGAAACGGGAACGCAAGTGCAGGAACTAATCGCTGGAATTGGCGCCGCCGTGGATTACATCGCAGAGCTAGGACGGCATTGCGATCCGGGCGTAAAGAGCCGTCGCGAAGCGTTGCAAGCAGCGTATCGCGCCACACATCAATACGAAACTGCATTGATCACTCGCTTGATCGCGGGCTTGCAGACCATTCCGGAGATGCGCATCTTCGGCATCACCGATACAAAGCGGTTTGACGAACGCTGTTCGACATTATCGTTCCGCTTGGGAGACCAGCATCCCGCGAAAATTGCAGCTTTCCTCGGGGACCGTGGAATTTTCACCTGGGATGGGAATTTCTACGCTTTGAATCTCTCCGAGCGCCTCGGCGTCGAGCAACACGGCGGCGTCTTGCGAGTTGGCCTGGTACACTACAACATCAGCGAAGAAGTGGATCGGCTGCTTGCTGCGCTGAAGGAATTCGCTGAGAAAAACTGAGTTGACCCCATACGACTCGGCGCGAGTGCAACTCGACCGCCGAGTTCCGACTATCTGTCGGCATGACTGTTACCGTCCGCGCTGGATCCAGGAAGAATCGGAAAGCCAAGCGCTTGCAAATCTTTGCGAAAACGTTCGACGGATTCAAAGACTATCCCGCGAATTCCCACCGCGCGTGCGGCCTGGATGTTTTCTTCGCGGTCATCGATGAAGAGCACTTCCGAGGGCGCAATTTTCAGCAGGGCGAGGGAATGCTGGTAGATGACTGGGTCGGGCTTGATGGCATGCACCTCGCACGAGAAAATCTGGTGATCGAAGTGGCGCAGCCAGGCGAAGTTCCTCCTCACGTGGGCGGCCATATCCGTTTGCATGTTTGAAAGAATGGCGGTCTTAATGCCGCGCGAGTGGATGCTCGCCAGCCATTCCGTCATTTCCTGATTGACGTTACTCCACATCTGCATATCCAGCCGGCGAAGGCTTTCAATCTGATGTGGATGAATGGTCACGCCGGCGCGGCCCGCAAACTCGGCCCAATAATCACGCGGCGAGAGGTCCCCGCGATCGTATGGATTGCGCGAGGAACGATATATGGGGAGAAACTTGTCTTCGTTGATCCCGAAAATGCCTGCCATTTCCGCGAGAGCTTCGGGGGAAGGGTGGTGGCAAAGGACTTCTCCGTAGTCGAGCACGACGGCGCGGATGCTCCCCAGGGAGGCGACGCGTGAGTTTCTTGCATCAACCATGGAAACGCTCCAGCGAATATCGTGACGGAAACACGGTGATTCGTCCAATAAATCCTGTATTCTGACGCGCTATGGCAAAGCGACCGAAGCCGATTGTGCTGACTGTGCTCGATGGATGGGGATACCGCGCGGAGACCAAGGGGAACGCCATTGCGCTGGCGCGCAAGCCGGCGTATGACGAACTGATCCAGAAATTTCCAAACACTTTGATTAATACCTCCGGGCCGTTTGTCGGATTGCCCGAAGGCCAGATGGGCAATAGTGAAGTGGGGCACATGAACATGGGCGCAGGGCGCATCGTGCACATGGACATCACGCGCATTGACCTGCTGATCGCGAACAAGCAATTGCCAAGCGTACCCCTGTTTCAGCAAGCAATGGAGCGCGGACGAGCCCGGCAACTGCATTTCCTCGGATTGCTCAGCGACGGCGGAGTGCACTCGCACATTCAGCATTTGTTTGCGCTGCTGGAGATGGCCAAACAGCAAAAAGTCGAAAAAGTGCTCGTGCACTGTTTCATGGACGGCCGCGACACGCCGCCGAACAGCGGACGCGATTACGTCCGCCAGTTGCAGCAGAAGATGCGCGAGTTGGGCGTCGGCGAAATCGCCACGCTGGTGGGGCGCTACTACGCGATGGACCGCGACAATCGCTGGGAGCGCGTGGAACTTGCCTATCGCGCGCTGGTTCACGGCGAAGCGGAAACGCGCACGGATGATCCAGTTGCGGCGCTGCAGCGAAGTTATGAAGCGGATGTTACGGATGAATTTATCAAGCCGATTGTCGTGACCAATGGAAGTGGAACCTCTGCCACGCCGGTAGGGCTGATTCATGACGATGACGCGGTTATCTTTTTTAATTTTCGCGCCGACCGCGCGCGACAGATGACGTACGCGCTGGCTGCGCCGGACTTCGACAAGTTTGTCGATGCCAAGCGGCCGAAGGATTTGTTTTATGTGGGAATGACGCAGTACGACAAGAACTGGCCGTGGCTGGAATTCGTAATTGCTCCGGAAAAACTCGAGCACATCCTCGCCCAAGTCTTTGCCGAGCTGCAGTACAAGAATCTGCGCACAGCGGAGACAGAAAAGTACGCGCACGTAACTTATTTTTTCAACGGCGGTGTCGAGAAGCCCTTTGCCGGAGAAGAGCGGATTCTGGTGCCCTCGCCAAAAGTGGCGACCTACGACTTAAAGCCCGAAATGTCGGCGGCGGGAATTACGGACACGGTGGTAAGGGCCATCGAGAAGGGCGAGTTCGATGCCATCATCATGAATTATGCGAACGCGGACATGGTGGGGCATTCGGGCAAGCTGGAAGCCGCGATCAAGGCGGTTGAAGCCGTCGACGCGGGCCTGGCCCGGATTTATCAAGCGCTTAAGCCGCGCGGGGGAGTGTGGATTATTACCGCGGACCACGGAAACGCGGAAACGATGATCGATCCGATAACCGGAGGGCCACACACTTATCACACCACCAATCCCGTGCCGCTGATTTTAGTGAGCGATGATGACGAGCTGCGCTTGAAGCCCGCCGGATCATTACGAGACATTGCACCGACCATGCTGAGCGCCTTGGGGCAGCCGCGGCCAACTGACATGACGGGAACGGATTTGCGCATCATTTCGTAACCTGACTATGAGACGCACAAAACCTGTAGAGACAAAACTTGTGATTTGTGTCTGGCATCCGTTTACGGAATGGCGGCCGAAGCCGGCGATGGCCGAGGCCATTCACAAACGGTGGCCGGAAATGCGTGTCTTGCATTTGCCGAATTACGACCACTTGGCGAAAGAACTGCCGGACGCGGACATTTTTGTCGGATACTCGCTGCGCCCCGAGCAATTGAAGGAGGCGAAAAAGTTGAAATGGATTCACTCGACGGCGGCGGGCGTGGCGCAATTGATGTACTCGGAGTTGCGGGATTCCGGAATCATGGTGACAAACCCTAGCGGGATTTTTTCCGTGCCGATGGCGGAGCACACCATGGGATTGCTGCTGGCGCTGGCGCGGAATTTTCCAGATTCCGTGCGCGGGCAGGACCGCGCGCGATGGGCGCAGCAGGAAATTTGGGACCAGCCGCAGCATTTGACGGAGTTGAACGGGAAAGTGCTGCTGATTGTCGGATACGGATCGATCGGCAGAGAAGTGGCGAAGCGCGCGAAAGCGTTTGACATGAGAGTCTGGGGAATGACGCGGTCGGGCATGGGCGAACAGGCGTATGTGGAAAATATTTTTGCCGTGTCGCAATTGGCAGAAGCGCTGCCAGACGCGGACTACGTAATGATTTGCGCGCCAGAGACGGCAGAAACGAAAGACCTGATTGGTGCGGCTGAGATTGCAAAGATGAAACGCGGCGCGCGGCTGATCAATGTCGCGCGCGGGTCGCTCCTGGATGAAACGGCGCTTGTTCAGGCGCTGGAGAGGGGAGCGCTAGGCGGAGCGGCGCTGGACGTGGCGCAGACAGAGCCGTTGCCGGCAGAGAGTCCGTTGTGGAAAGCGCCGAATTTGTTCATTACGCCGCACACGAGCGGGGTGAGCGACCGGCTCTGGGACCGCCAGACGGCGATTTTAATCGACTTGTTGGAAAGATGGTTTGCCGGGCAAGACCTATTCAATCAAGTTGACTTTGCGCGAGGCTACTGAAATGAAATAGAAATTAGCAAACTGAAAATGGAAATTCGCAATTTGCCGTGAGTAGAAGTTCCTTCTAATTTCTAATTTCAAGTTTCCATGTTTTTTAGTCGCCGACGCCGCCTTTGGGAGCCTGGTAGCCTTCGCGGGCGTAGACCTGGAATTTCTGTTTTTTCCCTTTTTGGTCCATCACCGTGAGCGGGCCACCGTCAGGGGCGACCAACTCCACTCTGAGCTTATGAAATTTGCCGTCCTTGGCGCCATTTGACGGTGAGTAGGAAAGGCTATATTGATGGCGCAAGAAAGCGGCAACGTTGCGAAACACGTCCGGCATTTCACCGGCGAACTGAGGAAACCAGGAATAGCCTCCGGTCTCCTGTGAAAAAGTCTTCAACTGATTCTCCGCCTGGAGGTAGTCCATGCGCCTACTGCTGCCCATTCCGCCGTTCATATCAGCGAAATTCTGATACGCGCGGCTCAAACCAATGCAAAAAATCGTAACGTCACTTTGGCGCAGCTGCTTCATGGTCTGATCGAGGGTATGTTTGGAAAAAGTGTCCACACCGCTGGCCAGCAGGACGATGGATTTCTTGCCCTTCACGTCTTTCAGGCGGTCCACGGTTTCAAGGAGGGCGTCAAAGACGTTCGATTCGCTGAAGCCCGGAAAATAGAGATGATAAATCCCCTCCATGACTTCGTCTTTGTTTTGCGTGAAGTCCACCTCGATGCGGGTCTTCATGTCAAAGGTCTCGAGGGCAATCCAGTCTTTTTGCTGCAACGCTGGGAAAAGCGCCGTGGACCAATACTTCCCAATATATGCAAAGAAACCACCATAGCCGCGGCTACTGAACTCCATGAGGAGGACCATGGTGATGGGAGCCTCCGTGGGGGCAAAGTTGGTGATGGTCTGTGGAACGCCATCATCGAGAACGCGAAAGTTTTCTTTCTTGAGGCCCGGGATAATGTCGCCGCGCTGGGTGGTGGCAACCACATCGAGGGTGACGATGGGGACGTCAACGGCGATGGTCACGCCCGCTTGCGGGGGCTGCGCTGCGTCCGTCGGGGGTTTTTGCGAAGTGGGGTTCTGCTGCTGTTGCGGAGGAGGAGGAGCGCCGCCTTGAGGACCGGTGGGGGCCTGGGCAAACACAGAATTCTCGGCCAGCGGCAGTACCAGGCAGGTAGCCAATGCCGCGAGCAAAACTACGGAAAAAATGGCCTTCATGATGCACTCCTCGGTCGCAATCGACAAATGCTAAACTGGCGTTGACGTCCGCATGCCGGAAAACTGGCAGCCGGAAAGCGGTTGAGTTTAAGCAACCCCACGGCATTGCCCCAGCCAAGCGCCCGCACCTGCATGTTAGTATGAAGCACATTTGAATCAAAACGTTTACTGAGGGGCCGCGCTGCGGCCATATTTGAAGAGGAGGACGGATTCGTGAACTGGAATCGCTTGGTCCAGGTGTTGGCCGGAATAGCGGCATTGTCGATGGCAGCAGGTTTACCGGTTGCAGCGCAGGTGGCGCCAGAAAGGCCAGGGATCCCGGCAGGGAATCCGGCGGTCAGATCGTTACCATCCGGGGATACTTCTGCGATTGCGAAGGAAGCGCGCGGCTGGCTGGCAGACCTCATCAAGATCAACACGTCGAATCCTCCAGGAAATGAGCAAATCGCCGCAATGTACATCACCGGGATCCTGGCGAAGGAAGGGATCAAGGCAGAAATTCTTGACATGGCGCCGGGGCGAAGTGCGGTAGTGGCGCGTCTGCGCAGCTCGGCGGTAGCGCAGCCGGCGCGGGCGCTCTTGCTGGTGGCGCACTTGGACACGGTCCCGGTGGAGAAGGCGCGGTGGAGCGTCGACCCCTTCGGCGCGGTGGTTAAGGATGGGTATTTGTACGGACGCGGCGCTATTGATGACAAAGGCATGGTGGCGGCAAACCTAGCCGTGTTCATTTCGCTAAAGCGTTCGATGGTGCGACTCAATCGGGACGTGATTTTTCTGGCGACAGACGACGAGGAAGCCGGCGGCGACGCCAGCATTCGCATGCTGATTGCGAAACACTGGGAAAAGATCGCCGCAGGGTTCGCCATCAACGAGGGCGGAAACGTTTTCCTAAAGAACGGAAAAGTACAGTACGCCGGCGTGCAGGCGGACGAAAAAGTTGCGTATAACATCGCCGTCTTTGCGCGCGGGCCTTCCGGGCACGCTTCGCAGCCGACAAAAGACAATGCCGTTGTACACCTGGCGTCGGCGCTGGCAAAGATCGGAGGCTATGCGGCTCCGGTGCACTTCACATCGATTGTGCGGAGATACTTCGAGGGGCTGGCGCCGCTGGAAGATGACGAGATTGGGAAGTGGATTCGCTCGATGGAAACGCCAGACCGCGGCGAGCACGCGCAGCGCGTGATTTCCGATACCAGTCCGTTGTGGAATGCGATGTTGCGGGACACGATTGCGCCGACGATGCTGACCGCCGGAGTGGCTAACAACGTAATTCCTGCGGAGGCGCGGGCCAACCTGAACGTGCGACTTCTGCCGGGAGATACGATTGACAAAGTGCTGAACGATTTGAACAAGCTGGTGAATGATCCGCTGGTGAAGCTGGAGCTGCAGCCAAATTCGGGGCTGGCCGCGCCGTCCTCGTCCTTGGAATCGGAATTTTATACCGTGATTACCAAGGTGGTTTCCCAGGAATTCGGTGGCGCGCCGGCGCTGCCTTTTCAATCGACGTGGCTGACGGATTCGGCGCAGTTGCGGTTGCACCAGGTACAGGCGTACGGGCTGGTTCCGTTTCCGCTGTCACAGGATGATTTGAAACGCATGCATGGAGACGATGAGCGCATACCGCTCGCAGCGTTCGACAAAGGCGTGGACGTGCTTGCGAAGATCGTCACCGAATTCGCAGTAGGGCATTAGCGCAGAAACGAATTGAATCGCGAGCAGAAAAAAACAGCCGCAATTTCGCGCGCTTCCCGTAAAGAATAAAAGCAGTCTACAATCGTTGCCATCAAAGGACGCATGAGCTTCCGTCATTCCAAGATTGTGTGCACGATCGGGCCGGCAACACGTTCGCCGCGGATGATTGACCGTTTGCTGGGCGCGGGAATGGACGTGGCGCGGCTGAATTTTTCACATGGCTCGCACGAAGAGCATGCGAAAAACATATCGATGCTGCGGGCCACGGCGATCGAGCATGAGAAACCGATCGCGATTCTCGCTGATCTTCAAGGGCCAAAAATCCGGACCGGGCCGCTGGCCGGTGGCGGGCCGGTGCTGTTGCGCACTGGACAACGCTTCGTGATTACCACCGCAAAAGTGCTGGGCGATTCGACGCGCGTGAATACGGTGTTCACGCCGCTGCCGCGCGAAGTTCACCGCGGCGACCGCATCCTGCTTTCCGATGGGTTGATCGAATTGCACGTGGAAAGAGTCAGCGGCCGTGAAGTGATTTGCGAAGTCGCAAACGGCGGAGCGCTAGGCGAACACAAAGGGATCAACCTGCCCGGAGTGAAGCTGCGCGTGCCCGCGCTGACGCCGAAAGACCGCGCGGACCTGGTGTTCGCGCTGAAGCACGGCGCGGATTACATCGCGGTGAGCTTCGTGCGGCGACCGGAGGACGTGCTGCTGGCGAAACAGTTGATTCGCCGCGCAGGGAAAGACGTTCCCGTGATTGCGAAACTGGAGAAGCCCGAAGCGATCGAGAATCTGGACGCGATTCTGCGGGCCGCCGACGGCGTGATGGTGGCGCGAGGCGATCTCGGCGTGGAGATGAACCCAGAGCGTGTGCCGGTGGTGCAGAAAACGATTATTGCGCGAGCGCGGGAGTTCCGGCGCCCGGTGATTACGGCGACGCAGATGCTGGAATCGATGACCGAGAACCCGCGGCCGACGCGAGCGGAAGCTTCGGACGTGGCCAACGCGATTTTTGACGGCTCGGACGCGGTGATGCTTTCGGCGGAGACGGCCTCGGGGAAATACCCCGTCGAAGCCGTCGGCATGATGGCGCGCATCATCGAAGAAGCGGAAGCAAGCATCCGCGAATTTCCGCGGCCGGCGTCTCACGAGCAATTGAAGGTGGCAGAAACGGTGGCGGAGCTGGTGTGCCACGCCTCGCGCGAATTGCACATGAGAGTGATCGCGGTGTTCACGCACAGTGGATTCACGGCGCGGCTGGTTTCGCGTTACCGGCCGCTGGTGCCGATCGTGGCGTTTTCTCCAGTGGCCGAGACGCGCCGGCGCATGGCGCTGATCTGGGGCGTTCTGCCGCGGAATATTCAAGACGTGCAAAAAGTGGACGGGCTGGCCAAGGTCACGGAAAAACGGCTGCTCGAAGAGCGGCTGGTACGCAAGGGCGATGTCATCGGGATTGTAGCCGGCACACCGATGGGCATTCGCGGGACGACCAACTTCATGAAGTTTCATATTATCGGCGGTCCGGCTTGAGACAGTAGCCAGCAGTCAGTGTTTAGTATCCAATAGACGGCCCCCCCACCAGACTTGCATGAATATCAAAAGAAAAGACTTACGAAATTTGCATTTCGCAAAAGATTGATTCTAAAGGGCGCACTATTCGTTGTTTTGGACTTGGAACTTCCGGGGAAGCTATTGGTGAGAAAGAAAAGCGGGAGCCCTTCGGCTCCGCTCAGGGTAAACAAGCTCCCGCACTCCGAGACGCAGTTATCTACAGGGTTAAGTATATCGTATTCTACGGAGAAGTCAATAGGAAAAACATTCCCCTGTGATTTTTGGTTTTTTTCGAGGTGGGACACAATAACGGGACGCTATGCTAGTTGACCCAGTTGTCGGGGCGGGAGGGCGGTTCTTTTTTGTGTTTGTTGATGTAGACCTCGAAGCGCTTGCGATTGCGGCGGTGTTGCCAGTCGGTGACGGTGTTGCGGACGCTGTAGAGGAAAGAACCGCGGCGGAAATAGACCCACCCGACGAGCATGCCGCCGAAATGGCAGATGTGGCTGACGTTATCGCCACCGAATCCTAATGTGGAGATGAATTCCACCGCAGTCATGACAATCACATAGGTGCGCATGCGCATTTTCACCGGAATCGGAAACATCACCACTTGGCGATCCGGAAAAAGAATAGCGCAAGCGAGCAGCACACCGAAGATAGCGCCGGAGGCGCCGATGGTCGCAATATCAGCGGATGGCCGACCCCAAAAAAGAGATACTTTCACGATTACGTTGATGATTCCCGCGCCGACGCCAGTCAGAAAGTAATACTGCAAGAAGCGATTGCGACCCCACGCCAACTCCAGTTCGCGCCCGAACATATACAGGAAGAACATATTCATGAGGATGTGCCAAATGGTGGAGGCGTCATGCAGGAACAGGTAAGTGAAAGGCTGCCAGATGCGCAAGCCCGGCAGAACGGCAGAAGGCACCAATCCAAAGTGTCCAACAAACCAGTTGTACGCGGAGGGCCCCGAAAAGGTCCGAAGCAAAATCTCGAAAATATATACCGCTACGTTGGCAACGATCAGCCATTGGATCGCGGGCGTAAGGTAAAAATTAAAGCTGAACCTGTAGTTTCGGATGCCCGCGCGAGAAGCCATGAGATTTTAAGTTTACGGCGGGAAAGCGCGCGCGTCAAAGAGCAGATTTCGCAGCGGACCCCGCTTTGTTGGCCAGAGATGCAAGGGAACTGCTGTGGGTTAGTCGAGCTTCTTGCGGGCAAAATAAAAGAGGGAGGCCGCGAGAAGGGCGAACATGAAAATGCCGAAGAGGTTGTTGGTCGCGAGCGATCCCATCAGTTTGGGGCCGAAGGCGAAAAGATCCGCGCGCCAGGGCAGACCAAGAACGGATGTGAGCCAATGCGGGACGCGATTGGAGATTTCCGGGTCCTGCAGAAGAGCGATGATGATGCCAAGCAGGCCGAAGACGCCTCCTGCGGCGATTAGTCCACTTGAGTAGAGAGCGCCGGGGCTGGCTTCGCTTTCGTCTTTTTTCTTGGTAGTGGCTTCGACGAGAGCGCGGACAAGGCCGCCAGCAAACATGGCGCCAGTCGTGGCGATGGAAAGATACGAGCCAGTGGCAAAGGCCAGCGAGCGAACGCCCAGGACTTCCACGGCGATGACCAGAGCTACACCCATCAAAACCAGACGCCAAGGCAATCGCTGATTCAGAATGCCGCTGATGACCGTAGCCATGAGGCGCGCTTGAGGCGCAGGGGCTTTTTCGCTGCCGATGCCTTGAGCCCATTGAAACTCGATCCGCTTCGTACCCGCGTCGTAGAGATATTCGCCGTCGGGGACTTCATGAGAACCCAGGGAATTGATGAGGACGAAGGTTTTTCCCTGATGGACAAAGGTGTCGCGCTCGACTTTGACGCCCTCGGGCAAGGACTGGATATTGACCGGAATCTCAGTGGGGATGTATTTCTCGAGGCCGGTGTTCATGAGCTTGAGAGTGAAAGCGATGGCCACGGTGGATACCGTGACGCCGACGAGAAGGCCCATCTGCTGCCAAAAAGGCGTGGAGCCGACCAGGTAGCCGGTCTTCAGATCCTGGGAAGTGGCGCCAGCGATGGCTGCGGCGATGCATACCGCGCCACCGATCATCAGGGCGAGGACGGCATACTTGGGGGCCGTCCAGCCGGCGAGGAAGAAGATGGCGCAAGTGGCCATGAGAGTGGCGATGCTCATGCCGCTGATGGGATTGGAGGAATTGCCGAGGAGGCCGCTGATGCGTCCGGCGACAGTGACGAAGAGGAAACCAAAAACAACGACAAACACAGCGGCGAAAAGATTTTGATACCACGTGGTTTGGGCGCCCTGGATTGGGAAGAAAGTGAGAAGCACCCACAGCATGGCGATGATGACGATTGAACCGAGGACTACGGTGCGCATGGGGATATCACGGTCGGTTCTTACCGCGGTGTTTGTAAGTACAAACCCCGCACCCCCGCGGCTGGAGGACGCGGACTGGCCTGCTCCTTCCGCGCGAACATCTTTCAGTCCAGCACGCAGCGCGGAGATGATCGTCGGCAAAGTGCGCAGCAGGGTGATTAACCCCGCGGCGGCAACGGCGCCCGCGCCCATGGGACGAATGTAGCTGCGCCAGATGTCATCCGGCGTCATGAGCGGGATGGGAATAGTGGAAGGATAGATGGGCGTGTTGCCCGCAAGCTGGCCGTAAAACTTTATGGCGGGCATCATCACCAGCCACGAGACGATGCCTCCCGCAAAAAGTATGCCGGCAACGCGGGGGCCGATGATGTAGCCAACACCCAAATACTCTGAGGTGATGGCCGCGCGAAAGCTCGCTCCGGGGAACCAACTGGGCCGGCTTTCCGGCTGCGAGGTCCAAGCTTGAACGGTGTTCATCAAAAAGGTGTAGACGCCGCCGAGGCCAAGTCCCCAAAACACGCGGCCAGCGAAGGAGCCGCCGCGTTCGCCGGCGACGAGGACGTCGGCGCAAGCGGTGCCTTCGGGGAAGGCGAGGTTGCCGTGTTCCTTGACGATGAGCTGGCGGCGGATAGGAACCATGAAGAGAACGCCGAGCCAGCCACCGAGAAGAGCGAGTGGAAAGATGCGCGGAAACGTAAAGTCGGAGCCGAAGCCAAGGAAGATGAGAGCGGGAAGAGTGAACATGACGCCGGCGGCGAGCGATTCGCCGGCCGAGCCGGTGGTCTGGACGATGTTGTTTTCGAGGATAGTGGAGCGGCCGAAGGCGCGCAGGATGCTGATGGAGAGCACGGAAATGGGGATCGAAGCGGAAACGGTGAGCCCTGCGCGCAAGCCGACGTAGACGGTGACCGCACCGAAGAGCAGCCCGAAGAGCGCCCCGAGTATCACCGCCCGAATGGTGAATTCTTTTGGGCTTTCTTCGGCGGATATGTAGGTGCGGAATTCACCTGGAGGTGCCGTGGAACTCCATGGACGTTCGCTCAAAGAATCCTCCCGTTTAGCGGAATCGAATGCCAATGCGGCCTGTGCGGGGGGATTATGCCGCAGGTGGGCGAAGCGGGGAAGAGAATCCTAGCGGGCCGAGGGGGAGCGGACTCCAGGGCTCCTGGGTTGCTCCTGGGTCTATTGACAGGAAGATAGCATCCTTGTAATGTCCGGCGGTATAAGTTGCTCAGGTCAGCAACAGAGCCCATGGGACGGGACCCTCTCAGAACGCGGCTGACCGCGAATCCGTCAAGACGACCTGTGACCGCCGAGC
>Ga0137396_10001329_pt1 | contig 12917 bp, 11 predicted proteins | sample czc16metaG_FD_108284 | JGI IMG/M metagenome (GOLD analysis project Ga0137396, IMG submission 108284) | Vadose zone soil microbial communities from Angelo Coast Range Reserve, California, USA - czcobulk3.16 metaG | ecosystem: Environmental > Terrestrial > Soil > Vadose zone | place: USA...
GACTTCCCCTCCATGCAGGGACAGACCGTGGGAGTGACGATAGATCTGTTCAACGCCCTCAACTGGCAGAACCTCGGCTGCTTCTACCATCTGAACTCGCCTGTGGGGGACGCCACCTTCAACAAGGCGGCGTGCACGATCAGCGACCCCCGGCGTCTCCAGATCGGCGCCGAGTACAACTTCTGACCTTCCCCACCGGGGCGCCGGCGTCCTTGCCGGCGCCCCCCGCTGTCTCCAAGATGTTCGCATGAGCCGCGCCACCCTCGCCGCCCTCCTCGGCTTCGCCGCGGCCGCCTGCGCGTCGAACCACTCGGTCGGCCCGCCGCCGCCCGATACCACCGGCCAGGGCGCGTTCCTCGACACGCTCGAGCAGCGCACCTTCGGCTACTTCTGGGACAAGACCAACAACGTCAACGGACTCACCCCCGACCGCTGGCCCACAAACAGCTTCTCCAGCATCGCCGCGGTGGGCTTCGCCTTGACCGCGTACCCCATCGGCGTCGAGCGCGGCTACGTAAGCCGCGCCGCCGCCGCGAGCCGGGTGCTCACGACCCTGCAGTTCTTCTGGACCGGCGCGCACGACTCCTCGGCGACCGCCACCGGCTACCACGGCTTCTACTACCACTTCCTGGATATGAGCACCGGGGCGCGGTACCAGACCGTGGAGCTTTCAACGATCGACACAGCGCTCCTGCTCGCTGGCGTGCTCACCTGCCAATCGTATTTCGACGGCCCCGGCGCGACCGAGGTTCAAATCCGCGCGCTCGCCGAATCCATCTATACGCGCACCGACTGGCAGTGGGCGTCGCCGCGCCCGCACGCCATCGCCCTCGGCTGGCACCCGGAAAGCCAGTTCATCCCGTACGACTGGAAGGGCTACAACGAGGCGATGATCATCTACATCCTCGCCTTGGGCTCGCCGACCCACCCCGCCGACACTGCCGCGTGGACCGCGTGGACGAGCACCTACAGCTGGGGGACTTTCGAAGGGCAGAGCTACCTCGGCTTCGCACCGCTGTTCGGCCACCAGTATTCCCACGTGTGGATCGACTTCCGCGGCATCCAGGACCCGTACATGCGCGCTAAGGGGATCGACTACTTCGAGAACTCGCGGCGCGCCACCTATGCACAGCGTGCCTACGCGATCGCGAACCCCGGCGGCTGGAAGAGCTACGGCGTCAACGTCTGGGGGCTCACCGCCTCCGACGGGCCCGCCGACGTGGCACCGTACCACACCTACTTCGCGCGCGGCGCCTCGTTCACCGAGATCCAGGACGACGGCACCATCGCCCCCACTGCGGCGGGCGGGGCCGTCCCGTTCGCGCTAGAGATCGCCATCCCCGCCCTGCGCGCAATGCGTTCGGCGTACGGCAGCAACTTGTTTGCGACCTACGGTTTCCTCGACGCCTTCAACACGACCTTCACCGGCACACCGGCCATGGGCCAAGTCGTCCCGGGGCTCGGCTGGTTCGACACCGACTACCTCGGCATCGACCAGGGGCCGATCCTCGCGATGGTCGAGAACTACCGCAGCGACCTGATCTGGCGGCTGCTGCGCGGCAATCCGCACCTCGTGCTAGGGCTGTGCCGCGCGGGGTTCACCGGCGGATGGCTGGTGGGAAAATGCCCTTAGGGGCATTGCTTCGCCGAGCCCACGCTTCAACGTGGGGATCGGCACTGTTCATCGCCACTCTCGTCCTCACCAGCACCTGCTCCTCAGGCGCCCCCTCCGATACGCTGCGCTTCTGGGCGTTCGGCCGCGAAGGCGAAGTCGTCGCCCAGCTGGTGCGGGACTTCGAGCGCGAGCACCCGGGCGTGCACGTGCGCGTGCAGCAGATCCCCTGGAGCGCGGCGCACGAGAAGCTGCTCACCGCGCACGTCGGCGGCGCGCTACCGGACATGGCGGCCATGGGCAACACGTGGGTCCCGGAGATGGTGACCCTCGGCGCGCTGGCGCCGCTCGACTCGCTCGCGCGCCAATCGCCGGACATGGATTCGACCGGCCACTTCCCCGGCATCTGGGCGACGAACGTCGTGGACGGCGGGCTGTACGGGATCCCGTGGTACGTCGACACCCGCGTGCTCTTTTACCGCCGCGACATCCTGGCGCGCGCGGGCTACACGCGGATGCCGGAGACGTGGGCCGAGTGGCGCGAGGCGATGCGCGCGATCACCCGCGTGATGGGGCCGCGACACTACGCCATCTACCTGCCGCTCAACGAGTGGCCGCCGCAGGTGATTCTGGGCCTGCAGCAGGGCTCCCCGCTGGTCACGCCGGCAGGCTATGGCGCGTTCGCCGACTCGAGCTTCACCCGGGCGTTCACGTTTCTCGTGTCCCTGTACCGCGACGGTCTCGCCCCCCCCGTGAGCAACACCGAGGTGGCCAACCTGTACCAGGAATTCGCTCGCGGCACGTTCGCCATGTACATCACCGGCCCGTGGAACATCGGCGAGTTTCGCCGGCGGCTGCCCGCCGCCGTGCAGCAGGCGTGGACCACGGCCCCGCTCCCCGGCCCGTCGGGACCGGCGAGCGGGGTGTCGGTGGCGGGCGGGTGCAGCCTCGTCGTCTTCCGCGCCTCGCAGCATCAAGCTGCGGCCTGGGAGCTGATGCGCTTCCTGTCGCGTCCCGACGTGCAGGTGCGGTTCTACCGCTTGACGGGGGATCTGCCCGCCCGGCGCGAGGCGTGGAGCGATACGACGTTGGCCAACGATCACGAAGCCCAGGCGTTCCGGATCGAGCTCGACCGGGCGGTGCCCACGCCGATGATCCCCGAGTGGGAAGAGGTGACGACCCGGATCATGGACCAGACGGAAGCCGCGGTGCGCGGCGGGGCGTCACCGGCCACGGCGCTCCAGGCCCTCGACCGCGACGTGAACCACCTGCTCGAGCGGCGGCGTTATCTCCTCGCCCGTCGCGCCGCCGGCCCCCCCGGCCCGTCTGTGCCCCGGTGACGCTCCAGCACGAACGCGCCGAGTCGCGCGCGGGGTGGATGTTCATCACGCCCGCGCTCGTCTTGATCGGCGTGTTCTTCGTGATCCCGGTGCTGGGGGCGCTGGTGTTGTCGTTCACCGATTTCGACATCTACTCGATCGGCAATCCCGCCGACACCCGCTTCATCGGCCTCGGCAACTACCGCTCGCTGTTCGCGGACCCGTTGTTCTGGAAGGCGCTGCGCAACACGGCGTATTACGTGGTGGTCGGCGGCCCCTTGTCGGTGGTCGTCTCTCTCGCGGCCGCGCTGCTCGTCAACGCCCGGCTCATCCGCTGGAAGCCGCTGTTCCGCAGCGCGTTCTTCGCCCCCTGGGTGACGACGCTCGTCGCCGTCGCGCTGGTGTGGCGCTACCTCTACCACCCGCAGTACGGCCTGCTCAACGCGTCCCTGGGGCTCGTGGGGGTGGGGCCGATCGATTGGCTCGGCAACCCGCGCTGGGCCATGCCCGCGATCATCCTCATGTCCGTCTGGAAGAACTTCGGCTACAACATGCTCATCTTCCTCGCTGGGCTGCAGACCATCCCGCCGCAGCTGTACGAGGCCGCCGAGCTCGACGGCGCGGGACGGTGGCAGCGGTTCCGCCAGGTGACGGTGCCGATGCTCGGGCCCACCTTCGTGTTCGTGGGTGTCGTGACGATGATCGCCGCCTTCCAGATCTTCAGCGAGCCGTACGTGATGACGCAGGGCGGACCGCTCAAGAGCACGCTGACGCTGGTGCTGTTCATGTACGAGCAGGGCTTCCGCTGGTGGCGGCTCGGCTTCGCGGCCGCCGTCGCGGTGGTGCTCGGCCTCTTGACCCTCGCCGGCACGGCGGTGCAGCTGCGGCTGCGACGGGGGGGGGAGCGCGTGGTGTGAGACGAAAGCTCGAGTCGATCGCACTGCACGCGCTCGTCGTCATGGCGGCGGTGCTGACCGCGGCCCCGCTGCTGTGGATGGTGTCGGCCTCCTTCATGCGGGCCGGCGCGGCGACGTCCTCCCCTCCTCCGCTGCTGCCGGCGTCGCACACGGCGACCCTCGAGCACTACCGCGCCCTGTTCACGAGCCAGAGTCTCGGTCGCTACCTCTTGAACAGCCTGGTCATCGCGGGCGGGGGCACCCTGCTCGGCGTCGCGATCACCGCCATGGCCGGCTACGGCTTCGCCAAGCTGCGGTTCCGGGGACGCGACCCCCTGTTCAGGAATCTGGTTCTGTTGATGGTGGTCCCGGGGCAGGTGGCGATGCTGCCGATGTTCCTGGAGCTCCGGGAGCTGGGCCTCATCAACACGCTGTTCGGCGCGATGATCCCCGTACTCGCCCCGATCTACGGCGTGTTCCTGGTGCGGCAGTACGCCCTGTCGATCCCCGGCGATCTACTGGACGCGGCGCGCATCGACGGCGCGAGCGAGTTTCGCATCTTCCGGTCGATCGTGCTCCCCACGATCGCCCCCGTGCTGGTCACGCTCGGCGTGTTCACGTTCCTCAGCGCCTGGAACGATTTCATGTGGCCCCTCATCGTGCTGAGCGACGACGCGCGCTACACCCTCCCGGTCGCCCTCGCGAATCTGGCCGGCGAGCACGTGCAGGACACCGAACTGATGATGAGCGGAGCGGTGGTGACGGTACTGCCGGTGTTTCTCGCCTTCCTCTTTCTGCAGCGCTACTACATCCAGGGCATCATGGCGGGGAGCACCAAAGGATGAGGCTCGAACAGCACGGCGCCGCGCGTGCGGACGACGTCGGCGTAGAACCGCGCGCTGGCCTTGGGCGTGCGGCGCTGGGTCGCGTAGTCCACGTGCACCAGGCCGAAGCGCTTGGCGTAGCCCAGGCTCCACTCGAGGTTGTCGAGCAGCGACCAGGCGAAGTACCCCCGCAGGTTCACGCCGCGGCGCCGCGCGTCGAGCGCGGCGCGCAGGTGGGCGCGGTAGTAGGCGACGCGCAGCGGGTCGTCCACGCGCCCGTTCGCAGCCGTGGCGGGGTCGGGGAACGCAGCGCCGTTCTCGGTGACGTAGAGCGGCAGGTCGCCGGCGCGCTCGCGCACCCACAGCAGCGTTTCGGTGAGTCCCGGCGGATACACTTCCCAGCCGGTCTCCGTGTACACCGCGCCCGGCGGCAGCACGGCGGCCGCCTTGAGCGGCGGCACGTCGTCGTGGCGCGTGACGCCGCGCTTGTAGTAGTTGACGCCGAGGTAGTCGATCGGCTGGGCGATGAGCCGCAGGTCCGCCTCGGGCACGGCGGGCCACGCCGCGCCGAACAGCTCGGGCAGCTCCGCCGGGTAGGGGCGGCCCAGCACGGGCTCGAGGAATTGGCGGTTCATATACGCGTCGGCGCGGCGCACCGCCTCGCCGTCTTGGGGCGTGTCGCTCGCCGGATGTTTGGGCTCCAGATTGAGCACGATGCCGATGTGCCGCTTGCCCTCGCTGCGGTACGCCTGGACCGCGGCACCGTGGGCGCGCAGCAGGTTGTGCGCGACGCGCGGCCCCGCCGCCACGTCGCGGTGGCCGGGCGCGAGCGTGCCGTGCACGTAGCCGCCATCCATGATGACCCATGGCTCGTTGATCGTGGCCCACAGCGGCACGCGGTCGCCCAGCGCGCGGAACACCACGCGGGCGTAGTCGGCGAACCAGTCCGCCACGTCGCGGTTGAGCCAGCCGCCGTCGTCGTCGAGAGCGGCCGGGAGGTCCCAGTGATAGAGGGTGACGGCGGGCTGGATGCCGCGGGCGAGCAGCGCGTCGACGAGGCGGTCGTAGAACGCGACGCCGCGCGGGTTCACCGCGCCGCGGCCCGCGGGCAGGACGCGGCTCCACGAGATGCTGAAGCGGTAGGCGTTGAGCCCCAGGTCGGCGAGCAGCGCCACGTCCTCGGGGAAGCGGTGATAGTGGTCGCACGCGACGTCGCCCGTGTCGCCGTTGGCGATGCGGCCCGGCGTGTGGGCGAAGCGGTGCCAGATGCTCGGCCCGGCGCCGTCGGCGAGCGGCGAGCCTTCGACCTGGTAGGCGGACGTGGCGGCGCCCCAGAGAAAGTCCTCGGGGAAGCGATTCACCTCACTCATCGTTCCTCATGGCCAGCGTAACGCTCAGTGGCATCCGCAAAATATACCAGGACGCCGGCCGTACCCGCGTCGCCGTCGCGGATTTGGACCTGGCCGTGAACGACGGCGAGTTCGTGGTCCTCGTCGGCCCGTCCGGGTGCGGCAAGAGCACGACGCTGCGTATGGTCGCCGGGCTCGAAGCCATCTCGGCCGGCGAGCTGCGCATCGGCGACCGCATCGTCAACGACGTCCCCGCCCGGGACCGGAACGTCGCCATGGTGTTCCAGAATTACGCGCTGTACCCCCACATGACCGTCTTCGACAACATGGCGTTCAGTCTCAAGCTGCGGCGCGTCGCCAAGCCCGACATCGCCGCGCGCGTCCGGGAAGCCGCCCGGATCCTGCGGATCGAGCCGCTGCTCGCGCAGCGGCCACGGCAACTCTCCGGCGGCGAGCAGCAGCGCGTCGCGCTCGGCCGGGCGATCGTCCGCCAGCCGGCGGTGTTCCTCTTCGACGAGCCGCTCTCCAACCTCGACGCCAAGCTGCGGGTGCAGATGCGCCGCGAGATCGCCCGGCTGCACCACGCGCTCGGCGCCACCATGCTGTACGTGACGCACGACCAGGCCGAAGCCATGACCCTGGGGGACCGCGTCGTGGTGATGCGGGACGGTCGCGTGCAGCAGGTCGACGCGCCGCTCGCCGTCTACCGCGTGCCCCGCAATACGTTCGTCGCCGGCTTCATCGGCAGCCCGCCGATGAACCTGCTGCACGGCCACATCGTGACGGACGGGGGTCTCCGCTTTGTGGGATCAGGAGGCGCGCTCGCCGTGCCGCTGCCCGACGGCTGGCGGGAGCTGCTCGGTGGCGGCAACCGGCAACCGGTGATTCTGGGCGTGCGCCCCGAAGACGTGTCCCTCGCTGCGCTCGGGATGACCGGCGTGCCCGCCCGCGTCGACCTCGTCGAGCCGCTGGGCCAGGAGCTGCTCGTGTACGCGAGCGCCGGGGGGCAGGAGCTGACCGCGCGCGTCGCGCCGGGCGTGCGCGCCGAAGTCGGCCTGGACATGCTGCTGGGGTTCGACCCGGAGCAGCTGCACGCCTTCGACCCCGAGACCGGCGAGCGCCTCCCCACCCCCGCCCCGCTCCCCACTCCCCCCCGGCGTTAGATTTCCCCCGGCATGATGATTCAGATCACCAAGACCCACGAGCAGCCGGGGGAAGCGTCCCTCGCCGTCACGGTGCCCACCGACAGCGTGCGCGAGGCCGAGGAGCGCGCGACGAAGGCGTGGCAGGCCCGGGTGCGGCTGCCCGGCTTCCGCAAAGGCAAAGCGCCGGTGGCCGTCGTCCGCAAGCGCTTCGCCGACGACATCCGCCAGGCCGCGTTCGAGGAGCTGGTGCGCGAGAGCTGGCGGACGGCGCTCGCCCAGGAGCGGCTCAAGCCGATCGCCGACCCGCACATCCACAACCTCAAGTGGCAGGAGGGCGCGCCCGTCACCTTCGAGTTCCACGTCGAGCTGCGGCCGGAGATCGCGCTGCAGCGGCTCGGCGGGTTCACGGTGCAGCGCACGGTGACCCCGGTGACCGCCGAGCAGGTCGAGGCCCAGCTCGCCGAGGTGCGCGAGCAGCGGGCGCCATGGGTGCCGGTCGAGGGCGAGCGCCCCAGACCCAAGGACCTGGTGAACGTGACGCTCGCGCAGCGCGAGGGCGCCGCGATCAAGGACGCGCAGCCCTACCAGCTGGTGCTCGGCGAGGGGCGGGCGATCCCCGAGGTGGAGGAGCGCATCATGTCGCTCTTGCCCGGCGAGACGGTCGACGCCATCGTGCGCTTCCCCGAGGACTTTCCCGAAGAGGCCAAGCGCGGGCAGACGCGCGACGTGCGGATCACGCTGCACGAGGTGAAGCGCCAGCACCTGGCGGAGCTGACCGACGATTTCGCCCGCGAGGTCGGCGACTTCGACAACCTGGACGCGCTGCGCCGGGCGATCCGCGAGGACCTCGAGAAGGATGCCCAGCGCGAGGCGGACGCGCGGGTGCGGGCGGCGCTGCTCGAGCAGATCGTGCAGGCCAACCGCGTCGAGACGCCGCGGCCGCTGGTCGAGCGGGCACTGGCGGCGTACACGCAGGCGTACGGCATCCCCGAAGACCGGTGGCCGCAGTTCGCCAAGGAGTTCCAGCCGATCGCGGAGGCGCAGGTGCGGCGCGACCTGGTGCTGGACTGGATCGTCGAGCACCAGGGCCTGCACGCGACCGAGGCCGAGGTGCAGGCGAAGATCCAGGAGCTCGCCGCGCGGCGCGACATGCCGGCCGACCAGCTGCGGGCGTCGCTCGAGAAGGCGAAGCGCCTGCGCGACCTCGAGCGCGGCCTCACCGAGGAAAAGGTGTTCGCGTTCCTTATGTCCCAGTCCACCGTGGAGCAGCCGTGAGCGTCAACCAGATCTATCCGCCGTACATCATCGAGCGCTCCAGCCGGGGCGAGCGCACCTACGACATCTTCAGCCGGCTCCTGATGGACCGCATCGTGTTCCTCGGGACGCCAATCAACGACGAGGTCGCCAACATCATCATCGCGCAGCTGCTGTTCCTCGACGCGGACAATCCGGAGATGGACATCTACCTGTACATCAATTCTCCGGGCGGCATCATCTCGAGCGGCATGGCGATCTACGACACCATGCAGTTCCTGCGCGCGCCGGTGAACACGATCTGCATGGGGATGGCCGCCTCGATGGGCTCGTTCCTGCTCGCCGCCGGCCGGCCCGGCAAGCGCCAGGCGCTCCCGCACGCCCGCATCATGATGCACCAGCCGTCGGGGGGTACGCAGGGCACGGCGTCGGACATCGAGATCCAGGCGCGCGAGATTTTGTACCTACGTAGCAAGCTCAACGAGCTCTACGCCAAGCACACGGGCAAGCCGTTCGCCGACATCGAGAAGGACATGGATCGGGACCGTTTCATGTCGGCCGACGAAGCCAAAGGCTACGGCCTCATCGACCACGTGATCGCCCACCAGGCGGAGCTTGACGGCAGCGGGAAGAAGGGGTCCTGACTTGCGCCGGCCGGGCTCCTTTCCCATGTTAGGGCGCCATGTCGCACGATAAACACCTGCGCTGCTCGTTCTGCGGCAAGTCCAAAGACTCGGTCCGGAAGTTCATCTCCGGCCCGAGCGTGTACATCTGCAACGAGTGCATCGCGCTGTGCAACGAGATCCTGGCGGAGGACGAGGAACGCGAGGTCGCCGATGCGATCACGCAGGTTCCCACGCCCGCCGAGATCAAGGACGTGCTCGACCAGTACGTGATCGGCCAGGAGAGGGCGAAGAAGACACTGGCGGTCGCGGTGTACAATCACTACAAGCGCATCAACTCCCATTCGGGACGCGAGACCGAGGTCGAGCTCGACAAGAGCAACATCCTGCTCATCGGCCCGACCGGCGTGGGCAAGACGCTGCTCGCCCAGACCCTCGCCCGCATCCTCGACGTGCCCTTCACGATCGCCGACGCGACGACGCTCACCGAGGCCGGCTACGTCGGCGAGGACGTGGAGAACATCCTGGTCCGGCTGCTCCAGGCGGCCGACTTCAACGTCTCCGAGTGCGAGCGCGGCATCGTCTACATCGACGAGATCGACAAGATCGCGCGCAAGTCCGAGAACCCCAGCATCACCCGCGACGTCTCGGGCGAGGGCGTGCAGCAGGCCCTGCTCAAGATCCTCGAGGGGACGGTGGCGTCGGTGCCGCCGCAGGGCGGCCGCAAGCACCCGCAGCAGGAGTACATCCAGGTCAACACCAAGGACATCCTGTTCATCTGCGGCGGCGCCTTCGACGGCCTCGAGAAGATCATCGAGGCCCGCACGGGGCGCCGGCAGATCGGCTTCACCAAGGAAGAGGTGGCGCGCGGTGTGGCGCAGCGGCTCAAGGCGAACCCGTACTCCGACGTCGAGCCGGACGATCTGCTGCGCTTCGGGCTCATCCCCGAGCTGGTGGGGCGCCTGCCGGTCGCGGTGCCGCTCGACGCGCTCGATGAGGACGCCTTGGTGCGCATCCTGGTCGAACCGAAGAACGCCGTCGTCAAGCAGTACCAGAAGTTGTTCGAGCTCGAAGAGGTGCGGCTGACGGTCGAGAAGGAGGCCCTGCGCGCCGTCGCCCAGAAGGCGATCAAGCGCGGCACCGGCGCCCGCGGCCTCCGCGCCATTCTCGAGGAGATGATGACGGAGATCATGTTCGAGCTGCCGAGCCGTGACGACGTGCGCGAGGTGTGCATCACCGCCGAGACCGTGCGCGAAGGCCGGAGCCCGCTGCTCGTGACCGAGCGCGTGCGGCAGAAGAAAGAAGCCTGATCGAACCCCGTTTCGTCGGCGCCTTCCCGCGCGCCGACGCCCTGCTCGACCCCCCGCTTCCCGAAATCGCCTTTCTCGGACGCTCCAACGTCGGCAAGTCGACGCTCCTCAATGCGCTCGTCGGGCGCCGCATCGCGAAAGTCTCCGCGACACCGGGGAAGACGCAGGCGCTCACCGTCTTCCTCGTCGGAGCACAGAGCACGGAGCAGTCTCCATCGTCGCAGCGCGGCGCACTGCTCCGTGCTCCCTGCTCCGTATACTTTCTCGACCTCCCGGGGTACGGATATGCGCGGGCGAGCCGCGGCCGGCGGACCGGGTTCCGACGGCTCGTCGCCCGCACGCTGGACCGCGCGCGGCTCGCGGGCGCCGTGTGGCTGCTCGACCTGCGTCACGACCCGTCGGCCGACGACCGGACGATGCAGGACGCCCTCGCCGCCGCCGGCACGCGCGTCCTTGCGGCGCTGACCAAGAGCGACAAGCTTCCGCGAGGGCAGCGGCGGCGGCGGGCCGAGGCCGTGCGGGCGCTGCTGAGTCTCGACGAGGATCAGGTGATCGTGACCAGCGCGCGGACGGGGGAGGGCGTGCCGGAGCTGCGGGAAGCGATTGTGGGGTTGATCGGGGGAATACCGTGACGAGACGGTTAGTCGGTTGGTCGGTTAGCGGTGCCCTCCTGGGAGCGGTGCTGCTAGCCATCTACCCGCCCAACTGCCTAACCGCCCAAGGCGACTCCCTCCCCATCGGCTTCGGCACCGTGAAGCGCGACGACATCGTCGTGCGGCTCGCGACCGATCAGGTCGAGATCCAGGTGCTGCCGCTCGCCGAGCAGGTGATCCGCCTGCTGTTGCCGGATACCTACCGGTCGCTGAGCGACCTCATCAAGACCAAGCGCGCGGCGCTGGACGACGCCGCGCAGCGCGCCGGCGTCCAGCGCCCCACCCTCGTGATGGTCACCTTCTACGGCCTGGTCCCGCAGGCGCGCTTCGCGCCGGAGGACATCAACCTGACGAGTCGCGGCCGGCTGTTCCGACCCGTGGGGATCGTGCCGCTCTCCCCGACGTGGAACGGGCAGCAGCTCGAGGCGCGCCAGCAGACGGTGGCGCTGTATCTGTTCGACGAGGGGATCAGCTTCCGCGAGGCGCTGACGGTCAGCTATGCGGGGCTCTCGAACGATGCGTGGAGCCGGGGCGCCATGCGCGCGCTGGACCGCGAGCGCGCCCGCGTGCTGGCCCGCGCGCAGTCCCACCCGGGGCCGTAGCCGCGACGCCCGCGCCGCGTTCGCTCGTCGACCTGCTGCTCGGCGTCGCCCTCGCCGGCCTCCTGGGCCTGCTCTGGTACCTGGGGGCGCGGCTGCTGCGCAGCGAGCGCGAGCGCCGCCGCGCGACCGAGGAGCTGAACCGCCGCCTCTCCGAGCTGTTCTCCCTGCAGGAGTTGTCCTACGTCCTCTCCGATTCCCTCGAGCTGGACCGCATTGCCGACCAGGTCGTGCGCTTCGCGGTACGGTTCCTCGAGGCCCGCGGCGCGCTGCTCGCCCTGGCCGGGTCGACCGCGATGGCCGGCGACGCCTCGCCGCTGCGTGTGGCCGCGGCGATGGGCACGCTCGCCGACCTCAAGGATCGCGCCGTCGCCCGGGACGACCCCGGCCTCCTCGCCCGATCGCTGACCGGCGAGAAGCTCGAGCTGGTCCGCAACTCCGGCGGCGGCCCGACCCGCCTGCTGCGGGATGTCGAGGCCGACTCGGCCGCCGCCGTGCCGCTGCATACGCACGGCGTCACGGTCGGCACGCTGCTCGTGGCCGACCCGCGCGCCGGCAGCTTCGCGCCCGAGGACATCCGGTTGCTCTCCACGCTCGCCACGCACGCGGCCGTCGTGCTCGCCAACGCCCGGTTCTTCGAGCTCGTGCGCCAGGCCAAGGAGGAGTGGGAAACGGCCTTCGACGCGCTGAGCGAGGGCATGGCGGTCGTGGACGAAGACGGGCGCGTGCGGCGGGCCAACCGCGCGCTCGCGGCCCTGCTGGGCCGGTTCGTCGAGGTGGTGGTGGGCGAGCACCTGAGCCACGAGCTGTTCGGGGAGACCCACGCGCTGACGGAGCTGCTCGACGCCGCCCGCCGCGGCGCGCGGCCCCCGCCGCTCGTGGCCCGCTCCGCGCCGCTCGGACGCGTCCTGCGCGTGGCCGCGGCCCGCATGCCGGACCCCGGCCCCACCCGCAGCCTCGTGGTGCTCGTGGAGGACGTCACCGAGCAGCAGACGCTCGAGGCGCAGCTCATCCAGAGCGAGAAGCTCGCCGCGGTCGGCCAGCTGGTGTCCGGCGTCGCACACGAGCTCAACAACCCGCTCACCTCGATCGCCGGGCTGTCGGAGTTCCTGCTCGAGCAGAAGGAGCTGGGCCCCAAGGATCGCAGCCATCTCAAGGTCATCCACGAGCAGGCGGACCGCGCTGGCCGCATCGTGCGGAACCTCCTGACGTTCGCCCGCAAGTCGCCGGACGAGCGCGCGCGCGTGGACGTGAACGATGTGGTGCAGCGCACGCTGCTGCTCATGAGCTACGACATGAAGCTCCAGGACGTCGACACGGACGTGGACCTCGC
>Ga0137396_10001331_pt1 | contig 12903 bp, 10 predicted proteins | sample czc16metaG_FD_108284 | JGI IMG/M metagenome (GOLD analysis project Ga0137396, IMG submission 108284) | Vadose zone soil microbial communities from Angelo Coast Range Reserve, California, USA - czcobulk3.16 metaG | ecosystem: Environmental > Terrestrial > Soil > Vadose zone | place: USA...
TCGACGGCAGGCCGCTGGCGGTGCCTCGGGCGGCGCAGATCGGCGGTGTCGCGCTAGCGCTCGATCTGCTCGTGTCCGCGGAGGAGCGAGCGATCGTCGCGACGCTGATGCACCATGCCTGGACGCCGCGCGATCCCGCCGCCGATCCCGCTCACCCCGAGCCCCCTGCGCTCCTTGGCGGCCGCGCACCCGACATCGAGTTGGAACACGCCGGAGCGCGCATCGACGAACGATATCGTCTCCTGCTCTGGCGGCGGCCGGAACGACTCCGCGGATTGCCCTCGTGGGTCGGCGTCGCCGCCAAGCAATCCGGGATCAGGCCCTTGCTCCCGCACACGCAGCCGCCCTCTTCCGCGCGCGACGCCCTCGACCGCGTGCTGGCGGATTTCTCCTTCGGGCTTTCGCAGGCGCGAACCGTGGCGGTCTCGCCGCGGGTCACGTGGGTCGAGCTGGTCGAGCCCCCTCCCGGGGCGGAAGACCTTCTCTTCGATCTGCCGCCTTCATCCGAGCCGCCGCTGCAGCCGCGTGGGACGCACAGCGAGCCAGTCCTCCTCAAGCAGCTGCCGCCCTACCAGCCATCGGCGCCGGAGGTGATCTCGCGCCTGGAAACCGGCGGACGGCGTGTCGCGCTTACGTTCGACGCCTGCTCCACGCTCGATCGGAGCTTCTACGACGACCGGGTGACGCGCGCGCTGATCCAGACGAACACGCCGGCCACGCTGTTCATCAGCGGCCGCTGGGCCGAGACACACCTGCGACAGATGCGCGTTCTCGCCCAGAATCCGTTGTTCGAGATCGCCAATCACTCGTACACGCATCCACACATGACCGAAGTGCCGCCCGAGCGGCAGCGCGAGGAGCTGCTCTGGACGCAGCAGATCCTCTATTCGCTGACTGGACGCGTTCCGCGTTTCTTCCGGCCGCCGTACGGTGAGGTGGATCCCGAGCTGGCAGAGCAAGCCGGGCAGACCGGCCTCCGCACGGTGGAATTCGATTTCCCGTCGGGCGATCCCGACCGGCACATCACCCGGGACCGGCTGATCGCCTGGGTCCTCGCAAAGGCCCGGCCCGGATCCATCGTGGTGATGCACATGAACCGCCGCGGGTGGCACACGGCTGAGGCGCTGCCTGAGATCATCGCCGGACTGCGCGCCAGGGGATTCGTGCTTTCCCAGGTCGGCGCGATGGTCGACGCGGCGAAAGCCGGAGCGCCGGCGAGCGATTCTACGGAAAGACGCGGAAAAGATCGCTGAGGGCGGTCGCGCGGGAGGCGTCGCAGAGCAGCGGCCCGACTCCGAAGATCTCCTGGAGAGTCCGGAGCAGCGAGCTGTGCGTATAGCGGATCGCGTTGGAATATCCGCCGCCCTTCGCAGCGGCAGAAAGCACGATCAGACCGATGGGATAATCTCCGCCTTCGCTCTCGTCCCAGACGATGAAGAGGGCTCCGCCCTTCGAGTATGCGGGTGAGCTCAGGATCACCGGGACCCATTGCGCGAGCCATGCATCCCCGCTGTGGATCTGATTGAGCGTCGAGCAAGCGGACGCGCCGTGCATGTCATGGCAGAGATCGGGCGTGATGAAGTTGTAGCGCGCCACCGTCCCGACCTGGAGGTCGGCGGCGAGCTCTTCGAAGGGACGGACATGGCTGACGCAGGCGGGCGAGCTCGGGTTCAGCCCGCCGGTGACGTCGTCGAAGTAGACGAACGGGTTGTGTTTCGCCGCGTAGAGCCCCTCGCTGCGCAACGGGCATTCGGCGCCGCTGATCCCCTCCTGGTACGCCTTCCACGCGATCCCCGCCTGCCCGAGGAGCGATACCAGGTGATCGCGGTTCGGAAGATGGTGCGCAGCCGGATCGTCGTTGTCCCGGATCCCGTAGTCGGTGCCGCCTTCGAGCCAGAGGTAGTTCGGCTCGCTGGGATGTAGACCCCGCGGATTGAAGTACTGCGTCGCAAACGACGCAGCCGGAAGCAGCTTGCGATTGATGTACGGCGCTGAGGGGTTGCCGGCGATCTCCGACCAGTTCGTGTTCTCCATCACGATCACGAACACCGTCCGGATCGTCGCCGACCCAGGACCGAGGGGCTCCAGGGTTCCCGGCCCGTGGGCGCACCCGTCGCCTGCCCGTCCGTGCGAGCAGCCGAGCACGGCGAGAAGCGACGCCACCCGACCAGCCGTTCCTTTCATGAGCGCGATCTCATCCGTAAGGGAATGTACACGACACCGGCCGGCGTTGAGGTTTCGGCCGGCCGACAGCATCTGACGGCGGCCGCTGCCATCGACGGCGCCGGGTGCTTATCAGGCAACGGGCTGGTTCGGTCCGGGACACGGTCCCGATCCGCCATTTGGAGCGAGTCAGGAGGTCGCATGCGGTACCCGCTCACGCTCGCCACGTTCGTCGCTCTCGCCTGCAGCGGCGCGACTGCGCCCGTTCCAGCGGCCGGGGGAGCGGACGCCGGGTCGCCCGCCGGGAATGGCGCGGACGGAGGAGGACCCCTCGGGGGCGGCTCCACGAATACTCCGGCGACGGGAACCGGACTGATTCCGGCGACCGCCGATGGGTGGCGCACACTTGCTCCGCGCGCCGTATCGGCTCCAAGCATATCCGTCGGCAACGGTGCGGACGGCTACGTGCTGAACGCGTCGGGCGGAGGGACCGCGAACGTCTACGGCGGATGGACGACCCACATCGCCGGGCTGCAAGGGGGCACCTACTACCGGTTCAGCGGGCGGGCGCGCGCGGTCGACATCGCGTCCATCCGGGAGTCCGTCACGATCATCCTTCGCTGGAGAGGCTCGTTCGGCGATGAAGTGCAGCCGGACTATGTCTGGAGCTTCGAGAAGCAGCAGGACGGGAGCGTCATCTTCGATCGCACCCTGCAGGCGCCGGCGGGGACCTCCGCGGTCGACGTCGAGCTCGTTCTGCAGTGGTCGCCCGACGGACAGGTCGCGTTCGACAAGCTGAGCTTCGCCTCCGCGGCGGCGCCATCGGGTCGAAAGGTAAGGGTGGCTTCCATCTACTATCGGCCGTCCGGCACCAGGAGCGGGCTCGATTCCGTCCAGCAAGCCGGCCGCTACGCCGGGCAAGTGGCAGTGGCCAACCATCCCGACGTGATGGTGCTGGGCGAGCTGCTGAACTCGATCGGAGCGCCGGGCACTTTCGACACGAACGCCGAAACCGTTCCGGGGCCGAGCACGGACTTCATGTCCGGGATCGCCCGGGCGAACAACGTCAACCTGGTGTTCGGAATGGTGGAGCGCGCCGGCGACGTGCTCTTCAACACGGCCGTCCTCATCGATCGCAACGGGAACATCGCGGGCAAGTACCACAAGGTGCAGCTCCCCATTTCCGACGCGGCGGCCGGTCTCATGCCCGGGGATTCGGTGCCCGTCTTCGACACCGACTTCGGCAAGGTGGCGCTGCTCATCTGCCAGGACATCTGGTTCCCCGAACCGGCGCGCGAAGCCGCGCTGAAGGGCGCCGAGCTGCTGGTCGTTCCCATCTGGGGAGGCAAGACGGCGCTGGTCCACGCGCGGGCGGTGGAGAACGGCATCTACCTGGCTGCCTCCGGCTACGATTACGCGAGCGAAGTGGTCGATCCGCTCGGGTCGGTGTTGGCGTCGGTCATCATCGATACCGGCCCGCGGGTCGCCGTCGCCGACATCGACCTCAGCCAGCGATTCCGCGAACAGTGGCTCGGCGACTGGCGCGACATCGCCAACAAGCAACGGCGGGCCGAGCCGTATCAGTACCGGCTGCCGTGACCTGTCCACGAAGGATGCTCATGGCCGCCGCGGTCGCTTCCGCGCTGATCGAGTTGAGCGGATTCGTCGACATGCCGGATCGCAGCTCCTGGCCTGCGCTCCCCTGCTGCTGCGGCGGCGCAAGCCAATCACGCCTCGGGCGGCACCGCGCTGATCTCTGCGGGCTGGACGATGCCGGCGCCTTCCGGCGGCGCCTTGCCGATCGGGATCCGCGGGAAGAACAGGCTGGTGATGGCCGCGGCCACCGAGATGCCCGCGATCGCCCAGAAGACCGTCCCCAGACCAGACTGCAGCGAGACCGAAAGCGAGCTCACCACCGCAGGATCGAGCCCTGCGCCATGCTCGGGGCCGAGGAGTCGATCCGCGGCGCCAGCGGGAACCGTCCCATCGCGGAGCACTGCCGCGGAGAGGACCCCTCCGAGCACGCCGACGGCGAGCGTTCCTCCGATGGTGCGGGCGAACATGGTGCTCGCCGTCGCAACGCCGCGCTGGCGCCACTCGACGCTGGTCTGCACGGCGATCAGCAGCGCGGTATTGGCGAGGCCGAGGCCGACGCCGAAGATGGCGCTCATCGCCTGTAGCACATGAAGGCTCACGCCCGGCCGCAGCAGCAGGGCGAGCGCCGCGGCCGCAGCCGCGGAGATGACCAGCCCCGAGCGAACCAGGACGCGGAAGCCGACGCGCGGGAGCGCCCTTCCGCTGATCGCGCTGGCGATCGGCCAGCCGATGACCATCGGCGCGATCGCGCTACCCGCCTCGGTGGGCGAACCCCCGAGAACACCTTGGACGTAGAGCGGCACGTACGTGACCATCGAGATCATCCCCGCCCCGACCAGCGCGCCGGCGGCCGTCGCGACGCCGATCGCCCGCTGCCGGAAGAGGTCGAGCGGAACCACCGGTTCCGGCGAGCTGCGTTCGATGAAGAAGAAGAGCACCAGCGAAATCGCCGCGAGAGGCAAACCGATCGCGGTCCCCTGGCCCCCGTGCGCGCCGAAGAGGAGCGCGGTGAGGCCGAGTGTCAGCACCCCTGCGCCGAGCCAATCGAGCGAGTGCCGGTGATGCTCGACTTTCTCGTGCAGCGCGACGACGAGCAGTGCCGCGGCCGCGATACCGGCGGGGACGTTGATGAAGAACACCCAGCGCCACGACAGGTACTTGACGATGATGCCCCCGAGAAGCGGCCCGACCAGGCCGGCGACTCCCCAGACGGCGCCGAAGACGCCCTGCATCTTCGCCCGCTCCTCCAGGTTGTAGATGTCGCCGACGATGGTCAGCGTCGTCGGCTGCATCGCCCCGGCGCCCAGCCCCTGCAGGGCGCGAAAGGCGATGAGCGTGCCGATGCCGCGGGCGAGACCGCTCGCCATCGAGCCGACGAGGAAGACTCCGATGCCTGCGAGCAGGACCGGCTTGCGCCCGTAGAGATCGGCGAGCTTGCCGTAGAGGGGCACCGTGACGGTGGACGTCAGCAGGTATCCGGTGAACACCCAGGAGTAGAGATGGATGCCGCCCAGATCTCCGACCACCGTCGGCATGGCGGTGGAAACGACGGTCATCTCCATCGCCGCCATCGAGAGACTGAGCAAGAGCGAGATGACGGTGAGCGGGCGGTTCGTCTTCATCGATGGAACTATGCTTCAGATGCTGCATCCGCGCCCGCGGTGCAACGTCCCGCTCGATTTCCTGCCGTCCGGCTTTGCACCCGGGAGCCGTTCCCCGCCTTGCTATTTCGCGACCGCGAAGCCCGAGTCGGCGACCGCCTTCTCCAGATCAGCCGGCTTTGCCTTCGCGTCGTCGTACTTGACGACCACCTGGCCCTTCTCGCGATCCGCCGAGGCCGACTCCACGCCGTTCACCTGCTTCAGCTTGGCCTCGGTCTTCGCCGGGCACTTCTCGCATTTCCAGCCGCTCACCTTGATGGTGTCCGTCTTCACGTTCGCAAGCGCGGCGCTGCTCGAAGCGAGCGCGATCGTGAACACGAGCGATGAGGTCTTCATGTCCTCTCCTTCGGGCGAAAGGCAGCGCGAACCTATCGCTCCGCCGGCCGCCGGTGTCAATGGTGCGACGCGCGTCCGGCTTCGCAAATCGATCGCGAAGCGTAATGATGCCGCGCCCACGTTTCCTCCCGGGGGATGCATGCGCAAGATCCCGCGACGTACAGTGCTCGGCTGGGGCTTCGGACTCGCAGCAGGCCGCGCTCTCGGCCAGGCCGCGAAGTTCGAGCCGGTCTTCAAGCCGGAGAAGGATGCTGCCCTCCGGCTGCTCCGCTGGTCGGGCTTCGTCAAGTCCGACGAGGAGCTCTGGAACGCGAACACAAAGAAGTTCACCGAGCTCACGGGTGTCCCGGTCAGCGTCGAGTACATCACCTGGGAGGACGTCCGCCCCAAGGCCGCGCTCGCCGCGAACCTCGGCACCGGCCCAGACATCATCATGGGCTGGTACGACGACCCGCACATCTATCCGCAGAAGCTCGTCGACGTCAGCGACGTGGCCGAGGGCCTCGGCAAGCAGCTGGGCGGCTGGTACGACGTCGCGCACACCTACGGCTACAGCAACCGGATGAAGCACTGGATCGCGGTCCCCGTCGGCGGCACGGTCGAGTGCCTCACGTACCGGACGAGCTGGATGAAGGAGGCCGGTTTCGACGAGTTCCCAAAGTCGCCTGCAGACTTGCTGAAGCTCGCCCGCGCGCTCAAGGCGAAGGGGCACCCGGTGGGGTTTGCCCTCGGCCATGCCGTCGGCGACGGCAACAACTGGACCCATTGGGTCCTCTGGACCTTCGGCGGCAAAGCCATCGAGAAGGACAACAAGACGATCGCCATCGCACAGAAGCCGAGCCTCGACGCCATCGTGTACGCGCAGGAGCTGTACGCGCAGATGGTGCCGGGCGTCGGATCCTGGCTGGACCCGAACAACAACCGCGCCTTTCTCGCCGGCGAGATCTCCCTGACCAACAACGGGATCAGCATCTACTATGCGGCGAAGAAGGACTTCCCGCAGATCGCCGAGGACATCAATCACTCGCCCTTTCCCATCGGTCCGGTCGGGAGCGCCACCGAGCTGGCCAACTTCAGCCAGGCCTTCGTCTTCAAGCATTCGCGGTTTCCCAACGCAGCCAAGGAATACATCCGCTTCATGCTTTCGCCCGACCAGGCGGGACCGTGGGTGGACGCGATGAACGGGTACGTGACGCCGGCGCTCAAACAATACAAGGACCTGCCGGTCTGGACGAAGGATCCGAAGGCGACGCCGTTCCGGGACGGGATCGCGCGCATGCAACACAATGGCTACGCCGGCGAGCCCGGGCAGCAGGCCGCCGCGGCGCTCGCCGAGTTCATCGTGCTCGATATGTTCGCTGACGCGACCGTGAACGGCATGAGCGCGAAGGACGCGGCGGCGCGCGCGGAGAACCGGCTCCGGCGCATCTACCGCGGATGAAGATGTATTGCGAATGATGCGCGGGCTGTCGCTCGATCGCGGACCCCTCCTCCCCACGCTGCTGCTCGTTCCCGCGGCAGTGCTGCTCGGCGGCCTGCTGGCGCTCCCGCTCGTGCTCGGCGTGCTGCTCGGCTTCAAGGACGCCACCATTGGCGAGGCGGGGAACTTCATCGGCCTGGACAACTACCGCTACCTGATCACCGATCCCGTCTTCCGAATCACGGCGCTGAACACCGCGCTCTACACGCTCGTCACGGTGGTGTTCAAGCTCGCTCTCGGCCTCGCGCTGGCCCTCATCCTGAACCAGCGATTCGCCGGGTACCGGTTCTGGCGGTCGGTGCTGTTGCTCCCTTACGTCGTGCCCACGGTGCTCTCGGCCTTCGCCTGGTGGTGGATCCTCGATCCGCAGTTCAGCTTCATCAGCTGGGCGCTGCTCAAGCTCGGGATCCTCGATCAGCACGTGAACTTCCTCGGAAGCGCCTGGCTTGCCCGGGCGTCCTTGATGGTGGCGAACGTCTGGCGCGGCATTCCCTTCTTCACCGTCGGCTATCTGGCGGGACTGCAGTCCGTTCCCAAGGAGCTGCACGAAGCGGCCGCCATCGACGGCGCGAGCAGCTGGCGGATCTTCTGGGAGATCACCTGGCTCCTGCTCCTGCCGCTCACAACCATCCTCACCATCTTCTCGGCCATCTTCACCTTCACCGACTTCCAGCTCATCTGGACCATCACGCGCGGCGGCCCAGCCAACGCCACCCACCTGTTCGTCACGCTCGCCTATCAGCGCGCGATTCCGGGCGGCGCGCTTGGCGAAGGAGCCGCCATCGCCGGGTTCACGCTGCCGTTCCTGGCCCTTCTCGCCTGGGCGGCGCTGGATGCGCTGCGGAGGCAGCCGTGAGGCGCCTGCTCTCCATCTGGCTGCCACTCCTGGCATTCGCGCTCTTCCTGCTCTTTCCCTTCTATTGGATGGTGCTCACCTCCATCAAACCGAACGCGGAGCTGGTGAGCGTCACAGCCAACCCCTTCTGGGTGGCTCATCCGACGCTCGATCACGTCAAGTACCTGCTCTACTCAACCAGCTACCCGCGCTGGTTCTGGAACACGATGGCGGTCGCGTCCGCGGCGACCGCGCTGAGCATCTCGGTCAGCTTCTCCGCGGCGGTCGCGCTCGCCCGCCTGCGCTTCCGCGGCTCCGAAGGCGTGAGCCTCGGGATCTACCTCGCGTACCTGATCCCGCCTGCCATCCTCTTCATCCCCCTCGCGGAGGTGATGCTCAAGCTGGGCTGGTTCGATCGGCTCTGGTCGCTCGTGCCCGTATATTCGACCTTCCTGATCCCGTTCTGCACCTGGCTGCTGGTCGGCTATCTCAAGAGCATTCCGCGCGAGCTGGAGGAAGCGGCGATGGTCGACGGCGCGAGCCGTGTCCGGATCATCCTCGAGATCATCCTGCCGCTGAGCGCACCCGGGCTGATCTCGGCGTTCATCTTCTGCTTCACGCTCTCCTGGAACGAATATCTCTACGCGCTGGTATTCATGTCCTCTCCCGCGCACAAGACCGTGCCGGTGGGCCTGGCGACCGAGTTGGTCCGCGGCGACATCTACCAGTGGGGGCCGCTGATGGCCGGCGCCCTGCTCGGCAGCCTGCCGGTCGCGGTGGTGTATTTCTTCTTCGTCGAGCACTACGTGGCGGGAATGTCGGGGGCGCTCAAGGGCTGAACGCCCATTGTCAATTGCCGTATCCGATGGGAATGTGCGCTCCATGTTCATCGGCCATTACGGGGTCTCGTTCGCGGTGAAAAGGGCTGCGCCTTCGCTCTCGCTGACCTGGTTGTTCCTTGCGGTGCAGGGTTTGGACATCCTGTTTGCGTGCCTGGTGCTGGCGGGCGTCGAGCACCTGCGCATCGTCCCGGGTTTCACCGCTTACAACCCCTACGAGCTCTACGACATGCCCTTCTCGCATAGCCTGCTCGGGGCGCTCGTCTGGTCATTCCTCGCCTCACTCGCTGCTCGGGCGGTGCGGCTGCCGTGGAAACCCGCTGCCCTCATCGGCGTCGCCGTCTTCTCGCACTTCGTTCTCGATGTGCCGATGCATACGCCGGACCTTCCCCTGGCGTGGCGTGGCACGCCGAAGATCGGCCTCGGGCTCTGGAACCACCGCGCCGTCTCGCTCGCTCTCGAGCTGATCGCCCTCGGTGCCGGGCTCTTGCTCTACGTGCGTGGGCGAAAGCCGCTCCGGGCGCGATTCTGGATCTTTGCGGCCACCCTCGCGGCCGTGACGCTTTCCACTCCGTTCATGCCGCCTCCCGGCGGCCCCGCCGCCTTCGCGATCCAGGCGCTGTTCGCCTATCTGGTCCTCGCCCTCTGGGCGGGCTGGGTGGACAAGCCAGATTCACAACAGCTCTTCGACGAGCGCGCGGGCGTTCTCCGCTGAGACGTCGAGCGGCCGGCGCGCGAGTGCGCCGCCTTCGGCCAGCATGGGTTCCAGCTCGTCCAGCGCGGGCACGTCGTCGTTCTTGTAGAAGAGCCCGATGGGGATGGTTTCGCCCCACTCCCTTCCTCGTTCGATGGCCGCGTGCAGATCGGTGGGATCGTGCCCCATCTCCTCGAGCTTCCGGGTGCGCTGCTTGAAGAACTCGTGCGTGTTGTCGTGGTTGTAGGTCACGCAGGGGCTGAAGACGTCGATGAAGGCGAATCCACGGTGCTCGATGCCGCCCTTGATCAGCGAGACGAGGTGCTTCTGCTGCCCGGAGAAACCGCGCGCGACGTAGGTTGCGCCGCAGACGATCGCCATCGGGATCGGGTTGACCGGATTCTCCACGCTGCCGAAGGGAGTGCTCTTGGTCTTCATGCCCTTCCTGCTGGTGGGCGAGACCTGCCCGGTGGTGAGCCCGTAGATCTGATTGTCCATCACGAGGTAGGTGAGATCGACGTTGCGGCGCATGACGTGCACGAAGTGGTTCCCGCCGATGCCGAAGCCGTCCCCGTCGCCGCCCGTAGCCACCACCTTGAGACGATGGTTGCCGAGCTGGGCTCCGGTCGCGACTGCCAGCGCGCGCCCGTGGAGCGTATGCATGCCGTAGGTGTTGATGTAGCCCGGCAGGTTGGAGGAGCAGCCGATTCCACTGATGGTGAGGACCTCGTGCGGCAAGAGGCCCAGCTCGGCGACCGCCGTCTTGAGCGCATTGAGAACGCCGAAGTCTCCGCAGCCCGGGCACCAGTCGGGGTCCGCCTTCCCCTTGAAGTCCTTGACGGTGAGCGCAGGCCGCCGCGGCCGGGTCAGGAGCTGGGACTTCGACTCAATCTGGAACTCGCCCATGCAATCCTCCTCAAACGCGGATCTCGTGCACCGGCACGTACCTGGTCGTCTTGCCGGCGAGGATCTTCTCCACGCCGTTCACCACGTGGTGGGGCATGAACGGCTCCCCATCGTACTTGCGGATGTGCGCGTCCGCCGCGATGCCCGTCTCGGAACGCAGGTAACGGGCGAACTGGCCGCTGTAATTGTTCTCCACGACGACCAGGTTGCGCGCGCCCGACAGCGCCCGCGCGATGGCCTCTGACTGCAGCGGCACCAGCCATCGGATCTGAAGGTGATTTGCCACGATGCCATGCGCGGCGAGCTGCTCCACGGCCTCGTCGATCACTCCTTCGGTCGAGCCCCATCCTACCAGCGTGACTTCCGCATCCGCCGGTCCGGTGAAGCGCGGCGGCTCGAGCAGGGGGAGGACCCCGTCCATCTTGCGCCCTCGCCGCTCCATGATCGCCTGCCGCTTGTGCGGGTCGGTGAACTCGTCGCTGATGAGCACGCCGTCCTCGTCGTGCTCATCGGTGGCGACGACGTGGGCGTGCTCCGGCGTTCCCGGCACCGCGCGCGGAGAGATGCCGCTTTCCGTCATCCGGTAGCGTTTGTAGCCGCCCTTGACCTCGGGCACCTCGCCACCGAGCCCGATGACCTCGCCGCGATCGCGCGGCGGGTTGAAGTCCAGCTCCGCGGGCTCGAAGGTGGAGAAGCCCTCGGACTCGAGCAGATCGGCGAGCACGATGGCAGGGCACTGGAACTTGTCGGCCAGATTGAAGATCTGCGGGATGAGATGGAAGCAGTCGCGGATGCTGGTCGGCGCCGCGATGATGCGGGGATAGTCGCCCTGCCCGGCGCCGAGCACCTGCCAGAGATCGCCCTGCTCGGTCTTGGTGGGTACGCCGGTTGCGGGTCCGGCGCGCTGCACGTTGATGCAGACGACCGGAATCTCCATCATCGCCGCCGCGCCCAGCGCCTCCGTCATGAGCGCGAATCCACCGCCCGAGGTGGCGCACATCGCGCGGCATCCGGTGTGCGCGGCGCCGATGGCCATGTTGATCACGCCCAGCTCGTCCTCGACCTGCCGCACCATGATCCCTAGCTGTCGGCCATGCCGTGCCATCCACATGAGGACGCCGGTCGAGGGGCTCATCGGATACGCGCAATAGAACTTCACGCCGGCAGCGACGCCGCCCATGGCTAGGCTCTCGTTGCCGGTGGCGACCGCGAGCCGCTTGCCGGTGTCCGGCAGCGAGAAGGCGTACGGCTTGAAGTGCGCGCCCGCATATTCGTAGCCGGCGCGCGCCGCCGCGACGTTCTCGGCCACCACCGCCTCGCCTTTGCGCTTGAATTGCTGCGCGAGCATCTCCTCGAACGGCTTCAGCTCGACGCTGACGAGCCGCAGGACGGCGGCAACGGCGGCCGTGTTGTAGTAGAGGATGTTCTTCGCGAGCTCCGCGAGCGGCAACGGGCAGAGCTGGACGCCCTCGGCCGTCGCGCCCGGTTTCACGCGGTCCTGATCGTACAACACCGATGCGCCGGCGCGCATGAGCCCCAGGTGCCGGTCCATGGTGTCCTGGTTGAGCGGGATGAGCATGGCGAGATCGTCGCCCATGCAGCGGACGGGCTCTTCGCTGGTGCGGATGGTGAGGAAGGTATGGCCGCCGCGGATGATGGATTGGTAGGCGTTGTAGGCGTTGATGTGCAGGCCACGGCGGGCGAAAAGCTTCGCCAGGATGTTGCCCGGCGTCGCCACGCCTTGTCCGGCGGCTCCGCCGATGCCGACTGCGAAGTCGATGTGGGGCATGGCTCTTTCCGACTGCGGATGGAGTGATCACTCCGGCGCTGCCGAAACCGTACAGCGCCGGTCGCGAGCCGGGGCGGACAGTAGCGGGACCACACGATCGCCGTCAACGACCAACTTGTCCCGGGGCGGGCCGCAGTGCGTCACGGAGAAGCCGATTGTAATGTCGTCCGGCAATCAGCTCAACGGCGCTCAAAAGGCGTCATCCGGCTGGCTTGCCATGCGCGCCGTCGCCGGAGGTGGTAGCCTTGACCTCGACCCCCGAGCTATCGGTTGCTCGCCGAGAGTACGGGGCGGCCCTCGTTCCGGCGAGTCCGGACTGGCAAAAGCATGGCCCTGGACGGGAACAAGCTCTTCGAGACCGGCATCCCGAACCTGGACGTCCTGCTGAGCGGCGGGATCCCGAGACGCCAGACGCTGATCGTCACCGGCAGTCCCGGTGGCGGAAAGACCATCCTCGTCAACCAGATCGCATTCCTCGCCGCGGCGCAGGGCGTGCCGGTGGTGTTTTCCACCCTGACCTCGGAGCCGCACGACAAGCTGGTCGAGCAATTGTCGGGGTTCAAGTTCTTCCGCCGCGAGCTGCTCGGCGAGCAGGTCTTCCTCA
>Ga0137396_10001332_pt1 | contig 12901 bp, 14 predicted proteins | sample czc16metaG_FD_108284 | JGI IMG/M metagenome (GOLD analysis project Ga0137396, IMG submission 108284) | Vadose zone soil microbial communities from Angelo Coast Range Reserve, California, USA - czcobulk3.16 metaG | ecosystem: Environmental > Terrestrial > Soil > Vadose zone | place: USA...
CGCTGAGGAAGTCATTGTACGGGTCTACCAGTAATACAGCGGTTATCTTTGGATCATAAGTCGGCGTCGTCATGGGCGTTTCCTTGAAAGTGGGATGAGGATGCATTTGTGTGTTCCTCTCATTTGCATTTCATTCCGATGCATTTCATTCCGGCTGATGCAACTGGTGTGCCAATGCAATTCATTGAATCTGCGCAGCTTACCGCGCAGAAAATTGCCGACCTTTCAGAAATCCTGACGGTTCAGAAAAATGCAAGGGCACTAGTCAGTTCTTCCCCAGAAGCGATTCGATAGAAAGGAAGGTCGGAGGGCTTGCGTGTTCACTGCGGGAGAGCCGATACGAGTTCTTAGGCGGATACTTGCTTTGAAGGGTGCACTTTGAACCGACGCTTGTCTATGCCGAGGCTTGCGATCTTTGACTCAAGGGTCTGGTGGGGAATTCCGAGCTTTGCGGCCGCGCCCTGCGGACCGGAAACCCGACCTTGGCATTCGGTCAATGCGGTCTCGATTGCTTTTCGTTCGCGCTCGGCGAACTCTTTCTTGTCGTCGGCGAGGACGCCGGCACGAGAGACCTGTCGGCCGGATAGTTGGTTCGATTTTCGCGGCAGCCATGTCTCGTCGACTGCGAACGTTTCTCCATCGCACAAGATCACGGCACGCTCTACTACATTCTGTAGCTCACGGATGTTCCCTGGCCAATCGTAGGCTTGAAACAGATCTAGCGTCTTCTTCGTTATATGCCTGATTTTCTTCCCGGCTCTCTTGGCGTACCGTTCGACCAGATACTCCACCAGCAGAGGAATGTCATCCTTCCTCTCGCGCAGGGATGGTACACGTATGGGGAAGACGTTGAGCCGATAAAAAAGATCCTGGCGGAATGTGCCCGCGTCTACAGCGGCTTCCAAGTCGCGGTTCGTTGCGGCAAGGACTCGCACGTCGATGGAAAGCGGTTGGCTGCTCCCGACGCGTTCGAATTCTCGTTCTTGGAGCACTCGCAGCAGAGCAACCTGCGTCTCAAGCGAAAGTTCGCCGACCTCGTCCAGGAAAATCGTTCCACCATCGGCCGATTCGAAGCGCCCAGCGCGTCGCTGAAGCGCCCCCGTAAAGGCGCCCTTCTCGTGACCAAAGAGTTCAGAGGCAATCAACGAAGGTGGAATTGCCGCACAATTGACCCGGATGAATGCCCTAGCTGATCGCTTTGACCGCTTGTGGATGGCGGTGGCAATCAATTCCTTGCCCGTTCCGGTCTCCCCACCAATCATCACGGTGGAATCAGTGGGGGCCACTTTGCTGATTTGCGAAATCACAGTGCGGAGCGCGCCGGACGATCCCACGATTTCTTCGTACATCGAAGAACGGTCGATCTCTTCACGCAACGCCAAGTTTTCGTCGTGAAGGTGGTCTTTCAGGCGCTTAATCTCTTCGAAGGCTTTCTCCAGTTCGGCGCTAGCCTGCTGCTGTGCTGTGACATCCATCACAGCCCCAATAAACTCGATGATTCCTGATTCATTTTTTGATGCATGAGCCACGATGCGGACATGCTTGACCGAATCGTCAGGCAACAAGAGGCGACATTCGACACTACAACCCTTACCCTCGCGGGACGCCCGATCGATTTGCTCCTGAACTAAAGCTTTGTCTTCGGGGTGGACCCGTTGGAGAACACGTTCCACCGCGGGTTGGGTGGATCGGTCGTATCCATAGATTCGGAAGGTTTCTTCCGACCAGAACATCTCGCCTGTGGCGAGCGTGCAGCCGAAGCTGCCGGTCCGACTCAATCGCTGCGCTTCGGTCAGGTAGGCTTTGCTGCGGCGCAATTCCTCTTCTGCTTTTTTGCGGTCATCAATATCAGTACACAAGACATACCAGCGGATGATACGACCTTCCGTCTCCCGCAGGGGGAGAGCGCGTACATGGAACCAGCGATATACGCCATCTGCACGACGGAGACGGTGCTCATCGTCGTAAGGCTGTCCGGTTTCTACTGAGCGGCTCCACAGGGTCATCGCGCGCGCGCGGTCATCCGGATGTACGAGTGGTTGCCAATCTTTCAATTCCTGAAGGCTCTTCCCGGCATAATCCAGGAGTTGTTGATTGGCGAGTTCGATTTCACCGGCGGCAGTCGTAGTATTTACGAGGCCGGGAATGCTATCCACGATTAGACGAAAACTCCGTTCGCTCGACCGGAGGGCATCCTCAGCCCGCTTCAGGTCGTCAATGTCAGTCAACACCATGTACCAGCCGGTGATACGACCTTCGACGTCTCTCGCGGGGAGAGCGCGAGATTGGAACCAGCGGTACATGCCATCGGCACGCCGCTGGCGGAACTCAAGAACATACGGTTGCCCGGTTTCGACCGAGCGCGTCCACGCGTCGATCACTCGCGGGAGATCATCCGGATGCACCGCGTCGCTCGTGGCCCAATTCTTCAATTCCCCAGTTGTCTTGCCGAAATATTCCAAGACCTGTCGATTGAGGAGTTCGACCTCGCCCGCGGCATTCAAGGTACACACAAACCCAGGAATGGTGTCGATGATGGTTCGCAGTCTATCTTCGGAGTTCTTGACTTCTACGAGAGCATTTTTGAGAGCTAGGTGTGATCGTTCTCTTTCGATGGCGATTCCGGCAATGCGACTGGCATAATCGATCAATTGAATGTCGTCCGTCCCCGGATGCCGAACTTCGCGGTAATACATGCAGAAGGTCCCGAGCACCCTTCCGTTGTGCGACATGATGGGGGTCGACCAGGCGGCCCGCAGCCCACTCTGCATAACAACGCTTCTAAACTTGGCCCAGTTCGGGTGAGAAAGGATGTCGGAGACGAAGACTGGCTGCCGAAGGTAAGCGGCTGCGCCGCATGATCCGACATTAGGGCCGATGCACACTCCATCAGTCGCTGCCCGGTACGCCTCCGGAAGTTTAGCGGCGACGCCATATCGCAGATGCAAGCCGTCTTCGTCTAGCAGGAAAATCGAACACAACATGCCTTCACTGTGGGCCTCGATCAGGAGCGTGAGACTCGTCAGAACTTCATTCAGGGATGCGCCGCTAAGCATCATCTGGAGCGCATCCAGCACCGCCTCGCTGGGCAGGGTTTGCGCGGGGGATGGGGATCTTGAAAGCGCTTGTAGGTTAGGTAACACTTTGGCGTCTGCCATAGACCAGCCGCCTACCAGTTGGATGCCAGCAGTATCGCACAAATCAGACGGCTAGCACTCGCCCATGAGCAGGGGAAAGCGCGCTGAATCTTGCGCCTCAAATCCGATCAGACACCCGATGGGCATTTCGTTCGCCTTCGCCCGCTGGAGTCGACATCGGGCCGGACCTCGCATCGTCCCCGCCCCTCCTCGACAATCGATCGCAGACGATCAAGCCACGAACTGAGAGCTCGCCGCGCCTTCGCTCGCAACTGAGGATTGCTATCGTCGGAATCGATGGCCGTGTTCACCAGCGGACAGCCTCCTGGCAGCAGCCCAGCGCGCCGGTCCCGAAAGTTCTGCACGTCTTATATCAGGCGATCAACCGTATTTGGGATCTCCTGAGTTCCTTCGAAGCTCGTATCCATTGCGAGATTCCAAGCGTGGTCGAAGGCGTCTCCCGCAAGCTCTTGTTTGCTTTCAAAATGTCGATAGATGCCGCCCTTTTTTAACCCTGTCCCTCGCATGAGATCGGAGAGGGCGGCCCCGCTATAGCCTCTCCGATTGAAGATCGGGGCCGCTTTGCGAATGGTTTCCTGCCGGGTGTACTCGCCTTTGCGCAACGTCCTGCTCGACAAGCAAGAGTGCGTGGCGGTCATTGACCGGACGACACTACGCCTGATGAGACCGATCGGTCCCACTTCGCGTTATATGCGACCTCTTGCGCCACAAAAGGGGTCAGTTCTTAACCTGTCTGGAAAGTTCGATGACCGACGGGACCGTTCGGTCGCATATTGTCTTTTGGGACGGAGAGCTCGACGGTGAGCCGGCCGTCCGAGCTCCGGCCGTGACCTGCCCGCCCTCCTTCGACCACCGCCTCAGTTGTATATAGGACTTTCATATCTCCTTCCCTACCCGGAAGACGCCGCCACCACCGGCCTTGCGCTCGATGGCACGGCTGCCTCGGCGCGATCCCGCTGCGGCACCGGGCCGAGCAGCAGGCCGCCGTCGGCAATGAACTCGGAGCCGGTTGAGAAGCTGGCCTCATCGGAGGCGACGAACAGCACCATCTTCGTAATCTCTTCAGGCTCCGCGATGCGCGGAATTGCCGACAACCCCACCCCTGCCCCCGCCATCGTCGCCGCCATTGCCCGGGCGTCCGGCGCATCATTGGCGAGAATTGGCGTGCGAATAGCACCGGGGTGAATGGAGTTGACACGGATGTTGTCGCCCCCGAGTTCCAGCGCCGCCGTCTTGGTCAGTCCCCGGACTCCCCACTTGCTGACCACGTACGCGGCGAGCCCGAACGTAGCGGTAAACCCGGCGCCCGACGAGATATTGACGATCGCGCCGCCGCCCGCTTTGCGCATCGAGGACACCACGGCGCGTATCCCCAGATACGCGCCGGTCAGATTGACTTCGATCACTTGCCGCCAGACATTCGGCTCGCTGTCCTCGATCTGTCCGAAGCGCACGATGCCTGCGTTGTTGATCAGCACGGAGATCGGGCCGAAGGCGTCCTCGGCCGCGGCTACCGTCGCCGCCCAGTCTCGGTCGCTCGTGACGTCGAGGCGAGAGAAGATCGCGTGATCGCCGAGTTCGTCGGCAAGCGCCCGCCCCTCCTGCTCAAGTACGTCTGCAATCACAACCTTCCCGCCCTCCGCGACGAAACCGCGCGCGTGACTGGCGCCCATTCCACGGGCGCTGCCCGTGACGATCACTGTCCGATTATTAAAACGTTTCATGACTTTTCTCCTCTCATCACCTTTTCTATTCAACGTACCCTGCTGATGGTCGATACGATCCAATTACGTCGGACCGTCCTAGCCGTTCCGACACTCGGGCCGCATTTCCCCATGTCAGGGCTCCGGTTACCTGTTTTACATTCGCCTCGTCTTCGTGGAGGATTGTTTGCCTCCCTCCTTCAGTATCTTGTTCCCGATCTCTCCAGCCCGAGCAAGTGTCTACAGATGGCCTTCTTGAACGAGGCGCCTTTCGATCAACGAGATGTGCGCTTGGGCATCGCGCAACGCGGCGGGCGTTGTGTGGACCGAGTGAGAGCCGAGGACGAGGTCATACTTGTGCGGGACGGCCGAGCCGAGAACGAATTCAGCGTCGCTCCGCGCCTCGAACTCGACCGCTTCGCTCGATGACTCGAAAGCCGCCAAGTCGCCGCCCCGCAACTCGTCGGGAACCGATACGGTGCCTGATGCGACTGCGGTCCAGAGGACGGTGTGGCCCGTTGGTGGGTCGTAACGCCAGCGCTCGCCCGCCTTCAGGCGCACGGCGAGATAGTTGATTGGCGACGGGGACTCGATGACGCTCGAAACAGCGCCGTAGTTGCCGAGGAGGACACGCGCCGGACCGTCTTGCGGCACGTCCTCACGGGCTTGGTAGATGCTTATGGTCGGACCTAATTCGAGTTCCGGCGGCAAGGCGATCCACAGCTGGAAGCCGCGCGTCCGGCCTTCTTTGTCGAGCCCTCCGCCATGCCACATGCCGCGTCCAGCCTGCATCCATTCAACGCCCCCGGCTGATAACGTGCCCTTGACGTTGTCCGGATCGATAAAGCTGACCGCTCCTTCTATGACGTAGGACAGGGTGGCGATGCCTGAGTGGGGGTGGAGGCCTCCATGGAAAGGCGCACCCGCATGGTCGAAAAGGTCGAGAAACACGAATGGCTTCAGGATCTCGCCGAAGTCGGACGGGCTCATCAAACGCGTGACGAAGCCTTGTGCCTGGCCACGGGTACGACGCGCGATCTGACGTACAGGGGTCTGTGCAGCAGAACTGCTCATTGAAATCTACCTCCTATCCATTGCTCGTGCGTGACTTTGCAGACGGCTATCGATGCTGAACGTGCCAGCCCCGAGAGCGACGATCTGCAGCAGTCCGCCCGTGATCGAGATGTTCTTCAGAAAATGCACCATCGCGTTTTGGTCGGCGAAGTTGCGGTGGAAACTGAGGGCCGCTGCGACCGTGAAAACTGCCATCACACTTGCGACGATCCGACTCTGATAGCCAAGAATCAGGAGGATTCCGCCGCCCACTTCGATCACGATAGCGACCAGATAGGCCAGAAGCGGAAATGGCAGGCCGGCAGACGCTATGAAGCCCAGCGTCAGCGCAGGCATGGCGATTTTGCCGAGTCCACTGATCAGGAAAAGCGCAGCGATGAGAAGTCGACCAACTGCGCCAATGTATGGATTGTCTTTAAGCATATTCCCTCTTTTTTGAAATCACTTTGAACCTTCCGTAAGCGAATACCTTCATCTCGCCCTCTGCAGGAAACGCACTGCCAGGAGTTCCTATACCGCCCATGGGCTGCATTCAGGCAGTACTCACCTTCAACGAGTGACTATTTGCTGGTTTTGATCAACGACGATTCCGCCGATGCGTTCTGCAGCATCTGCGAAGAAGACCGCGGCCTCCTCGCGAGCTTGGTTCTCGGCATGAATAAACGTAACGTGCGTAAGTCCGATGAAACCCAGAATGTGGCGCAAGTAGGGTTCCTGAAAATCGAAAGCTGCCCTCGCAGTGCCCTTTTCATAGGCACTCCCGCGGGAAGTGATGACAACAACTTTCTTTCGTGCTAGAAGTCCTTGCGGGCCGTTTGGCCCATAGCCAACCGTCTTCCCGATCCGCACAATCTGATCGATCCATGCTTTAAGTGACGAAGGGATCGAGAAGTTGTACATCGGCACGCCAATGACGACCGTGTCCGCCGCCGCGAGTTCTTCGATTAACTCATCCGAGGTCGAAAGATACGCCCGCTGCGCCGGCGTCAGCTTCGAATCTTCGAGTTGGGTCGCAATCCAGTCATCCGTAATCAGTGGAAGTGCTGTTGCGGAAAGGTCTCGCTGGGTCACATCGCCATCCGGGTGGTTCTTTCTCCATTCTTCGGCGAATTTGGTGGTGAGTCGCCGGGTCACGGAAGTGGTCCGTGCACTGGAATCGATTTGAAGTAACTTCATCTGAACCTCCTCGTCCAGGAAATTCATCTAACCTCCCGGAGTAGATGTCCGTGAATCTGGACTCGAACTGTCATTTCGTCCATCTAACTTGTTCAGGAGTCCAGATTGGAGGTCTAGTTGGACCCGATTACCGATTTCTTTCAAACCATGCAAATCGTGGGCGTGGTGCAAGCTCGGCTGGAAGCCACTGCGCCCTGGGGACTGAAGAGCGATGCCAATGTCGCAGAGGGAACCGTAAACGGCAAACATTCGGCTGAGTCCGCAAGTTCACCTTTCCATTTCGCTCACTTCTGAATGCTTTCCCGCGGCAACTGCTGGCTCAGCGTCGAGGGTATTCTCGACCCGATACCACTCGCCGGAGGGGACTGCTTCTTACTTGCGCCCGGAAGCGCATACTCGCTGCGGGACAATCCACGCACGCGCGTCCGCAGCTTCTGTGAGGTCGCACCGAGAAATGGTAGCCAGGTGATCTCATACGGTGGCGGAGGAGCGCCGACCACGATCATTTCCGGATGGTTCAGATTCTGTGCGCCGAGCGTGAAGCCCCTGACGCGATTGCTTCCTCCACTCATACTTATCAAGGCTGATCAAGCGCAGAGCCTGGCGCTGCACACGACCCTGAATATGCTCGCCTCGGAATTGACGGAGATGGCCCCGGGGTCGGATCTGGTGGTCAACCGGTTGGCAGATCTATTGTTCATACACTCGATCCGCGCCCACATCGGGTCGCGGTCGGAAGGCTGCAAGAGCGGCTTGCTGCGGGCGATTTTCGATCCGCAAATTGGTGTCGCTCTCAAATCCATGCACCAGAAAGTGGAGCATCCCTGGACAGTCGAATCGCTGGCTGGGGCATGCGGTATGTCGCGTTCAGCTTTTGCCGTTCGCTTTAAAGAGCTGGTGGGGGAAACACCGCTGGAATATTTGACAGGTTGGAGAATGCAGAAGGCAACCGGATTGCTGCAGAAAGGTGATAAGAAGCTCTTCGAAGTGGCAAAATCCGTTGGCTACGATTCCGACGCTGCCTTCAGCAAAGCCTTCAAGCGACTATTCGGCGTCGCACCGAGGGAGTATCGACGAAATACCACCGGGGAAATCTTGCACTTCACCGACGAACCTTAGGGGCGCCTTGGTTTCCAGTTACGCAGGTCGAAAGTTCCTGGTTGTCGGTAAACCTGTCCCTGATCGTGTAAAGTGCGGTTTGCTCGTCAACCGAGAGCAAGCGCGATCGCTTCCGATACGTCGGTGCTTTTGGAACCTGACATTCTGGACTTGAGTCTCAACTAACGACCCCCTGGATGACAGTTAACCCGAAAGTTAGGGTCGAGAGCCGCGATTGTGCTGAACAAAGCCAGTGGGCACATCGTGTACCGCTTTCACGCGGCCCGGTGGGTTTTCGCATGGCCTTAGCCCATCCTGACCGGATCGAGGCTCTCATCGTCCAGGACGCTGTGGCGCACAACGAAGGCCTGGGGGCAAATTGGAAGCCACGGCGGGCCTTTTGGGCCGATCGCGCTGCCAACGAAAGCTGGCTTCGCACAAATCTGCTGTCGCTGCCGACGACGCGGACGCGCCATGTGGGAAATGATCCCAACGTGGAACGCTACGACCCCGATCTTTGGACCGATGAATTTGCCTTCCTCAATCAGCCCGGCCAGGCGGAGATTCAAAGCGATCTCTTCTATGATTATCGAACCAATGTGGACTCCTATCCGAAATGGCAAGCATGGATGCGCGAGAAACGGCCGCGCCTGCTGGTGATCTGGGGCAAGTATGACCTCTCGTTCCAGCTCGGAGAGCCGGAACGCTATCGCAAGGATGTGCAGAACTGTCAAGTTCACGTTCTCGATGCGGGTCATTTCGCATTGGACACGGCTGCAGATGAGATCGCCGCATTCGTCCGAGGCTTTGTCGGTTCTTCGCGTTGAGATTCCGAACTTTTCGAACAAGGGGTGATGTATGTCAGAGAAGAAAACGGCAATGGTCACGGGAGCGCAGCAGGGTATTGGTGCGGGTTTGGTCGACGCCTTCCTGAATCAGGGTTAGAACGTCATCGCAACGTCTCTTGATGTCCGTCAATCATTGACCGCCTCGAACAGGCTGGCTCTCGTCGATGGCGATATCGGTAAACAGGAGACCGCAGCCAAAGCTGTCGAAGCAGCAATCAAGCAGTTCGGAACAATCGACGATCTGGTGAATAACGCTGGGATCTTCTACAGCAAGCCTTTCACAGACTTTACTACGGAAAACTTCAATGCCCTGGTCTCGACCAACCTGCTGGGATTCCTCTATATCACTCAGCTCACTGTGCAACAGATGCTCAGAGAATTCCCAGAGCATCAGGATTCGCAGTCGGTAGAGACGACTGCCTGCTGGGCAGGGGCGGAAAGATCACCTCGTTAGCTCTCTGACGCGGAGTAAATCTGAACGCCAACTGGATGTCAGAAATAGTGTTTTCCCGTGGCCGCGTCCGGAGCCTCGATAAGAACTCTTACCAGCCAGACTTGCGCTGGCAGTGATAAGGTCTCCTCTCTTGAAGTATTCAAGATGTTGAATGTGGTTATTTGTGAAACTTCGCGAGGAAAGTGCGAATCGCCGCACCTATCTCTTTCGCATGCGTTTCCAGCGCAAAATGGCCGGTATCGTAGAAATGGACTTCGGCACTCGGGTTGTCGCGCTTAAACGCTTCGGCGCCCAGGGGCAGGAAAAACGGATCACTCTTGCCCCAAACCGCGAGCGTCGGCGGCCGCTTTGTCCGGAAATATTCCTGGAATTTGGGATAGAGCGCTACGTTGCTCGCGTAATCGAGGAACAGGTCAAGTTGGATCTCGTCATTGCCGGGCCGGGCCAGCAGCGCAGAATCGAGTTCGTACGCTTCCGGAGCCACCAGCGTCGCGTCCTGCACCCCGTACAGGTATTGCGACTTGATCGCTTCCGGCTTGAGGAACTCACGCAGGGCAGCACGATTTTCCGCTGTCGGCTCCTTCCAGTATTTCTGGATCGGGTTCCAACCCCGGCTCAGCCCTTCCTCGTAGGCATTGCCGTTCTGCGTGATGATGGCGGTGATTCGTTCGGGATGCGCCAATGCTAGGCGGAGTCCCACGGGAGCGCCGTAGTCGAAAACGTAGATTGCATATCGGTCGAGGCTGATTGCTTGGGTGAAGCCGTCGATGACTTTCGCCAAGCGGTCGAATGTATAGCGGAACTGTCTCCGGTCGGGCGCATCCGAAAAGCCAAAGCCCGGCAGGTCGGGTGCCACCACATGGTAGCGATCGGCTAGAGTTGGAATGAGATCGCGGAACATGTGCGACGAAGTTGGGAATCCGTGCAGTAAGAGAATGGTTGGAGCAGTTTTCGAGCCGGCTTCGCGATAAAAGAGCTGGTTGCCGTCGACAGTGGCGTGCTGATTGTTAGTCATGATGGACCTCCTCAGAACATCTGGCCAAATGGCCTGACAGGTGCCGATTGCCAGCGCTGCATGCATCGCAGCGCCATTCACAACATCAGATGGGATAACCGATAAAATGATTCATTATCGGTGTTATCATTTGAGCGAGCCAAGAAAATGGCTAACGTCACGGTGGAACAGGATTCAGTCTGGAAGGATGGATTCCTGTTTCTCGGCAACCAACTCCTGCTGGACTTCCTGAATACGCGTCCAGTCCAGAACGGTGAACCTATAGAGTTGCTTCCGGATTTCGACGCCCTGTTACGCTGGTTTCAGGCGGCCGGCTTGCTGAGCTCTCGTGAAGCGGCCCATCTTACGCGGCGGTGGGGGCAATCGGTCCGGGCGCGGCATGCGTTGGAAGCCATGCGGGCGCTGCGGGAAGGACTGAGGAAGGAGATCCTCGCCTGGGAAGGCGGTGATGCTGTTCATCACTCCACCGTAGGTGAACTGAATCGACTGATGGCGGAGCACCCCACGCGCACCAGGCTGAAAGCAAATGGAAAGGAACCCTCGACGGAGCTCTATTTTGAAGCGCACAATCCCGAGGACTTGTTTGCACCGCTGGTGCACAGCGCCGCGATGTTGTTCGCCCGCGCGGATTGCAAACGCGTCCGCAGATGCGATCAGTGCGTACTGCACTTCCATGACACCAGCAAGAAGGGGACGCGCCGCTGGTGCAGCATGCAACTATGCGGAAATCGTGTGAAGGTCGCGGCCTATGCAGCCCGCCAACGCTCTGCCGTCGATCAATAACTAGGGGGATCTTTGTGATGTCAATAGCAGCGGTGATGGCAGGTTTGCCTTACACCGGCGTCACAGTTCGTTGCGTGATCAAAAGGATCCGACTTTTTGGTACGCTCGTCCTCGACTCCAAGCTCCGTCAAAACCAGACCCCAACTTCGCATCTTCAACCGACCTCGGCGGAGCGGAGCAACGCCAGAACGGCAATATCACGCTCATTCATGCCGCTGTCTTGGATTGGCTCCGCGCGACGTTTGCTGGTGCCCAACCGCCAGCAGGAGACCAAGATCTGGCAACAATAAGGGGACGATGAGAGATGACGCACGGCATGGTTTTGATATCATAGGATCAGTTACGTCTCGTTGCTACCCTGCATGGGCATTCGTCGGCCGGTTGTCCATAGTCCAATTGCACAGTAGAATCGCTATTTCTTCCGGAGGGCTTCTCCTTTGAAGAACTTGCTGTGCCTCGCCCTGCTTATCGCCACGGCCCTAGCCCAAGCTCCGTCGCATCCCGCGCCAACCAGTTCGGGGCGAGAAAAAGAGGAAGTCCTCTGGCAGAAGCTCGAAGCCGCGGTGCGCGACATGGATGCCCAGCTCGACGGCGTTATGGGCGTCGCCATCGAAGATCTGACTACCGGTAATCACATTTTTCTGCACGCCGACGAGGTCTTCGCCCAGGCTAGCTCGATTAAGATCACGGTCCTCGCCGAACTCTACCGCCAGGCGCAGCAAGGCAAAGTCAAGCTTACCGATCTTTACACCGTGCAGGCCTCCGACCTCGTCCCCGACAGCGACATCGTGGGCGGACTCACGCCCGGCGTCACTCGCGTCACGCTGCGCGATCTGGCCACCATGATGGTCGCGGTCAGCGACAACTCCGCCACCAACGTCCTAATCGACCGCGTCGGCATGGACAAAGTCATCGCCATGCTCGACTCGCTGAACTTGCCGCACACTCGGCTTCGCCGCAAAATGATGGACCTCGAAGCCGCCCAGCACGGCCGCGAAAACATTTCCACTCCACGCGAAATGATGACCCTGCTCGAGGATATTTATCAGGGGAAGGTTCTGAACAAGGAGATGACCGCGGACTTCTTCAAGCTTCTCAGCACCAACAAGTCTTCCTGGATTCCACGTGACCTGCCGGCCGAGGTTAAGATCGCCAACAAGCCAGGCGCGTTGGAAGGCGTGCGCAACGATTCGGGAATTGTCTTCGTCGAAGGCCGCCCTTATGTGATCTGCGTGATGACCACATTTCTGCGCAATGAACGGGACGGAGAAGAAGCCATCAGTAGGATCTCACTCGCCGCATTTCGTATGTTCCAGCGCCTCAGTCGAGCATCGGAGTACGGCCGCGTGATCTCCCCCGGGAATGGGAGCAGATAAGTCCTACGGCATCCCCCGTGTTCCTCTGTGGTTCATTATTTTGGGAGTGCATAATATCCCCATGACCGTTCGCCGCATGAAGACCTACGCCGGCTCCCAAGGCTACGTCTACCAATACTATTTTGTCGGCAAACGCCCTGCTCTCGCCGGCGATCCCGAGGCTCCGGCCACGGAGTACGTTTTCGACGTCACCTCGGACCGCAAGCTCACCTACGC
>Ga0137396_10001334_pt1 | contig 12896 bp, 8 predicted proteins | sample czc16metaG_FD_108284 | JGI IMG/M metagenome (GOLD analysis project Ga0137396, IMG submission 108284) | Vadose zone soil microbial communities from Angelo Coast Range Reserve, California, USA - czcobulk3.16 metaG | ecosystem: Environmental > Terrestrial > Soil > Vadose zone | place: USA...
CGCATCACGGTCGATCACGATCTGAAATATTTCTCAGATCATCTTGGCCCGCAGGCGAAACTGGATAACCCGCCGTCCGCGCAACAAATGTTAATTCAGCGATTTGCCCAAATGGGTGTTCCGACGCAGCCGATCCAGATCGACGAGAACGTCACCTGGGAATCGTATTTCTTCGAGCCGAGAGGCTATTTTACGGCGCACCTGAATTATCCGGCGCAGCCATTCCTGCTGCAGATGGCGACTTCGCATCCGGTTAGTCGTTGGCAGATCGACAACGTCACCTTCACACCGCAAGTGCCCACGCGCTGAGTTGTAGCTGCCGATGTCCTCATCGGCAGACTGCCGCCAGGGACGGCGGCAGCTACATTGTCAGGAGCCGTTCCAGCGAATCGAGGCAAATCTGCGACCACGTTTCGAGCGAGTCGCGGCGCGTCATCAATTCATTTTTGTCGAGAAACGCGACATTCGTAATCATGGCTTCACGTTTCTCCACCTTCGGCTCGGCCAGTTTGAATATGTGAACAACGCCAAGATGAACCTGGCCGACTTCGGTGCTGTCATCATTTAAGAGCGCAACGATGAGATCTTCGAATTTTGTCTGAATCGCGATTTCTTCGCCAACCTCGCGTTCGACACCCACGCGGTAAGCGGCCTCATCCAACGCAAAAAGCGACTCGTCGCTTTCGTTCATGTGACCGCCGATTCCGATAGAGCCTTTGGCAACGAGGCGCTGTTCGCCCGCTTTTTTCCCGCGCACATAAAAAAGCACTCTGTCACCATGCGTGAGCAGAACGTAGGGAATGATTTGCTTGTGACTCGGATCTTTTTCCGCCTGGTCGCGTGGCAAAAAGAAATTGTTCCCGCGCGACAGGATCGCGTCCAAATACTTGCGCGGCTCGAAGTTTAGCCCTTGAAAACTGCCGAGCTGATCGAGCAGCGCGCGCCTGACGACCAGGACGTTTTCTTGCGGCGAATTCATTGGTCAGCGCTCAAAACGAATAGGTCACGCCGATTTGTGGCCCGATCAGATTCAAGCTTGGGTTCGGATCGGTTTGCCCGCCGTTCGACAGATGTTGGTAAAGCACGCCGGCATCGACCTTCCAACGTTTGTCGATTTCATACGACACGCCGATGCCGGTCAAAATGTTGAACGTAAAATCCTGGCCCTGCGACCCGCGCATGTCCGGGTGACTGTCGATCCAACCGAGACCGAGCCCGCCCGAAATATAGGGAACGAGCCGCCAGTAGGGCCGGACAAAATTGTAACGGCCGCCGAAATTGACGCCGAAATAGTGATTTTCGACGCCGCGAAAGATCGGCTCTGCCATCAGCGTGAGACAAAATTGATTGTAGCCGCGAGTCCAATTGTCGCTGTCATTCACACCCCAGCGAATTCGTCCCGAAATGAATTCGGTCCCGATCTCGTAACTGTTAGGGTTCTCGAAAACGCCGAGCAAGTAGCCTGATTGCGCGGCCACTTCGAATCGTGGTGGATTCAGCGTTTCGGTTGCGGTTCCCTCTGCGTCCGCAAACAGTGGCCGAACAAAAAGCGCCATTCCCAATATTCCAGCGCCAAAGAACTTCATGTCGCGCGAACGATAAAGACGCTGGGGAGATTTTCAATCGACGCGGAGAAGATCGAGCGGCAACGTTTTAAAAAGCGGCGAAGCCGCGCGCTAGTCCGACCCTGGCGGACGGAAGCCGTACTCAGCTTGCAATTTTCCCCAAAGCCATTTTACGAATGGATGCTGCCTATCCGTCGTGACGGTCGCGATCGACTCCGCTTTGGCGACCTCGCTATTCAAACAATACAAATAAGTGAGCAGCAAAATATCGTCGCGATTCGCCGCATTGCGTGTTCGTTTGTCTTCCAACAGCCGAATCGCGCCGTGATAATCGCGACGGGCGAGCGCGGCTGCGATTAGATCTCGTAAAACTTCGGTCGGAGGCGGCTGCAGATCATCGGCAGCTTTCTCAACCAGAGCGATGCGAAACGAATTGGTCTCCAAAGTTTCCAAGACGGGCTCTCGCAAGCGCGAACCGCGGAGATGAATGTCCAGCTCCGCCAGCCAATTCGTTTCGCTGAGGCCGGCGCGATAACGCATTTCCCGAATGGCAAGGAACGGCTCGAGTTCAGGGGTCATTGTTTCCGGCAAAATTTCCTGAATCAATCGCGAGGATCGTAAACGTCGCGCGGCCGACGTTGCTTGCATGTAGCCGCCGGTAAATTCATGGATGGATTTGTCTTCGGCCGTAACGTCGCCAAGGCGTTTCGGATAGAAATCAGTCAGCGGTTTGGTTCCATTCGTGATGCGATCGATCTCGTCACCGTCCATCACGAATAGTGCAGCCAATTGTTCCGGAACTTCGATTCCAATCCGGGCCAGATCAGTGCGCGTGCTCGAGAAGCTCCACAATTTCCTGATCCGTTCAGGGTCGATCTGGTGCGGCGCGCCCTTGATTCCCATCATGATCCATTCCTCGTCGGAGCTGGACCAGATTACGCAATTCGGAAACGCGTCGTGAAATGCGTGCAGGATCGCTTTCGCTTCGTCCACATTGAGCTGGTAAACCGGCAGCCAGAAAGTCGCCATGCCGCCGTCTCGCAATCGATCGCTCATCAGCGAGAAAAATTGCTCGGTGTAAAGATTCACCGACCCGAGCACTTTTGGCGGCGGCGGTTCGCTGGTGATGATGTCGTAACGCTGCGGACTCGCTTGCAGAAAAAATCGGCCGTCCTGCACGATTGCGGTTACGCGCGGATCGCGCAGGGAATTCAAGTAACCAGCGCCGCGGTAATCGTCCGCCAGATCGAATGCTTCCTTTGAAATATCGACAATGTCGATGTGCTCAAGATCGACATCGTGCGTGAGCGCGTCCGCGGTCACGCCGCAACCAAAGGCGATGAGAAGCGCGCTCTGCGGTTGCGGATGCAACGCCAGCGGCAGGTAAGCGAACAAACGCATGTAACGTTGATTGGGCGGATTCGTTGCCGACATCGAAAATCCGTCCGTCATCAACCGGTAGTAATAAGGCAGGCCAAAGAGATCGCGCCGCAGCAGTTGCCATGTTCCAGTTGGGCCTTCGATTTTCTTAACGAGGTGCTGTTCTTCGGATTCGTACAACCGCCGGGCATTGGCGAAATGCATTTCGTCGCGATGAAATGGAAACAGCGCAACGCTCGCAACAAACAGAACGTACAGTCCAACCAGTGCCAATCCGGTTGGATGTTTCGGCGACCAGTTATCGGCCCGGCTGATCGTCAGGCAAAGAAGACCGTAACCGATGGCACAGATGATCAAGCTCGATTGAAAACCGAGCTTCGGGAGCAGCACGAATCCGGCGAGCATCGGACCGATGGCCGCGCCGGCCGTGTTAAACAACGTGGTGATACCAAGGCTGTTCATTCGGCTTGGTACATTTTCTTGCACGCGGGCCGCGATCGCCGGAAACAAAACGCCGGATAGAAATGCGACCGGAAACATCAGTGCGATAGAGAGCAGCGCGATCTGCGGCCACGATTCCAAATAAAAATTTTTCTCGCCTTCTCCAAGCTTTGGAACCGGGAAAAGGATGTAACAAAGCAGCGTCAAGATCGCGGCCGCGACCAGAAGAATCGGAAGCGCCGATTGGCGCATCTTTTTCGAGAACGCGCCTGACACTGCTCCGCCCAGACCGATTCCGGCCAAGACGATCGCGAGCATGAGACTGAACGCCGTTGCTGAGGACGCGACATACAATCGAAGGAACCGGAACCAAACCACTTCCAGCGCCAGGAGAATGCAGCCGGCGCCGAAACTAATAACGAGCGGTCGCCAGGGGAGGCGATAGTCCAATCGCAACCAACGCGATTGGGCGGGCGAGTTTTCGGCGGCGGGTTCAATTCTTGTCAGGAACAAAGCGATTGCGGCGGCGACGCAATTCAAAAGACCTGCGGCCAGACTCGTTCCCCATAATCCAAAAGCTTTGATCAAGAAAAGTTCGCCGATCAAAGCGCCGGCCACTGCACCGAGTGTGTTGAAACCGTAGAGCAGACCCAGGGTTCGCCCGAAGTCGTCGTGAGAAAGAATGCGGTCTTCGAGCACGACCGGCAGCGTTAGTCCCATCGCGGTCGTTGGAATTAAAAGGAGCACGAATGAAAACAGAACGCGCAAGGCGAGAAGAATTGTTTGATGATTCCAGAGCGTTTGAAAAAGCGGGCGCAGCAGTTCGCCGACGATCGGCAAAGCGAAAACGATCGTGCAACCAAACAGCGCGACCGCAACTTCAAGCGCCGCGTAGAATTTAAGCGGACGGATCCGCAACTTCGACGATGCGGCAATGGCGGTCCCGAGCGCGAGTCCAGCCATGAAGCTGGAAAGAATCAGCGCGGCCGCCCAAATCGAATTACCAAACGCGAGCCCGCTCAGCCGCAGCCAGAGCGTTTCAAAGACCAGTGCGCTGATTCCGGAAAGAAAAAGAACAACAGATAGAATCAGCAGTCGCACGGCGGCGATAATACCGCGCACAAAGCTGATGTCATCCTGATCTCGCAGCCTGGCAAAGGCTTCTGGCATGCACTGATCGGCCCTCTGCCTGCCGTTTGGTTCGCAGTATTAGCCCCGGTATCGCGCCGCCTCTTTCGTCTCACCGAACTTTATTTCCGGTCGCCAACGGAATTTCTGCAAAAGCGGGTTTGCTTTGCCTTCGACTGCGTCGGCGGTGATTTCGCCCAAGACCGGCGCGAATTTAAATCCATGTCCGCAATCCCCGGTTGCGATGACCAAATTTGGGCGCTCCTGATCCGGCGCGATCCAAAAGTCTCCGTCGTTCGTGTCGCAATACATACAGACGCGCGTGTAAACGATCGGTGCCTCGGCCAGCGCGGGGATTGTCGATCTTAGAAATTCGCGCAAATCGTTCTCGTCTTCGCGTGAGACCACACGCTCGGGAGAATCCGGTGACATCTCGTGGCCGGGACCGTGGTTCGCGATTTTGACGACGCCCTGATTCAACGAAAAACCGTAATAGCCGGTTGTTGAAATATCCGCGCCGAAAAACGGAAAGCGTTCCGGGAGGAAAAGATCCGGATCCTCCGGCTTCAAATGAAAAACCGGATGCCCCGTCGCTCGGAAAAACTTTTTTGTGAATGGCAGCAGGTACGGCGTCCACGCGCCGGCCGCGATCACGACGGCGTCTCCGCTGAGTCGGTGTCGATCTTCCAGGACAATTCCTGTCACGCGATGGTCGCTTTCATCGAGCGCGGCGAACTTCGCCTGTTCGCGCAGTTCAACCCCAATCGATTTCGCGTGTTCGACGAGTGTCGCAACCACGCGATCGCTTTCGACATAACCCGCATCCGGATCAAAGAAGCCGTCCTGAAATCGATCTGAGGCAAACGCGGGAAAACGTTGAGGGAACGTTGCCGAATCGAATCGTTCGAATCGATGCCCCTGTTTTTTCAGGACTCGACAGCTCTCATATTCAAAGTCGCCCGGCTGCATCGGATGCTGGCAAACAAACAAAACGCCCGTCTCATGATAGAGCTCGACACCAAAGTCAGCGTTCCACTTTCGCCAAAGCGGAATGCAGCGATCGGCCAGGGCCGTGTAATCTTCGTCCGGTCCGTAAGCGGCGCGGACCGCCTTGCTGATATCAGTCGAAGCGGCGAGTGGATGGGGCAGGGGACCCGGATCGACAAGGACGACCTTGTGGCCGCGTTTTTTTAATTCTATCGCGGAAGTAACTCCGCTAATCCCCGCACCGACAACAATTACGGTCACGCCTTGAATTCGAAGATGATTTTGCCGCTGCGTTTGCTTTGAGCTGCGTGCGCCACAGCCGCTTTCGCATCGTCAATTGGGTAAGCCTTCTCGACTTTCGTCTTTAATAGACCGCGCTTGGCCATGTCGAACAGCGGTTTAAATGCTTCCATTCGTTCCTGCATGGTCGCGTCGTCGTACCATTTGTTGATCCAGATCCCGCGGAAGCGAAGGTCTTTGAAAATGAGAAATCCGGTTGGAATTTTTAGCGGCTGCAAACTCATCGCTCCGAACGAAACCAGCGTTCCTCCGAATGCGAGACAATTGGCCAGGCGCAGCGCGCTATCGCCGCCAACCGAATTCAACCCGAGACGGATCCCCGCGCTGCTCGTCGCATCTTTTACTTCGTCGCGCAATTTTTCGCCGTCGACGAGGACGACGTCGCCGCCTTCGCCGCGCAATTCATCGATCAGTTCTGCGCGCCGAACCACGTTGACTGTTTTGTAACCGAGCTCGCGTGCAATTTGAATGACCGCCCGCCCGGCAGCCGAGTTGCATGCGTTTTGGATCAACCAATCGCCGCGGGCAAGATCGACATAATCATGGAGCAAACGCCACGCTGTCATCGGATTGATTTTCAACATCGCCGCGTGCACGGGCTCGATCTCCGGCGGGACTGCCACGAGCTCGCTTGCTTTGACCGCCAGCGCTTCTCGCCAGGTCCCGATGTTGTGCGGCAAAATTACGAGCGCGCCTTTGGTGATGGTCGACACATTCGCGCCAACTTCAACGACGACACCCGCCCCTTCGAATCCCGGAATGGCCGGCACTTCGCGACGCCCGGGATATTTTCCTTCGATCGCGTTGATGTCAGCCGGATTAATCGGCGCGGCGCGCATTTCCACGACCGCTTCATCAGGAGCCGGTTTCGGCCAGGGCTGCGTTTGAATCTGCAAAACGTCCGCCGGATTTCCGTGCCTTTCGTAAACAATCGCCTTTATAGTTTTGCTCATTCGATGAATTCGGCGTCGCATCCTCAGCCTGTCGCGAGCAATCTGCAAACCGGCGCGCGCCTCGCGCTGATTGGGCTGGTGGTGAACATCGCCTTTGCCGTCATCAAAATAGCCGGCGGCGTTTTCGGGAATGCTTACGCTCTGATCGCGGACGGAATCGAATCGGCGCTGGATGTTGCCGGCTCGATCGTGATCTGGGGCGGGTTGCGCTTTGCCGCGCGGCCGCCGGACGCAACTCATCCTTACGGTCACGGCAAAGCCGAACCGCTGACCGCGATTTTTGTCGCGTGCAGTGTGTTCATCGCCGCCGTCGGGCTTGCGGTGGAAAGCGCGCGCACTTTGTTTTTGCCGCACTCCACGCCGGCCTCGTTCACGTTGCTGATTCTCCTGATGGTCGTGATCGTCAAAGAAACGCTCTTTCGTTACGTGATTCGTTTCGGTCGCTCGGTCGAAAGTATCGCGGTCGAAGCCGATGCCTGGCGTCATCGCGCCGATGTTCTAACGTCGATCGCGGCGTTTGTTGGAATTTCAATCGCGCTCATTGGCGGCGAAAAATGGCGGGGCGCCGATAATTGGGCCGCGATTTTCGTCTGTCTCGTGATCGCCAGTATGGGCGTGCGAATTTTGCGGCCCGCGCTCTACGAGATTCTCGATACCGCCCCGCGCGGTGCAATTGTCGATCGTGTCCGCGAATCGGCGGCGTCCGTTCCCGGCGTTGTCCAAATCGACAAGAGTTTTGTCCGCAAAATGGGTTTGAGTTTTTATGTCGATCTTCATGTGGAAGTCGATGGCAACATTTCTGTTCGCGAGGGCCATCACATCGCGCACGCGGTGAAACGCGCCATTCAAGAAAGCGATCCGCGTATCGCCGATGTCCTCGTCCACATCGAGCCGGCGAAGCTACTGTAGTCGCGTCGCTCTGCGACGCGTGGGCGCTTCCCATAGGGAAGCGGCTACAATGAACGCACAAGATCGACAATCGCGTCGGTTAAAGCAGCGCGAACGCGCGCAACTTGTCGGGCAAACCGAAACAATCGCCAGATCGATGCGGGATGTCTTAATAAATAGGCAGATAATCTGCCATGACTTGTCTGCTGCCGCTCGATATCGAACAAAACCGATGGCGGCATTGGAAACGGTTGACTCGCGGTGTCGCTGATGCCGCGAAGGGAGAGCAACGGAACGGCGTGGGCATTGCAGACTGCGACGATGGCGCCTGTTTCCATGTCGACCGCTGCCGCGCCCGCTCGGCGAGCGATTTCGTTTCGCTCCCCAACCGAATCGACAATCGATGTCGATGTAAAAAGTTTCACCAGCCGCGGCTGGCGGTCGCGCAAAATTCGCTCGGCATTGGCCAGCAGTGCTGCATCGGAAAAGTTCTGGGCCAAAATCAAATCGCCAACGTGCAATTCTTCGCGGACGGCGCCGGCAAAACCGGAGCTGATCACCAACCTCGGTCGCGCTTTGTGCAGAAGAAATTCAAGCCGCTGGTTTTTCGCTCCAACGCCGGTATGCAAAATTGTCACGTCGCGGTTCTCGATCTTTCCGGACAATAAATTGTCGGAACGCTCAACCGCGCGAACCCGCCGGATCAAATCGGAACTTTCCGACGGAAGCGCAAACGTGATCCCGATCATTGCGCGCTGACGATGCGCACTTGGAGAATCGCCTTTTCTCCGGCTTTTGGCTCGACCGGAGCGGCGGGGAGAGTTGCGCCGAGTTTCTTCATCGAATCGCGAAAGTGATTTAATCGCGCGGTTGGAACTTCGGCGAAAAGTAAAACGCCTTGCTGATCGGCGAGGCCTTTTGTTCCTGAGCCGCCGGCCTGCTTTGCTGCGGCGATCACTTTGTTCGCCAATTTATCTTGTTCCGCAACCGGCGCGGTAAATTTGATTTCGTCAACGTCGAAGCTCGGAGTCGGAAGCGCCACCGCCGCCGTCCTGGCCAGACTTTCTGTCAGTTCGCTCCGATTCCTTTCCGTGCTTGCTTGTGCGCGCTCTTTCTTCTTCATGAACGCGATCGCGTAAATCCCAAAAACCACATTGGCAAAAACGAGCACAGAAAAAGCGATGGCAATCCGGCGGCCGAGCACGGCGCCGCGTTCTTCGAGTGTTGGTTCTGCGACGCCAAGGACCTCGCGCGAGTCGCGCATTCCGGCGTGAATTTGACGAGCAAGGGTCAGCTCGCGGCGCAATTGCGGATCCGACATAAGTCGTTCTTCCAATTTCGCGCGCTCGTTAGGCGACAACTTGCCTTCGAGATAATCAAAAAGCTTGTCCGGATTCATTCGATCGTTGGACAAGCGTGGCGCGGCCCGCGTTCGCCTGCAAGTCATGTCCTCGTCGGGCGCCGATTTGCGCTTTGCCCTCGTGCGGTCGAGTTAATCCGCCGTGGGTCAGCATGGTCAGGCGAGTTTCCATCGGGGAAATTGGCGTCGCCGCGCGTTAATAGCGCTGGGGATTCTGGGTGGACTTTTTCTCATTTTCCATCGGCCGCTGTTGTTAGGCCTGGCACATCGCATCGCTTTGCACTATGCGGCCAAGGAAAATTTGAAACTCGAATTTCGGCTCGAGGGCAGCGTCTTCACCAACGTCATCATTAGAAATCTGCATGCCGTCGCCACCGGACCGAGTGATGTGGAATCGATCGATGTCGATCTTGCCCGAATAGACTACGGATTATTCACGTTGCTCCGGCACGGGATTTCGACCGCGATCAAGAATGCGGATGTGCATTCGGCGCGGGTTGTGATGAATCCGGCGAAGACGCCGTTGCGACCCCGCCCGCCGAATCCGAAAAAGAAGATCGAGTTGCCTGATATTTTCCCGGAACGCGTCCACATTTCCGACGCGACCATCATTGTTCGCAATCGTCCGCACGATTTTGTCGCTGAACATGTGGCGCTCGATCTAGACCCGCGCCGCGCCGGCGAAATCAAAGTCGAGAAGTTGCAACTCGTTGGCGGTCAGACCTGGCTGAAATTGTCTGCGCCCGCGACCTACACGAATCGAAACCTGATCGTGCGCGACATCGTTCTCGCGGACGAGGAGCGGTTTCGCTCCGTCAGTTTCGATGCGGCGCAAATCGCGGCGCGAAAGCTGGCGATCAATTTCGATTACGCCGTCGCTTCCGGAAATATTTCCGGCTCGGTCTTGTTGCACGAGGCGCAGGCTTCGCTCGACACCAACGTTCGCATTCGCGGCGCGAATGTTCCGATGGATGCGATCAACAAATTTACGGCCTTGCCCGAAGGCTGGATGCGCGGTCAGATGGAAAAGTTAGATGTCGATCTTAGCGGCCTGCTCAGTTCGCCGGCGACGTGGAATGGGAGTCTTGCCGCGGAATTGAGTAATTTTAAGCAAGAGTCGACGGCGTTCGATCGTGGAGTATTTCAAGTAACGGCGAAGAACGGGATCGCGACTTTGCAGTCGGCTGACATCACTCAGGCGCAAAATGAGTTTCATCTTCGCGGATCGACTGAACTTCCGCGCGATATTCACGATCTCGGGCGCGCGCCGGCAACGGTCGAACTGGCGGCAACGTTGCCGGATTTGGAGCAGGTGACAGCGTCGATGCCCCAAAAAATCAGCGGAGCGGCGGAAATCAATGGCAAGCTCAACATTAAGGACTCGATTGTGAATGGCGATCTCACGGTCACGGCGCCATCAATCAAGTTTCAAGATGGTCGCGGCGAGAACCTGAATGCCGCGATCAAACTGTCGAAGAAAATACTGCCCGCCGCGGCAGGCAAGCCGTGGTTCAGCGATCTTGTGTCGGAAACCACTCTCGCAATTTCGAACGTGCGGTTTCGTGATTACGTCGCGGATTCGGTGGAAGGATCGTTCCACGCGAAGAACGACATCGTCACGTTCGATCGTTTGATGGTTAAGCGGAAAGAAAACGAATTTGCGGCGAGCGGCGACTATCAGTTGCCGAAGGAATTGCGCGATCTTGCGGATCAGCCGGCCAAGATCGACATCTCGTTCAATGCTGTGCAACTGGCGGATTGTTGGGTCCCTGAGTCGCCGGACAAAATTTCGGGTCCGCTCCAGGTCGTCGGTCAGATCGAATGGAAAAAGGGAGTCGCCAACGGCCAGTTGTCGATCTTCGGTGCGAACCTGCGAATGCGCGATCTCGTTTTCATTCAAATCAACTCGCAGTGCGTCATTTGGAACAGCGTCGTATACCTGAATGATGTCAGCGCCAACCTGACCGGGAACGATTTCATCAGCGGGAACGCGATTTACGATCTTCGCGGGCCGCATCATTACAGCGGAAAGTTCCGCGCGAACGTTTCAGATTTATCGAAACTGCAGCCGTTGCTGCGGACTTTTGGAAATCAAAACGAACTGGGCGGCTCGCTCGTGGTCGAGTGGGAAGGCGACGGCGAGGCGGCCAGGATTAAAACCGGGAATTTAAGACTGGCATTGGATAACGGCCGCTACGGCAGCGCGCGCTCGTTGCAGGCAACTGCCGATGCAACTTACTCGCCGGACGGCCTGGATGTTCCCACGATTTTCCTGCGCAGTGAGAAAATGGATTTTCAAGCGATCGCTCACGCCAAAGGGGACACGCTCGAGATCAGCAAGATCCAGCTCGATCAAGGCCAGGCGAAGTACGCCGGCGGTTACATCTCGATTCCTTTCATCTGGAAAAATCTCGGCACCGACGCGGCCGTGCTTCCGCCGAATGGAAAAGTGACGGCAGTATTTCAATCTGAAAATCTCGACATCAAAAAACTTTTTCAGGACGTCGGGCTCAAACCGGCGGCGTCCGGTTTGTTAAATGTGAAATTGGACGCGAGCGGAACGCTGGCAGACTTGAACGCGCGGCTCGATGTGCAGATGCGTAATCTGCGCGCGGAAAATTTGCCCAAGTTCGAGCCCGCGAGTTTTGATTTAATTGCGCAAGCGCAAGGCAAGCAGCTGACCATTTCCGGGAAATTGCAGCAGGCGAAAATCCAGCCGCTCGAGCTGACCGCAAAATTTCCGTTCGATGTCCCAAAGATCGTCCATGAAAAAAAATTGGCCGACGAAACGCCGATGACCGCCAAGATTCGCCTGCCGCGCACCTCGGTGAATTTCATGCGGCAATTTATTCCGGGCGTTGAGGAATTGGATGGCGACGCGGCGTTGGATGTCGATGTTCGCGGCACAATCGCGCGTCCGGTTTTGACCGGGAGCGGCGACATGACGATCAACGTCGCGCGCATGACCGATCCAACGCTGCCGGCGGTCCAAAACTTCAAGGGGCGACTGAATTTTGCGCAGGATGCCCTAACGATTGAGCAATTCGGCGGCGAACTTTCCGGCGGACATTTCAAGGTCACCGGCGGCGTGACATTTCCGAAACTGACGACGCCGAATCTCGATTTTCAACTGAAGGCGGACAGTGCGCTGGTCGCGCGCAACGACACGCTGACCGCCCGGGCCGACGCAGATATCAAAATTGCCGGGCCATTTACTAGCGCCAACGTCACCGGCACGATTGCGATGACGAACAGTCAGTTCCTGAAAAATCTCGATCTCATGCCAATCGGTTTGCCTGGACGTCCCGCACCGCAGCCGCCTTCATCGCGCCCCGATTTTTCGATTCCGCAGCCGCCGTTTCGCGATTGGAAATTCGACGTGGCGATCAAGACCAAGGATCCGTTTCTGATTCGGGGCAATCTCGCCAATGGCGGCGCAGTCAGCGATCTGCATTTAACCGGCACGGGATTGCATCCCGGTTTGGAAGGTTGGATTCGTTTGGACAATGTCGATGCGACGCTTCCGTTCAGCCGGCTCGAGATTTCGTCCGGCTTTCTTTATTTCGATCCGAGCGATCCGCTCAATCCGAAGATGGACATGCACGGCCGGTCCGTGATCCGCGATTACACGATCAACGTTTACATTTATGGAAGAACGCTCGCGCCCGAGGCCATTTTCACGAGCGAGCCGCCCTTGCCGCAGGAGGAAATTATTTCTCTCCTTGCAACCGGCTCGACCCGGGCGGAATTAACCGGAAATAACAACGTGCTCGCTGGACGCGCCGCCATGTTGCTCGTGCAGCAGCTCTACCGAAAAGTTTTTAAGAAAGGACAAGGAACGCAAAGTAGTTCGGTTTTCGATCGGTTGGATTTGGATGTGGGCACGGTCGATCC